>Ga0187893_10000130_pt1 | contig 169624 bp, 139 predicted proteins | sample MA1701074metaG_FD_139574 | JGI IMG/M metagenome (GOLD analysis project Ga0187893, IMG submission 139574) | White microbial mat communities from a basaltic lava cave in the Kipuka Kanohina Cave System on the Island of Hawaii, USA - MA170107-4 metaG ...
GAAGGTCAAGCTGTTCCAGAAACCCCCGAAAAGGGGGTCGCTACGGTGGGCCCGGTTTGCGCGCCCATTTCACAGAGAATTTAACAGCCCGAGGTGGGTCCAGATTGCACGCCCATTACCAGACTGTGTGGGGATTGGCGGGAGTCCCAGCGACGTAGATGAGGACCTGCTTCGAAACATCGCCTCCACCAGACCGGATGGAACTACCAGGTACCGCTGGATTGGCCAGCCGGATCAGCTCGTCAAGCATTTTCACGAGCTCGCCGGCCGGATCACCCGCGTATGAATCGCCTAGATCATCGCAGCGTCATTCGCAGCGGGTTGGTCGTGGTTATGCTCGACGACCTAGGTCAGTTGATGAAGAAGGGGACATCGTTACGGAGACCGGGCATGAAGCTTGAAGGCTTGTCGCTGAAGACGTTCCTGAAGCGCGTCGCGATCGTCATGCAACACCTCAAGGATCCACAGCGAGCTGTGGCCCTGCTGGATGAGGCTCGTGAGGACACGCGAATCGTCGACGAAATCCTGCGCGAGATGGCGGCGATGAGTCGCTCCAAGGACCTAACCGTCACACCAGGCAGTCAGCTATGGTCCGCCGCGCAACACCACCTGATTGTAATGTTGGCGCTGTGGTCCTTCGAACGGGAAGGACATGTTTCTAATAGGCCGGCGCTGCGCCTGGCAGATGCCTCGTCTCGCTACTCCGCGAACTGACGGCGTCTACCCAAAGGAGACCAAGGAGACGGCAATGATGACTCCCGATCTCACGGACTTCATCGCCATTCCATTGGCGCTGCTTCTCTGGTTCGTGGACTTTTACGTGCTGATGGTGCTCCTGCGCCTCGGGCTGGGGTGGCTTCCCCCGACGCGCGATGGGGACTTGTGCCTCAGATTGCACCGTTCGATCGATCCGGTAGCGCGCTTCTTGAACGGACGACTGTCCTCTTGGTGCGCAAAGCCTGTCCGGAAGTGGTGCGGTTGGGCCTTCCTGGTGGGCAGCGGACTGGTTCTCCATTGCATGCTGATTTGGCTCATTTTTTGGCTTGGTTTCACTAAAGGCCGTTGAAAGGAAAACCGCCCTAATGACTCAGCCCAATCGACCTCTCATAGAGTTCAAGGCAGGACCAGTGCACGCAACCGTCTGGCCAGAGCGGATGAAGCGCAATGGGCGGAGCTGGGATAGCTACTCGGTCCAAGTACTCAAGACCTTCTGGGATCCTACGGACGGCCAGCACCGGACAACGAGTTATTTTCGCCCCTCCGAACTGCCCCAGCTTGTGCTGGTGGCGAATGAAGCGTTCAAGTGGGTCAGTTTGAAACAACAAACAGGTGGTATCGGGCAGGCCAGTGGCGAAACCGCGCACCGAGCTGCTGCCGAGCAGTCGAAGGATGGCGCGGCAAACGATACGGGAGAAAGCAAATGAAACAGTTCATTAACGGTCGAGAATGTGAGATTCCAATAGGCCAAGATGGCCAGGTCAACAGCGACAGCATTCGACACGCAGCGGGCAGGCGGATACTGAGAATCTTTAGGCGAACACCGGGGACAACCGAGGAGCATGGCGACGTTTGAACAAGCCGACAATTCCGAACTACAGGGCGACTCCGGGCGGAAAGACCCCGACACCCTGCTCACGCCTCACGAAGCAGCCGAGTACCTTAAGGTCTCAGCCGAGCAGGTCCGCTCGCTCATCCGTCGTGGCCTGCTCCCGGCCATCAACATCAGCACAGGTTCAAAGCGAGCCCTTTATCGCATCAAACGCGAAGCCCTGGACGATTTCCTTGCCGATCGCTCCGCCGGTTCAACGTCATCGTGTGCTCGGCGATTCAAGCCGCGTCCTCCCGTTCGGGACTTTTTTCCGGGCCTCCCGTGAGTACACGAGCCTGTGCGCATGTGTTCCGACACTGACGGCAGGCAGAGGACCGCTTATGGACGCGGTCGAACTCACTTCATCGGCATGCAGACATTTCTGCGTCAGCGTGGGAGCACCTCCGGAGGGCGATCGCAGGCTAGGATGAGAAAGGCGCAAGAGGTTGGCGTTTGGGTGCGACTGATACTCGCGCACGGTCAACGTAGTGTGATTGAATGCGAAACTTAGCCATGCGTAGCACGACCACAGCATCGAGGCCACTCCACGAAGTAACCGCGGCGCGTGGTGAGAGCGTTTGGTCAGTACGTTCATCCACGTCCACCGGCGCTGTGCTTCCCGATGGTAATGGCGGTTTCTTGCCTTGTCCGGAGCTCTTAACAGAGTCGGAGGCGATTTCCTATCTCAGGCTTGATCTTGAGGGTCCTTCTAAGCCAGGGCTGACTCTTCGCTACTACCGGGAAAAAGGCCTCCTACGTGCGACGAGAGTGGGTCGGCGCCTTCGCTATCGGCGGGTAGAGCTGGATCGGCTGCTCGAGCTGTTGACGGAGCGAGACGGTCGCTTTGCGCGCTCGCCTGAAGCATGATATCCTGCCCAACGTCGGCAGGATCAACGAGCCCACGAGCGAATCGTCGATCGTGAAAGCCCAACGCGAATGTGCCGACATCGCGGAAGGCTAAGGAATCAGCGAAGCGGCGGTAGCGCTCAGAAGAAAGCGAGGCACATGATGGCGACCACCAAGGTTGGCATCTACCACGATCCACGGAAAAGGCACCCTTGGATCGTGCGGTGGTTCGGGGAGTACGACCCCGCCACCAATAAGCAACGGCGGTACAGCAAGGGCTTCCGTCTGAAACGGGACGCTGAACGGTTTCAGGCAGCGAAGCGGGCGGAGTTTGAGCAAGGTACGCAACGAGACCGGCCCGCTGACGTGAGACTTGCCGATTTTTGCAAAAAATACATTGCCCGGCGGAAGCCTGAATGGCGGGAGAAGACACGTCGCCAAATCGAAGATCTTGGCAACCGGCTCAGCAGCCATTTCGGCGATGATATGACGCTAAGAATGGTCACGCCCGACCTCGCTTCCCAGTTCTGGACCCAAGCCCGGGTGCTTCGAAAGGGATCCGAGGGTCACGAGTTGAGTCGGTTTTCCCGGAACCGCATCCTCCGGGACGCGAAGACGATGTTCAAGCATGCAGTCGATTGGGGCCATCTCGCCACGAATCCGTTCGCGAAAATCAAACAGCTTCGCGTCGGCAAACACTTGCAGCGCCGATGGCACTTTATTAAGCCTGATGAGTATCTGGCGCTGTTGCGAGCAGCCCCGAATCTGCGGTGGAAGGTGATCTACGCCCTCGCGTATACCTCCGCCGCTCGATTCGGCGAGCTGTTCAACCTCACGGAGGAAAACATCGACATCAGCCGAGGCCGTCTGCTTATCCGTAACCGAACCGGGACTTCGGACCTTCCCCCATTTATGATCAAAGACCACGAGGAGCGCGAGATTCCGCTTCCTCGCCACACGATCCGATTGGTTCGGGGATGGCTGCGCACTCGACCCAAGGGATCTCCGTTAATCGTGCTGACTCCCAGCCGTTTCAGGCGAGTCCAAGCTAGGTGGAGGCAGCACGCAGATGACGGCAGCGCCTGGGTCAACGACTTTCTTGCCAACAATGTACTGACGACCATTCGTCGGCACGCTCGTTGGGCTGGTTTGAAGCTCGACGGACAGCTGACGATGCACGCCTTTCGCAAATCGTGCGGTCAGAATTGGGCGGACCATCTGCCCATGAACGTCGTAAAAGAACTCATGGGTCACGCAGACATCGCGACTACGGCCGAGTACTACAGCACCGTAAGCCGGGAACACGAGGCGCATGCCCAATGGGTTACGGAGGCGGTCGTACGAGGCGCGTCCCGGATGCAAACTGACGCCGGACTGACGCCGGCGCTCGACAACGGCCGAAGGCGAGATGCTATCTAATGCGGCCTGTCGAGCGTAATCCCTTTCAGCACAAGCACTTCCGAAAACAGCCACCGGTCGGATTCGAACCGACGACCTGCGGTTTACAAAACCGCTGCTCTGCCAACTGAGCTACGGTGGCGTTTCCTATCGCACCATGTCGCACCACGTTGCTAACTGCCGCAATTGCAGAGGGTTGCACGGTTCTTGACCGGTCCTGACTTCGTTCTTTTTCGTCGCACCGCTTCGCACCCAATCGCCTCGAAAAGCGCCCCAAGTGCTGGGGATTCTGCGGGGGTTTGGTTGGCATCGTTGCATCCATGTTCGGACGTTCATTATACGTGCCGGTCGCGCGCATTTCCATCGCCTCGTTCTCATGCGAGACAGCAGTCGCCGGCAAGTTGTCGAGAGCGCGTGTGAGGTCGTGAAGCCGAGTGTGCGCGTAGCGACCGATCGTCAAGGTGGGTGTCGAGTGCCGCGCCAAGTCCTGGCAGACCTTGACCGAAGCGCCGGTCGCCACGAGCCTCGAAATGTACGTGTGTCGGAGCGAATGAAAATCGCAGACAGCGCCCGAGTGGTCAGCGATTGCCAGAAACTCGTCGGCCCGCCGCTTACGTCGGGCTTTCGGGTCCGCGACTTCTCGAATCCACGCTGAGCGTGCCATGCGAAGGTCCGCATGGATCATCCGGGCTGTCTTGTCTGGGAGTGGAAGCACGGCTGTGCCGCTTGCTTTCTTGGCCAACCAAGGCCGCAGGGTCTCCGCCAAGTCTTTGCGAATAGGCTGCGTGTCCCGATGACGCCGCTTTGAATAGCCTGCCTCGACGGTGATGGTGGGAGGGTTGGCATCCAGGCTGAAGCTCTCCGGACACAAGCTCTTGATCTCGGCCGCCCGAAAGCCGGTGCCCACGGCGATCCGGTACGCGATCGCACGATCGGCACCGGACAATGCCAACCGCGTTGGGCCTTTTTCTGCTGCTTGCAGAAGGCGGTCCAATTCCTCGTCGAGGTAGGCACGGCGAAGGTACCGCTGCTTTCCATCGACATTCGCTATCTTGAGGTGGGCCAACGGGTCGGACGCGATGCGCCCGTCGCGGACCAACCAGCGGGCAAGCTGCTTGACAGCACGAAGCACATGGTTGCCGGTTTGTGCGGAGGCTCCGCTTTCGCCGAGTTCACCGATGGCCGTCTGGACACGATGAGAGGTGAGGTCATCGATGCCTTCGATCTTGGCCTTCTCGCACACGTTCTTTACACGCGTCCGAATCAGCTTGACTTGCTTCGAGCTGGTGCCCTTGGCGGTTAGGCAATCCACGAATTCACCGATGTGCTCGGCAAGTGGGCGACGCCGCTCTTTGGCCAGACGATCGGCCTTGGCATCGATGATTCCTTCGCGGCGCAGGGCCACGTCGGCTTCCAACTTGGCCGCGATGCGTCCCGCGGTCGCCTTGTCGGTCGTCCGTGCCGATTTTTCATGTCGGCGGCCGTCCTGATCGAAATAGGCGATCAGGTACGGCCCCTTCCCGTGTCGCTTGAAAACACTCGCCATCGTTGTTCATCCCGTCCGAGCAGGGCCCGCCCGGCCTAGCCCGACCATCCACCAAACTCCGGCTGAGACCGATTGTCAAATGGGGTTTCCTACGGCCGTGACTTCAAGGGTGCCAACACCGCCAAGACCGCCAACATCGCCGCTTTGAACCGAGTGGCGTTCTTCGCCGCCGGTCTCGCTTGCGACGGGTTCCGGGAGCGACCACTCCCAACCCGACGCATGCTTGCGACTGACCACTTTGATGCGGCTCTTTGCCCGCTGCACCGTTCGCCATTTCAGACCACCTTTCTCCGCCGCGGCCTCGATGGCCGCCTCAGGCAACGGGCCGTTCGAGAGTAAGTCGCTCAGCCACCCAACCGCTTCGGCGACGCGAGCGGCGCGGGGTGGCTTAGGCTCCTCCGCCAGGGCCTCATCGGCGGTGATCGTCACAGGACCGGCCTCCCACGAGATTACGGGTATCTCACTGTCTGCTTCCGATGGAACGATGCGGTAGGCCAGCCCCGGCGGCTGGTTCGCGATATTGAGTTTTTGGCGAAGGAAAAGCCGCAGCGTAGGGTCACTTCGGTCGGGAACACAAACCCATGCAGCACGCGGGGCCGCCACGAAGGCGAGACTTCCCATCGTACGGTTGATCGCCGGTCCGGTTCCGCCTTTGCTGAAGTGGTTGGTCATCACGATGGCGACCCCGAGCCGAGACGCCATCTTCGCCAAGGGCGCCAATACTGCTCGCACCTCCGCGTTCCTGTGGCTGTCAGCGGAACCGAGATAGGCTGGTGCAGGGTCGATGATGACCAGCCGACATTCCTCCGTCCGCCGTATGGCGTCTTCAAGAGGGCCCAGCTGCTCGAGCGTGAAGACGCGCTCCACCGGCGAGCCGTCGTCGCCGGTCAGCTCGGTCCCTTCGAGGATGTTGACGCGATCTCGGTCGGCCCGCGCGGCGATGAGGCGCGGTACGATTGTGTCCTCTGAGTCGTCCTCAGCACTCACGATGACAACGCCCCCGGCGGGGTTCGGCTCGTCGGGTAAGTCGGGCCAAGGCTGACCCGCTGATACGCGAGCCGCCATGTACAGCCCCAACATGGACTTGCCCATGTCCGGAGCGCCGGAGATGGACGTTGTCTTCCCGAGCGGAATCCGATGTCGCCAGAGCCACAACAGCTTGCGCGGGATAACCTTGGACGCGCGGACGATCACGGCGCGGTGCGAGGCGGTCCCGGTCTTTTCCTCCGTCGGCGGCGAAGAAAGAGAGGTAACCATCGTCACGAGATCGGTAAGTTCGGAGATCGTGTGGCCAGCGTCGAGCCAATCGGAGATGTCGCCCTTGGGTGCCAGTCCCGGCAGCGCGAGAATGCGAATCTCCGCGGCCTTGCCACGCAGACAGGCAGCGACTTCTCTAGCATGGGCTTGGCCAGCGGGATCGTTGTCAGCGATGATGCAAATGCGGCGGCCGTGTAGAGGCGAGCTATCGGTCAGAGACCATTTGCCGGCTCCACCAGAATTCGTCGTCGCTACCAGACCCAGCAAAACGAGGCGATCCGCATCTTTTTCACCTTCCACAACGAAGATCCATACATCCGAACCGGAGTCGAGCACGGTCCGTAGACGGTAAAGCACCCGACGCACGCCGTTGATGTTCCAGATGAAGCCGCCACGGCCATCCGGTCGGCGCTGTGAAAAGTCCTTCGGTTCGTAACGGACGACCTGAAACAACACTTTTCCCTGTTCGTTACAGTATTCGTACGCGTGTAGCTCTCGGCCTTTACACCGCGCGCGGGGACGGCAGCTACCCGCTGTCGGAGGGAATAGATCGGCGATCCGAACTCCGAGCGCCGCGCATATTGCGTCCAGCGAGCATCCCGCATGGCAGGTGAGCAGGACGCGACCGTCATCCCCTTCTGCTATGGCGAGGCTTGGCTTACGGTCCTCATGGCTTGGGCAGGGCGCGACCCACCCCTTGCCGGATCGCTTCGCTTTTGGTAGCTTGGCGAGAACAAGGTCAATGGGGTTTAGGGCCGCGCGGGCTGGCACCCGTTGCGGCCCGCAGTTTGCGCTCATCGCCCGGCCCTACCTTTCTTGAGTTCAATCCAGGCGCGCAGGTCCGCGGGGTCGTAGCGGACAAGTCTGCCGCAGCGAACGGCCTTGATCTCGCCGCAGTTCGTAAGCGCCCAGAGTTTTCGAGGCGACATCGCCAACAGTCTTGCCGCTCAGAAGGCCGAATGAGCAAGGGCGGGATGGTTGTCTCGACCCGTTCAGTCGCCATGGGCGACCCCCTGTCCGCCCCGACGGGCATCAATTGCGTTCAGCTCGTGGCGGACCATTGCCACCGTATGTCTGTTGTAGAGGCGCAGCGTCCCCGCCCGCGCCGTAGGCCGGAGGTGCTCGCGCGTCCGCAGCACATTGAGAACACGGTGCAAGGGCTCTCCCAGCGTCGCGGCAATCACGCCGGCCGTAATGAGCGTCGGGATTGGTTGCGTCATCGCACACCTCGCCTTCAGGCGGTTGTTGCCGCCCGTAGGTAGTCGCGCGTTCACGTGAACAGTGGTTTTCTGCTGGGAGAACTTGAGAAAACTGAGTTGTGAACGTTCATGAACGGCGGTGCGAACGCCCGCCGCGGGTGGATCTACGGTCGTCGGCTCGCTGGTCCGCCTGTTGGTCCTCGATCAGGCCCTCGAGGGTTTTCGACGGGTCCGGCTCAGTCGCCTGTGCCTGCCCGTTCAAAGTAACAGAGTCCAACGGCTCGACGCGGGGCCGCTTGCGAAGGGCCATATACTCCGCCTTGCGAGCCGTAAGATAAGAGGAATCCTTGATCGCATCGAGGAGGCTTGATGGAGCGCGGCGCAGTTTTCCTGCCAAAGCGCGCACCCCTGGAAAGATCCCCTTGCGACCCTTCACGTGTTTTTCGGCGCGTAGCCGTAGCAATTCCCGACTGCCGGCCGGGGCAGCTCCGGAAACAGACGAGGTACGACGCTGCACGGAGCGCTTGACCTGCTTTGCTCGGCGAGGTCTGCGAGCCTCGACAACCTCAATTCCTGCCCTCGTTAGGTCAATACAACGGCAATTACCCTCTTCAGCGAACACTTGCCCGTCGAGCCAAATCCGGCTCCGAAGACCCACAATGGTTAGCCCGGGAAGGCTCGGGGCCGGATACGATTCTGATCGTATGATTCGTCGGTCCGGCAACCGCCAGCATTCCGATTTGTGATAGTGACCTTCGCGCCACTCAATGAGCCCTTTTCGTTCAAGCACGTCGAGGAGGCTGAGCACGTCTGCGGATGATCTACCCTCAAGCTCGGCTTCAATAAGATAAACCGGCAGGCGAGTTTGTTTTTTGATTTCGACTCCGCCTTCTGCCACCAAGAAACGGCCCTCGAACCTCCAGCCGTAAATAGTCTTCAGAACAAGGAACTGATTCCCATGGATTCGCGAACGGGGCATGTCTCACCTACTGCCGTCGGGCCCTCCAACAGCCGAGCTGCCTGCGCACGATGAAAATGCTCAGCCTGGCGCGGGTTGTGGGCGGGCCAGGGCCTCATCTCTCAGAGGCCGCAACTCCGATCATTCTCTTCAACTCCGCGATTTCAGAGCGCAGCGTTTCAAGTTCGCAGTCTCTCTCGGCCAGCTGGCGGTCTTTTTCCGCGCGAAGTTCGCGGAAAGCTTCGGTAGTGAGGGCCTCGAACCCCCCGACGGTGAGCGTCTGGTAGCCCTTCGCGTCGCGGCCCACCCACTGCGGAAACACGCGGGCTACTTCATCGGCGATCAACCCCATCTGCGTGCCGGTGATGCCGCCTTGCGTGGCCGGGTTCAGCCAATTGAACGTCGCCCCGCGCAGTTGCAGCAAGCGATCTAGCGCGCCCGATAGCGGCTCGATGTTCTTTTTGAGCCGCCGGTCCGACCAGATCGTCCAAGTATTGCTGCCGGGCTTGAGCGCGCTGTCCGCGTACAGGCGCAACGCCGCATCCAGTGGCGGCGGGTCGCTTCGGATCGCCAAGATGCAGGAATAGCCGACGCCCAGCGAGGTGAACGTGCCGGAGGGTACGTTCGTGTACCCATTAGTGTTGGAGCCCCAAGCGGCCAATGTGCCGTCGTCGCGGAGCGCCACACTGAACTGATATCCAGCGCCAAGCGCTGTAAACGTGCCAGAAGGGACATTCGTCTGGCCGTTCGTGTTGTCTCCCCAACCGACAAGCGTGCCGTCGCTACGAATAGCGAGGCTGTGGGCGGGGTCACCACCGTCGACTGCTATAAAAGTTCCATCTGGGACGTTGGCCTGCCCGAAGTCGTTTCGCCCCCATCCTGCCAGCGTTCCGTCATTGCGGATGGCCAGACCGTGAGACTCCCCTCCCGCCACGGCGACAAAGGAGCCGTTCGGAACATCCGCCTGCCCAAAGTCGTTCCGGCCCCAACCAATCAGCGTGCCATCGGTGCGGAGCGCTAGACTGTGATAATAGCCCGCCGCGACCGCGGCAAAGGTGCCGGACGGTACATTCGTCTGCCCATCGTCGTTCCACCCCCAGCCGACCAACGTGCCGTCGCTTCGGATGGCAAGACTGTGAAAGTAGCCGGCAGCAATGGAGACAAATGTGCCCGAAGGGACGTTGATCTGCCCGTAGGTGTTAGCGCCCCATCCGACGAGAGTGCCGTCATTGCGGATGGCCAGGGCGTGACCGACCCCTGCCGCAACGGAGATGACTGGGTCGATGGGGACAGCAGCGTCGCCGAATTGGCAATATCCCCACCAGACCAATGGTTGCACGAGCGGCGTCCCGCCCATGATTTCCAGCGTCGTCGTGCGGGTCGCGCCGTTCACGTCGAGCTTCGCACCAGCCGTCGTGGTGCCGATGCCGACGTCGCCGGAGGGGGTGACGTTGAGCGCATCTGGGCCGCCGACGCCGGACCCGGCGCGGATGCTGTACGGCGCGGGGGTGAGTTCGACGCGCTGGGAGTCGAGTGGGACGAAGTCGGCGTCGTCGGAGCATTGCACCTCGATAGCCAGCCAGCGGGCCGTGCCGTCGACAGCGGCCGCGCCGAAGTCGATGGGCATGGTGAACGTGCCTCGCGTAACGGTCACGTCGGTGACGGTCTGCGGCGAGTCGCCGATGGCGCTTCCACCGGTGGGCGCGGCGTAGAGGCTGAAGCGAAAGTCGCAGGTGTCATCTACGGGGATGCCGGCGGGTTTCTCGAGGAACCCCTGGTAGGTGAAGGCCGTGCCAACGTCAGCTCCCGAGACGCTGTGGTAATCGACGCCGATCACCAGTCCGAACATGGCCGTCAAACGAAATGCCGCTTTCACAAAGACCTCCCTTCGCGATGCGAAATGGAACCGCCCGAGACCGCCACGGCGGCTTCCTGCTGGGAAGTCAGGATAGCGTTTGCTCATCCGTCCCGCTATACTCTCCCTTCAATCTGATACGCCAGGGTGCAACGTCGTGCGCTGCGGAACCACGTAGGCCAAGGCCGGTCCGAATGGCTCGAAAGGCGAGACAACCGAAAGCCAACGCCGCGACCAACGGCGCGAACCTGGGCTTCGAGGCGAGGCTCTGGGACGCCGCGGACAAGCTGCGCAACAACATGGACGCCGCCGAGTACAAGCACGTCGTCCTCGGCCTCATCTTCCTCAAATACATCAGCGACGCCTTCCAGGAGAAGTTCGACGCCCTCACCCGCGAGCCGCACGCCAACCCCGAGGACCGCGACGAGTACACGGCCGCGAACATCTTCTGGGTTCCCAAGGAGGCCCGCTGGTCGCTCCTCGCCGCCAACGCGAAGAAGCCCGAGATCGGCCGCATCATCGACAAGGCGATGGAGGCCATCGAGAAGGACAACCCCTCGCTCAAAGGCGTCCTGGCCAAGGACTATGCCCGCCCGGCCCTCGACAAGACCCGCGTCGGCGAGCTGATCGACTTAATCGGCAACATCGGCCTCGGCGACAAAGCCAGCCGCTCCAAGGACATCCTCGGCCGCGTTTACGAGTACTTCCTCGGCCGCTTCGCCGCCGCCGAGGGCAAGCTGGGCGGCCAGTTCTACACCGCCCAGTGCGTCGTCCGGCTGATCGTGGAGATGATTGAGCCCTTCAAGGGCCGCGTCTTCGATCCTTGCTGTGGCTCGGGCGGTATGTTCGTCTCCTCCGAGCGCTTCGTCCTCGCGCACGGCGGGCGCCTCGGCGACATCGCCATTTACGGCCAGGAGTCCAACTTCACGACGTGGCGGCTGGCCAAGATGAATCTCGCCATTCGCGGCATCGACGCCAATCTCGGCCCGCAACAAGCCGACAGCTTCCACAGCGACCTGCACAAAGACCTTAAGGCCGATTTCGTGATGGCCAACCCGCCGTTCAACGACTCCGACTGGGGCGGTGAGCGGCTACGACAAGATGCGCGGTGGAAATACGGCACGCCGCCGGTGGGCAACGCCAACTACGCCTGGATTCAGCACTTCATCCACCACCTTGCGCCCAATGGCATCGCCGGCTTCGTCATGGCCAACGGGTCGATGTCCTCGAACCAGTCCGGGGAGGGCGACATTCGTAAGGCGATGGTGGAGGCCGATCTAGTCGATTGCATGATCGCTCTGCCCGGCCAGCTCTTCTACACCACGCAGATCCCGGTGTGCCTCTGGTTCGTTACCCGCAGCAAGAAAGGCAACCCCTCTCCCCCTGGGAGAGGGAAGGGTGAGGGCAGCCTCCGCGACCGGCGCGGTGAGACCCTGTTCATAGACGCCCGCAAGATGGGCGTTCTTCTCGACCGCGTCCACCGTGAACTCACCGATGACGAAATCGCGCGCATCGGCCGAGTCTACCACGCTTGGCGGGGCGAGAAGGACGCCGGCAAGTACGAAGACATCGCGGGCTTCTGCAAGTCGGCCACGGCGGAGGAGATCGCCGCGCACGGCTTCGTGCTCACGCCGGGTCGTTACGTCGGAGCCGAGGCTGTCGAGGACGATGACGAGCCGTTCGAGAACAAGATGCGGCGACTCGCCACCACATTGAACGACCAATTCGCGGAATCTGCCAAGCTCGAAAAGGCGATCCGAGAGAATCTCACAGCCCTTGGCTTCGCCACGGAGAGCAAAGCGTGACCAAGCCGACCAAGCGCGAAGGGGACGTTCCGGCCATCCCGGAACGCTCGTCTGAACTTGTCTTGTACCAGCCCCCTGACGGCGTGACTCGGGTTCAGGTGCGATTGCTGGATGGCACGGTGTGGCTTAGCCAACGACTCATCGCCGAGCTGTTTCAGAAATCGGTCCCGACGATCAACGAGCACATCGCCAATATCTACGAGGAACGGGAATTGGAGCCATCCGCAACTATTCGGAAATTCCGAATAGTTCAAGACGAGGGCGACCGCCGGGTGGAGCGGCTTGTTGATTTCTACAACCTCGAGATGATCCTCGCCGTCGGCTATCGGGTTCACTCGCCGCGGGGCACGCAATTCCGACAATGGGCGACCCGCACGCTACGCGAGTACGTTGTGAAGGGCTTTGCCCTTGACGACGAACGTCTCAAAGAGGCCCGGACATACGGTGCGGACTACTTCGACGAACTCCTTGAGCGAATTCGCGACATTCGGGCGTCGGAACGCCGCTTCTACCAGAAGATTACGGACATATACGCCACCAGCGTTGACTACGACGCTCAGGCCGAGATCACGCAGACGTTCTTCGCCACGGTGCAGAACAAACTGCATTGGGCCATTCACGGCCGGACCGCGGCCGAGGTTATTCGCGATCGCGCCGACGCTTCCAGGCCACACATGGGCCTGACCACGTGGAAGAACGCGCCGAAAGGCCCGATCCGAAGGACCGACGTGACCGTGGCCAAGAACTACCTCAACGAGGAAGAGCTTTCGGCCTTGAACCGCATCGTCACCATGTATCTCGATTACGCCGAGCTTCAAGCGACGAACCACCGCCCGATGCACATGATCGACTGGGTCAAGAAGCTCGACGGTTTCCTGCAATTCAACGAACAGAACATTCTCACTCACGCAGGCAGCATCTCGAAAGAACTAGCTCACGATCACGCGGAGGCTGAGTTCGAGAAGTATCAGGCCCAGAAGCGACGCCTCGAAGCTGAGCAGCCGACGAGCGATTTCGACAAGGCCGTCGATGAGATCAAGAGGCTCGAAGCCCCCTCGAAGCAGTCGAAGAAAGGCAGGCCGAACAAGCGTCGAGGGCGGACGTGAACAACGGACTCCCGACAGGTTGGCAAATGGCGAAGCTCGGCGACGTATGCACCAAGGTCGGAAGCGGTGCAACGCCACGCGGGGGCGAAGATGTCTACATCGACAACGGAACCGCGTTAATCCGAAGCCAGAACGTTTACAACGACGGATTCCATCACGATGGCTTGGCCCACGTCGGCAATGACCATGCGGAGGAATTGGAGAATGTCACTGTCGAGGCAGGTGATGTACTCCTGAACATTACCGGAGACTCGGTGGCCCGGTGCTGCCTTGCTCCGACGGATGTTCTACCCGCGAGGGTCAATCAGCATGTGGCGATCATTCGACCACGTTCCGACGCGCTCGACCGCCGGTTTCTCCGGTATGTTTTCGTTAGCCCAGACATGCAGGCTCACATGTTGGCTCTCGCTGGGGCCGGTGCTACGCGGGATGCGTTGACGAAAGGGATGATCGAGTCGTTTTGGGTCCCGTGTCCGCCTCTCCACGAGCAAGAGACAATGGCTTGCGTTTTGGGAACGCTGGACGACAAGATCGAGTTGAATCGGCGGATGAACCAGACGTTGGAGCAGATCGCGCGTGCGATCTTCAAGTCGTGGTTCGTGGACTTCGACCCTGTCCGCGCCAAGGCCGCCGAGTTGATCGCAGAAGGCACACTTGAGATTGGCGACGGCTACCGTGCGAAAAACACCGAACTCGCCGCGGAAGGTCTGCCATTCGTGCGCGCCGGTGATCTTCAAACCGGCTTCGACCTCGACGGCGCGGAAAGGCTGGGGCCAGCGAGTCTGGCGAAAGCGGCGGTCAAGATCAGCCGGCCCGGCGATGTGGCATTTACGTCCAAAGGCACTGTCGGTCGTCTTGCTCGTGTCGCTGACGACACGCCGCAGTTCGTCTATTCGCCGCAAATCTGCTTCTGGCGAACGCTCAACGCGAATGCGTTGCACCCGGCGATTCTTTACTGCTGGATGTGCTCCGAAGACTTCATGCGGCAGGTTCGGGCCGTCTCGGGCCAAACTGATATGGCCCCGTACATTTCGCTGCGCGATCAACGGCAACTTACGATCCCACGTTTCCCTGCGAACCAGCACGACATCGGCGAACGCATCGCGCCATTTCTCAAGCGGCAGTCAACGGCGGCGGGCGAATCCCGCACGCTGGCAGCGATCCGCGACGCTTTGCTGCCCAAGCTCCTGTCGGGCGAGATTCGCGTTCGCGACGCCGAGAAAGTCGTGGGGAAAGCCGTATGAGCATGAAGGATGCCTTACGGCTTCCTGTCGTGGCGGGCGGGGCAGAGTATCTTGTAATGGGCTACCTCATGCGCCGCAACATCCTGACGTATCGCGCGCCGCCCGGTAACGAGGGGTACGACCTGATCTGCATTCACCCCGAGTCGCGGCACGTTCCGAAGCGGGGGCAGAAAAGCCAGGTGCGCGTACAGGTCAAGAGCCGCTTCGCCACCGATGCCGGGCGCGGGTTTCCGCTGAATACGAAGAGCCTGGATGCCTTCGACTACGTCGTGGCCGTGTTCATGAACATCGGGAGGTTCGGCGGGAAGCGGACGGGGTCGGATGGGGCGAAGCCGGTAGAGTTCTATATCTGCCCGCCAAGGTTGTGCGCAAGTGCCACGTCCCGACCAGCACGTGGCCGAAGGTGCGCCTGTGGAAGCTGGGCGAGAAGCTGCAACGCTACCGCGACGATGCCGGCTTCGAACTGATCGCGAAGGCACTCGGCGTGGAACCGCCGAGGAAAGTGCGAGGGTCGTGATGGCGCGGCGACTGAACGTCAAACTCAACCGCAAGGTGGCCATGACGGTGACCCGTGTGTCGATAAGCGGCAACAAGCTGGTCTACGTGATCCAGGCGCAGAAGAAGCTGCGCTACCCGTGGGGCCACTCTCGGGTCGCCTACATCGGCACGACCAAGAACGGAATGAGGCGATTCGCACACAGCGCAGCGGTCAAGGCCGGGGACGTGCTGAATCTTCACGGCATCCGGGAGATGGAGGTCCGCATCATCACGTGCGGCTCGCGCCAAGGGGTTCGCGGCTGGTCCAAGCTGGAGCGGGCGCTACTGCTCACCTTCCGTGAGCGCTACGGTGAAATCCCCCGCTGCAACAAGATGGGCAAGAACATGCGATGGACCGACGAGGATGCCTATTTCTCCCGAAGGCGAATCAGCAAGATTCTAGACTCGCTCGCTGATTGAATCGTCGAGCGAATTGGCGATCGAAGGATGCCCACGACTCCTGAACAAATCGACTTATGGCGGCAGGCGCCAACCGAGCACGAACGCTTGGAGTTCAAGGAAGCGAAGACGCAACTGGACAACGAAACACTCTACCGGTGCTGCGTTGCTATTGGCAACGAGGGCGGTGGCATCTTGTTGCTGGGAGTCGCCAACAAGCCGCCTCGCCCGGTCGTCGGCACCAAAGCGTTCAATAACCCCGTCAAGATGGCTGAGGCCCTCTTTCAGAAGCTCGGGTTCCGAGTTGACATCGAGGAAGTCGCGCACCACGACGGGCGCGTTCTCGTGTTCCACATCCCATCCCGACCGCGCGGGACTGCGTATCACTTGGAGGGCGCCTACCTGATGCGATCCGGTGAGGCACTGGTCCCCATGAGCGAGGACCAACTCCGTCGTATCTTCAAGGAGGGTGGGCCGGACTGGGGGGAGGAGCACACGCAAATTGGCTTGGCCGCCGAACAGGTCATCGAACTGCTCGACACTCAAGCGTTCTTTGACCTCCTGAGGCTACCCTACCCCACTGAACAGGCAGGCGTTCTCGACCGCCTTATTCAGGAGCAACTGATCGACCGAACTGACGATGGCTATGCCCTCCGTCGGCTAAGCGGTCTGCTACTGGCGAAGCAGCTCAGCGGTTTCTCCGATCTCTGGCGTAAGGTGCCCCGTGTCGTCGTCTACTCAGGCACATCGAAGGTCGAAACGAAACTCGACCAGCCAGGAGTCAAGGGCTACGCGGCCAGTTTTCAGGGTCTGGTCCGATTCGTGATGGCCCAGTTGCCGCAAAACGAGGTGATCCAGGATGCGTTGCGCCGTGAAGTCAAACTCGTACCAGAAATCGTGATCCGTGAGCTGGTCGCCAACGCACTGGTCCATCAGGACCTAACGATGGGCGGGGCATCGGTGATGGTAGAGATCTACAGCAACCGCGTGGAGATATCTAACCCCGGCGAGCCGATTGTTCCGGTTGAGCGATTCATCGATGGCTATCAATCGCGAAACGAGAGGTTAGCCGGCTTCATGCGGAGGTTGGGAATCTGCGAGGAAAAGGGAAGTGGGATCGACAAGGTGGTCCACCTTGCCGAAGTGTATCAGCTGCCGGCTCCGGATTTTCGCGCCGCCCATCGGCGCACGTTGGTTACGATATACGGGCCAAAGGACTTTGAGGCGATGGATCGTGACGATCGGACCCGAGCTTGCTACCAACATTGCGCTCTGAAGTACGTGATGTCGGAGCGGATGACCAATCAGACGCTGCGCGATCGCTTTCACCTGCCAGAGAGCAAGAGTTCGATCATCTCGCAGGTTATCGCCGCCGCGATGGAGGAAGGCTTGGTCAAGCTGGATGAGAAGGTCGGCGCCTCGCGAAAGTATGCCCGCTACCTGCCGTTCTGGGCCTGACCTTTCATTTAAGATAGGCCCCTGGCCACGGGCTCAAAAGACCGTAAGTCTATGTTTTGCAATGGCTTACGTATTTAAGCGTGTCCCCGGTACACTATAGGACCACGGAAACTGCCCAAATGTCGTTCCTCGACGAAGCCCAGGTTGAACTCGCCCTTCTCGCTACGTTCCAGGGGCTGGACTACGAGTACGCCTTCGGGCCGGACATCGCGTGCGATGGGCCGCGGCCGGAGCGGACCAGCTACGCCGATGTGGTGCTGGACGGGCGGCTGCGTTCGGCGCTGACCCGGATCAATCCGACGATCCCCGCCGACGCGATCGAGGAAGCGATTCGCAAGGTTACACGCGCAGAGAGCCCGAGCCTCGTCGAGAACAACCGCCGTTTCCATCGGATGCTGACCGACGGAGTGCCCGTCGAGTACACCAACGCCGAAGGGCGCGTCGTCCATGACAGCGTGCGGCTCATTGATTTCGACGAGCCGAGCGACAACGACTGGCTGGCGGTCAATCAATTCACGGTCATCGAAAACAAGCGGAACCGCCGGCCGGACGTGGTGGTGTTCGTCAACGGCCTGCCGCTGGGCGTGGTGGAACTCAAGAACCCGGCGGACTCGGAGGCCACGGTCCGAAAGGCGTACGACCAGATTCAGACCTACAAGCAGGACATCCCCGGGCTCTTCGTGTTCAACGAGATGCTGGCCGTGTCCGACGGCTTCGCCGCCCGGCACGGCTCGCTGACCGCGGACTGGGACCGCTTCATGCCCTGGCGCACGATTGAGGGGCGGGACGTGGCCCCGGCCAGCATGCCCCAGCTCGATGTGCTGATCCAGGGCATCTTCGACAAGCGGCGCTTCCTGGACCTGATCCGCTACTTCATCGTGTTCGAGGACGATGGGAAGGCCATCGCCAAGAAGCTCGCGGCCTATCACCAGTACCACGCCGTCAACAAGGCCATCGAATGTACAGTGAGCGCTGCGGCACCGGCGGGGGACCGGCGGATTGGTGTCGTCTGGCACACCCAGGGCAGCGGCAAGAGTCTGTTGATGGTTTTCTACGCCGGGAAGATCATTCAGCATTCGGCGATGGAGAACCCCACTCTCTTGGTTCTCACCGACCGCAACGACCTGGACGATCAACTGTTCGGCACCTTTAGCGCTTGCCGCGAGCTCGTCCGCCAGACACCGGTGCAGGCCGCTAGCCGTGCAGACCTACGCAAGCTCCTCAGCGTTGGCTCCGGCGGCGTGGTCTTTACCACAATCCAGAAGTTCCTCCCGGAGGCCGGCGGAGATACGTACCCGCTGCTGAACGAGCGCCGCAACATCGTGGTCATCGCCGACGAGGCCCACCGCAGCCAATACGGGTTCATCGACGGCCTCGCCCGGCACATGCGCGATGCCCTGCCGAATGCGTCGTTCATCGGGTTTACCGGCACACCCATCGAGACGACGGACAAGAACACGCAAGCCGTGTTCGGCGACTACATCGACGTGTACGACATCCTCCGGGCGGTGGAGGACGGGGCGACGGTTCGCATCTACTACGAGGGTCGGCTGGCCAAAATCGAACTCAAGCCGGAGGAACGGCCCAAGATCGACCCGGAGTTCGAGGAACTTACCGAAGGCGAGGAGGCCGAGGGCAAGGCCAAGCTCAAGAGTCGATGGGCGCGGCTGGAGGCGATGGTCGGGGCGGAGAAGCGCATCGGGCTTGTGGCCGCGGATTTGGTGCAGCACTTCGAGAATCGGCTGTCGGCGATGGAGGGCAAGGGCCTGATCGTCTGCATGAGCCGGCGGATCTGCGTGGACCTGTACGACGCGTTGGTGAAGCTGCGTCCGGACTGGCACCACGCCGACGATGACAAGGGCGCCATCAAGATCGTGATGACCGGCTCGGCATCGGACAAGCTCGAATGGCAGCCGCACATCCGCAACAAGCTGCGGCGCGAGGCCCTGGCGACGCGCTTCAAGAGCCCCGCCGACCCGCTCAAACTCGTGCTCGTCCGCGACATGTGGCTGACCGGCTTCGACGTGCCCTGCTTGCACACGATGTACGTGGACAAGCCCATGCAGGGCCACGGGCTCATGCAAGCCATCGCCCGTGTCAATCGTGTGTTCAAGGACAAGCCGGGCGGGTTGGTCGTGGACTATCTTGGGCTGGCCGACCAGCTCCGCAAGGCCCTGGCGAACTACACGGAAAGCGGCGGCAAGGGCGAGGCCACGCTCGATCAGGAGGAGGCCGTCGCGGTCATGCTCGAAAAGTACGAGATCGTCCGTGACATGTTCGTGGGCTTCGACTACGCCGGCGTCGTGACCGGGCCCCGGGGTCAGCGCATGGCCGGGCTCGCCCAGGCGCTCGAATTCATTCTGGCGGTGCCGGACGCGCCGAAGCGTTTCATCGAGGGCGTGGGCCTACTGTCGAAGGCCTTCGCCCTGGCCGTGCCTAGCGAGGCGGCGCTACGCATCCGCGATGAAGTCGGGTTCTTCCAGACTCTGCGCGTCATTCTGGTCAAGTCCGACACCGACCGGCGAGCCAAGACCGAGGAGGAACTCGACGCGGCCGTCCGGCAGATCGTGTCGCGGGCCGTAGCTTCCGACCAAGTCGTGGACATCTTCGCCGCGGTCGGACTGAAGAAGCCGGACATTTCGATTCTCTCCGATGAGTTCCTGGCCGAGGTTCGGGAGCTGCCCCATCGCAACCTCGCCATCGAGTTACTGCGTCGGTTGCTGAATGATGAGATCAAGACCCGGTCGCGGAAGAACCTGGTGCAGTCCCGTTCCTTCGCGGAGATGCTTGAGGCAGCGATCCGCAAGTACCAGAACCGCTCGATCGAGACCGCCCAAGTCATCGCCGAACTCATCGAACTGGCCAAGGAGATGCGTGAAGCTCAGAAACGCGGCGAACAGCTTGGACTCACGGAGGACGAAACAGCGTTTTATGACGCCCTCGAAGTCAACGACAGCGCGGTCAAGGTGCTGGGCGACGAGACCCTGCGGACGATAGCCCGCGAGCTGATCCAGGCCGTCCGTCAGAGTGTCACCATCGACTGGACCGTTCGCGAGAACGCCCGCGCGTCCATCCGCGTCATCGTCAAGCGGATTCTCCGCAAGTACGGCTACCCGCCCGACAAGCAGGAGAAGGCCACCCAGACCGTCCTCGAACAGGCCGAGCTCCTCTGCCGAGATTGGGCTAATATGGGTGCCTGATGATGCACATTACAGTCACACGATGTCTGGTCGCGTTGGTTGTCATGATCGCGACGATCAGTGCGCCCGCGCATGCAGGCCAAATCCGTACGCGGACCGTCGACGGCGTCGGAAGGTTTTATGACTCCGAGACCGGCGAAGCGTTCGTACCAAGGGGATCCAATTACATTCGTTACGGACCTGTTCCAGGCACGTGCGAGGATCCCGTCGACCGTTCACATCGGACGTTTGATCCCGATTTCTATTCACCGTGTGCCGCGAATGCGGCGCTGCGGAGGATGCATGCCGACGGGTTCAACGTCGTGCGGGTTTTTCTTGACAAACTGTGTATTGGGGACCCTGAAGGCGATGGCCTATGGGGACAGTACCTCAAGAACCTGGCCGACTTTCTCTGGAGGGCCCACCAAACGCACGTATTCGTCCTCCTCGTCCTTGATGACCTTCCGGGTCGCGATTACCAAGAGTCCTATGGGATGCCTAGCCGAATTGCGGACGTGAACCGCCGCTATCTGACCGCGGCCGGCCTTGCGGCCGAGCGACGTTTCTGGTCCGACCTGATCAATGGCCTAAGAGAAATCGGCGCCCCATTGTCTCAAATCTTCGCCTACGAACTGGTGAATGAGCAGTACTGCGTTTGCTCGCATCCGCCGCTCGATGGAAGCGACGGGTTCATCGATACGCCGACGGGATCGTACAACCTCTCGCTCATCGAGGACAGAAACAGGATGCTTGACGAGAATCTGGTGCATTTTGTTAACGAGACGCGCCAAGCGATTCGAGAGATCGACGCGCAGGCACTCGTGACCATTGGCTTCTTTCCGCCTCAATGGCCTTGCGGAAGACCGGGCGCCACGGATGTCCGCGTCGTCCGCCCTGCGGGTGTGATGGTCACATCGGACGCGGATTTTCTCGATCTCCATCTCTATCCAGGTTGCCAAGTTTCCGTGGCTGATTTCATGGGGGAGTTTGCAATCGGCGACGCGAGGGGCAAGCCTCTTCTCATGGGTGAATTCGGCGCGTTCAAGCAATCGTACCCCGATATCTCGGCAGCCGCCCAGGCCATGATCAACTGGCAAGTCGAGTCTTGCTCGTATGGTTTTGCCGGGTGGCTCACGTGGACCTGGGACGATGAAAACGATGAGCCTGGATCAAGGCTGTGGAGAGAGATGTCCAATTGTGGCTGGCTCAACGGCGTCATGGCGCCCAGGGTGCGTCCCGATCCATGTCTGGCGGGTGGTCTGGTGTTCCCTGCGTTACCCGAGAACTTGGCACACGGGAAGCCCGTGACCGCCTCGCTGTCAAACCAGTATCTTGCAGAGAAGGCTGTCGACAACTGCGGGGCAACGTCGTGGGGCGCCGGCGATTATCCTCCGCACTGGATCGAGGTGGACCTGGAGGCCCCCAGTGACATCCGATGGATTCGTCTGCTTGCGGGCGGGACGGATGGACCGACGACGCACACCATATGGGGTAAGACGGCGAGTGAGGAACCATATTTGCAACTCACAGAGTTCAGTAGCGACGTCGGGCTGCCTCACGGCATGGTCCTTGAGCAGAATGGGTCTTGGCCTGGGATTCGATTTGTGAAGGTTCAAATAGACGGTGCCAGGCCTGGGGAACCGTTGGCGTCCTGGGTTTCATTGTACGAGCTTGGCTTGTACGCCGCCCCAACCGTAGTGACACCTCCGCTTTGGGAGAAACCCGACGACGATGCTGATGGCGTGTGCAACTCTGACGATCGATGTAGTGGGTTTGACGATCACGTGGACAGCGATTCAGACGGTGTGCCTGACCGCTGCGACGATCAACCGGGCATGGATGACCGTGTCGACACCGACGGGGACACCGTACCCGACCTTTGCGACCGATGCCCCGGCGCTGCGGATTGGTCGCGGTGTGACAGAAGCGGTGGTCACGGTTGGGACTATTGGGCTTGGCTGACACTATCGGTTGCACTAGCCGCTGCATTCATATTCAAATACTGGTGGCACCCCTATCCCCTTGGGAGTGTTCCCCCTGAAGCGTGACCTTCACATCGTAGGGGGTGAAGGCGCTCGCCCGCGCGGACACCGGCCTCAAGGCCCTCACTCCCGCGGCCACGCACGGTTCCGCATGGTCTCGATGACCGCCTGCGGTGCGAGGTGGTCCAGGTATCGCGCCCGCGCCCCCGTCGTAGCGAAACTCGCGGACCCACAGGCGCTGGTGGTTGGTAGTCGGGTCTATGATGGGCGGCAGGCCGCAGTTCTGGGTCGTCGTAACTTCGTCCCAGCACCGCGCTTTTTTCTCCGCTCTCGTCCGCTTTTGCCATACGTAGCCAAGTCCTTCTAAGGTTGCGCAGCGCGCGCATTCGGTGATGGCGCTGAGTCGGGAACAACTTCCCAGTCAAAGGGCACGGTCGGGTCGCCGGCCTGCGTGACCTTCAGCCATTCGACGGGAAACTGCTCCCCACACTCTGGACATCTGTTTGTCGTCGCGCCGTAGAGCGAGTAGCCACAACACATACATGCCAAACTTGGAATACACCGTTCTTGCCACGATACAGGAATACGTCGCCCAAGATGCCACTCTATTATCTCTCTACACTCTGCGCACATCATCGCGTTCAGCGGTATCTTTCGAAACAGGCACCAACCGATCAACAAGAAAAGCCCCGCACCGAGGACGGGAAGAACGCTCTTGCCCGCTACTCCCCCCGCACCGAGTGGGCCTCGCACTAAGGGAAGCCACGCAAAGACTACCAGGGGAACCGCAAGCGATGCATAGAACAGCCAATACAGCCCGGGCCACACACTGCGCGGATTCTCCCGCATTATGGTGCTTAACCCGCGACGAACGATGCCCGGGGTGTGACAGCGCGGGCAGCCCTCGTGCACGCGAACACGTATACCTCCTGGCATTCCCTTTGCTTGGCAACTGCCCATCAAAGCCTCTGGCCAATGGTCGCACCGCGACCGCACCACAATGCCCATTTCGCCCACATGGGAACTTTGACAAAGGGTGGTAGAGCAAGCCATCCAATAACTGCCGCGATGTCTGAGACCGTGTCGACTACGTCAGGGTCGTCAAGCCATTCAGGAAGCACGTCTAGCACTAGGCCCGGGATGACTGGACGAGTGTCCGGTCGCTCTGGGGGCGGCCATTCAAGCTCCGGCCAGGGCGGCACCCAGTTCTGATCCACGAGGCCTACTGGATCGATCCTCGCGCTCGCTCGTGAAGAGGCATACGCGAAGACATTCGTGCCCCCTTCGATTCCTATTGGGTCACGTTGCAGGAATCTTCCCGAGGCTGGGTCGTAGTAGCGGTGGCCGACGTGGAGGAACGGCATTTCGGTGTGGGCTTGATAGCCCCAAGCGCCGACGTACCCGAAGCGATCCGCCGGGATGAGGCCGATCTTTTCGCCAAAGGCGGTGAAGACTCGCCCCGTTCCTTGAGCGCCGGTGGCGGTGGTGGTGTTCCGCAGCGTGCCGAGCATGTCGCCGTGCAGGTAGCTGGCGACGCTGCCCAGCTTCTGCCACAGGCCGGGTTCGTACTTGTCGGTGCTGGCGGCCGTCGAGCCGGAAACGGTGAAGTCGCCGTAGGTGTCGTCGCCGTCATAATCCGTCCATATCGTCGCCTGCGTGGGGTGCGGGTTCAACGAGGTGTCCAGGGGGCGCTTCATGTACCGCGCCCGCGCACCATCGTAGCGGAACTCCAGAGGCAGGGTCACGGCGTAGTTGGCCGAGCAGGGCGAGGGCGAGCCGGGGACGTGGCACCAGCGCTCCTGATGGGCGAAGGTCACCGTCCGCCCGTTTTCGGCGTAGCCCAGGCGCACGGCCGTGTACTTCTTCTCGTTGGGGGCGCAGATCCAGTCCCCGAACTGGGGATACTCGGTGATGATCCGGGTCACGTTGCCGTCCGTCCGGCCCACCCGGTCCTGGTCCGTGGCGTCGTAGGTGTACACGTAATAGGTCTTAGTCAGGGAAACATCCGGCTCGGGCACGGTGTTCAACGCCTCGTACCACATCAGGCGGTTGTTGAAGCTGCCGTAGGGGTTCACCGCCTGCGGGGGGTTCACGTCCGGGTCCACGTCATAATGATAGTCCACCCGCTTGCCGTTGTAATGGTCGATCTTGCGGAGGCGATTGCCGCCCTTGTCGTAGACGTACTCCAGGTCGTAGTTCTTGGCCGGGTCATTGGGGGCGGGCGAGTAGACGCGGGATTCGCGGATGAGCCGCGAGCGGCGGTCGTACTGGAAGGAGGTGAGCGCCGCGGCCCCGTCGCCGGGAAAACCCGGCCCGTACTCGGTGATCTGCACCGGGACGTCGTTGTTGTTGTAGCTGTACTCCAGGCGCAGCAAACGCTCGCCGGTGACGGGATCGCGAACGTGCTCGATGGAGAAGAGGCGGTGGTTCTGGTAAACGTACTGCACGCGCGTCCCGTTGCCGTAGCTGATCGACTCGACGTATCCGTTGGGCTTGTAGATGTACCCTACGGACATCAATAGCGCCTGCTGGGAATCGTAGCGTTCGAGGTTGACCACCCGATCGGCGCTGTCGAGATGGGCGACGGTGGTCCCCCCGTCCGGCCCGGTCCGCGTATAGTTCCCCGCGGCCACGTTGTAGGTGTGGGTGAAGGTCCGGGTGATGGGACTAACCCCGGCTTCGTCGCTTTCCACGTCCACGGTCCGCGGCCGCCCCATCACGTCGTACGTTCGCCGGTGCGTCCGCGTCCCCGCGCCCTCGATGTCCAAGCGGAGCTTCTTGAGCTGTCCCTTGGGAGTGTATTCCGCGTCCGGCTCGAAGCCCGGCTCGTTGGCGTAGGTGGCCGCGCGATCGGGGATGGGGGGCGGGTAGCAGGGCAGGGGCAGGTCCGGCCACGGCGGGATCACCTGCGAAGCTCCCGGCGGCAACGCCCCGCCGGCAGCCGAGAGTAACGCGATGAAGCAGCTTGACCCCGTCCCGTTCCCGTTGGAGTCCGTGTCTTGCTCGCCTCCTCCGCCGCCGGAGCTCTCGTTGTCGGAGGGGTGACCGCAGCTCGTTTGCGTGCTCCCGGAGGAATAACCGCCCCTGGCCGCGGCCGCCGCGGCCGACGCGGCCGTCGCGCCCTGGGCATCGAAAGGCCCCTCGATGTACATCGCCTGCTGACCCCAGCGGTCGTACTCGAACACCGTGCGCACGCGGTTGGGATCGGCGACCTCCCTGAGTTGTCCGTGACAGCCCAGGTTCCCGCCCGATGAAAGCGCCGTACACGTACCGCCAGGGTTGAGGTAATAGCTCAGTCGGGTCACCGGAAACCCGCCTTCCTGCCCGGGCGGTTGATTAGGCGGCGGATTGGCGGCGTCGCTGGGCTCCACGATGCGGGTGAGCAACGTGGGTTGCGGCGTCAGGTCCATCGCATGATCGTAGTAATATCGCACCATGTTGCCCGCCGCGTCGCTGTAGGACGTGACGTTGTTGAAGCCGTCGTACGTCCACGTCCGCGTGTGGAGCTGGGGGTCCCGCAGCGTCAGACGGTTTCCACGCGCGTCGTACGTCGCGATCCATTCGTTGAAGTTGGCGTCGGAGAATGACAGCAAGTTCCCGCTCCCGTCGAAGTCGTAGAAACTGCTCACCGGACCGCTGATCGCGGCCAGCGTACCCGCGTTGTTGGGCACCAGAATCTGCGATCCCTCGGGGTAGTTGTATTCCCAGTCGAAGCCCCGCCGGTCGGTGTAGAAGGTCCGGGTTCGGCGGTCCAGCTCGGAGACGTCATAACAAAGCACGGCAAGCTGCTGCGTGTGCCCGCCGCCGTCACCGGTGGGGTCGAGCACCTGGACGAGGTGCCCGACGGGTGAGTAGGTAAACCCGAACTTGTCGTCCGAGCTGCACGAGTCGCACTTGTCGCTCACCGAGGTCAGCCGCCCGACGGCGTCGTACTCCAACAGGTTCAAATAACCGCCGTCGTTGGGGCGATCAGATTGCATCGCGTCTTCGATTTCCGAGAGCCGCCCCGCGGGGTTATAGCTGAAGGTCCATTTCCGGTCGTGCCAGTTGGGATCCGCGTCCGCGGGGTCCTGAAGCTCCAGCAAGCGCCCTTGGTCCGGCCCCGAAAGTCCATAGACGAAGTTGACCGGTCTGTTCGCGGCATCGGTCACGCTGAGTAGGCGGGTCGTCGGTACCACCGTCCACGAAACGACCAGCGCGTTCCCCGTCGCGTCCACGATCCTCGCCAATCGCGGAATGGTGTCGCCCGCGAACACGACCGGCGAAAACTCACGATAGGACTGGTCCTTCGCGGTGAGCCGCCACGTCGTCGCATCCAGCTGGGTGAGCACGTCCGCGGCGGCATAAGGGCGCGACCACGTCTGCTGGTACCGCTGATAGAGATCGCGCGTCCCATCGGCGTGGACCACGGTGACCGAGTTGGGAAGCTGTTCGAGCCGCAGATGGTCGCTGTAGGAGATGCTCCACCCGGGCCCGAGGTTGAAACCGACTACGTTGGCGATGCTGTATCCGGACGAGGCGTTCGCCGAGTTGTGATAGAGCATGACGTTCATTTCCGGCCCCAGGCCCGACCAGGACACGATGGGGATGGCGGTGAGGAGGTTCCCGTTGTGGGTATTGACGGAGGAGTAAGTCGATACGGAGACCTGCGCCTCCCAAGGCTTGCCGGGTCCCGCTACTGGGCCCGGGCCTGCCCCACACCAAGGATCAACCGCCGATACGGTGGGCGGATGGATTGCCAGGGCTAAACCGACAACGGTAAAGACGCAAACTCTTGTTCCAAAATGGTGAGGACCGTAATCGCGGCTCGCCCCTACTCGTGTCGAGGTGTACTGCCTGCAACGGCCGGTGTTCTTGGAAAACATGGACGCTCCTTTCAAAAGATGACCACCGATGGACTTCCTCGACGGCGCGCCCCGCGCATCGAAGCTCCGTCAGCGAATCAAGTACCCCAGCGTCTTACGCGGAAGTGAAAAGTCGCTGAGCGCGCGCTAACCCAGTGGTCGATGACAAAGCGCTGACACCGCCCGCAATCGGATGGGGAAAACTCTCGGCGGCCTGCCCTTCGGGGTGAACTGCGGACGCGTGTCGAGCCCCCCGCGGACGACTGCCTGACCAAGGCCGTCGGCCCCGGCGGCGACGAATAGCCTTCTCTTGTGCACACACAGTGCCACACATAGTGTCAACTCGCCTCTTTCGACGCTCTGTGCGCCCGCCCTGATCCCCCTTACCCTAATCCCCTAACCCCCAATCCTAATCCCTAGCCCCTAGTCCCTAACCCCTGATCCCTAGTCGAATGCCCAAAACAGGGCGCTCGCTCGAATTCTTTTTTCCATAGTGCGCCCCGCGCGTTATCCAGGTAGAGAAAGGCGGAAGGGTGCCACTGCCCTTGACTCGTTAGGGGCCCCGTCCGCAGCCGGTTCGCAGCGCGAACCGCGTGCTTGCGCGCACTGACCAGTCACGGCAGTGCCCGCCCCGTCCCCGCGCACTTGGCGCATCCCTTGTTTCACGTGAAACAGGGGCGCCAAGCCGGGAGGACCGGACCGAATGAGAGAGAGAAACGCCATGCGACCCGCAGCGGATGCCGCAAATCGACCGCGATCACACCGTGGTCGCACCGGGGTCACCCCCCGATCACCGGCGCTCATCCCGGTGAGCCGGCGCGCTTTCGCCCTTGGCTACGCAGGTCGCGATGGTGAGGTCGCCCGTGACGTTGAGCACCGTGCGGCACATGTCCAGGATGCGGTCCACACCGAGGATGATGCCGATTCCCTCCGGGGGGATGTGGACGGTTTGCAGGAGGATGGCGATGAGCCATGGGGTGATGCCGTCGTAGGCCAGCCAGCCCAGCGACGATGCATTGCAAGCAACGTACCCTCAGCCAGAAAGCATCGACGTAGAGCTCCTCTCGCGGGCTGATGGCGCGGGAGATGGCCATGATGAGGGCGACAATCCCGTCGATGCGGCCGGTGTTGCGGTCCTTCACCGGGCGGATGTTTTCGTCACATCGGTCTTGACCGTCGTGGCCTGAGCGTGGGCCCGTAATACGGGATGACGCCCAGAGAGATTGACGGAATCGGGCGAGGCCGCTGCGGCCCTACCATTCGAGCCACCGCACACCCCGCGTGGCGTAGACGCTGGTCCTTGGCTCGTTTTGTGTAGCCCGCGAGATGGCCATGATCAGGGCCACGATGCCGTCGATACGCCCCGCGTTGCGATCCTTGACGGGCCGGACGTTCTCATTGGCGTCGGTCTTCACCGTGGTGGCCGCAGCATGCGCTCGAAGCACGGGATGCCCGCCGTGCTCAATGCGCCTGCTCACAATGAGCGCTTCGAGTTTCTGGGTGGGCTCATTGAAGGTCTGGATGTTCTGCCGGAATTCCACCATCGACAGGCGATGCTCCATGAGCTTGGTGATCATTTCGGTAGCGCCATAAGGATCAAAGGCCATCTCTTCGATCTTGAAACGCTTGGCCAGGTCGTTCACGATCCGGGCGCGAATGGCTGCGTAGTCGGTCACATTCCCGTCTGTGGCGGTGATGAACCCCTGCCGGATCCACGTCGTATAGGGCAATCGATCGCGCCGCTCCCGTTCCAAGACATTGTCGGCGGGCATCCAGAAGAAGGGCAGAACCCTGTAGCGATTGTCGGTGGGGAAGACCAGCACCAATGCAGACAAGTCCCGCTTGGGGGCCAAGTCCAATCCCCCAAAGCAGCTCTTCTTCTCGAGTTGGGCCTCGTCCACTGCGCCGCCGCACGCGTCCCATTGCTCCATGCGCAGCCACAGGGTGCGCTGCTCGGTCCACACGTTGAGGTGCAGGCGCTTGAACTCGTTCTCGAAGCTCGGCGACTCCCGGGCCTTGTGGAACTTGCGCTGCAGGTCGTCCATCTTGACCGTGACATGAAGGTTGGGATTGGCCTTGATCCAGGCGCTCGGATCGGTCCAGTCGTCCGCCTCGTCGAGCGTACAGATGTAGCCGAAGAAGGTGTCGTCCTCGATGGTCCCGTCGAGGACCTTCACCGCATAGTCGTGAAGCTGCCAGCAGATCGAGGTCCGGTCGAAGCCGGCGGTGGTGATCCCAAACAAGAGCGGCTGCCTTCGCGCCGCGGTGGCCGTCTCCAGGACGTTCCAGATGTCCGGCGTCTTGTGCATGTGGATCTCGTCGATGATGGCCGCGTGGACATTGAGCCCGTCCATGGTGTCGGCATCCGCTCCCAGCGGCTCGTACTTGCAGCGCAGGGAGGGGATGGCGAGGTTGTTCCGGCTGATGACGATGTGGCGGCGGAGGCGCAAATCGTCGCCGATCAATCCGCGGACTTGGGCTTTGGACTCCTCGTGGGTGATCCGTGCTTGATCGCGCTTGGTGGCCGCGGTGTAGACCTCCGCACCGGGCTCCCCGTCGTTGAGGAAGAGCTTATTGCCGATGGCCGCGGCCATGGTGGACTTGCCGTTCTTGCGGGCCACCTCCAGATACGCCACCCGATAGCGGCGGGTGCCGTCGGCCCGTTTCCATCCAAAGAGCGGCCGGATGAGATCGTGCTCCTGCCACGGAGAAGGGACGAAGTGCTTTCCCGCCCATTCGCCCTTGGAGTGTCGCAGGAGCTTGAAGAACTTGACCGCTTGATCGGCGGCCTGGAAGTCATAGTGGAGCCCCCGCGCTGCGCCTTGGGCCAAGTCCTGCTCTTGCCGCTGCCGCGCCAGGCGCACCCACTTGCACACCGGAGCGTCATGCCGTTCGAGCAACGCCGAGCCCCAAGAACTCCGCGATACCGGCCTCCGGCTGATCCTCGCCCACCGCGATCCGGCTCCGAGCCGCCGGGGTGAGGCCGAACTCCTGTTGATAGCGGTTCAGTGCCGAGAGCAGGTTGCGGGCCACGGCCACCTGCGGCCATTGCTGCACGTACTTGACCTTGCCGGCCTCGTCCTTGACCGTGTACACGTCGCCGTTCTTCTGCAGGAATACGACCGCCCGCTTCCAGCGCGACCACGTGTCGCAGTAGTTGATCATCGCCTGGGCATCGGCCTGGGTGACGAGTCCCATGTCCCGAAGTTGTGCCAAGAGCCACTTCCAACAAGCCTTCGCCTCCTCGTCGAGCCATTCCGGGCAACGCGGCGTGCCTGCCTTCGGCGTCGGCTCACGGCTATTGAGTGGCCGCTTGCTCGGGTTGCCCTGCAAGAGTCGCAGCGCCGTCGGCTTGGGCGGTGGTCCGCGTCGTCCCATGCATCACCTCGTCGGCACCCATCCCTTGCCGAAGTGCTCCTTGCCCGCCTGCTGCGGCGAGGGTGTCAGATCGGCCAAGCGCTCGACCTCTTCGTCATCCATCTGCAGAAGACTCTCGACCATCGCTTGATCCATCCCCGACTCGATCAAAGCCCGGACGATCTCGCCCATTCGAAGAACCCCGTGCTGTCCTCGCGCCCGATTGTGGCGGATGGTGGCGATCATCTGCTCTTCGATGGTGATGCCGTCGAGGTAGACGACCGGACAGAGCCCGCCGGTCAAAGTACGAACGTCATCGTCTCGGCTCGCCAGGGTCCAGCGATGGAAGCCGTCGACGATTTCGCCATCGCGCCGGGCTACGATCGGCTGCGTCCAGCCGTGGGCCAGAATGGAGAGCTTGAGCAAGCGCATCTCCGGCCCGAAGACGCGGTTGGGGTTGTAGTGGTTGGCGCGGAGCTTCGCCGGCTCGACCCATTCGACGCGTGCGATGGGCTGATCAATACCGGGTGGCGTCGTCTTTGGCATAGACCGGCGTCCTCCTTCCTTTGAAGTCGCCCCGCACGGCGAGCATGTACAGCCATTTCCAGGTTACGCCCGTCTCGCCGGGGTGCTCTGCGGGGATCGGTTCTCTTGTCTTGCGGTGGTGATTGCGAATCTCGGTATTGATCCGCTCGGTGATCTGCCCACGAGTCTTGGCCGGCCAGCGAGACAGAGCGTGCTCGATGAGCTTCTTGGGATCGTCGCTGGGGTCCCAGCCGGCCACGTCTCCGAAACCGTAGAGTGGCGTCCGTGCGTAGCGCGCCGCGGCGCTGGCGCCGGGCACACGGGCGAGCATCTTCTCCCACAGGTCCGGCCAGCAGAGGGCGTACTTGTAGAGCCCGCCGAGCGGTTCCTCCCCGTAGGGCGGACAGACTCGCTGCTGATGACGGGTCATTCCCGCCCGCTGGAACACGTCGTAAGTCCGGTTGTAGTCCCAGCCGAAGAGCTTGGGCGCGGTCCAGACATCCTCCGTGCTCCAGTCGTAAATGGGCTTGACCAGATGAACGTGCTTGGCGTGTGCGTCCTGGGCGATGAAGTTGTCGGCCACCCGCCGAGCGACGACGCGATAGCGCCGCAAACTCTCCGCGGCACGGAGGCCAACGATCACACCGACGCTGCCCATCGAAGGTGGGAACAGGAGGCCGTTACACTCCGGGATCGGATGGCGCTCAAAGCCCGCTAGCTCGGTGATGGCCTCCGGCGGCAACTCGTGGCACCACCTGTCCCGGTCCTCCGGAGCCCAAGGATGCCAATAGGGCGACTTGCGCGAGCAGGCATTGCGGTGCCTGACCGGCAGGCAGAACCAGCGCAGGCGAACGGCGTCGCGCTGGCTGACCCTCCGCATGTAGTCCACCGTCTCGGGATGGATGGCCTCCTCGTCGAAGAAGAACACGTCGAGCGGTAAGCGTCCGCGTTCCTTCGCCACTTCCAGGGCGAGATGCAGGCAGACCGTGGAGTCCTTCCCGCCTGAGAAGGAGACGGCCACGTGATCGAACAGGTCGTACGCTCGGCGGATGCGGGCGAGGCCGAGCTCGTACACACTCTCGGCGGTGGCTTTCTTTTTCAGGAAGACGGTCATGCATCAACTTCGATTCTGCGCATTGTGCGCAATCTGCGCTCAGGTCAGAGCGGCATCACCGCGGTCATCAGCTCGGCGATGGCGTGGCGGCCCTGGGTGTTGTCGATCTTCCGGCCGCCCACCAGGGTGCGGTTGACCATGGGGTGCTCCTCGTCCGTGGGCCCGTAGTCCGAGTCGGGGTGGTAGGGGACCACGTCCATGCTCTGGCCTTGGTCGGTACGGAACCGATGCAGCGCAGCGGCAGGGATCACGAAGATCAGGTTACGCGTCAGCCGCGTCTCGCCGTCAGGCGTACAGCAAGCACCCTCGCCTCGGGCGATGATCCCCGCGCGAAGCGAAGGGTGGGTGTGCTCGGTCTGGTCGATCCCGCCGGGGAAGTGGAGGTGATTGAGGCACGGGTCGCCCTTCCTCGGCGGAGCGCAAAGCAGCGAATCGGAGCAGCCGTCGATGTAGCGCAGCCGCCCCTTGGGCTCGATGGGCCCACCCGTGGTCGGCACTGCAAAATCAGGTCCCAGTTGGACCCAGCGGACACACGATTCGCGCTTGCCCGGATTAGCGAAGGAATTGGTACCAGGTTCCCCCGCCACATGGGCTTCGACTCCCCTTAGGGGTAGTGCCAACGGCGTGTCACTGGCGTGCGCCGCCATGAGTCAGCTCGCAAGCCTTGTTCAATCAGACGGTGATGGCGATGGGCCCCGTGCTGAGAGTGACTAATGCCTTCGGGCTCCCGCCTTGGTCGCCCTCAGCCTTACGGGCGCGGTTCCGATTGGCGCGGTCCTGATTCGGTCGGCAATGGCGGGAGCTCGGCGAGCTTGGCGCGGTAGGGGGCGGCGGCGTCTTCCTTGCCCCACTTCGTGTAGAGCTCAACCAGGCGGGCGAGGGTGTCGCGATAGTACACCAACCCGCGGTATTGCTCCCGGCCGAAATACTCGTACGCGGCCAATAGATGCGTTTCCGCCTCGGCGAAGCGTTCCAAAGCGGCCAGGCATTCGCCATAGTGCATATTCGATACCGCCCGCACCCTATTGTCGATTTTTGCCCACGCCTTCGGCTCGAAGATCAGCTTGAACAACTCGTCCGCTTCAGCCGCCTTTCCCTGGCGAAGGAGGCTCATGGCGAGCGTATCTTGAAAGTTAACGAAGCCTGCGCTGTTTTCTCTTCCGGACTTTTTCAGGCCATCCAAAGCTTGACGGGCCATCGGCTCGGCGTCGGCCGCGCGGCCTGTACGAGCCAAAATGTCGGCGAGGTTGTTCTTGATCAACACTGTGTCAGAATGCTCCTCGCCCCTGACCCGCCGGGAAGTCTCAAGCGCCTTTCGGGCAAGCTCTTCGCTTTCGACGTACTTGCCTTGATCGGCGAGCCACTGCTGGAGGCTGGTTATTCTTCCGCGCGTCGCAGGATGCTCCTCGCCCAAAACCCGCCGGGAAGTCTCAATCGCCTTACGGGTAAGCTCCTCGCTTTCGACGTACTTGCCTTGGTCGAAGAGCGAAACCGAGAGGATTTGCATTCTTGCGAGCGTCTCGGGATGCTCTTCGCCGAGCACGCGACGTGACGATTCAAGCGCTTTTCGGGCAAGCATTTCTTCCTTGGTGCCTCCGCCAACCGAAGACGAGAGACCAGTCATGGCGCGTAATGTGTCGGGATGATCTTCGCCGAACACTCGACGCGAGGTCTCGAGGGCCTCTTGGAGCAACGATGCAGATTCGGCGTCATTGCCCTGCCCTCGAAGGGACCACGCAAGATTCCTCATTAATTGCAGGGTGATGCGGTGTTCGTTTCCCAGCTCCTTCCGGGCGATCGTCAACCCTTCCCGGGCGATCTTGGCGGATTCATCGTACCTGCCCTGAAGATAGACTGCATTGGCAAGGTGGGCGGTCAGGGCGAGCGTTTGGGGGCGCCCTTCGCCTAGTACGCGCCGGGCGGTTTGCAGGGCGGTCCGGGCCTCCTTTTCCGATTCGGCATTCCGTCCCTGCCACATCAGCAGCGCCGCCAGCCACTGTTTGGCCGCAAGCGAATCAGGATGTTCGGGACCCAGCACGGCGTCGAGCACGGTGGATGCGGTGGTCAAGTGCGGCTCGGCTTGATCGTCAAGACCCAGGTTCAGGAGGGTCCGGCCGATGGTCACGCGGATGACCGCGCCAAGGGCCGGCTGCTGAGCGAAGGCATGTGCCACACGCGCGGCGGCGGCGTCCAGTGCGTCGCGCACGGTGAGCGTGCTTCCCTTGGCTTTTTCCGGATCAGGCAGGGTGAGCATGTCTTCGAGCAGGAAATTGCTGATAGCGGCGGCCTTGGCTTCGGCGGCCAGCGCCCGGTCCCGTTCCTTACGGGTACTCACGTAAAGCGTGGAGCTGACCACAATCCCCACCAACAGGATGGCGAAAGTCGCGGCCAGCGACGCCGCCAGCCCTCGGTTGCGGCGGATGAAAATACGGAATTGATAGACAACGCTGGGCGGACGGGCGACGATGGCCTCTCCGGCCAGATACCGCCGGATATCCTGGGCCAGCTCCAGCGCCGACTGGTATCTGCGGTCGCGGTCCTTTTCCAGGGCCTTGCACACCACCGTCTCGATGTCACCGCGCAGACTGGCGTCGGTGGCGCTGAGGCGAGTGGGCGCCTGCTCGCGAATGACGCGGGTGCTGTCCACGATGGAACGGCGGCTGACCTCGTAAGGGACGTGGCCGCCGAGCAGCTCGTAGAGCACCACGCCCAGCGAATAAACATCGCTGCGGATGTCCAGGTCGTGCGGGTCGCCCTCGCACTGCTCCGGGGACATGTATTGCAGCGTGCCGATGAGCTGTCCGATGTCCGTCTGGAGTGTGGCCACCGCCAGGTCAGAGTCCGTGCCGCGGGCCACGCCGAAGTCGATGACCTTCACGTCGCCGTGGGAGTCCACCAGGATGTTCCCCGGCTTTAGGTCGCGGTGGATGATCCCCTTCTGGTGGCCGTGGTGGACGGCATCGCAGACGTGGGCGAAGAGCTCCAGTCGCCGGCGAACGTCGAGTTTCTTGTTCTTGACGAAGTCGGTGATGGGGCGGGCGTTGGGGATGTACTCCATGGCGAAGTACGGGAGCTGCGCCCCGTTGTCGACGAACGTGCCGGCTTCGTAGACCTGGGCGATGCCCGGATGGCGCAGCCGGGCCAGAATCTGCGACTCATATTCGAAGCGCCGCATGGCCGAACGTGAAGCGATCCCCGCCCGCATGACCTTGATGGCCACCACGCGCCGTGGGTTTTCCTGCGTGCCCTGGTAAACGGTGCCCATGCCGCCCGAGGCCAGTATGCCCTTAATGTGGAAGCTGCCGATCCGGTCCGGGATTCGGGTATCGGCGGATGAGTGAGTCTGAGCGGCTTCTACGGACTCGGTGGGCGGGAGGCCGTCGCGTTCGGTCATAGTTCAGTCGCCAGTATGCGCGGCCAAATGCGTTCAGACGATGGTTCAAACGAACGGTATCATAAGCGCCGGGAGGGGCAGGGGTCAATCACCGTTTTCTTCAAATTGGAATGGTTCACGCACGCCCGCCCGTAGAAGTCAGCATTTAGACGCTTAGATGGCCCATTGTCCGCACCATCCGCATGTCGGACGATCCACCGGGGAAAACTCTGTCGCCGCTTGGTTGTCGCGACAACTGGATGAGCCACTTGATGCGTCTTACTGCGCCTACGAGCGGCCTTGGCGAATCGGGAACCGCGTTTGCGGCGAGCAGATGAAGGTCTGGCGAAGATTACAAAACCGCCGCTCTGCCAACTGAGCTACAGTGGCAGCGACCGGAAAGCGCCCTGTCTTCCGGAAATCAAGCCACTTCCGTAGCGTAACACCTCTCGTGCGGGAGTCCACTGAAGTCTCCCAAAGTCCACGCCTTTCGAGCCCGTCGTTTCGCGCGCGTCTTCCAGGCTAGTTCGAGTCATTGAGGCCGCAGTTGACGGAGACTGCCGTGTGCGCCTAGCAGGGTGCCGCGCCCAGTGATTGCTTTTCGGACTCCAATTGGGAACGACCGCAGCCCAATACCCAGATCATCTGTCCGAAAACTTCCGAGGCAGGCATCCGCTAGGCGTTGGGTCGCTGAACGACTTGACGGGGCGCGCCTTCGTTTCTCACACTGTAGAAGTCCCCCTGGTCGAGCCGCTTGCGCGTGGCCCGGCTGGCGAGCCAGGCTACAACCCTGAACGGGAAAGTGAACCGCATGAGCGATTTGCGAAATCGTGCAAAGGCCCTCGTCTTCGCCGAGGACGGTCCGACGACCACGGAGTACGCCGTGATGCTGGCCGCCATCGTTATGGTCTGCATCGCCGCCATCGGCGGCATCGGTAACACCGTCTCCGGCATCTTCACCACCACCGACGCCAGCCTTCCAACCGGTAGTTCATCGTAGTTCCACCTACCACATCGCAGACCACGAACGCCGCCCATCCCGCGCCGCAGCCGCCGAATCGGTGGGTGTGATTCTGATAAGACATTCCGTCTATTCCGGTCAGGCAAACTTGCTTGTGCTCCGAATGGTTTCGACAGTATAGGTAAGGATTTACGAAGGTAGAGCCGTTCGAGGCCCTGCCGCGAGTGTACCGACGAGCCGCCAGGCGGCGGGTCGCCGAGAAACCGGAGGGAAAGCCATGAACGTCACTCTTCGTTACGCCAGGTCATTTCTTTCGTCCGAGGAAGGACCCACGGGCACGGAATACGCATTCATGCTCGCGCTCATCGTGGTGGTGTGCGTCGGCGCGATCTCAGGGCTCGGCGGCTCCGTCGCCAACGCGTACTCCACGCTTGATGCCGGTCTGTCCGGTGTGGTCGGGTCGTAACGCAGCGCGCGGCGGCGGAAGAACCGCTACCACCACCACAGCAGCCCGGGCACGGTGCGCAGCGGGGTCTTAATGCTGCCGTTGTAGCGCTTCATGAGCTGGTCCAGCGTCCGTGCGAATTCGAGATGGTCGAATTGGTACGGGAGCATGACCACGTATTTCTGCCCGGCCTCGATCTTCGACCGCGGGCCGGGGATCACATGCCGCTCACCCGTGTGACCCACGATCATCATTCCGAAGTCCGCGACCAGCTTGGTGATTTCTGCGACCAGTCCCGGGGCATCGTCGGAAACCACGTCGAACCCGTGCAGGTCTTCCTGAAAACCCGGCGGAACGGTGGGTTCCCTCATGGGTTGGAAGACGACGCCGCAACCGCTGGCCACGCGGAGCTGCTCTTTGTCCGCCTCCATGCGTTTGATGTCCGCAGGCTTGGCCGTGACGCTCATGAACACCACGGCCTTTTCTCCGAACTTGTCGGCGATGTCCTTGTTGATGTTCCCGCCGCGATCCGCGACGTACTTGGTTGCCATGCGCAGCAGCCCGGGCATGTCCGGCCCGATGAGCCACAGGGCCGCATGTTGAAACTCGCCGGTGTTGCTGAGCACAAGCTGCGCTCCACCGTCCGGGCGTAACACACACCGGAGGCGTCGATCATTATACGGGCCGGCGCAGACCTGCGGAAAGCCCCCTTTTCTGACGACAGTCGTAGCCTTCACGTCCACGGGGCGGAACGCGCCTGTTCCTCTCCTTCGTGGTATACTGTCCGCCAGGCCGTTCCGCACGGACAAAGCGAAAATATGCGACCCTTTCAGCCCATGAGCCTCCTGGTCGTCGCCCTACTGGCGGTCTGCTTTATCGTCGGTTTGTGGATTCTCGTCCGCGGCGCACGAGCCGACCGCGCCCGTGCCGGCGAGCGATGCCCTCAATGCAAGACGGCGAATCGCAGCGACGCGCGGTTTTGCGCCCGTTGTGGAGCGAAACTAGCGCGGCTCGCGTCCGCATCGAATCAACGGAAGGATGGGACCCGTGGTTGAGAAACTTCAAGGTGTCATGACCAACCTACCGGTTGTCAGAGGGCTGCGCTCGCTCGTCGCCAAAGCGATCGCGTCATTTCTCCTGCTGTGGTGCCTGATCGGCGTGGTCTACTGGTTCATCTTCCGCGTGGAAGTGAACGCCGGCGAAATTCTCGTGCTCATCAACAAGACCGGCGCAGTTTTTCCCGATTCGGTCCAGGACCGCTTTGGCGATCAGGTGCTGCTCCATCCCGACTTGGTGAGCGGCATTTCGAAAACCACCGGTGAGTCTGAGGAGGACGTCCGAAGCAGCTACAAGGGGATTCGCCATGAGGTCCTGTCCGAGGGGCGGTATTTCCCGAATCCATACTCCTACAAGACAGTCAAGATGAAAGCGACATCGATCGGACAGAACGAGGTCGGCGTGCTCATTCGCAAGTTCGGCCGCCCGCTCCCCTTTCCGAAGACTGTCGCGACCGAGCCGGACGAGCGCGGGCCGGTCGCGGAGATCCTTCGGCCGGGCCGCCATAACATCAATCTGCTCGCCTACGACGTGCAGAAGTTTCCGGCGGCGCAGATTCCCGAAGGCCACGCCGGCGTTGTCACGTTGCTGTCCGGCAAAGATCCCAAGGCGAGGAACACCTTCACCGTCGAGCCGGGTGAGAAAGGCGTCCAACGCAAGACACTCCCGCCGGGCCTGGAGTACTACAACCCTTACCTGAAGCACATCGAGATCGTCGACGTCCGCAGCCAGAAGTACGACATGCTCAACCACGACGCCATCCATTTCCCTTCGAACGACAGCTTCAACATCAACATCGAAGGCACGATCGAGTGGTCGATCCGGCCGGACCGCGTTGCCGAGGTCACCGTCGCCTTCGGTGATGCGGAGGACATTCTGAACAAGATCATCCTGCCCAACGTGCGCGGCATCGCCCGCATCCAGGGATCCAAGCTTCAAGCTCGCGAGTTCATCAGCGGAAAAACGCGCACGGCCTTCCAGGAGAAGCTGCTGTCCGAATTGCAGCGAGAATGCTGGCAGCAGGGGATCGACATCAAGGCGGCCTTGGTCCGCGATATTCAGCCGCCCGCGGAGATCGCGGGGCTGATCAGTCAGCGCGAGCAGGCCGATCAGGAAGTTGAGCGCTCGACGAATCAGATGTCGGAGGCCAAGGCCGAGGCCAAGCTTGTCGAACAGCGCGAGCTTCAGGAACAGAACAAGGCCATCGGCGACGCACGTCGGAAAGTCGTGACGGTCACGAAGGAGGCCGAGCAACGCCAGGGCGTCGCCGTGACGGACGCTAAGCGTCAGTTCGAGGTGAGCAAGCTGGAGCTTGAAGCCGCGGACAAGGAAGCCGTCGCGCTCCGTGCCCGCGGCGGTGCCGAGGCCGATGTCGTGCTCTTCAACTACCAAGCGAAGGCCGAGCCGCTCGCCACCGCGGTGGCGGCCTTCGGCGATGGCGAGACCTACGCCCAGCTGTTTTTCCTGCAGCGCGTGGCGCCCGCGATCACCACCATCCTCACCAATACCGACGGGCCGTTCGCGGAGATCTTCAAGCAATTGCAGACCTTTGAGCGGGCTCCCGTTCAGAAAGGCGGTCAATAGATGCGCCCGTTACTGGCCTCTTTCATTGGATTCTTGCTCATCGCCGTCGCCGCCGTCGGAGCGGTGACGTGGTTCGTGTTCCGGGTGTACGTGCCCGAGGGGAAGTGCGCCGTCCTCATTCGCAAGAGCGGCGAAACGCTGCCCGCAGGCGAGCTGGTGGCTACCCAACCGGGCCAACGTGGAATTCAAAAGGAAGTCCTTGGCCCGGGCCGGTACTTCTACAACCCCATCACCTGGGATTACGAACTTAAGGACCTGACGACGATTCCCGCCGGCGATCCCAAGTCCTGGGAATGGATGCACTCGCTGGACCATGAGCAACGGGAGCAACTGCTGAAGGGGACCTTTGCCCTGAAAGGGGACTTTCCCAAAGTCGGCGTGGTTGCTAGCCGCGTCGGGAAGGCGCCCGCCCCGGGACAAGTCATTGTCACCCGCGCCTCCGGGACCAAGGGGATTCTCGACGAAGTGCTGACTCCGGGCACCTATAAGATCAATCCGTATGTCTACGATGTGCAGATTCATCCCGCCGTGGTCATCCCGGCCGGGTTCGTCGGTGTGGTGACCAATCTGTTCGGGGACGTTGATTACGCCGCGCGAGAAGGAGGGGAGGACTCCGAGGCGCCCGTTTCCGCGCTTTCACTTCACGAGAGTCAGCCCGGCGCTGCCGGCGCTCTGCACGTCCGCCCGCTCGCCGAGGTCGGTCAGCGCGGCACGTTGCGTGACGTCCTGCAGCCCGGCGTATATTTCATCAATCCGAAGCTTCAGAAAATCGTCCTGGTCGAGATCGGCTACAACGAGTACACGCAAACTAAGATCAGCGAAAAAGAGAATCATCGCATTACCTTCCCATCCGATACGGGATTCCTCATTGATGTGGGCGTCACAGTCGTGTGGGGCATTCATCCCCGTCACGCGGCCGAGATCATCAACGAGTTCGGCAATGTCGACGGCGTTCTCGACAAGGTGATCGGGCCGCAACTGCGCTCGATCTGCCGCAACATCGGCTCCACCTACGCCGCCCGCGACTTCATCCAAGGTGAGAAGCGGGAACTCTTCCAGAAGGCGCTCACCGCCGAGCTGCAACGCATTTGCCGAGCCAAGAACATCGAAGTGCTCATTGCGTTGGTTCGAGAAATCGAAGTCCACGCTCCCGGCGACACTCCGCCAGGCGCGCAAGCCACGGAAGATCTAAAGAGAACCATCCAGCAGAGCTACATCGCCATTGAAAGCCAGATCACCAAAGGTAAACAACTCGCCGCGGCCTCGATCAAGGCGCAGTTGGAGGAGGAGCGCAAGAAAGTTGAAATCGCCCGCGAGCAGATTGCCGGGCAGACCCGCGTGCTCGTCGCCAACGTCCTCGCCGAGGGCGACAAGCAGGCCGCGGAGATCGGGGCGCAGACGCAGCTCGACGTCGCGACGGTCCGGCAGGATGCTTCGCAGCTTGAGGCCAAGCGCATCTCCATTCTGGGGCAGGCTAACGCCGACGTGGAGAAGATGAAGAACGAGGCGGAGGCGAAGGGCTATGAGCTTCTTGTCAACGCCTTCGGCAGCGGGCACGCCTACAACCTGTACACTTTCGCGGAGAACTTCCAGCCGCAGTCTATTCGTCTGATCTTCGCCGGCCAGGGCACCTTCTGGACAGACCTCTCCCGCTTCGACGAAGTCGGCGCCGCCAAGTTGCTGGAGAACCTCTCGCATGCACCGGCGCAGCCGGAGAAATGAGGGACGCGATGTTGAGAGTTCGAATCTGATGAGCGCGGGTTGACGCCTCGCCGCGATCGTCGATCATCCTCTTCATGGCCTTGCCGCTGTCCTACCACTGGAAGAGCCTTTTTGTTCGGAAGACGACCACGCTGCTGACGGTGTTGGTGGTGGCGGCCGTGGTGGGAGTGTTCACCTGGATGATGGGGTTCTCGGCGGCGCTGGGCGCGTCGCTTTCCCAAGCGCGGGATCAACGCAAGGTCCTGGTCATACGCCGCGGTGCGACTGCGGAGAGCAACAGTGCGATCCCCGTGGACGAGTACAACCGGCTCAATCAACTCACCGACATCGCCCGCGAGCCGGGGACCAATGAACCGCTGATGAGCCCGGAGATGGTGGTGCAGATTTCTTGCCCGCGGCTGCGCGACGGGGGCGCAACCTGGAGCAACCTCGCCCTGCGCGGGGTCACCCCGACCGCGTTCAAAGTCCATACCAACGTCAAGCCGACGGGACGGGTCTTCGCGGAGGGCGCCCAGGAGGTGATCGTGGGCCTCGCCGCCGCGCAACAGTTTAGCGGGCTGAACATCGGCGACCGACTCGAGCTCGGCTATGGGAACAACCGCGGCTACACCGTAGTCGGATTCTTCGCCGCGGAAGGCGGCCCGGCGGAGAGCGAAGTGTGGGGCTATCTGCCGTCGCTCATGAACGCCTATAATCGAACGATGTACTCCTCCGCCGCTTTGCGGCTCCGCGAAAGCGCCGACGCGGAGGCGGTGATTGAAGAGATCAAGGGGCCGGCCATCCAGTTGGAGGCGCAAACCGAGGGCGAATACTGGTCCACGCAGACGCAGAACATGGAAGTGTATCTTTTCATCGTTCGCACATTGGTCATGGTGATGTCATTGGCCGCGGTGCTCTCCATCGCCAACACCATGTTTTCGCTCGTCGCCGGCCGCACCCGCGAGATCGCCATGCTCCGCACGATCGGGTTTTCCCGTACGAAGATCCTGTCCGGGTTCATGTTGGAATCGGTGTTTCTCTCGCTGCTCGGCGGGTTCATCGGGTGTCTGGCGTGCGCGGCCTGGCTGCAACTGGTGGGCAACACCAAGGACATGTTCGGCTTTAGTACCTTCACCACGCTGGCCTTTAAGATCGACCTGACCCCAGCGACCATCGTCTGGGCGATTACCACCGTCGTCCTGATCGCGGTGATCGGAGCGTCCGTGCCGGCCATGCGCGCCGCACGCATCGCGGTGATATCGGCCCTGCGCGAGCCCTGAAGTTGCCACCCTGAGCCGCGGGCTTGAGCCGCGCGGATGTTCTTCCGAATGCTTCGTCTGATCTATCTCTACAAGAACCTCACGCGGAACATCCTCCGCACCATTCTCACCTGCGCGGCCGTGGCCCTGCCGATCACGATCTTCGTGCTGTCCACTTCCGTGATCGATGGAATTCAAGGCTTTCTCGACAATTCGGCGAAGCAGCTTCGTCTGGCGGTCACCCACCGCGCCTCGGTCGTCAATCCCCTGCCCTACGGCTATCGGGCGAAAATCGAATCGCTCGATCCCACGCGTACACGGCTGCTCTCCGTCTGCGGCATGCGCTGGATCGGGGGCAAGATCGAAAACGACCCGCGACCGTTGTCCACCTTAGCCGCAGATCATGACACCTTCGCCGCGACCTTCCCAGAACAGGGGCTCACGGACGAAGAGATCGAGCTGTTCAAACGCGACCGGCAGGCCATCCTCGTTGGACCCTCGACCGCGGGCGAATTCCGTTGGAAAGTGGGCGACCGGATCAACTTCCGCCCGTCCGTGCCTCCTTATCATCCCCTGGAGTTCCACGTGGTTTGCACCTCCGAGTTTCCCAACAAGGACCCGGTGACCAACTTTTGTCGTCTCGACTATTTTGAAGAGGAGCTCAAGCGAACGGCCCCGGAATGGGGGAACCCGGAAGGAATGCAACCAACCGGCTGGGTCAGCTTCTTCTTCGTCAAGTGCGCCACACGAGCCGACCTCGACTATTTCCGTGTCGCCATCGACGATCTCTTCGCCAACTCTCCGGACGAGACCAAGACCCAGGACGAAAAGACCTTCATAAACGAGTTCATCAATCAGTTGTTCAACCTGCCGCGCAACCTGACCATCCTGGCGATCGTCACCATTTTCGTGGCCATCATGGCCGCCGCCAACACCATGAGCATGAACCTCCGCGACCGCATGAACGAAGTGGCCGTGCTCAAGTCTGTGGGGTTTCCCGGCGCGCAGATCTTCACCCTCGTGCAGACGGAGAGCCTGATTCTCTGTGCCATCGGGGGCGTGCTCGGCGCCGCCGCGCCGTACATTGCCTTCAACCATACGCCCCTGAAAGATTTCACCGTGCCGTTGATCCAACACTTGGATGTGCGATGGTTCGTTTGCCTGAAGTCGCTGATGATCGCACTTGTCGTCGGTGTTCTCGCCGCGGCGTGGCCCGCGATCGCCGCGGCGCGGATGACCGTCATCGGCGCACTTCGAGCCCTGGAGTAGTGACCGTGCCGCTGCCGCTTTATTACAACTGGCGCAATCTGGTCCGCCGACGTATGAGTACGGCCCTGACCTTTGTCGTGGTCGCGGTGGTCGTCTTTGTCCTTTCGGCTTTGCTGGCTTTCGCCGCAGGCATCAGCGCTTCACTGGCCGCCACCGGCTCGTCGCGCAACATCCTCGTCCTCAAGCCCGGGGCCACCGCCGAGAGCACGAGCCTGCTCGTGCCCGATGAAGTCGCACGGCTTCACCAGACGCCGGGCGTGGCCCGCGACGCCGACGGAAACCTTCTCCTCAGCCAGGAGCTCTGCATCCAGACCAGTATTCCCCGCCGCGAGCAACACGGGGCGCTCGCCAACGTTGCCGTACGCGGCGTGGACGAGGTGGCCTTCAAGGTCCACCCGGAGATTCAATGGGTCGAAGGACGGATGTTTCGGCCTGGGGCCATGGAGGTCGTGGTCGGGGAGGCGGCGCGCGACCGCTACGCCAACCTCGAACTCGGGGGGACCATCGAGTTGGGGCGACTGGCCAACCGTAGTTTCACAGTGGTGGGGATCTTCGAGGCCGCCGGCGGCGCACTGGAAAGTGAGATCTGGGGACCGCGGACCCTCTTCGTCGATGCTTACGGTCGGTACTTCAACTCCAGCGTCGCCCTTCGGCTCGCGGAGAACGCAGATGCGGAGGAAGCCATCAAGTACATCAACGGTCCGGCCGTCGAGCTCGAAGCCAAACGCGAGACCGATTACTACAAGGACCTCTCCACCAAAACGCGCGAAATCGTCATCCTCGCTGTGGTTCTCGTGGGCATCATGGGCATCGGAGCGGTCTTCGCCGTGGCCAACACCATGTTCGCCGCCGTGGACGGGCGCCGCCGTGAGATCGCCATGCTTCGCACCATCGGCTTCGGGCGCACGGCCATCCTCACCGCATTCCTCATCGAATCCACCCTCATCTGCACCGTCGCCTGCTCGCTGGGGCTTGCTGCCAGTCTATTCCTGAACGGGTCTCGACAGGACTTCCTCTCCGACACGACGTGGACCGTGCTGGCGTACGAGCTGCGCGTGACGCCGGGCATCGCCGCATCGGCGCTGATTGTCGCTCTGTTCGTGGGAGTCATCGGCGCCGTCGCCCCGGCCGTACGCGCCTCGCGAATCCGCGTCATTGAAGCCCTACGTAAGGCTTAGCGGCCCGCAAGACACGCCCCGTTATTCTTGCTATAATTCGTGCTCGTGAATGCCCCGCACGATATTCAGGCTCAACTGCAGTCCTTGGCCATTCCTAAAGACCAGCGCCCGCGGCACTCCGCGGGCGCGGCCGGGCGCTCATGGTGGAAGGGACTCGTGTTGGGTGTCATCATCCTGGCTGCAGCGCTGGTCGCCCTGCGCATTCTCCGTCCGGGGATCGGTCAGAAGCTGGGGTCGGTCGTGGGGACGTCCGCCGCGGCGCCGGTTCGTCTCATTGAGGTCACGGCGCAGCGCGCGCCCAAGGCCCAGCCTGTGCTCACCGCAACCGGTAAGATCGTCTCCGACCACCGTGTGGCCGTGTCAACCAAGGTGTCGGGGCAGATCATCGCCCTCTATTTTGAGCAGGGCGATCGCGTCGAGCGCGGGCAGGTGCTGGCCCGGGTCGAGGACGTCCTCTACCGCGCGCGTCGTGACGAGGCGGCGGCGCGCCTGGAACGCACCATCGCGAATCTCGAATTCCAGAAAGTGAACTTCGAGCGCGTGTCGCGACTCGCCCTGGCCGAGAGCGCGCCCGACATCGAGTTAGCCGACGCCAAACGGGCGCTCGCAGAGGGCCAGGCCCAGGTCGAAGCCGATCGCGCCGTCGTCGAATGGGCCCAGAAGGCGCTCACCGACTGCGAAGTCGTCGCCCCGATCGCCGGCGTAGTGCTCACTCGCAACGTGGAGGTGGGCGACTTCGTCGCCGCGGAAGGCGGGCGCGGGGCCATGGCCAACGCACAGTTTGCGATCATCGCGGACATGACCAAGCTCCGCGTCGAGGTCGACATCAGCGAGCTCGACATCATTCGTATTCGCAAGGACATGCCCTGCGTCATCACTCCGGACGCCTACAAGGACCGGCGCTATACGGGATATGTGATGTGGCTCGACCCGGGTGCGAACTACTCCAAGGCCACGGTGCAGGCCAAAGTGCGCATCGAAAACCCCGACGAGTATCTTCGCGTCGAAGGTTCGGCTCAAGTCTCGTTTTACGGCGAACTCCACGAGGAAAACCGCGACGCGACGGCCTCCATCTGGATCCCCGCCTCTGCTTGCCGGCCCGATGCGTCGTCACAGCGTTGTTCGGTTTTTCGTGTGATCGATGGGCGACTGCAAAGCACACCCGTCACGATCGGCCGCCGCCAAGCCGATCAACTCGAGGTCCTATCCGGCCTATCCGCGGGCGAATCCATCGTTGCCGATCAGATCGAACAACTCACCCACGGCCAACGCATCGGAAAATGAGCCGCGGGGGCGCGGACGCTCCCTCACAACACTCCGCTTGCCGCCAACCCGCCTACGACCCAGCAATACACTGCAAAGTAGTGCAACCTGGCCCGTCGTATTGCGCCCAGGAGCAAACGCAACGACACAACTCCTGTTACCAGCGAAACGGCGCTCCCGGTGACGATCGGCCCCCAAGGCAGCGCTGCGAACCCTTCCGGCCCAAGCTCCAACGCATCCTTCAACTTGATCGCCGCCGCCCCCAGAATGGCCGGTATGGCGATAAAGAAGCTGAACTCCCCAGCCCAGCGTCGGCGGATGCCCAGGAACGCGGCCGTCGAAATGGTCGCACCGCTTCGCGAAATGCCGGGAAAGATGGAGATCGCTTGGGCGATCCCGATCAGAACGGCATGCCCGACGCGAAAGTCCTTCCAGCCCCGCCGACCGCGTGGGACCGCCGCCGTCGCCGCCAGGAGCGCCCCGGTGATCACCAAGTCGATGCCGATTCCCCGCGCGTCGCCGAAAGCGGCCTCGAACTTCTCCTTGAAACCAAGCCCGATGACGGCCGTCGGGATGAGCGCGGAGACGCCGAGCACAGCAATTCGCATGCCGTATCGCCGGCCCGGCCAGTCCGACCGGCATTCGTTCGCAAAACGCCGCGCGTATCGCCCGATAGGCTCGCGGAAGACGATGAAAATGGAGACGACGGTCCCCACGTGGCTCAGCAAATCGAACAGCAGCATGGTCAGGCTGCTGGGGTCAAGGCCGATCCAGCGCTGCGCGAAGGCCAGGTGGGCGCTGCTGCTGACCGGGAGGAACTCGGTCAACCCCTGAATCACCCCGAGCAGAATGGCCCATCCGTAGCCCAGTTCGCTCACGCGGGGGCGCTCTCCTCGAGAATGAATCGGGATTGAAGCAGATAGTGTACAGCCGACAGCGCGGTGATGAGCACCGTCGCCCAGACGAGAACCGTCTTGATCGCGGTGGCTGACGCGGGCGTGAACCACTGTTCCTCGTGCGCGATGATGAACAGCACGGTCGGCGCCGCGATGGACTGCATCCACATCTTCAGCTTGCCGTGGAGTGACGCGCCCAGCGGCTTGCCCACGGATTCATTGAACCCTCGCAAGCCGGTGACGAGCAGCTCCCGCCCGACGATCACCACCACCATCCAGCCGCTGACTTGGGTGACGTTGCGCCCGGTCGCATCCACGAAACCCGGGCCCACAAAGAGAATAAACGCCCCGCAGACCAGGACCTTGTCCACCAAGGGGTCCAGCACGCGCCCGAACGGCGTTTCCAGCCCGCGCTTGCGGGCGATGTAGCCGTCGATCACGTCCGTGCCCGCCGCCACGATGAACAGGACGACGGCCACATCCAGCATCCACGGCTTCGGCTCGCGTTGGGAGTATTGAGCTAGCAGAACGAAGAAGACCACGGCCAGTCCCAGCCGCGCCACCGTGATGCGATTGGGTAGGTTCAGCGTCCTTCTCATAAACACAGTTCGCCGACGCCCAGGGAAACGGTCGCAAGGAAAAACCCGCGCGCGACGTCGGCACAGAGCGCTACTTGGCCGACGTCTTCCGCGGCATTGTCTCCAACAAGGCGCGCAGGACGCTATTGACGGACTCCTGCGTCGTGAAGGTCCGCGCGATGTCAGGGTCCAGAATCACGACGCGGCTCCCAATCCTGTAGCGGCTGGCAAAACGGTTCGGCCGTGCCTTGCGGTAATCGAAACGATACTCCGATTTCAGGCCGTTCACGCCGCGCTTGGGCTTGCTATGGGATTGGTTTCTCTTCATAGTCTCGTCGCTCCCGTTTCGTCGCGCAGCGCGCGCTAATGATCCGAATCCTGCCCGCACGTTCCGTGAAGCTGACCAGCAGCAGCCGTTTGCGGTCCGAGTGCCCGATGATGATCTCGCGCAACTCACCCGCCGAGTGAGCGTCATCGGGCAAGATGGCGGCTAGGCGGTCGCCAAACACCGTGCTTGCCTCTTCAAAAGGTGACGTTATGATTCCGGCGGTTCGCGGCGGCCTTCCGAGGATCCCACTCAAACTCCAACGACATCGGATTCCAACCGCGTCGCTCGGTAAAGCCTCGATGGCGATCACCTGCTCCAACATGATCTCATTGGGCCATCACTCGTGGCGTCTCGCAGTTCTGCCCGTCCAGCGTCACGTTGTCGGGCAAGACCCGGTAACGACGGGCAGCGCCACGCGAGTCGGCTTCGCCACCAGATCGTAGTCCTTCCGGCCTACGCAGCGTACGCTCACGAACTCACCCGGCTTCGCGTCGCAACCCTGCACATACGTAACACTATCGACCGAAGGCGCCTGCCCTTCATGACGCGCCGCGAGAGTTCCGTGGTCGCGATCGTCGATCAGCACTTCGAGTTGAGAGCCGACCCGCTCGTCGGCCAGGGAAAACGCGACCTCCTGCTGCGATTGCATGAGGGTATCGACGCGTTGACGCTTCACCTGCTCGGGTAGTTGCTGGCGCATTCTTCCCGCGGGCGTATCCGGCTCCTGTGAGTAAGGGAAGACGCCCAATGCATCGAACCGAAACCCCTCGATGAACTCCACCAACTCGGCGAATTCGCAATCCGTTTCTCCGGGGAACCCCGCGATCAAAGTCGTGCGGATGGACACGCCGGGAATGCGCTGGCGGAGGCGCTCCAGCAAATCCTCGGTCTGCTGCCGCGTTACCCGCCGGTGCATGGCCTTGAGCACGCGGTCGTTGATGTGCTGCAGCGGCAGATCGATGTATTTGCACACCTTGTCGCACCCCGCGATGGCCTCGATCATTTCGTCGCTGAATACGGAAGGGTAGACGTACATCAACCGAATCCAACGTAGGCCATCGACTCCGTTCAGAGCTCGAAGTAACCCCGCCAGACCGCCTTGGATTCTGTCGTCGCCCAGGCCATAGCTGGTCGTATCCTGCCCGATCAGGTTCAGCTCCACGACTCCATCGCCGACCAGTTCGCGGGCCTCGGCCAGCACGACCTCCGGCGGCTTGCAGTGCATCTTGCCGCGAATGGACGGAATGGTGCAGAAGGTACACTTCTGATCGCAGCCCTCGCTGATTCGCAGGTAGCCGTAGTGTCGCGGCGTGATCCGCAAGCGGGCGGTGTCCAACTGTACAAAGGGATGGTAGTCGGCCAGAAACAGGTCCGTCGTGCGCCGCGGCGAGTGCCCGTTTTTTCCCAGCACGGCGCGGACGATGTCGTCGCGGTTGTTCACCCCGACGAGAGCGTCCACGCCGGGAATGCGTTCGAGGATGGCTTCCTTGTCCCGCTGCACCAGGCACCCGGCCACCACGACGCGTTTGAGCGACCCCTCCGCCTTGCGGCCCACGGCCTCACGGATCACCTCATCCGCCTCCGTCCGCGAGGCCTCGAGGAAGCCACAGGTGTTGATGACCGTTACGTCGGCGTCGTCCTCGTCGGCGGTGATGGCGCAGCCTGCCTCGGCCAACTGCCCGAGCATCTTCTCGGAGTCGACCACGTTCTTGGCACAGCCAAGGGATACGAACGAAACGCGCGTTTGAGCGGCCATAGGTTCAGCCAAACCCGTATTCTAAGCCCTCGTTCGCTGAACGCGAGTTGCCATGTGACGTTGCCAACAAAGAGGCCCGCGAGGGTCAAAACCCACGCGGGCCCGGTTTTGGACGCTGCCGTAAGCAGCTACGTCCGCTGCCCTACGGCAGCCCACCTATCTTCGATTCCAACGGACCACCTCCTTTCGTTCACGGGCCCCCCGTCACCGAGGGGTTGGAACCTCGTCGGCGACGGCCCGATCCAGCCGCGAGTCGCCACTCGCCGGCCCACACGTCCCCACACCCCCGAAGAGGCGTCGGCACGCGGCGAGGCACGTACATCGCGTGGCCGTGCCCGATTTCGCACGTCCACCGACCGATGCACCGAGTCCCCGCGCTAGCAGTTTATCAACCCGCGCTCGCCGATTCCACCAGGTGTGTTCCCCTATTTTCCCTAAAGAGCCACTTTCCGTAGAATGTTGTCCCTGCGGCGGCCTGCGGCACTGGCGAGCGGCGCGACGGGCCGCTAGGATTTCTTGCGGGGCAGCTGCTTTCGGCGCGGGAAGCCCTCTGCCCAGCGACCAGCGGAGGAACCGCTGCGTCACAATGTTCGAGAGAAGAATAGTTGGCATCGTCCGGTAACGGTTCCACGAAGAAAAACGGAACGAGCCAGAGCGGCTTGCTCGCCGCGATCGAGCATCGTTGGCGTTTCCTCAACGGCTACATCCGCCACCCGCACGCCGTGGGCGCCGTAGCGCCGAGTTCAAGGGCCCTCGCGGCCGCGGTCTGCGAGCCCTTGCGCAACGCCGATCACCCCGTATGCGTGCTGGAAGCGGGCGCCGGGACCGGGGCCGTGACTCGCTACCTTGGGCGCTTGCTCACCGACAAAGATGAGCTGGACATCTGCGAGATCAACCACGATTTCGCCGACATCATCGAGCACGACGTTCTAAGCGGCCCGGCCTTTGCCAAGATGCGGGCCCGCGGACGGGTGCGGCTGCTGCGCTTGCCGATCCAGTCGCTCCCCGGCAACAAGCGATACGATTTCGTCATCTCCGGCCTGCCCCTAACGGCTTTCGAGCTGCAAGACGTCGAGCAGGTCTTTGCGGTTATCCGTCGCGTGCTCAAGCCCGGAGGGGTCTTCAGTTACTTTGAGTACCAGTGGCTCCGGCGAACGTCCCGCATGCTCGCTCTGGGCAAGAGTCGGGACCGCCTGCGGGCCGTGAACTCGTACCTCACCCAGAATCTCCGGCGGCACAAGTTCGCCGGCAAGAACGTGTTTCTCAACCTCCCGCCGGCTCACGCCCATCATCTACGCTTCGATGGTTGAGTTGAACGCGGCTTTACAGGTCCTAGGAAAGCGGGTATTCCCCAGATTTGCCGCGTTCAGTTAAGGGGGAGCGGTTTGGAAATCGCGTGGAACGAGCAATCGTAAAGGAACTGAATATGAGCATTGCATTACGTTCAATGAATCGGGCAAGGGGACTTTTCTTGGTGGCGTTCGCGGGCATGTCGGCCTTAGTCTGGCCCATCGCCGGCTGTGAGCTTTTCGTGAACGGTACGATTAACGTGCCCGACGATAACGGCGACGATGGCGACGACGATGGCGACGGCACGACGCAACAGTTTGCCGTCTTCACCGACGCCCAGACCGGCTTCTCCACCAGCGACGTTCGCGACGTGGACGAGGAAATCGTCCGTTTCGACACCGACACGAAGGCCATCGTCTGGGCCGAAGACAGCACTTCGTTCCAAGAAGGAACCTGGACCGTAGACGGCGTTTTCCTTGCCGGCGGCGGCTTCCAGGTGCGCTTCGGCACCAAGGACGGCGAGCAGCGGGCTTACTTCACGGAGACGGCAAACGGCTTCATCTGCGAGATCGAACCCCTCGGGGCGTTCATTTCGATCTCGGGCACCAACGTGCCCGTTCCGCAGGAGTAACGCCCGAACGAAAGGCGACAAGACAGGGATGAGCGCGTGGATCGCGCCGCGCGTTGAATCGGAGGGAGCCGATGGACTTGAAGGACGGTCGGGTCTATCAAGGCGATTGTGTAAAGCTCCTTGGGCAAGTCGACGCAGGCTCGGTCCCTCTGGCCTTCGCCGACCCGCCGTTCAACATCGGCTACGACTATGACAATTACGACGATCGGCGTGAGGCCGACGACTATTTGGCATGGTCGCGGCAGTGGATCGATGGTGTGGTCCGAGTGCTGCGGCCAGACGGAACGTTCTGGCTGGCCATCGGCGATGAGTACGCGGCCGAACTGAAGGTCCTCTGCACCCGGGAGTTGGGCCTCCATTTACGAAGCTGGGTCGTCTGGTTCTACACCTTCGGCGTCCATTGCAAGTACAAGTTCACCCGCAGCCACGCGCATCTGTTTCATTTTGTGAAAGACCCCAAGCGGTTCACGTTCAACTCGCTCGCGGTCCGCGTCCCTTCAGCGCGGGAGCTGGTCTACGGCGATAAGCGGGCCGACCCTGACGGCCGCATGCCCGACGACACCTGGATGATGGCCCCAGTCCTGCCTCCGGAAGTGCCCACACGCGACGGCTTTACCCTTCGCCCGCAGGACATCCCCGATCGTTTCCCGCCCGAAAGCGACGTCTGGTTCTTCTCTCGGGTCGCGGGAACGTTCAAGGAGCGCCGCGGCTGGCACGGCTGCCAGATGCCCGAGCAGCTCCTGGGGCGGATCATCCGTGCCGTTTCCAACGAAGGCGAGATCGTCCTCGACCCCTTCGCCGGCAGCGGCACCACCCCCGCCGTGGCCAAGAAGCTGGGCAGGCGCTACATCGGTTTCGAACTCTCCAAGAAATACGCCCGCCAAGCCGAACAGCGCCTCGCCAGGATCCAACCCGGCGACGCCCTCGACGGCCCCGAAGACGCAGCGCGAAGCGCGCCGTCCACGAACAAGGGTCGTCGTCTCAAGCGGAAAGAGCCGCGGCTCCGCGCCTCCGCATAAGTCGATTGGCAGCTTGCCAAACTCGGATTACTTCGCCGCCCTTTGGGCCCGCTTTCGCTCAATATCGGACAGGAGGCGTTTGCGCAGGCGAATCGCGTCGGGCGTGACCTCGACGAGTTCGTCGTCCTCGATGAACTCGAGCGCTAATTCCAGGGTCATTTCGCGGGGGGGCTTGAGGACAATGGTCTTGTCGGCCGAGGCGGCGCGGATGTTGGTCAGCTTCTTGGCCCGACAGACGTTCACGTCCAGGTCGTTGTCGCGGCTGTATTCGCCCACGACTTGCCCGGCATAGACCTGATCCGCGGCCTTAACAAACAACGTGCCGCGCTCGCCAAGCCCATCGAGGGCGTAGGCCGTGACCTGTCCTCCCTCCATCGCCACCATCACTCCGTTGCCGCGGCCGGGGATCGCGCCGCGGAAGTTCTCGTACTCATAGAAGTTGTGGTGCATGATGGCCGTTCCGTTGGTGGCGGTCATCATCCGGTTGCGCACCCCGATCAACCCCCGCGCGGGGACGGTGAACGTCAAGTGCGAGCTCTCTTCGCGGGTCTCCATGTGCGTGCAGATGCCTCGCTTCGAGCCGAGCATCTCCATCACCGCACCCACGTGTACGGTCGGCACGTCAATCGCGCACAGCTCGATCGGCTCGGTTTTCTTCCCGTTCAGCTCGCGATAGATGACCTTGGGCTTGCCCACGGCGACCTCATAGCCTTCGCGGCGCATGTTCTCAATGAGCACGGAAAGGTGGAGGAGCCCGCGACCGGAAACGTGAAACTCCTCTGGCGTCGAGCCCTGCTCCACGCGCAGGGCGACATTGCGCTGCAATTCTTTCTCCAGCCGATCGCGGATGTGCCGGCTGGTAATGTACTTGCCCGAGCGGCCCGCGAAGGGCGAATCGTTCACCCGAAAGGTCATGTGCAACGTCGGCTCGTCGATGTTGATGAGCGGCAGGGGCATGGGGTTTTCGGGGTCGGCGATGGTGTTGCCGATGTCCACGGAGGACAGCCCGACCACGGCGCAGATGTCACCCACAGGCACCTGATCGACTTTCTGCCGGCCCAGACCGTCGAACACGTACAGCTCCGCGATCTTCTCCTGGGTATGAAGGCCGTCGCGACGGATTACCGTGACCGGCTTTTCCGAACGAAGGATGCCCGCGAACACCCGTCCGATGCCGATGCGGCCGACGTAGTCGTTGTAGTCGAGCGTGGTGATGAGCATCTGCATCGGCGCGTCGATCTCTCCCTTGGGTGGTGGAACGTGTTTGAGGATGGTCTCGAAGAGCGCTTGCACGTTGTCCGTGCGCTGCGCCGGATCGAGAGTTGCGTAGCCGAGCGTTGCGGAGGTGTACACGACGGCAAAGTCCAGCGCCGCGTCGTCGGCGTGCAGCTCGATGAAAAGATCGAAGACCTCTTCGAGCACTTCCTTGGGCCGGGCGTCGGAGCGATCGATCTTGTTGATCACCACGATGGGCCGCAGGTGATACTCGAAAGCCTTGCGAAGCACGAAGCGGGTCTGGGGCATGGGGCCTTCGAAGGCGTCCACTAGGAGCAGACAGCCGTCGGCCATTTTCAGCACCCGCTCGACTTCGCCCCCGAAGTCCGCGTGCCCCGGTGTGTCGATGAGGTTGATCTTCACGTCCTGGTAGCGAATGGCGATGTTCTTGGCCAGGATGGTGATGCCCCGCTCCCGCTCCAAGTCGTTGGAGTCGAGGATGCGCTCCCCCTTGAGTTGCGACTGGCGGAACTGCCCGCACTGCCGCAGCATCTGATCGACCAGCGTGGTTTTGCCGTGGTCGACGTGGGCGATGATCGCGACGTTCCGGATGTCATTGGCGGTCATGATGCGTTCCTAGGGCGTTCTCACCGCGACTTGTAAAGCGCCTTGATGGTTTGAATCTGCCCGGCGTGATACACGTCGTGCATGGCCACGCCGTACACATGGGCGGCGATGCCCTTACCGACGCCCGTCTTGGTCATGCACAGCTCTTTCCACGCTGCGGTCACGATGGCCTCGCGCAGGGCGACGTGCTCGGCGTCGAGCATCGCCACGTGACTCTTCCAGTCGGCCCCGCCGAGCCGGTCGGGCAAGACGAACCAGTTGCTCCCCTTCATAGTGAACGAGCCCCGTTTGTCGCCGCGGATGCGCCGCCTCACGGCGTACTTCCAGTACGCGCAATGCACCACAATCTCCGCGATGCTGTGCCGCTCCGCCGCCGGGCGCCAAGCCGCCCACTTCGCATCCACGCGGCGGATCGCCCCCCGCAGGTTCGGTCCGTGCCACGCCTTGGCGCTGAAGGCCTCGTCGAGCAGGCGTAGCAAAATGGCCCGGTCCTGGCCGGCGCTGATCGTGCCCTTTCCCATGCGTTCGCGAGTGTAGTGATCGGTGCAACTCCATCAAGCGGCGCAAGGAAATCACAAGCGATTTTGCGCGGCCGCCGGCCCTCTGGCGACATTTCTGTCCGTCGCTACACTGCGTCCCGGACTTTGTTTGGTTGATCGAAAGACGGGTTCCGCATGGCAGACGCACGGCTCTCGATGGTCTCCGGACAGTTCGGCCAGACGCTTCGGCGAGACTCCTGGTGGGTTCAGCCCGTGGTCGTCTTTCTGGGTCTATCCGCGTTCGTCGTTTATTCCACCTGGGCCGCCTTTCAGGGCGAGCACTATTACGCGGCCCCTTATCTCTCGCCGTTTTACTCACCTGAGCTGTTTGGCGATTCGCCGGAAAGCTGGTTCGGCCCCAAGCCCCGCTGGTGGGCTTCGTGGCTGCCTTGGTCCCCGGCTTTCTTGATCCTCTGGGGGCCCGGCGGCTTCCGGCTGACGTGCTACTACTACCGCGGCGCCTACTACAAGGCCTTCTGGGCCGATCCGCCCTCGTGCACCGTAGGCGAGCCTCGAAAAGCATACCGCGGCGAAAGTTCCTTCCCGCTGATCGTGCAGAACGTGCACCGCTACTTCTTGTACGTGGCATTAGTGTTCCTCGTCTTTCTGGCTCACGACGCGTGGAAGGCGTGCTGGTTCCACGATTCCCAAACGGGCAGCACGACGTTCGGAATCGGCGTGGGCACGATCGTTCTGACTATCAATGTTGTGCTTTTGGGCGGGTACACACTCGGTTGCCATTCGCTCCGCCATCTTGTCGGCGGGTGTCGCGACGTAATCACCCGCTCGCCCGCCTCCCAGCAAGCGTACCGGTGCGTGAGCTGCCTCAACCGCCGGCACATGCTCTGGGCCTGGATGAGCCTCTTCTGGGTCGGCTTTTCCGACGTCTACGTTCGTCTGTGCTCGATGGGCGTCTGGTCCGACTGGAGGATCATCGGATGAGCGAATACCAGACGAACGAATACGACGTCGTGGTCGTGGGAGCGGGCGGGGCCGGTTTGCGGGCCGCGATCGAGGCATCCGCCGACGGCGTGTCCGTCGGCCTGGTGTGCAAGTCGCTCTTGGGCAAGGCCCACACCGTGATGGCCGAAGGAGGGATCGCCGCGGCCCTCGCCACCACTGACGATCGCGACGACTGGAAGGTGCATTTCACGGACACCCTCCGTGGCGGGCAGTACCTCAACCATTGGCGCATGGCCGAGCTTCACGCCAAGGAAGCGCCCGCCTGTGTCCGAGAACTGGAAGGCTGGGGCGCGCTATTTGACCGGACCAAGGACGGCCGCATTCTCCAGCGGAATTTCGGCGGGCACAGGTATCCTCGTCTGGCCCACGTCGGCGATCGCACCGGCCTGGAAATGATTCGCACCCTCCAGGACCACGGCGTTCATCAAGGCATCGCCGTACACATGGAGTGTACTGTCGTTCACCTCCTGCGTGACGCCGGTCGAGTTGTGGGCGCGTTCGGCTATGACCGAAACACGGGGCGGTTTCGCGTCTTCCGCGCCAAGGCCGTCGTTCTCGCCACCGGCGGAATCGGCCGAGCCTACAAGATCACCAGCAACAGTTGGGAGTACACCGGCGACGGACATTCCCTCGCCTATCACGCCGGCGCGGAGCTGATGGACATGGAGTTCGTCCAGTTCCATCCCACCGGCATGGTCTGGCCGCCCGGCGTTCGGGGCATCCTCGTCACTGAGAGCGTGCGCGGCGAAGGCGGCGTGCTCCGCAACAGCCTCGGCGAGCGCTTCATGTTCAAGGACATCCCCGAGCTGTATCAGAAACAAACCGCGGCTACCGAAGAGGAAGGTTGGCGATACACCCAGGGCGACCGTGATGCTCGCCGGCCCCCCGAGCTGCTGACCCGAGATCACGTCGCCCGCTGCATCGTTCGGGAAACCAAGGAGGGGCGAGGAACGCCGCACGGCGGCGTCTGGCTGGATATCGCCTGGATCAAAGAGAAACTGTCCAATGCGGCTGAGCACATCCAACGTAAGCTCCCCAGCATGTATCATCAGTTCAAGCAGCTCGCGGACATCGACATCACCAAGCAGCCCATGGAGGTCGGTCCCACCACGCACTATGTGATGGGTGGGGTCCGCGTGGACCCCGACACACAGATGTCCACCGTCCCCGGCCTCTTTGCCGCCGGCGAATGCGCCGCGGGGCTGCACGGGGCCAACCGTCTGGGAGGCAACTCGCTGTCCGATCTTCTGGTCTTCGGGAAACGCGCGGGGCACTTCGCCGCCACGTTCGCGAAGGAGCACGCTCTAGGGGCCGGCGGTGACGACGGAATTGCCGAAGCCGCCCGCGCCTCTCTTCGTCCCTTTGACGAAAGCGGGCCGAACGCGGAGAACCCCTATGCGATTCAAGCCGACCTGCAGGACATGATGCAGGCCAACGTCGGCATCGTTCGCATCGCCGGCGAGATGGAGCGCGCCCTCGATGGACTCGCCAAACTGCGGGCCCGCGCCGCTCGAACGCACGTCCGCGGGCATCGCGAGTACAATCCCGGCTGGCACACGGCGCTCGATCTGGAGCACCTTCTGACCGTTTCGGAGGCCGTCGCGCGGGCCGCGATCCAGCGGCGGGAGAGTCGGGGCGCGCACTTCCGTGACGACCATCCGGCCAAGGGAGACGCCTACGCGAAGGTCAACTTCATCGTCCGCAAGGGCAAGGACGGCGCCATGGAAGTCAGTTCCGCGCCCGTGCCGGAGATGCCCGCCGAGCACAAGCAGATCGTCAAGGAGATGGCCTGATGCCCAAGGCGACGTTCCAGATTTGGCGCGGCGACGCCCGCGGCGGAGGCTTCCAGGAATACTCCACGGAAACCTCGGAGGGCATGGTCGTGCTCGACGCCGTGCATCAGATCCAAGCCGAGCACGCCCCCGACCTCGCCGTGCGCTGGAACTGCAAGGCGGGCAAATGCGGCTCCTGCTCCGCAGAAATCAACGGCGTTCCCCGGCTCATGTGCATGACCCGCATGAACCAGTTGCCCGTCGACAAACCCATCACCGTTGAGCCCATGCGCGCGTTCCCCGCTCTGCGCGACTTGGTGAGCGATGTCTCCTGGAACTTCGAGGTCAAGAAGCGGATCAAGGCCTTCAAGCCCCGGCCCCCCGACGCCCCGGACGGCACCTGGCGCATCCAGCAGGCCGACATCGACCGTGTTCAGGAGTTTCGCAAGTGCATCGAGTGCTACCTCTGTCAGGATGTTTGCCACGTGCTGCGTGAGCACCTGTTGCACGAGAAGTTCGTCGGCCCGCGGTTCTTGGTGCACATCGCCGCGCTGGAAATGCACCCCCTGGATACGGAGGACCGCGTAGAGGAGATGGCCCAAGCCGGGGGGGTGGGCTACTGCAACATCACCAAGTGCTGCACCAACGTGTGCCCGGAAAGCATCAAGATCACCGACAATGCGATCATCCCGCTCAAAGAGCGGGCCGTCGATCGCCTCTACGACCCCATCGCCAAACTCCTCCGCGTGCTGCGTGCGAAATAAGCCCGCGGCATACGGCTGAGCCCCCTGATCACTTCCAAGCGCGAAGCGATCGCCGCGCGCGTTATCAGGGTAGATGAACAGCCCCGCCCATTCCGCGCCCCTCGTGTCCGACCTTATCTCCGCGGATCGGGCACGGGCGATTTGGCTCCGGCGCTCTTGCGGAAAAAACACCAATGCCCAACAGAGCCGGTTACAAGACTCTAACCCTATGCTCCACAAGGACTTACAGATCACTTGAGGTGGATAACGAACCCAGAGCAGAGCCAGCTACAATCGCGTTCGGCCCTACGCTGACGGCTAGAATCCCGATAGTTTTTCTGAACTGGAAGTCTGCTTCGGGTTATCGATCGTGATCGACACAAGAGCAACATCGACCATCGCTGCCGGGCCGATCGTGCGTCCGCGCGCTCCCTTTCGCGCCGCCGACTACATCGATCTGCTCCGCCCGGCGCAGTGGATCAAGAACGTGGTCGTGTTCGCCGGGCCGGCCGCGGGACTCAAGCTCTCCTCGCCGACGGCGCTGGGGCAGGCCTTCATCGCCTTCGCAGCCTTCTGTCTGGCGGCCAGTGCCACCTACGCACTCAACGACGTGATCGACCGCAAGGCCGACGCCAGCCATCCCACGAAACGCAACCGCCCGGTGGCCCGTGGGGCGATCGCGCCCGGCACGGCCCTGACCATGTCGCTGGCGCTGGCAGCCGCGGCCTTGGCCATCACCGCGATACTTCTGCCTTCCGGCGTCGGCGTCGTTCTCGTGGCTTACCTGACGCTTACCATCGCTTACTCGCTGACCCTGAAGCGCCGCGTGATCCTCGACGTCATCATCGTGGCCATCGGGTTCGTACTTCGCGCCTTCGCTGGGTCGGTCGCCGTAGGCGTGCCCACCTCCGAATGGCTGGTGGCCTGCGTGTTCACCCTCTGCCTGTTCATGGGCTTCGGCAAGCGCCGCTGTGAGATCGCCATGATCGGCAACCTCGACGAGATCGGTCAGCACCGCCGCACGCTCGTCCGCTATACGCCCGATCTGCTCAACCACCTGCTCGCGGTATCAGCCGGTATCGCCGTCATTACGTTTCTTCTCTATACGCTCGACACCAGCGGCCACCCATCGCCATTTCCCAAACAGCATTTGTTCTACACGCTGCCGCTGGTCATCTACGGCATCTTCCGTTTCGCGATGCTCACCGAGCTGGGCGTCTACAGCGGCCCCACCGAAATCGTGCTCAAAGACAAGGCGCTGATGCTCGCCATCCTCCTCTGGGCCGCCTGTGCATTGGTGATTGCCTATCAACACAGCCTCTTCGGCAGTCTAGGTCTTTCAGGACTACTGTGATCATGGAGCAGTTGGTAATTCGTAATCTGTAATTCGTAATTGGCTCTATGACCCGCTCCGTCGTTGCCATCCTCCGCACGTCGCCTGCCACGGTGCTTGAAGACTATCACCGCGTGATGAACCTCGCGGGTTATCAGGGCACAATCGCCAAAGACGCCGAGACCGCCTTGAAGGTCAATATCAGTTGGCATTTCTTCTATCCCGCCGCCTCCACAACGCCGTGGCAATTGGAAGGCGTCATCCGCGCCATGAAGCGAGACGGCTACGACGCCTCGAAGATTCACGCCTGCCACAATCGCACGGTGGTCATCGACGCACGCCTCGGCGAGCGCGAGAACAAACAGATCAACGTGGTCGAAGCGCACGGTCTGGCCAATGTACATTTGTATGACGATGCCGTGGAGTGGATTCACATTCGCGACGCGGTCGGCGACTTGGCGGATTCTCTTCTTTGCCTCAACGATGTTTATCCGAAGGGCTTCAGCATCCCGAAGCGTTTTATCGGCGAGAACATCATCCATTTGCCGACGGTGAAGACCCACGTGTTCACTACCATGACCGGGGCGATGAAGAACGCCTTCGGCGGGCTGCTCAATGAGCATCGGCATTGGACTCACCCGGTCATTCACGAAACGCTCGTCGATCTGCTCATGATCCAGCAGCGCATCCATCGCGGCGTGTTCGCGGTGATGGACGGCACGTTCGCGGGCGACGGGCCCGGCCCGCGGTGCATGGTGCCGTACGTGAAGAACGTGCTGCTGGCCTCGTCCGATCAGGTCGCCATCGACGCCATGGCCGCCAAGCTCATGGGCTTCGATCCGCTGCGCGACGTGAAGTTCATCCGCATCGCCCACGAGCGCGGCCTGGGCTGCGGCGACCCGCGGGAGATCGAAATCGTCGGCGATGTCCACGCCGCGGCCGAGAACTGGCACTTCGTCGGCCCTTTCCGCCGCATGACCTTCGCCGCCAACATGCAGCACGCCATCTACTGGGGCCGCCTCAAGAACAGCGTCGAATGGTCACTGCAAACCTGGCTCGCCCCCTGGGCCTACATCGCCAGCGTGCTCTATCACGACTGGTTCTGGTACCCCATCCTCGGTCGTGCCCGCGTCCGCGAAGCCCTGCACAGTTCCTGGGGCCGCTTGTTCCACAACTGGGAGAAAGTTCGCTCCGACGGCGTCGGTTACCCCGAACCCGGCGAAGCCACCGGCGGCCTCGTCCGCAGCTTCTCCCGCATCATGGCTCTCGCCTGGGGAATCCTCTGGACCTGCATCCGCGAAGCGCCGGAGCTCGCCGTCCGCAGGCGCCGCACTGCCGATGCGGCTCAAGTAGCAACGTGCAAAGAACGCGGCTAGGATATTGAACGATGCGAAGAGCAAGGGTTGGCTCGACAAAACAAAGACGCTCACCAGCTCGCAACGGGCACAAGAGAGCGCGCTATCACTTGCCGGTTCTCGTGGAGCAGGATGAAGACGGGGTGTTCATCGTCTCTGTCCCCACCTTGACCGGTTGTCGCTCCTACGGTTACACGTTGGACGAAGCCATGCGCAACATTGCGGAAGCACGAATGCAGTTTTTGTCGGCCTCCGCGATCTTGAAATCGTGGCATGAGCCGCACGCCTGCCGGCTTCCTTGCGGACATACGCGCGGTATCCATATGGAATACTCCTGTTCCTCGCGATCCACAGAATCAATCGCGGGGTGCAAGCTGCAAGGCAGCAAGACCAACTAGAACGCCAGGGGCTCGGCGGCGGCGAGTAACCGCAGGGCCTCGACAGTCGCGCGCACGTCGTGAGGGCGGATGATCGAGGCACCGCGTTCGGCGGCCAGGACGGCGCACGCGAGAGATGCGTTGTCACGTCGTTGCGGATCCTCGACGCCTGTGATCTCGCCGAGGAACCGCTTGCGCGATGCCCCGACCATCACGGGCGGGCCGAGCGTCGCGAACTCGCGGAGGCCGCGAAGAATGGCTAGGTTGTGTTCGGTGCGTTTTCCGAAACCGATGCCGGGGTCGATGATCATTCGCGATCGCCCGACTCCGTGGCGCTCAGCGAATTCAATTCGCTCGGCGAGAAAGGCCCGAATCTCACCGATCACATCATCGTAGTGCGGCCCGCCGTCTTTCTGCATGTCCGCAGCAGTTCCGCGACGGTGCATCAGCACCACAGCTACTTTCGCATCGGCGACGACACGGACCATTTCCGGATCGTCGCCCAGCGCCGAGACATCGTTGACCATATCCGCCCCGGCGTCGATGGCCGCACGGGCCACGTCGGCCGATCGCGTGTCGATCGAAATTGCGAGCTTGCTGTCCCGTCCACGGATTTCACGGATCACGGGAATCGCCCGGCGGATCTGTTCGTCCGCTGTGACCGCCGCTGACCCGGGTCGTGTCGATTCCGGACCCACGTCGATGATCGCTGCGCCTTCGCCGACCATCTCCATTGCCCGTGCCATCGCTCGCTCGGGCGACAGAAAATCGCCGCCGTCGCTGAACGAATCGGGCGTTACGTTGAGGATGCCCATGACCAACGGAGGCCAAGGCGGAATGCGGAATGCGGAATGGCGAATGACGAATTCGCCAATTCCCATTCTATTTGCGAAACGTGATTCGCCCGCGGGTGAGGTCATAGGGCGACATTTCCACGGTAACGGTGTCGCCGGGGAGGATGCGGATGTAGTACTTCCTCATCTTGCCGGAGATGTGAGCGAGGACATGGTGCTTATCGCCGCCGGCGTCAATCTCGACTTTGAACATCGCGTTGGGCAGCGCCGCGACGACCGTGCCCTCAATCTCAATAGCATCCGCTTTGGCCATAAACCTCCCGCACGCGTGCCACCGCCTCGCCGGCAGGGCCGTCCGCGTATCGGCGGATGAGCTTCGATGAGCCCTGATGTCCCTGAAGGCGCGGTCACGGGCCGCGAGCCGTTAGTATACGCCGTCGCCGTCCATTGACAAGCCACGCTTGGAATCGTACCGCAATTGGGCTCCGTACCCCTTGCGTACGGCCCGCGTTTGGATACCAATCGGCGGCGCCGGTGTCCATCTTGAGCGAGATCGTTCCATCCCACGGACCGTCGGGACGCCCGACCGAGCGTCGCGCTGCAGCCGTTTCAGTGTGTGCCGCGGTTGCGCTGTGCTGTGTGGCATGTGCTACGACTGCGCCGGTCGTCGAAATGCGCGCCGCGCGTTATCAACTCGAGGTGAGCCTTGACCCCCCAAGCCAGATGCTTAAAGGCCGAGCCACGATCGACATGGTTCGTGCCGAGCAGTCGCCGAGAGTCGACGGTCCCGCGGCGGTCGAAGTATGGCTTCATCCACAGCTTGCCGTCACGGACGTGCGAGCGGCCGGCGCGAAGCTGAGTTTTCCCCCTACTCAACACATGAGGGACGCGCCTACTGCGTCGCCGGTGGGCGACGGCGGGTTCCGGCCGGCGCGGCATCGCGTTTTCCTGAGGCATGTCGTCGATGCGATGACCTTGTTCGTGGAGTACGAAGGCCGGTTGCATCAGGATGTGGCCGCGGGCGAGGAGCCCGGCGAGATCCATAACTTCACCATGCGCGCCCATATCGGCGAGGACGGCGTCTATCTAGCCGACGGTTACTGGTATCCGCAGCCGGCGCATGACGAGAACGACTTGCGCCTGGCCGATTTCACCCTGCTTGCCGACGCGCCGGCTGGGTTTGAATTGGTCGCCTCCGGTGAAAGCGACGCGGCGCTGCGCAACCGAACCGGGCGATTCGGCTGGCGCAGTCCGTACGCGCTTCCCAACATGGTGCTGGTGGGCGGACGCCATGAAATCCATCGCGATCGGTACAACCACATCGACATCGCGGTGCATCTCAAGCCCAATCAATCACAGCACGCGCCGGGACTGCTTGTGTCCATCAAGCGCATCCTCGCCCGCTACGAGCCGCTCATCGGCCCCTATCCCGCGCGCGAGTACACCGTCGTGGACAACTTCTTCAGCAGTGGGTTCGCCTTCCCGTGCTTCACGCTGCTCAGCTCGGCGGTCATCGACATGGGCGAGCGTTCGCAGACCACGCACGGCTATCTCGATCACGAGATGCTGCACAGTTGGTGGGGCAACGGCATCTTCGTCGATCCCCGCGATGGGGACTGGTGCGAGGCCCTGACCAGCTATGCCACGAACTACTACGGCCACGTCCTCGACGGCAACGAGGAAGAGGCGCGGCGCAAGCGCCGCAACTACTCGCATTATTTCAGCAGACTGAAACCGGACGACGACAAGCCCCTGGGCACCTTTGGCCTGCCCGGCGGATGCAACCGCCAGATTGCTTACGACAAGGGTGCCATGGTCTTCCACATGCTCGCCCGACAAATGGGCCAAGACAACTTCTGGGCGGCTATGCGACGATTCAACGATGAATACATGGGCAGGCACGCGTCGTGGGACGTTATCTACGACGTGTGCGAGGCGGAGAGCAACCTTGACCTGCAACCGTTCTTTCAGCAATGGGTGCGATCTTCCGGCATTCCATGGAGCGACGAGCTCGATCCCGATTACCACACTCTGCGTCGAGTCGCACCGGAGGAAATCGTGCCCACAACAGCCGCCACGCGGCGCGGGCCGGCATTCGCCGTGGTGGTGCCGAAGGGTGACATTCCGGACACCTTTACGGCGACGCAATCGATCTTCGAATCCAACTATTCACCTGCAAAGCGCATCGTACGAACGACCGGCGAGATCGAAGAAGGGGCATTGGCCGATCGCTGCGTGCTCATCCTCGGCGAAGCCGTCCGCGACCCGTACGTCGCAGGCTTCCTTCGGGCTATCGAGTTTCCCGTCACGTGGACGAGCGGCGCATTCGAGTTCGATGGCCAAGCCTATGATGGCCGCGGCGATGCCGTGCTCTGTACGGCCCGTCACCCCGGCGTTCCCGGTGGGGGCGTCACGGTTGTCTATGGCAACAGCCCGGTAGCCCTTCCCAAAGCGGCCAACATTCCCATGTACGAACACAGCCTGGTCATCTTCCGCGACGGCGCGCCCGTCGTCCGCCGCGACTTTGAGCACCCACGGACCGTTCAGGTCGAGCGTGAATGAGGAACCGGTAGTGGTTCACGCGTGGCACCGTCAAACGACAGGCCTTGTCCGTCGTTTGGCCGTGGCGAGACACTGCGCGTTACCACGCCCAAGCTTCGCTTGAGCGTGTCCCCTACGACGAGGGTAGCAAGTCGGCGAGATGTTCAAGAACGTGGCGTGGCGATGCGTCGGTGTGGTGCCCGATTTGTTGGCGGCAACTGAAGCCGGAAACAGCGATGTCAGCGGCGCCGCGTGCTCGGACTGCGGGGAACAGGCGCTGTTCGCCCATGGCCCGGGCGATCTCGTAATGCTCGACCTCGTGTCCGAACGAGCCGGCCATTCCGCAGCAACCGCTGTTGATCTCCTTCGCCCGTTCTCCGAATGCGCGTTGCAGCAGCGACACCGCCTCGCCGGTTCCCACCATGGCCTTCTCATGACAATGACCGTGGTAGAGAACGGACGCATCGGTTTCCTTGAAGGCGAAGGCATCGGGCTGCTCGTCCATGACACGGTGCAGCAACGCTCCGAGGAGCATGCACTGGGCGGCGATCCGTCGTGCGCCGCCATTGCGAACCAGTTGCGGGTATTCATCTACGAAAGTGAAAAGGCAGCTCGGCTCGGTGCCGACGATGGGCACGCCGGGGGGCACGAGGTTTCCAAGGCGATGGATGTTGATTTCGGCCAGTTGCCTGGCGTCGCTGAGCAACCCTTGGCTGATCGCGGGGCGCCCGCAGCAGAGCGTTCGAGGGCAGTCGACTCGGAAACCCGCATGTTCCAAGAGTCGCACGGCCGCGACGCCCACTTGCGGGGTGAAGTAATTCGTCCACGTATCCACGACGTAGAACACCTGGCCGCGAGGCTTGGGGCTGCTCACGTTCTTCGCGGAGTGTCTGCGGAACCAGTTACGGAACGTCCGCCGCGCGAGCGCGGGTGGCGCAACACGGCCGTCCATACCCAGCCGGCGCTCCATGATCCTGCGAACCGGCTTGGCGCCACTAAGCAGGTTGGCGAGGGACGGCATCCAACTGGCGTACCCCAGTCGCTGAGGCAGCTCGGCGATGAAGCGAGCGCGGGAGCTCGCGCCGTGCACGAGATGACGGTGCGAGAGATACTCGGCCTTGAGCTTGGCCATGTCCACCCCGGTTGGGCACTCTGTCTTGCAGGCTTTGCAGCCGATGCACAAGTCCATCACCTCGGCGAGATGTGGATCGTCGAGGCCGCTCAATAAACTACGGTTGGACAGTGCCAGCCGGAGGGCATTGGCCCGGGCGCGTGTGGTGTGCATCTCGTTACCCGTGGCCATGTACGATGGGCACATCACGCCGACCAGTCGCTGGCGACACTGACCCACGCCGCTGCACATGCCCGCAAGGCCGGCCACGCCGCCATGGGCGCTGAAATCAAGGTGCGTCTTTGCCGGCCGCGACTGGAACGCAGGGCCGTAACGAAGGCGCTCGGTCATGGGCCAGGGATCGACGATCTTGTGCGGGTTGAGCAGCCCGTCGGGATCGAAGAGTTGCTTGACTTGTTTGAAGGCGGCCACGATCTTCGGCCCGTACATCCTCTCGATCCAGCAGGAACGCACGATGCCGTCGCCGTGTTCGCCGGTCATGGCCCCACCGAACTCCAACGCCAGGTCTGCGACCGCCTCCGCGATTCGGCGCATGCGGGCAACGTCCGTCCCGTTCTTGAGATTGAGTACCGGCTTGACGTGGATGCAGCCGACGCTGGCGTGGGCGTAATAGCCGGCGTGGACGCCTTCGCGATCCAGGACGGCGATGAAACGCTCGATATAATCCCGCAGCCGCGCCGGTTCGACGGCGGAGTCCTCGACGAAGGCGTACGGTTGAGCGTCGCCGGGCTTGGACATCAGCAAACCGAGGCCGGATGTCCGCAGCTTCCACACGTCGGCCTGCTTGCCGGGTTCGCCCACCTTGGTCGCCGCATCGACGCTACGCATGACGTCCGCATCGGAAAGAAGCTGGTCCAGTTTCACTGCCAGAGACGACTCGTCCTCTCCAAAGAACTCGACGACGAGCAGAGCCGCGGGGTCGCCGCGCAGAAAGTCGCAGCGCTTCGCGATCGCGCTGTTGGCTCGCCCCGCGCTGACGATCAGCTCGTCGATCAGCTCCACCGCCGCGGGCATGTGCTGCAAGATCGTTGGCGCCGCCGCAAGCGCGTCGAGCAATGCTCCAAAGTGCAAGACGACGAGTCCGGTGTGTTTGGGGATCGGGACGAGGCGGAGCTTGGCAGACACGACGATTCCCAGCGTCCCTTCGCTGCCGCAAAGGACTTGGACGACGCTTGCCCGCGTTCCTGGCGGGCCGAGCCGGTCCAATCCGTACCCACCGTTGCTCCGTAGAACTTTGGGAAACCGTCGCCTGATCTCCTCATAGTTAGCGTCGCGAATACGGGCTAAGCAGCCTGCGATCCGCGAAACGTCGCCCTCAGCGCGATCCGCACCAGAACCATCGGCGAATGTGACGACCCTTCCATCGGCGAGCACGGCAGTGAGCTCGGCGATGTGATCGACCGTCCGACCATAAACCACCGAGTGCGCCCCGCAAGAATTGTTGGCGATCATCCCGCCGATCGTCGCGCGGCTGCTGGTGGCGACGTCGGGGGCGAATTGCAGACCGTGTGGCGAAAGGTGGGCATTCAGCTCATCCAGCACCACGCCGGGTTGCACCACAATCGATTGGGCGTCTCGATCCAGATCGCCGATGCGGTCCATGAATCGCGACAGGTCAAGCTGGATGCCTTCTCCCACGGCGCCCCCGGTCAAGCCCGTGCCCGCGCCGCGGGCGATGATGGGTGCGCCGGCCACGCGGCACTCCTCTATGACGGCCGTCACATCGTCCACATCCTTGGGACAAACGACTCCCAGCGGGATGATCTCGTAGATGCTTGCGTCGGTGGCGTAGAGAGCGCGGGCGAGGGGATCGAAGCGCACTTCGCCTTTCAACCGGGCACGAAGTCGTTGCTGTAGGGACGGCGGTGTGTCCACGCGGACGGGCAGGCTCATGAGCCCATCGTTCACGCCCTACCCCCGCATCGCGAACGTCGTTCCTGTCAGGGCCAGCTTGCGGTAGGCGGAGGCGGTGCGCTCGGCCATGGCGCTGACGCCGTGGTGACGGCGAACGTATTCCATCCCGCTCGCGGCGATTCGCCCCGCCTCGCTACGGTCGCGAAGAAACGCCTCGACAAGCTCAGCCAGCGCCTCGGCTGTTGTGTTGGAGCAGACCATCGCCGTCTCGCCGGGCCGCAAATGGTCGCAGGCCGAGTTGATTTGCGCGATCACTGCCACGCCGGCGGCCATCGCTTGAAGCGAATCGGCGCTAAACTCCGCATCCTGCGACGGTCGAATGAAAATATCCGCCCCGAGCAGCGCGGGCGTAAGATCGTCTAAGCGGGGGGCGAAGGTGACGCAGCCCGACAAGTCGCGGGCGCGGACCTGCCGCCGCAGCGCGGACTCCGACGGCCCGTCCGCCAGCAGAAAAAGTTGCACCTCGTGACCCCGGCCGGTCAGCAGCTCCATGACCCCGATCAAGCGATCGATCCCGCTGCCCCGGGCGAGTCGAGACGTACACAGGAGCGTCGGTACGCGGTGCGGCTGGGAGAAGCAGGCCACGCGCGACGATACCGGGACGCCGGGCGGAATCACCTCAATGAACTCGGAAGCTACGCGAACCTGATTTTCCAGAATGGACGCCAGCGCCTGGCTGACCGCGTGATATCGAGCGGGGGTTTCACGCGGACCCGCGTACGCGGCGTCGCAGTCGGTGAGCGAGCTGGCCTCCAGGATTAAATCGGCGTCGAACTCGTCTGCGATCATCGTGGCGAGGCGATAGGAAGCTCGCGACATCGCGTGGACGACCGTGGGCGGTTGGGGCGAAAGTGCGTCGAGCATTCGCTCGATTCGCCGGCCGGCGGTGGGCCAGTGCAGTGAAGGATAGAGGACGGCCTGCACCGGCCCCAGGCACAACGCTTGGATGCGCGGGTCGGAACTGACCAGACGCAGGGGGACGGCCTGCTCCACCAACCCCACGAAAAGGTGGCGTAGCACGGGGCCGAACCGGTCGAGGGCCTCGCTTTCCACACAGATCACCGCGCCAACGTTCGGTGCGCGAGAACTCTCCATCGCGTCGGTCACCTCGGGAATGAAACCACCGCCGCTCGGCGCTGTCAACGCCAAGTGCCCAGACTCACGTCGATTTGCGGACTTACGCCACGCGGAATATGATTGGTATGTCCGCCGCACGAGGTCGTGCCGGGCGGCACGTGGACCAGCAGTGCAGACCTTCTACGGGCTACCGGCCATCGACCCGCCGCTTCAGGCGTCGGTGCTGACGGTCGGGAACTTCGACGGCGTGCATCGTGCGCATCAGAGGCTCCTCGCCAAAGCCTGTGCTCTCGCGAGAGAGGCGGGGACCCGCGTCGTAGTGTTGACCTTCGAGCCGCATCCGTTGACCGTGGTCGCGCCCGAAAAAGCGCCGCCGTGTCTCACGCCGCTGGCGGACAAACTCGCGCATCTCGAAGCGGGCGGCGCCGACATTACCGCGGTGGCGAAAAGCGAACCGGCGCTGCTGACCATGACCGCGGAGCAGTTTGTGGAGGAAGTCCTGGTCCGCCGCTTCCATCCGATCCACGTCGTGGAAGGACCGACTTTCGGCTTTGGACGCGGACGAAAGGGGACGCCCCAACTGCTGGACGCCCTGTCCGACAAGCACGGGTATCAGCTCCACATCGTGGAACCGGTAACGATACAAATGGAGGACGGTTCCACGCCGATGGTGTCCAGTTCGCTGATCCGCAGGCTGCTTCGCGACGGTCAGGTGGGGGCCGCGGCTCGATGCCTCACTCGCCCCTACAGCATCACAGGGGTCGTCGTCCCGGGCCGTTCGATGGGCCGCCGGATGGGGTTCCCCACTGCCAACCTCGGTCCTACGGATCAGGTCATACTCGGTGACGGCGTCTACGCGGGTGCGGCGACGATCGAGAAGGGCGTTTTCCCGTGTGCCATGAACTTGGGCGCCGCCCCGACGTTCAGCATCGAGCAACCACGCATCGAAGCCCACCTGCTCGATTTCGACGGCGACTTGTACGGCCAGTCGATTCGGCTCACGTTCTTGCGGCGACTACGTTCGCAGGTGAAGTTCACCTCCGCGGAGGCCCTGGCCAGCCAGTTGCGCGCCGATGTGCAGGCCGTGCGCGCAGGAGCACAGACGGCTGCGGTGACATCTGCATGACCCTCACCGCTCAGAAACTCGACGAGGCGAGCCGGGTCATCGCCGGATGGCGGCGACCGATCCTGGTCACGCATGAAAAACCTGACGGGGACGCCCTTGGTTCGCTGTCGGCCATGTCGGCGCTGCTTCGCGCACGCGGCGCTCAGCCGGATGCCGTCCTCTTCGATCCGATTCCCGATCGATACGACCTCTTCCGGGCCAGCAACCGGCTGGTCGTGCTCGGACGGGATAGAGCGTTAACTGACCTTGCGCGATGTGACGGCGTCATCATTCTGGACACCTGCTCGTACAATCAGCTTCGTCCTATTGCTGATTGGCTGCGCTTGGCCCCCCAGCCCAAGCTCGCGGTCGATCACCACATCACACGCGACGACCTCGCCCAGCACTACGTGGTCGACGAATCCGCCGCGGCCACGTGTCTCATTCTGTTCGACTGGGCCATCCATGCAGGATGGACAATGGACATGGAAACGGCGCGGGCCCTCTTCGTCGGGCTGGCCACGGACACGGGGTGGTTCCACCACTCAAACACCGACGCCCGTTCGTTCAACGCCGCGGCCGACTTGGTGAAGCGAGGCGCTCGTCCGCATCTTCTCCATGAGGCGTTGTATCAGCGCGACTCTGCCGCTCGGGTGCGACTTCTGGGCGTGGCGCTCGAGACCTTGGAGCTGCTGATCAATGGTCAGCTGGCGGTGATGACCCTGGACGGCGCCGCCTTTGCCGCAGCCATGGCCACTCCGGCGGACACCGAAGATATCGTCAACGAGCCGCTTCGCATCGGTACGGTGAAGGTCTGTGTGTTGCTTGTTGACTCCGGCGACGGTGTGATCCGCGTCAGCCTCCGCAGTCGCGCGACCGAGGGCGGTCGCGACGTCGACGTTGCCGCGGTCGCCCAATCGCTCGGCGGCGGCGGCCATCGCAACGCCGCGGGCGTCAAGATCGCGGACTCGATCACATCAGCTCGAACCACGGTTCTGCAAAGAGTTGAGCCGCTGCTGGGGCGATGACGCCGGCTTATCCGATGAAGCGCCAACCAAGCCCCGCCAGCCCCGCGCAGGCGATCACGGTCACGACCCCGAAGCGGGTCAGGGTGAGCACCGCGAACGACGCGATGCTCACGAGCGCGGCGAACACGTCGACTTGACCCGGCGCCGGAGCGAGGACGCTTCCAGCGAACCACACGGCCAAGTTCAGCACCACGCCCACAACTGCGGCGCTGATCGCATTCAGGGCCGCGGTCAGCCGCTCGCTTTTTCGCATCGTTTCGACGTACGGCGCTCCCAGGAAGATCCAAAGGAAGCACGGCACGAACGTGACCCACGTGGTTAGGAGCGCGCCGAGCGTCGCCGCGTATAGCGGAGGCAGCGAGCCGGGCTGGTTCCACCCGCCCAGAAAGCCCACGAATTGCACGACCATGATGAGCGGCCCGGGGGTCGTCTCAGCAAGTCCGAGCCCGTCGAGCATTTGCGGAGTCGAGAGCCATTCGTACCGCTCGACCGTCTGCTGAGCGACATAAGGCAGCACCGCGTACGCGCCGCCGAAGGTGACCATCGCCGCCTTACTGAAGAAGACACCTTCCGTGGTCACCGAGTGATGCCATCCGAGTGTAATCCCCGCGGCGAGAATCGGCGTCCCCCAGAGCAACAGGCACACTGCCAGCACTTTGAAGGCACGCAGGGGCGTCGGGCGCGGCCGAGGCGGCAGAATCGGCTCGTCATCCTGCGGCGCGCGGCTCGCCCGCGCTGAGTGTCCGCTTCCCGCGGAGAGCACAGCGCGCTTCCATCGCGTGCCCTGAAGAACGAGCCCGAAGATCCCCGCAGAGACGATGATCAGGGGAAAGGGGGCTTGCAGAAAGAAGATCGCCACGAACGATGCGGCGGAGATGCACCACATCAGGGGCGTCTTGAGCGTTCGCCTTCCGATCCGCCACACGGCATGGGCGACGATGGCGATCACCGCCGGCTTTAGGCCGTAGAAGATCGACGCCACCCAGCCGACGCTGCCGTAGGCGACATAGACATAGCTGAGCGTCCAGAGGATGAACACCGACGGCAGCACGAAGAGTGCGCCGGCGGCGATCCCGCCGAGCGTGCCGTGGAGCAGCCAGCCGATGTAAATGGCGAGCTGTTGGGCCTCCGGACCCGGCAGCAGCATGCAGTAATTCAGGGCGTGCAGAAAGTGCGACTCGCCGATCCACTTGCGGCGCTCGACGACCTCCTCGTGCATGATGGCGATTTGACCGGTGGGACCGCCGAAGCTGATGAACCCGAGTTTCAGCCAGAAGCGGAGGGCTTCTCGGAATGCAGGGGGGGTGCCGGCGGGGGTAGTCGTTTCATCCATGAAGCACCAAGTATAACCCGGGGGTTGGACCCGCGACCGTCGGTCGGGCGATCGTGCGATCGCGAGGTCCGGCTGGTCACGGACCCAGCATCGGTCGTGCTAGTAGAACATTTTGACGAACATCAAGAGTGCCAGCATGCACGTGGCGATGCCCACGCCGCCGCGCAGGAACGACTCGGGCATGCGGCGGACGGTAAGCGTGGCGATCGGCACGGAGAGCAGCGCTCCGGCAGTCAGGGGGATGGCCAGCGGCCAATACAACTCCTTGTCCATGAACAGGTAGGCGCTCAAACCGACTAGACAGGTGAACGACTCGGCAAGCGAAGTGATGGCCACTGCGGATTTCGAGGGCATGCCCGCGACGACCTGTCCCCCGGTAACCAGCGGCCCATAGCCGCCTCCGCTGAGGGCCTTGTTAAAGGCCGCGATGCCCCCGAGGGTGACGATCTGCCACGGGCGAAAGCGAAGCTGCCGCCGGACGGTGAGCAGAATCATCAGGCCGACCGCCAGCACAATGCACGCAATGATGGCGGTGAGCCAGAACTTCGACACTCGGAGGGCGACGCTCACGGCCGCCAACGACCCTACGACGCTGAGGACGATGAGCAGCAGCGCCGTGTTGCGCGAACGGCGGTCGCGCAGGAAGTCGACGTTGCCGTCGCGATGGTGCAGCAGTCCGGCGGCGAGGCCGGTGACGAACTCGCTGAGCAGCACCGCGGGCACGATCTGCAACGGCTCAAAGCCCACCAGCAACAACAACGGCGTGAGGGTCGTGCCGTAGCCCATCCCCAAAGCCGAGTCGATGTACTCGCAGACCAGTGCCGCGAAGAACACCCCCAGCAGAGCGGCGGCGCCCATCGACGAAGCAAGGTTGGGTGCCCAAGCGAACTGCGGCCAGACGCTCTGTAATGCGAGAACGCCGACCACCGCGACCACCGACGCGGCCCAGATCCGAATCCGCCGCGTCGATCTCCACGACGTCGAGGCGGCGGCCGTCGCGACCAACGTGCTCAACTCTGCCATCGTTCGTTCCCTCCAATAAACTCATCCGCCATCCCGTTCGCGGTAGGCGCGGAGTCTCCGTAGCCGCGAGGGTGCGGTAACGAACGCTTGTTATTCGAGGTAGCCGAGGGCTTTGAGCCGCTCCCGAACGACCTCGACTTCGCGCGCCGTCAAACCGCTTTCACCGTGCTGCAGCTTTCCTCCCGCCGCGACGTCACGTAGCACGTGGATCGCGAACTCGGTGACGCTTCGGAAACCGGTCCCTTCAATGAGTCCCGTGAGGTTGTCGTATAACTCCCCGGGGATTTTGAGCGTCACGGTGCGCGACTTAGGGCTTTTGGATCGAGCCAATTCCAGCCTCCGTCGTACACTCTCCTAGGAGTGTACATGCACTCCTATAGGAGTCAAGGATTTTTTTGGATTTTTCTCGTTTTTTACGGACCGGGCGGGGGCGCCGGATCCAGCAAGTAGAGGTCTCCCACCCGTTTCCATGCGGTTAAGGGAGGCGCGGGGGCTGGGGGGTGATCGACATGGGCGGGAACGAACACGACCGGTCGGCCGGTTGGGGGAAACCCGGGATCGGCGAGGGAGCTGACGATTCGGACCCCGGTGGCCGCGTCGCGGAGCGCGCGGTAGCGCACCGCGAACTCGGCCATGCGGTCCTCGACGATGATGAGCCCGTGATCGCCCCCGAGCTGCACGGCATGCCGGCTCATGCGCTCCGCGGATCGCTCCGCCACCGACCACGGCGTGAACAGGTACACGTAGTCATCGCGGTACGGGCGATGCCGCTCCACGCTCGCCAGCACGTTCATCCGCCGGGCGACGCTGGGTAGCGCCGCATACCACAACGGAGTCAGGGCGAGCAGCGCCCAGGCAATACCCACGACGGTTCGTCGCCTCGGCGGAGTTAACGCACGCAGTATGCGTGCGAAGCCCACTCCCGCGAAGATGGCCACGAAGACGTACAGGGGGACGAAAAAGGTGTGCTGGTCAACGATCGGATAGCGCAAGACGAAAACCGCATGAATGATCAATCCCGCCAAGAGCGCCCGCCGCGTGACAGGCGGTGCCTCTTTCATCGGTCGCGCCAGGCCGTAGAACGCTATCGGCAACAGCAGGTTCGGGAAGTTGAGGACGATGAAGGCGAGGGCAATGAGCAGAGTGCGAGGTGAGAGCGACGTGCTCAGCACTTCGTCGGCGTAGCCTTGTCCGAAGAGCGCCGAGCGGAGGGTGCCCGCCGCATCCGCAGTTCGCAGCCATTCGGCGACGACCATGCTCACGTAGGGGGCGATTCCGATCAGCCACAGGGCTGACGCGGCGATCGCGTCTCGGGTCCGAATCACCCGGCGAGCCGGCGCCCAGATCAAGACCGCTGCAAGCACCGGCGTGGTCAGGCCGGCCAGGAGGTGATTGGATACGCCCAACCCGTTGAAGAGCAGCGCCCCGCAAAGATACGCCGTGCGGTGAGAGCGTAAGAAAACAAGAAGGCACCAGCATTCCGCGGAGAGCAGGGCGGCTGCGAGGGTGTACGTCTCCGCCAGCGTGGCCAACTGCCAGACGGTGTGGGCCAGAGCGAAGGAGGCGGCCGCGAAGACGCCCGCAAGTCGCGAACCGGTTAGCGTGATCACGCAACCGAAGATGTTGGCGACGGCGATCGCCGCCGCGATGGAACTAACCAGCGTTACTGCGTGGCACGGCTCGGTGAAGCCGAGCCAAACTGCGAAGCGGGCCAGCCAATGGTGCAGCGGGTGGCTCAGGGCGAGGCCCAGCGGATTGACCGTCTCATGCGTCACGACCCGTAAGATGTGATATCCCGAATCCTGCCACTGCGCCCAGCGATTGGCGGTGGCGACGTAAAGGAGAGCCGCGCTCGCGAAAGCCACGAACCAGGCGAGCAGAATTGTCGATTTACGATTGTCGATTGTCGATTGCAGCTTGTGAAAAGCGGTACTGCTTGATATCACCGGTTGTGAATCAGATTCGATTTTTGGAGGATGCTCGCGTCCCTTGAGGATTGCGGGCAACAACAGGCCGTTCTGAGTCGCCTGGACAGCCATCTGATTTCGTTGGGTCTCGTTCGGAACGTCAGTTTCATGGTGTAGTTTGCCGTACACTTGGTCATCCTCAGCCGCTTTGAAGCGAGGCGGCAACGGAGGCTGCAAGTCGTTGGTCAAATTCGCACGTGTAAGGAAGCACAAGCCGGGAAGATCCCCTGAAGACAGCACAAAGTGGCGCTGGTACTTAAGAAGAGCCTCCTTTTCTTGCAAGGATTTGCTGCGGAGTGTGAAACTCAACGCTGACTCGCCACTGCGAGCTTCAAATGCAGCGGGAAGGACGACTCGATCTTTCTCGACAGCTGTTCTCTTCGAGAAGCGCCTGATGAAATGTTGGTCCGCTCCATCCATCAGTCAACGCGTGTGATCCAACTGAGGGCGGAACGGACCTCCTTCACATCTTGTAGCTCAAACCACTCGGGTTTGCCGATGACCGCAGCTTTGATGGCTCGGATTTGCTGCCCATCCGTGTAGAAGGTGATCCGGCGCCCCGTCTCCATCGAATGAGCCAAGACCGCAGTACGCCGATCGTTCGTCACGAACCCGACAACATCCACCCAAGGTTGTCGATGGAAACTCAGAGCCAACTGGCGGGCGACTTCCATTGCTTGCGCAATGCTGGAATCGCTCGGTCGCATCCCTTGATCGTCGGTACTCTCAACAAGACCTTCGTCAATCTCAAAACGAACCGACCTTAGCAAAGCGTCTATCGCGGCAGCGCTTCTCACGCCAGAATCAATCATCTCCGCCGGTAAGTCTCCTCGCTTGATGTTGTTGACATTCCGGCTCTGGCTCGCCGACCCCCTCAGACGCCAACCGTACCATTCTTTTGGGTTCAAATCAGAAGCTTGATCGCCCTCTTCAATCGGAATCGTCCTAACCCCAGTCGCGCTATTTAGAGTTGTCATTATGGAGCCCCCATTCGCTCTTGGCCCGTTCGGATACTAGGTCAGCAAACAGCACTTGAAGCTCGCCGTGAACAGCATCGAGGAAAGCAAGCGGATCATCGCTAGGTTCGAGTCTCCGACCCGCCGCCGTGGTGACCAAATAACCAGCTTCTTTCTGCGGACCGAGACTTCGTTCCGCGCCGCGAACTTCAAAGCGAAGATCGATGTCGTTTTGCGCTTGCCAAGCAACGACCTGTTCCTGGAGGGTCTTCGCCGTTAAGGTCGCGCGTGTCGAGTATTCCTCCTTTAGGTACGGGCGCGGGTCTTCGACACGAATGAAATTGACGTACGTCATGTTAGTAAGTGCCAATTGGATTTGCTGCACGCTTGAGCTGTCTCGAAGCGTCCGGAGACATGACTCCAGAAACCTACGGAGCTTCTGAAACCGAGGGTATTCGGGACTGTGCTCCGTAATTCCGCGCCGCCAACGAACGGCAATAAGTTGCGGTTGTAGATGGACTGAAAGACCATGTTGGCCCCCGGTGTATTCTGCGCCTGGTAGGTCGCCACGCGGGATTGGGAGCTGCGTCTCCTGTTGTAGCGCCGGCGTTAGTTCCCAGACTGAGAGAGGAATCACGTTAGGAAACTCGGAGTGAATCTTTGTGTGCAGCTCCGAAACAAGCCCAAAATCGACGCGTATCCGATTGGCGAAGTAGACACGCACAACCGCCTCGACTAGAGGCAGGTTCCTGAACTCGAGACTCTTGGCCACACCCGTCACTCCCTCTCAGCACCGCTTGTCGTCTGTCGAGAAACGCCCGCGGATGCCCTAACCCTTAATCGAAGGTCGCCGAATACTCAACCGCCTTCATGTCATCCCAACACGTTCTACGTTCGCCGATTGCCCAGGTTGTCGGGCTTCGCTCAATCATCGTGAGGAATCCAATCGAAGTACCAAGGCTCTGCTCCGAACACGGGCGAAGCCACATACTCACCGACGCTGTACCCTGACGGCCCACGTCGCATTCGAGCCGCGAAGCATGTCCGTCTAAGACAGCCGCTTAGCTACCGACCTCGCGCAACGTTACTCGAAAAACTGTGAAGCCACGTCATCATCCGTGAAGCGCTCCGTCGTCTGCTCGAGTTCTTGGGCAAAGCGCAGGCCATCGTCGCCTTGAAGGAAGACGGTTGCGCCATCTACCCTCCGAATGATTTGGTAGCCAAGGCCGTTTCCAAAAGACCCGATATCGAAAGCGCCGGTACGGTTCAATTGACCTGTCGGGTTCAATGCCATGGCTCCACTCTGCGACCTGATTATCGCGCCGAGGCGGCCGGGTTCAAGGAAGGCGTCCACAAATGGAAGGAAGACGAACGTGACGAGCTGCTGGCCGAGCTCGATGCGGCTTTCTTCCACCTCTACGAACTCTCCCGCGAGGATGCTGAGTACGTCCTTTCGACTTTCTCCGGAATGAGCGACGACGAAGGGACGCTTATCGGGTCCGGCCCGTCGAAACTGATCTTGGATTGCTACGACCAATTCTCAGCGCGGTAAGGTTCTCCCGGCTCCTCGACACCCGCCCTGGCGGAATGTCAGATGGTCGGAAGGAACAGTCTCGTCTCGCGGAGCGTGGGGTCAAAGTGGCCTCGAAGATCACATGGCCGTCCACGACGCCCTGGGCATCGGAGAGGCGAAGAAGCCGCGGCTGGAATGAAAACCGGGCCGCGGGAGAAGGCCCACGGCCCGGCGAAGCCTAAGCGCGTGTGAGAAAGCGGTTGCTTCTCCCTACGCCGCGAGGAAGCGGTCCTCGAGTGCTACGCGCATTTTCTTGAGTGCGTTGTTCTGGATCTGTCGAACACGTTCCTTGGTTACTCCGATGAGCTGCCCCACTTGTTCGAGCGTCTTGGGGCAGGCCGGTCCCATGAAGCTGGGCTCGCCGAGGGCGAAGCGCTCGCTGATCACGGTCCGCTCCACCTCGCTGAGGCCCGCGAGGTTGCGGAGGAGGATCTCCTTGAGCTCGTCGACGCAGTCAGCAACGAGGCTGTCGCGCTGCCGCTCGACGAAGTCGCTGCGCTCCATGGCCGGGTCGTACTCGGCCGGGAACTTGCCGCGATAGCGGCTGGCCCGCATGGCCACGCGCGAAAAGCTCTTCAGGATGGCCCGGCAGGAATAGGTGCTGAACTTGTATCCTCGGGCGCAGTCGAATTTCTCGACACTCCGCAGCAGGGCCATGTTGCCCTCGCTGACCAGTTCATTGAAGTCGATGTTGCTAAGGCGGGTGCGCTTGGCCATGGCCAGCACCAGGGGCATGTTCAGGCGGACGATCACGCTCCGCGCCCAAAGCATGCGATGGCCCCAGGCCAGCAAACGCCGTGTCGCCGCGGCGGAGAGCCTCTTGCCCACATGGGCTCGCAGGATCGACGTCACTTGCATGCGCGCAAAGTTGAAGCGCTTGAAGAGGTGCTGCTCTTGGTCGAAGCTCAGCGTCGGAACGCGCTCTCCGACCTGAAAGACTCCGGCCAGCGCATCATGCGTTTCTACGAACCGTGTACCGCCGTCGACCAGGCGCGAACTTCCGAACAGCTTCTGCTCAGCATCGGCTTGTTCGAACTCTGGATGGTCCACGTAATCCGCGGGCTCGGTCAGGACCTTGGTCAATAAGACCTGGTCTTCCGTCGCGAGGTTGTGAATCACCCCCTCGGACGGGAGCTTGACGCCCATCGGAACGCCCAGCGGTTGCTTGAGCTTCATGGCTTCAACGAGTTCTATTCCCATCGCCCACTCCCTTTCGCCCTCATCTCCGCGATCGAGGGTTCAGCCCAGGCCAGCAACGTCCGCTATCGCTAGTACGTCCGTCGCCTTCACCTGGTCCTTTATAGTCCGCCCCGCGGCCGATTCATCCATTAAATCGCCGAAAGGCGGCCGAAAAGACCGGCCGCGCGAACCCTATTCACGCTGGAGGGAAACTAATGGGTGGCGGGGGGACCGACTGCCACATCCTAAGTATATCACGTTTTTTACGACGGGCAAGGGGTGAGAGGCCAAAATGCGCCCAATGCATTCAGGCTGTAAGCTTTGTTGGGCTGCTGCGGAGGCTAGGTATTATATGACCGGGATTTCCCGGCGCTTGTCCGGGTGTGGGCTGCACGCTTGATTAGGACGACGGCCTCAGGCGCGGTCTCGCTCGTTCTTGATGTCGCGGTCCCGCGGGTGGTCCTTTCGAGGCGCTTCCAAGCCGAAGCGTTTGAGCAACTCGGCTCGATCTCGCTCACGCTGAGTGGGAGTACGAATGCGATCGGCCTCGAAGGCTTCAGCGCGCCAGCGGCGTACTTCCTCGAGCATAGCGCTCTCATCGTGTGTCGGCTCGTTCGTCATAAATCACCTCGGCGGACATAAACCTTCAGCTCGCCCATATGGGCATTGTAGCGGAATCGGGCCATCCGGCGAACGGCGACGGCACGGGTGAGCGGCGCGCCAAGTGCCGGTATGATCTGACGGGCAACGTGTCGGGCCCGTGTTCCGGAGTGCGGGCGGGGCTTGCTTGAAGAACGGAAAACGCATCCTTGATCAGGACGACCATTCTTATCGTGCTTTCCGCAACGCTGGGCGCGATCGGCCTTGTAGCGCTTCATTCCGCGACTGACGGCCCGTGGTACTTCAGCAACCAAAACCGCATGCTCTGTCTTCACGCAGCGCCGGCGGCGTTGATCATTCGGTACGATGGACGTTCGAGTCGTCAAGCAGCCCTCTTGAGCACTTGGGGCGCACCTCCGTGGTGGAGCGGGAAGCTTCCGGGCATACAGGCTGAGGCGAGGTTTGATCCTCCTGGTTGGCAGTATGTCACGCTCAGGCTCTCGTGGTGGATCCTGCTTCCAGTTGTTGCGACGTATCCGTTCTGCGCCGCCGTGAGCGCTTCGTCACGCCGTTGGCTGCGTCGGCGACGCGGGCGGTGCGTCAAGTGCGGGTATGATCTTACGGGCAACGTGTCGGGCGTTTGTCCGGAGTGCGGGACGGCGGTTACTAGAACTGGAAAGGAAATTGAATGTGGCGGGAGCTGGTATTGGCGGCGGGCGGGATCGTCATATTGGTCGCGGGATGTCCGGAGTTAGACGTGGTCCTCGATCCCTGCCGGTCGCAGTGCGAGCTGGCAGCCGGGGGGTGCGAGGAGCAGCCCATCGAGGACTTTGAGGATTTTGCGACCACGGCCGAGGCGTGGCGCGAGGAGCTGGAGGACCTGACGCCCACGGATACGAACGGCGACGGCAACCAGGACCTGCCCTTTGTATATGCCGGGCAGTGCGCCGACGGCACATTGTTTCTCTATCGTGGGACCGGTTTCACGGTTCTTATACACTTTTTCGACGCCGAGTCGGAGGAGTTCGTCGCCTTGCGGACGGGGACCGACGTCGTCGATCCGGTCTGTTCGGGAAGGGGTTATTGGCCCGAACGGGTGGAGTGCGAGAACGCTACGGTAACGGAGGCCATCGTCGGCGCAGGCTTCGCAGCAGGCGACCCGATCGAATTACTGTAGGCGGTGGTCGTCTGCCACCCAGTGGTCAACAAAGACGATCACTCGCGGTCGTTGCCGGGGTTGCCCCGACTGAGCACGGCTGATCGAAGTTAAGCCCTAGGTCGATTGTTCCGTCGCATCGCGGCCACCGACCCGCGTGCTGTCTCCGCCACATCGCGCGCCCCGTGCGTTGTTCTTACAAAAGGCGACCCGTCCGCCCGCGTACGGGCTGGTGTCGTGGGAGTACAATGATGCGGGGAATTGTGGAGTTGCGGTGCATGGTCTTGCCGCGGTTTGCATGCGGAGTTGTCGTCGTCCTCGCATTCGCCGTCGCCGGCGACGCGCGGGCCATCGAGGATAGCCTGCTCCGCACGGCGCCGGCGCAAAGCTACGTCGTCTACTTCCTCGATGCCGGCCCACGAGGCGCCGCCCAGCCGGCCGACCCCTCGCAGCCCCTGGAGTTCGCCTCGTTCCTCATTGACCGTGCCCACGACTTCGGCCTTCTCTCTCGCTTGCCGGACGCGACGAAGACCCTGCTCAACGTGATCGCCAGCCTCCCGCTGGTGCTCGATCACCCGCATGCGGTCGTGCTGCTCGACGCTCAGGCCGAGGTCCGCCGCGGCGACAGCCACCGTCTGGGCAGTCTTCGCCTTGCGCTGGTCATGCACACCCGCCAGGACAACGCGCGGATTGAGCAGCGCATCCAGCACCTGCTCAAAACGTACACGAATTCGGAGGATTCCACGCTGACCAGCGACGCACGCGAGGACGGGGTCATCTACACCCTGAAAGACCGGCGCGTCGCGGATTGGATCACGCTCTCCTGGGGTCGCATGGGGGAATACTACGTGGCCACGCTGGGTCCGCATGTATTGGACTCCGTCGCCGCGGCGATGCGCGATTCACCCGCACGGCTGGCGGAAGAAGAGTGGTTTCAGCGCTCGTGGAGCGACGTGGACGGCGCTCAAGCCGCGTTCGCGGCACACGTCCGCTTCGACCGCCTGCGGCAGGCCGGCGACGAGGGGCTCGCCGCCAAGATCGACGCTGCCCTGCGCGAGGCCGGATGGGCCGGGGCCCAGCGAGCGCTGTGGAGCATCGGGCACAACGAGCAGGCCGTCCGTGCCCGCTGCGTCCTGCAACGCGCCGGCCGTCGTGAGTTGCAGCCCATCACTTCGGAAGCCCCGCCCGGCGAGGGCGTCCGCCGTGCGATTCCCGACGAGGCGGATTGGTACGCCCTGCTGCACATGCCGCCCAAGGACCTCGTGCTGGCCCTCTCCAGCGGCTATCTTGCCGTGCGCAGCGCGCACAATCGCGCGCGAATCTCCGACTACTGGCGCGACGTGGAGGCACGCTCCGGGGTTTCGATCGAACGCGATCTGCTCGTTCACCTGCGCCAGCCGTGGATCATCCACAACTACCCCCGCCATGCCCTGAACCTGCCCTACGTCTGGACGCGCATGATCCCTATTGAGGGCGATGTCGCCGCCTTTCGATCCACGCTCGACCGCCTGCTGGTCACCGTTCGTGACACGATGGACGCGGACAGCGTGACCAAACTGCGCCGCGACGACGATGGCGTTTGGCGCTTGAACTTCGGACTCGACGGCCCGGCCTTGGGCCTGGCCGACCGCTTCCTCATCATCAGCTTTTCTCCGCACGCGGTCCGGCAGAACGTCGCCCGACTGCGGGCGGGAAGTCGGCCGTGAAGCCGGAAAAAAAGCGGCCCGGTGGGGTGGACCGGGCCTTAGGGAACCGTCCAATGGGGGATTGGACGGCGAGTTTTTTTCAGGCGAAAACCCGGGGCCGATAAAAGACCCGCGAGCCTGCACTGAGTATCCTACCACACGGTGGACCCCTGTCAAAGCCTACCCCCGGGTTTTTTCTCTATAGGCTGGCTCACGGGGGAGCCCAGTAGCCCACCCCAACCCGCGTTTCTGCCTTGCCAATAGGGTTGATGGCTCTGCCGTGGGTCTGCTTTACGGCCTGATTCCCTTGAAGCCGTCGTTCACGGTTGACCCCTGCGGCCCCCCACCCTATCAACCCGCCGTGGCCGAGCACTCGCGATACCAAAAGAAGATCATCGAGCGGTACTACGACCATCGCGACGAGATCATGCTCACGCGGCTGCAGGAGATCGCCACGGAGCTGTTCCTCGCCGAGTCGGACAAGAAGCGGGATCAGCTCTGGAAGCGCGCCGCCCAGGCCATGAAGACGCTCAAGGTCCCGGAGCGACTCGCCGCGCACATCCTCGAACAGCGCAAGGCGGACATCCTGGCGCGGAACCTGAGAGACTGGTTGCAGCAAGCCAAGAAGTAGCGACGAAGCGATCCCTAACAGCATCGGCATCCCCCATCGGGTTTGCATCCGGTTCGTTTTGAAAACGGCGTTTCGACGTAACTCGTTCCGGCGCAAGCGGTTGCGCGTTTTCCGATCGGCTTCGTTTGGTAGGGGCGTTTTTTTGAGGCTGCCCGCTCCCTGCCTGTCGCGGTACTGGATGCCGCGCGCAGGGCAACCGCACTGCCGACACGGCAGTGGCACACCGCCTTTCTCTACCCCGATAACGCGCGGGGTGATCGCTGGCGCGAGGAAAAGGAGCGAGCGCCTTGCGCCGAAGGCAACGAGGCAATAAGGCAAGGAGGCAAGGAGGCAGTAGGCACTAAGGCGACAAGGCAACGAGGCTAGACCGTAGGCGCGAATGCCTACGGGCCCCAGCCGCCGGGGCCGAAGGCGCCGCAGATTTCTTCGCGGTCGAACGGTTAGCGTCAGGCTATACTAAGCACCGGAGGGACGCTCCGTGGGATTCCTCGAAGGTTGCGTGGTCCTGATCGCTGTCAGCATGGTGGCGCAGCCGCGCGCAAGTCACGCCGTGTCCGAAAGTTGCGCGGACCCCGTGGGAATCTGGACGGACACGTTCGACAACCCCAGTTTCTTTGATCTGGCGATCGACACCGTCGGGGGCATTTACCGGACGGGTTACGGCGGCTCGCAGGGTTTTGACCCTTCCGGGGGGCTCGACGTGTTCCTCAGCAAGCTAAATCCAGATGGCTCTTATGCTTGGACACGCACCTTTGGGGGTGGCGAGGATGATTTCGGCAGCGCGGCGGCAATCGATCCGGAGGATGATGTATGGGTCGCCGGTTCATTTCAACTGACCGTGGATTTTGACCCAAGCGATGGCGTGGATGAGCGCACCGCCTCAGGCGGCGCCAATGGTTTCGTAAGCGAGTTCGATCCGCAGGGCAACTACGCGGGCTGCTGGATTCTGGGCGCAGGGGCGAGCGCCGGCGTGACCGCACTTGCCATCGACGGCGAGGGGGGCGTCATCGCGGTAGGCGCGTTTTGGGGCAGCGGGGACTTCGACCCTACTGAGGGGCTGGATGTGCGGAGCGGCGATGCCGACGTCTTCGTGACGAAGGTTACCATAGACGGTTCGTACGGTTGGACGCGCACATTCGGCGGACCGATCTACTACGACGTAGCACAAGCCGTGCGCGTCGATTCGGTGGGGAATGTCTTCGTCTACGGCCGTTTCCGGGGGACGGTGGACTTCGATCCGGGTGCGGGACATGATTGGCACACGGGGACGATTCCCGACACCTTGTTCGTTACCAAACTACACGCTGACGGCTCATACGGCTGGACGCATGTGCTCCAGGTTCAGATCAGCGAAGTCTACGACCCTATCGAAGTAGACGAGAACGGCGATATCTGGCTTGTCGGAGGGTTTCGCAACTTCGTCGGAGCGGTGGACTTCGACCCCACGCCCTCGGGCGCGGATGAGCGCTTCACCGAGGGGCTGCACGATGTTTTCGTGAGCAAGTGGCACAACGACGGGTCCTACGCGTGGACGAGAACGTTCAGCGGAAACGGGGCGGCGTATGGCGTCACTCCTGACCTCGATGGGGGGGTCGCAGTGACCGGTGAGTTCAATGGCATCATGGACTTCGACCCCGGACCGGCGGTTGAGGAGCGGGTCGCGGACACGTCGGGCAATGTCTTCGTGACCAAGCTCAATGCGGACGGAACCTGGAGATGGACGCGCACGATCGACGGCCCGCGCACCGAATCCGGGCAGTTCCTCGAGCGAGCGCCTGACGGGGGGCTGATTGTGGCAGGGGATTACTTCGCCGCGCCCGACTTCGATCCCGGCTGCGCCGTCGATGAACGCGATAGCAAGAGTTCCGACGGGTATATCGCCAAACTCGGCTGCGTCCCCTCATCCGCGGACACGGACGCGGACGGCGACGTGGACCTGGCTGACGCAGCCAAGTTCCAGAACTGCTTCTCGGGCGCGTCGCCAACGGCATGTCCCAGCGGCTGCTACGCCCTCGACTTCGACTCCGACGACGACATCGACCTCGCCGACTACGCCATTCTCCATCCCCTCCTCGCCAACCCTTAGCTGCGGGCCCGGCGTTTCGGAGCGGGCTCAGGGGCGCGGCGGTCGCGCTTCTTGGGCGATCCGGAGGTTGTCGCGCATGTGCTCGAGGCTGAGGCTGCCGATGACGACGCTGGTCACCGCGGGGTTGCGGAGGATCCAGGGAAGTGCTTTGGCGGGCGACAATCGCCCGGCGCCCAGACCCTTTTTCGCGATCACGAGGATGTTGCGGGCGGCGGCTTCGGCGATGACCGAGGCCAAGCTCGGGTCGTCGGGGTTGTAGGTCACCATGATGGCGTCGGCCCAGGGGAGGGTTGCTCGAAAACCCGCCATGGTGTGGCCCGACAGACCGATGCCGCGGATCACGCCCTTCTCACGGAGTTGCATCAAGGTTGTGACGACCTCCGTCGTCTTGAGCACCTGCACGTCTTCCCGAGGGGCGTGAATGAACACGAGGTCCAGCACGTTGGTGCGCAGCCGGCGCAAGCTGGTCTTGACGGAAGCGCGGACGGCCTCCGCGGAGAAGTCGTATCGCGAGGCGCCGTCGGAGAAGAACTCGCCGACTTTCGTGGAGAGGGAGAACTCCCCGCGACGATGGGCGACGGCTTCGCCGATGCGCTCCTCGCTCATCCCGTAGGCCGGGGCGGTGTCGATGTAGCTAAGCCCCGCGTCGAGCAAACCGTTGAGTAGGGCGTCGGCGGCGGCGACATCGGGCAACTCATAGGTGCGCTCATACTTCGCGCCGACGTTGCGACCGATCTTGAAGGCCCCGAAACCGACGGGCGACAGCGGTCGCGTCAGGAATGCCATCGCTGGTTGACCTCCCAGGGCGGGGCGGCCACAGCGGGCCGCGGAAAATCCAGGCGCGCAAGCGCCTCAGTGCCGTCGCGGAGCTGGGGATCGCCGACCTCGTCGGCGATCATTTCAGCGAGCCGCGGCGCGAGCACGAGTTTGGTGGGCCATGCGGTGATGACGTTGCCCTCTCGTCGCCACACCGGTCCGTCCGGTCGCGTGCCCACGGAGGTGCGACCCTCCGCACGATCAATGCGATAGCTCGCCCACTGGGCCCCGCGCAAGTCGACGCCCGGAAGGACTGCGGATAGTTCGCGTTGGGCCTGGGTGATCAAGTCCGCCTCGTTCATCTCCACGCCGCGTTCGGCGAGTTCGCCGCCCATGTGCCAAACGGTGCGACCCGCTGAGTCCACGGCCGAGGTGGTCGTCACCCGGGTTCTATCGCCGTCGACGCAGTGCCCGAAAAGCGCTGGCAGCGCGCCGCGAACCAAGACCATATGCAGAGGCCGTCGCTGCATGACTTCGCGGGACAGGCCCAGCGCCTGGCGTAGCTTATCGTTTCCCTCGCCGGCCGTCAGGACGACGAACCTCGGACGCAGCGAAACGGTCTCATCGGTGGGCGGATGGCGAAGGGCTATTCCATCGACTTCGCCCGGCCCCCGCGCGCTCAGGGTGATATCGCAAGGGTCCTGGACCAGAATGATCCACAATCGGTGGGCATCGGCAAGTACGCTCAAGAGCGAGGACGCATCGATGACCGGCTCGTCCACGCGCAAGACCTCGCCGGGAGCGCCGCGCAGCGCTTCGGGTCGATGCGTGCGTTCGACCGTCTGGACCGGCGTGCGCAGGCCGACCTTGGCCCCCAGCAGGCCGAGCCGCGAGGCCACCGAGTCCGTGCGCCAAAGAAAGCAGCATGGCGAAAGCACGCGCACGTCCCGAAGGTCAGGCGATCGCTCGCCCGTCAGGCAGGAGTGCCACACGCTCGGCATCTCGCTGACCATCTGCGCGGAGGGGGAGATCAGCCCGCGGAGCGAGTACTTGAGCCCGCCGTGGAGGATGCCCTGCGAGGCGATGGTCTGCCCAGCGCCCAGAGCGCGGGACTCGATCAGCAAGCAAGAAAAGCCGCGCCGGCGCAGCTCGTGCAGCAGCCAGAGTCCGGCCGCCCCGCCGCCGAAGATCAGGGCATCGAGATGGAGCGGGCCGGCATCGGTCATGGGGCCCGTCGCAACGCCAGAGTCGGCTCCAGCAGCGCCCGTACCCGATCAGCGCCATCGTCGAGGAACTCGAGGTCCATTCGTGCGACCAAGATGCGCTCGGGGTCGGCGCCCGGGAGGCCCGCCAGCTTCACCGCGTCCTTCTCGGTGGTCACGAGCACGTCATGGTCAGGAAACTGCCCGGCGCGAGTCAGGGAGGCCACATCGTCGGCGGTGTAACGATGATGATCGCGGTACCATCGCTTGGCCACGATGGTCGCGCCGAGCGTCGAGATCGTCGTCGCAAACGCCGCAGGATTGGCAATCCCCGCAAAGAGAACCACGCGCCGACCGCTCAGGTCGATGCCCGCCCGCGCGCCGTCCAGCGGTTCGACGGAGGTGATGCGGTGGCGGCACTTCATGTGCACGGCGCGGGGCACCAAATCTCGCAAGCGGGCCTGAATCCACGCGGCTTCGTCGATGGAGACCTGATCACAGCGCGCAAGAACGACGGCGTGCGCTCGACGCAGCGCCGAGGGCGGCTCGCGCAGGAGCCCACGCGGAAGCAGGTGGCCGTAACCAAAAGGGCATGTCGCATCGACAAGAACGATGTCCAGGTCGCGGGCCAGGCGGCGGTGTTGAAAGCCGTCATCGAGGACGATCACGTCGGCCCCCAACTCGGCCGCTCGCGTCGCGCCCGCTATCCGGTCCGCGTCGCTGACGTAAACGGCGAATGGGCATCGCTCTTGAATGAGAAGCTGCTCGTCATTGGCCGCATAACCGGCCCGCCCGTAGCCCCGCGCAACCACCGCGGGGGCAGCGTCCATGCGGTGCAACCGTTTCAACAGCTCGATCACCATCGGTGTCTTGCCCGTGCCGCCGACGGTGATGTTGCCCACGCTGATGACAGGTAGTGACACTCTGCGCCGGGCGTCAGGCTCGTCGAAGCGGGCATTTCGTCGCTCAACGACCACGGCGTATGCCGCGGAAGCGACGCGAAGCGCGCCCCGGATCGGCGCCGTCCACGGGCCCGCCTGGCCGTTGAGCATCCGCCGATACCACGGCTGGTCGTTCATGGGCCCTTCACGCGTACAAGACGGCCGCGCAAGAAACGCAAGTCTGTGAGGGATGGTCCACGGCCTGATGGTATCCGACCAGGCTCGCCGACGCATCCGAGAGCGCGTGGGCCAGCGCAAAAATGCACCCGGCGCTGCAAACCCGCGTGGGGTTGTCCTCCTGGGCCACGGCGCTCAAGAACGCCTCCGCACCGTTTTCAACCAAGGCGGTCAGTGCCAGCCGGTCGCGCTGCCGCACCGCATCCAGCAGCGATTCATCCAATTCGCGCTCGTCGCCGAACGCGGCGCCGACGTGACTTAGGTCCGCGCCCGTCACGAACAACGTGTCCGCCGCGTCAGCCGCGATCAGTTTGGCCAACGCCGTCGCGAACTCGCGCAGGTCCACGCCCTTGCCGTCGCGCGGGGCGGTTCCCGTCGGACCGCAAGGGTCGGGACAGAGCACGGGCAGGATCGTGAACTTCTCCGCCCCGAATAGGTGTTGCAGCCAGGCGACCTGCAATTCGATGGAGTGCTCGCGGGCATGGTCCAGCTCGAACGCCCGCAGGTCGCCGCAACGGGATTCGAGCTGTTCCAGAAACGCCCGGTCCACTTCCGTCCTCCCCAGCGGCGTATGGAAGTCATTGGCGGTCGCGACGACCGCCGCGGATCGGCCGAAGTGATTGGTCCCCAGAATGATGATCCGATCGGGCACGGCTCGACCGCGAAGCGCCGAATAAGCGGCCGTATAGCAGGGCCGCCCGCGGGGATAGTCCAGGTGCGGGGCGATGACGCCGCGCAGCGTCCGTGCAGCAACGGGCGGCGCCGCCGAAGAGAGCATGTCCTCGAACACGGCGCCGGCGGCGTCGATCCCGAGGCCGCCCGCATTCGGCATCTCCCTCATCCCGCTTGCCCGAAAGGCGTGCAGGCGTGATTGATAGTGGGCCTCGAACCCCGGCCCCTCGAGCAGATGAGCGTCCTCCAGATGATCCAGCATCGCGCCGATGGTCTGCTCGGACAACGGCTGGCCGAAGCGGTCGAAAAACATGCCGCGGATCTCGTCGAGGCAGTTTTCACCGTCCATCATCGCTAGGATGTGCAGGGCGGGGGCGGACAGGCTCAACACCACGTCCGACAGGCCCGACCGATCGCGCAGCCCGATCATGGCCCCGTTTCCCTCGGGCAGCCCGAACGCTTCCACGGGCCTCAGTCGCGGCCTAATGTTACCATCCCATTGCATAACCCTATGATTCTAGCCATAAACTGCGGGCGCGGCGATGGCGGCCGCATCGTTGACACGCGCAGAGCCCGTCATTACCCTGCGCGAACTCGGACATGAATCGAAGTCCCTGCGGAGAACACACATGGCCCAAACTTTCAAGGACATCACCGGAGCGATCGGTCGAACCCCGTTGATCAAGATCAATCGCATTATCAACTCGCCGGCGACGGTGTACGCGAAGCTCGAGTTCCAGAACCCGCTGTCCAGCGTTAAGGACCGCATCGGGGCGTCCATGATCGACGCCGCGGAGCGCGACGGGCGCGTCACGCGGGACACGACGATCATCGAGCCGACCTCCGGGAACACGGGTATTGCCCTGGCGTTCGTCTGCGCCGCCCGCGGCTACAAGCTTACGCTGACCATGCCGGAGAGCATGTCCGTGGAGCGCCGGGCGATCCTTAAGGCCCACGGGTCGCAGCTCGTGCTGACGCCCGCGGCCGAGGGCATGAAGGGGGCCATCGCGGCGGCCGAGAAGCTCGTCAAGGAAACGCCGAACTCCTTCATGCCCCAGCAGTTCGAGAACCCGGCGAACCCGGAGATCCATCGCCGCACCACCGCCCAGGAGATCTGGAACGACACCGACGGCAAGGCGGACATCCTGGTGTCAGGCATTGGCACCGGCGGGACCATCACCGGCGTGGGCGAAGTCATCAAGTCCAAGAAGCCGTCCTTCAAGTGCATCGCGGTCGAGCCGACCACCTCGCCGGTCATCACCCAGAAGCGCGCCGGTCAGCCCTTGCAGCCCGGCCGGCACATGATTCAGGGCATCGGGGCGGGATTTATCCCCAAAGTGCTCAACCTCGAAGTCATCGACGACGTCATCCAGGTCAGCAACGAAGACGCCTTCGCCTGGGCCCGCCGGGCGGCCAAGGAGGAGGGAATCCTCTGCGGAATCTCCTCCGGCGCCGCCCTGTACGCCGCCGACAAACTCGCCCACCTGCCGGAAAACAAGGGCAAGACGATCATCTGCGTCCTGCCCAGCGGCGGCGATCGCTATATCTCGACCCCGCTCTTTGCGGAGTAAGGGAGCGTGTTGGAATCAGCCGCCCCGGCTGGGGCAGGGCCCATCCGCAGCACGGGCGGCATCACAGCCTGAGCAGACGTCGATTCAGGGCATTTACAAAAGGAGGACTCGCCATGGCATACGGTGACAGCGCCAATTGGGACGGGACCTGCCCCGCCTGTGCGCGCAAAGTTGTGGAGACCATGCACGATCAAGCGGAGAGCGCAGGATCTTTCATTGCGCAGATCATCGATTTCTTTGTTCGGCTCTGGCACATGATGTTTTGATGCGCAGTCGTGTGGCGTGACAACGACTACGAGGCCACCCGGCGCAGATCATGCGCGCTCAAATGCTGCCAAGGACTCTATTTCCTGCGCTCGTGTGACTGGCGCTGAGGACGACAGCGGCGTAGACCTCGGCCGCGCCGCCTCGGCGGAGGACCTTGGCGCATTCTTCGATGGTCGCGCCGGTGGTGCGCACGTCGTCCACGAGCAAGACCCTCGCCTTGTGCAGTTTGACGCCGTCCACGAGCGCGAACGCCCCGCGGACGTTGGCGGCCCGCTGCGCGTAGGACAGCCCAAGCTGATGCCGCCCGGCGCGTACGGGACGGAGAATGGACACGTAGGGTTTCTCCAGCCGGCGGGCTACATGGGCGGCGAGGACCTCCGCGGCGTGGAACTTGCGATCGAGTCGTCGCAGCCAATGCGTGGGTACGCAGGTAACGGCCTCGACGCGGTCCAGCCATGGCGCAGCGCGGACCGCCTCGACCAGCCAATCGGCCAGCAAGGGATGCAGCTCATCGCGGTCGTGGAATTTGTAGGCCCGAAACAGGTGGCCGAGGGCCTGCCGGTAGGGACCGACTCGAGCGCTCGCCGCGATCTTCATAGACCGTCCGCGGCACGTCGCGCAGCGGTCCAAACGCACCTCGTACGGCGCTACGTCCGCCCCGCACGTCGGGCATGCCGGGCGCGATCGCTCCCCGGCCAGATCGCCGGCACACATGGCGCAGAATGGGGCCGCGCCGCCCTCCAGGCAGAGCAGACACTTCGGTGGAAACAGCACATCGGCAAAGGCTCGACCGAAGACCGCCACCTGATGGAGGGCGCCTGCCGTGCTCAAAGCTCTTCGCATCCCCGCAACTTGTCAGCGGCGAAGCGAGTCGTCAAGATGTTCCCGTCCGATCCGAGCCTTAAGGGGCAGCGCGGAGGTTTGACGCTTCCGCGTCCAGGTTGCTCGCCCTTCCGGCTCGGATCGGTAAGGAGAAACGCGATGGGACTCCTGGACGGTCGCAAGGGATTGGTCTTCGGCATCGCCAACGATCGCAGCATCGCCTGCCATATCGCCAAGTCGTTTTTGGGCGAAGGGGCGGCGTGCGCGTTTCCGTATCTGCCCGGTGAGAAAAATGAGAAGCGGGCCCAGAAAGCGCTCGAGGAAATCGGCACGAGCAACCCGTGGCTATTGCCCTGCGACGTGTCCAAGGACAGCGATCTCGACGCGACGTTCGCCGCCGTGCGCGAGCACTTCGACACCATCGACTTCCTGGTTCATTCGCTTGCTTTTGCGGACCGCACCTATCTCAAGCCCGGCAAGTTCGCGGAGACTCCGCGCGACGTATTCGCCCAGGCTTTGGACATCTCGGCCTACTCGCTGATGGCCATGGCTCGTCGGGCGAAGGCCTTGATGCCTCGCGGCGGATCGATCATCACCATGACCTATTACGGCAGCGACAAGGCCGTGCCCGGCTACAACGTCATGGGCGTCGCCAAGGCGGCGCTGGAGGCGTGTACGCGCTATCTCGCCTTGGAACTCGGCGAGACCGGCATCCGCGTCAACGCCATCAGCGCCGGCCCGCTCAAGACGCTCTCCTCCATGGCCGTGGGCGGCATTGATGAAATCTTCGACTGGGTCCAGAAGAAGGCCCCTCTGCGGCGCAACATCGACGCCGACGAAGTCGGCAAAACCGCCGTCTACCTCGCCAGCGACCTCTCCTCCGGCGTCACCGGCGAGACCCTCTTCGTCGACGCGGGATACAACATCGTTGGACTGTAAACACGATTCGGCGCGCCGGACAGACACGCGCGGCTCTACAGCGCAGACCGACTTTGAGACCCCATCTGCACCAATCACGCTTGCCCATCGCGGCGCAGCCAGGTAAACTCCTGCGGTCATGACCGAGCCTGTCCTACGGCAATTGCTGGAGGCCGTTCGCACGGGGAGAGAATCGGTCGGTGCCGCCCTTCAGCGCCTTCGCTCCATGCCCTTCGAGGACCTCGGGTTTGCCAAGGTGGACCACCACCGCGCCGTGCGCTGCGGGTTTCCCGAGGTCGTCTACTGCGAGGGCAAGACCGTGGAGCAGGCAGCGGCGATCTTCCAGCGATGCGCCCAAGGCCGAGGCAACGTCCTGGCCACCCGCGCTTCGCGAGAGATGCACGCGCGCATCGCCAAGGAACACAGCGCGGCCCAATATCATGAGGGCCCGCGGGCGATCACGCTGCGGCAGTGCGAGAAGGTGCCATCCCATGGCACGATCGCGGTGGTGTGCGCCGGAACTAGCGACATTCCAGTGGCGGAAGAAGCACGGGTCACCTGCGAGATCATAGATCAGACCGTCGCCACGTACTACGACGTGGGCGTAGCAGGAATTCACCGCCTGCTGGCCCACTCCTCGGCGCTGCAATCCGCGAGTGTGGCCGTGGTGGTGGCGGGAATGGAAGGCGCTTTGGCCAGCGTGGTGGGCGGATTGGTGGACTGTCCGGTGATCGCGGTACCCACGAGTGTGGGCTACGGGGCGAGCTTTCACGGCCTCGCCGCGCTGCTGGCCATGCTCAACAGCTGCGCCTCGGGCGTGACTGTGGTGAACATCGACAACGGATTCGGTGCGGGCTACGCCGCCTCGCTGATCAACCGGCGGCGCGAAACGACAGGCCGCGAGTAACAGCTGACGACGTGACGCATGAATTGATCATCACGCACGAGGTAGCCGCGATCCCCCGGCGGCGCGACGACGCTCACAAGGGCGATGTCGGGCGGCTAGCGATCATCGGCGGCTGCTTCGGCGAGGTCACCATGACGGGCGCGCCGGCGCTCGTCGCCAACGCGGCGTTCCGCAGCGGCGCGGGGCTGGTGCAGATCTTCGCCCCCGAGCCGATCCACGCCGCCCTCGCGGCGCTGACGCCGTGTTCCACGTTCCGCAGACTACCGGTCGGCGCGGCGGATATCTTCGCCGCACTCGTTGACTTCGATGCCGACATTGTCGCCGTCGGGCCGGGACTGCGCGAAACGCTCGACCCTGCGGTGCTGGTTGAGCTGCTTTCGCAATTCCAAGGCCCGATGGTGGTGGACGCAGATGGCCTGAACCTTCTGGCGAGCGTGCCGCGGTTTGAAATCCCCAATGGGCGACGGGTGATCCTGACCCCGCACTCGGGCGAGGCGCGACGGCTCCTGGCGGCGCGGGGAGCGGAGCGCTCCATTGACGCAAGCAGCGCGTCGCGTCGGGCAGCGGCCTGCGCCCTGGTTGAGGCCTACGGCGCCACCGTCGTGCTGAAGGGGCGCGGGACCGTCGTGACGGACGGCGCGCGGCTCTACGCCAACGAAACCGGCAACGCGGGGATGGCCACGGCCGGGACGGGCGATGTGCTCACCGGCGTCATTGCTGCCCTGCTGGGACAGAAGATGTCCCCGCTCGAAGCGGCGATATTGGGAGTGTATCTGCACGGCCTGGCCGGCGACTACGCCGCCGAAGAACTCGGCCGATGGTCCATGACCGCCCTCGACGTGATCGACTACCTTCCCGAGGCCTTCTGTGAGCACGAAATGAGTGACGAGTGATGAATTGGCCTCAGCTCCGTAGAGTCGCTGATTAGTCGCAGTCTCGCGAGCCGTTCCCAATCGCCACACGTTTCGAAACGGGGTGACCTCCCGCCCGCGGACCCAACGCCCGCTGCGGACCACGAAGATGGGACGACCCTCGAAACGCTCCGCCATGCGCAGCCAGTTGATCGGCTGGGCAATGACCACCTCGATGTCGCGGCGGTTGGCGTGCACCTCCCGCTCGTAAAGAAGGGGCACGGCGTGCGTCCAGTGCGAGAAGATCACCGAGTCCGGTGGGAAAGTCGCCAGGTCGGCGGTCCGCAGGAACTCGACGGTGCCCATGTTGTTCGCGTGTTTCGGCACGTCACGCACCGTGTGGAGCACGATCACCATCGCGAAAGCGATCGACAGCCCGCGGCGCAGACCGACCGCGCCGATCGGAAACAACACGGACACCGCCGCGCTAACGAACACGGTGAGCGGGATGAGCAGGGGCAGCGAATCCGCGGCCTGTCCGAAGTCCTGGTAGCTCACGATGAAGACCAAGCCTTGCACCGCGACGCCGCACAGGGCCACGGCGGCGGCTGGACAGCGCCGAAAAACGACAACCACGCCCATTAAGGCCATCATCGCCACGGCCGTCGGTGCGACCACGCCGTACCCGGCCAGCTCGTAACGCAGCCAGCGGAACTTCGCTCTCACCTGTTTCCAGGTGTTCCCGGCCCGATAGTGGAACTGCTTGCCTGTTGCCATCCAGATAACGCGCTTCCCTTTCGCCGCCGGCCCCGCTTGTGCGTCGGGCAGCTCGCCTGACTCGGCATTGTGTTGTTCGATGTAGTTGTATCTTGCGTGCGGCGTGTCGCGGACGTACAGATAGCCGAACGAGTACATCGCGGGGAGCAGCGCGGCGGCGAGCACGCCCGCCAATGATCTTCCCACCCCGCGAAACCCCGGCGCCCAAGGGCGTTTTGCGATCCACCACCCGGCAATGAAGAACGGAGCGGCCATCAGGATCGGTGGGCGGTTGACCATGGCCACGCCGTACAGGAAAGCGGCGAGATACAGGCTGCGACCCTTCCCGGTCCGCGCGTAGCGGGCCAGGGCGTACACCGAGCCCGCCAGGAAGGCGATTGAGAAGATGTATACTTCGGGCGTGGTCAGGTTCTGCCAGAAGCGGGAATGGCCGGTAAGCGCCAATGCGATGGCACCTGCCGTCCAAGCGTGAGCACCCAGACGGATGCCCAGCAGCGCGCACAGGACTACCACGATCACGCCCACCACCATGCAGCACACCGAAACGAGATACGCCGGATCGACGCCGGGCACGTACGTGGCCAGATGGGCCAGGCTCACGTAGGCCGCGTATCCCGGCGGGTGAGGGATGCCCAGGACGGTCGCGGAGAGTTGAAGGTCGCCGGCGTCGGCCGTACACACGCCGGGCGGCAAACGCGGCGCGGCCATCAGCAAGACCGCGCCCGCCAGGAACGCCAATACCGCCCACTCCGCGGGGCGCAGGCGTCGCCAACACAAACCGCCGGCCGCCGGCGCAGCCTCGTTCTGGGCGATGGTCGTCTGTCCGATCGGTTCCACGGCCCCCGTAGTGGTACGCCTTATTTGAGCTTGTAATGGCCGCGAGTCAGGTCGAGCCGTAACCCCGCCTCTTTGAGATGGGTCAGATACCGGAATATCGTCCGACGCGACGCCCCGGTCGTCTTCTTCATCTCGTCGATGGACGCGCCCTTTTTGAGCAGCGCCGTAAGTTGCTGGTGCCGCCCGCTCACCGACTTGTTGCTGCGCATGTTCTTGATGAGCGACTGGGCGGTCTTCTTCTGCTGGGCGTTGGTGAACCCGCCCCTGGCGGCCGCAAACTCGAGGGCCCGCAGGATCGTTTGGGTCTGTGTGTAGCTCGTGCTTTGCACCGCTCTTGCCTCCCGCTTCGGGCGCCGAGCCTTAAGACCGGCGGGCGCCTCGTTTCCCTGCTCCATCCTACCTGATAAGCTCGCGCATTCAAGAGCGCCACGCCGTGACACCTCGCTGGGACACAGTCTGACACCATGAAAAAAGAGTCAGTCAAACTCGACCCATCCCCCAAGCTCGCTGCCTCTAATATATTGCCGCGCATGACCTTAGAAGGGCGGCGAGCGTGAACATGGTCAAGAGGGCGGTCTACCAAGGGCTCATGGGGACCATCCGCGCCTATCAGAGGGTTTTCCTCGACCTGCGGGTTCGCGGTCGAGAGAACATCCCGCGGGGGGCGAAGATCTTCGTGACCAACCACATCACCACGACCGATCCGTATTGGGTCCTGCCCTTTTTCGGGGAGCCCGTTCACGTCATCATCGGCCCGGGCTACCAGTCCAAGGTCGCGGCTTGGGTTTTCGATCATTTCGAGCAGATCAATGCCATGCCCGCGCAGCGCAAGACCGTGGCGGACAAAGCCGTCGCCTACCTGCGACGCGGCGAATCCGTCTACACCGCGCCGGAGGGCGACTTGCAGGACATCGAACGACTCGGACGGTTCTTTCCCGGCGTGGGGCGAATCTACCGTCGCTGCCCCGCGCCGATCATCCCCATCGGCCTGTTCGCGCCCCGCGAAGCCATGAAGGCGTATCCGCGACTGAGCATGGACGTCGAAGGACGTGTGTATCGAACCGTGGTCGTGCTCCGGGGGCCCTACTTCATCAACATCGGCGCGCCGTTTTGCCCGACCATCTGCCCGGAGCTCGACGAAGACGCCGACGCAGGGCGGATCAGCGATGAGCTGTGCGAGCGTGTGCAGGGGCTCGTCGACGAGGTCCGATGTTGAACGAGGGTCTTCTCAGTGCTCGCTTCGATCTTCGCCGCGAGCGAGGCGCCGTACGCGGCGCTCCACGAGCTGACCTCGTTGGTACACGCGGGTGATCTCCACGTGGCGGCCCCCTTCCAGGAACATCGGCGGCCCCCCCGGTGGGGCGACGCCTTCCCCGTCGGCGCTCCACGGCGCGGGCGACTCCAGGACGATCGCCACGCAGGGCAGCAGGCAATCGACTCGGTCTCGCAGCGTGATCGAGTCGTCGCCGAAGGTGATCTCCCGCTCGAAGTGATCCACCAGATGAGGATGAAAACCGTGCTCGCCCTGCGAGATCGTGTCCGCCGCGGGGCGTCGCCAAAACGGGAACCACCGCCGGGTTCGACGCTCTCCAGTTCCCGCGACGCGGCGCAGAATTCCGCGCATCAGGACGCTCGTCGCGGCGAAACGCACCTCACCCACGCCCGACGCAAGGCCGCTTGATTTGATCCCCAGAGGAAGGACGACGACGACGCCCGTGTCGTTCATCACCGAGCCGTCGCGCCACCGGACGCTCATCGAGCCGCCGCGGCGAGCCGCGACAACGGCGCGGTACGCGGAGGTTCGTTCTAGCCAAACGCCCGCTCGCGGAAAGCGGACCGAGCCATCGTCGGCCTCGTCGATGGGCTTGGGCAAGCGCGCCGGCGCATACATGGCCGCGAGCATGGCGCTCACGCCCAGCTCCGCGCAAGCCCCATCGCCCAGAAGCGCCGCGGCCGATGCGTCCAGAGCGGCGAGGGCCTCGCGGCACTTTCGAGCGATGGTTGCGGCCTGCGGCGAGTTCGAAGAGAGCAGTTCCACCCCGTACGGACCGGCGGGTCCCAGCGTCATCGCCAGGTCAACGGCGTTCCTGCCCGCCAGGGCAAGGCCGAATTGGAGCGTGCGCTGAAGCGGCGCCTCCAGCTCCGGCCATTCGTGCTCGCACCAGACTCGCCCCAGCGAGTCGACCATCGCCGAACATCGGCTCAACTCCACCCCGTGCTCGCCCGGAAACCACCCCTCCTCATCCTGGCGCGCGAGAAGGCCCGCAAGTCGTTGCCGCGCCGCCTGCAGGAGCTTGGCGTCGCGGACCAGCGTCGCGCCGTCGCACAGGGCGCTGACCGTCACCGCCTCGATCCAGCAGTAGCGCTCATTTCCACGGGCCAACCAGTGCAGGTGAAGGGCAAGGTCATCGAGCAACGTGGCGGTCTGGAAACTCGTTGCCTCAGCCAGCAGACGGACCACTTGAGCCGCTGCCGCCCCGGTCATCGGGTCGCGCCGCGCCGCCCGGGATCGCGGCCGGCCGTCGCGACCCAGCAAGAACTGCCACCGCACCAGCCCCGCCCGCACGCATTCGCGCTGATAGCTCGACTCCGGGCGTTGCGCCGCCAGCTCACAGTACAGCCCCAGCGCCAGGACGGCCGACGCGCGATAGTAGTTCTGCAGCCCACCGGCGACGCTGTCGTCGTGGAACCAGGGCGACGGACCCAGCAGCCTCATCCAGCGCGGGGCGAGCACGGACCCCACAGCGCGATACGTTTCCCGACCCGAATCCAAAGACGGCATCTCGTTCACCCGCAACGGACCGGAAGCGCAAACGCCCGGTTCATTCGCTCGCTCCGTCGTGCCGCCGATCATGCATGTTCCTTATCGGGCAATCGCCGTGATGGATTCTCACCGTGTGGGTGGCACGGTCAAACGACGGGCCTGCAACTACGTTGCGGGACGCGACGGGACGGGGTCGATCCCACCCGCCGTGAATGGATGGCAACGGAGCAGTCGCCGCGAGGCCAGCCCAACGCCGCGGCGCAGGCCGTGACCGTGGAGGCACCCGATGGCGTACTCGCTACAACTGGGGAAGAACTTGCAGGTGCCGATCAGATGGGGGCGGATCAACGACTGGTAGCAGCGTATGAGGAAGACAAGGACGTGGATCATCGCTTTCCCGCCGACTGAGCCGCGGGCTTTAGCCCGCGCGGACGCACGAATGCCGCCTCGCTCCACTCACGCCGCGAGGTAGATTATCGCGGCCGCGGCGAGCACGACAATCGCCAACCAACCGGCGGCGGCGCGTGTTCGCCGACCGGCCCACGCGAAGGGCCCATCCACGGCGTTCAGGACGGCCGCCACCAAGCCAAGAAGCCCCATCGAGACTTGCTCGCCGGCAGCGTCGCTATCGGGAACGTCGGCCGCTGCGTCCGCGGTCTCCGCTTTTTGATCGCCCAGGCGGCGCGTGGCCGGAAGGGCGATGTGGATCCGGCCGCCCACCACCCCCGTTTCGGGGCCTGCTGGCGCGCTGGGCGGTGGAACGTCACCGGGGCTCGCTGCGGCTTCATCGGCGATTGTTGCAGGCGCCGCATCGGCGGTCGTCTCGCCCGGCGGAGACATGAACTCCGCCATGAAGTTCGGCACGGGCGCGCCGGTCGCAGCGCTGGCAGGAGCAGACCCTTCCACTTCCTTCGATACCGCCGACACCCGCTCGGCCAATTGGCTCAGTTCGTGATCCAGACTTTCGCGATCGGTCGCCAGCGGGTTCGGCTCGCCGAGTGGGGCGGGCTCGTCCGGCGCGGCGAGCTGCTCGCTGAGGTCGGCGGCCAAGGACGACGCCGTCGTCAAGGCATCTTCCAACTCCTTCTCCGAGACCGCGTCCCACGCGGCCTCCTTCTGCCCGGAGGGTCTTGGGTCTGATGGTGCTTCAGACATGCGATCTCTTATCGGTATGGCCCTCGCGCGGGATAAGATTGCCCGCTCTCGCGCCGTCTTGATAATCGTCGGCGATGCAGATACCGCGCCTCTATTGTCCCCAACTCGTCTCCGGCGGCAACGTGCTCTCCGCCGAAGAATCGCACCACGCCGTCACCGTCCTGCGGCTGCGAAAAGGTGACCGCGCGGTCCTTTTCGACGGTGCCGGTCAGGAGAGCGAAGGGACCGTCGCTAACGCGTCGAAGCGGCGGATGGAGATTGCCGTTGTGACGCTCACCCGGCGAGCGTTCGAAACGTTGCATCGTCTTACGCTGGCCGTCGCCCTCGCCAAGGCCCATCGCCACGCCTACCTGGTCGAAAAGTGTACGGAACTCGGCGTCGCCGGTTTCTGGCCCATCCTCGCCGAACGCAGCGTCACGAAGCGTTCCCCCTCTCCCCCCGGGAGAGGGGCAGGCGGGCGTGCCACTGCTGTGTCAGCAGTGGGCTATTCCCCCTCTCCCCCCGGGAGAGGGGTTAGGGGTGAGGGCGAAGGCGAAGGCAAGCTGCACCGCCGCGCGGTCGAGGCCGCCAAGCAGTCGCATCGCGCCTGGATCCCCACCTTCGCCGAGCTTCAGCCGCTCGTCCGCGCTATCCACCGAATTCCTGAGTTCACCGCCGCAGCGATCGCCGACATCGACGCGACCGACGCCTGGCCGGCATTTCTCTCGCAGCAACCTGCCGGCGCGACCCTGCTCGCGTTCGTCGGCCCCGAAGGCGGCTTCTCACCCGCCGAGTGCGACCAACTGATCGCCGCAGGCGCGCACCCCGTCCGCCTCGCCTCCACCGTCCTCCGCACCGAAACCGCCGCCGTCGCCCTCTGCGCCGCCGAAGCCGCAATCCCCCTCTCCCTGCGGGAGAGGGGTCAGGGGTGAGGCTTGTGATCTGTAGCGTCACCCCTCGTGGGTTGTAGCGTCACCCCTCGTGGGTGACGAAGGAACTTCGTTCGACGCCGACAAACCCCATCGTATACACTCCGGACATGACCGCCGCTGAGTTGCGCGGGTTCCTTGCGAGGGAGCCGTTCGAGCCGGTCCGTGTGCGGCTCAGCAGTGGCGACGCTTACGAGATCCGCAACCCCGACCTGGCGGTGGTGATGCGAACCCGTCTTTTCATTGCCGCGCCCGGGACCGACCGTTGGACCTTGATCCCCTTCTTGCACATCGCCGCCATCGAAACCGTCTCCAACGGCAACGGGCGAAGGCCCCGCCGAAGATAGCGCCCAATCGCGTGCCGTGAGCCCAGCGATACAATCCGCGGCGTGAAGCTCATGCGCGAAATCCGGTGCTTCGCCGGGGGCGGCGCTGCGCCGCTCAACTCCTGGGCGGGCACGTCCGCCGAGGCGGACGTTCGCACTTTTTGGACCCTTCGCGCCGTTCTTGAGGGCCCCATCGACGCGAAGACCGGATACCTCTGCGACATCAAGGCGATCGACGCGGTCCTTCGGCGGATGGTGGGCCGACGGCTTGCAAGCGTCGCACTTGACGGCCAGGGTGGACTCGCCGCGCTCGGCTCGGCGTTGCAAGCCGGGTTCGCGGAGGCGGCGGCGGATTGCCCGCGGCCCGCGGACCTGTCCACCGTGGAACTGAGACTTTCGCCGCATACCAGTCTTGCGGCTTCTTTCAGAACCCCACGCGCGAGCGTGGGGCCAAACCCAAAGGAGCGCGCCGGTGAGGCCCGGCACGAGAACACGCCCATGATCCACCTGACCCAGTCCTTCGAGTTCGCGGCCGCACATCGCCTCGCGTGCGAGGGGTTCAGCGATGCGGAAAACGCTCGCCTCTTCGGCAAGTGCAGCAACCCCCACGGGCACGGGCACAATTATCTCCTCGAAGTCACCGTCGCCGGCGAAATCGACGATCGCGCCGGCACGGTCGTCGATCTCCCGCGCCTCGATCGCGCCGTTCGCGAGCGGGTCATCGAACCCTTCGATCACAAGAACCTCAACGTCGAGTGTCCCGACTTCGCCCGCCTGAATCCCACCGTCGAGAACATCGCCAAGGTGATCTTCGATCGACTCCGGACCGCCGTCGAGCCGGCGCGGCTCACCCGCGTCCGCGTCTGGGAAACAGCCAAGACTTACGCCGAGTGCGCGGGGTGAATCCGAGCTGCACCGATGGGACTCGACGACACGCCTCGAATATGGTACGCTTTGCGGTGCATGAAGACCTTTACGGCCGTGATTGAGTGGTGCCCCGAAACACAGCTCTACGTAGGGCACGTCCCCGGCTTCGCGGGTGCGCATTCCCAGGGACAGACCCTGGATGAGCTCAATGAGAATCTCCGCGAAGTCATCGGCATGCTGCTCGAGGACGGCGCTCCGCCATCCGACACGCGTTTCATAGGGATTCAGAATGTAGATGTCGCCTGACGATGGCTCGTCTACCTGTTCTCAAGCCCCGGCAAGTGATCAATAGACTGACGGCGCTGGGATTTGTCGAAGTTCGCCAACGCGGCTCCCACAAGCAATTCCGACACCCGGACGGCCGAGGCACGACCGTCCCCTTCCATCGCGGCCGAGACATTTCACCCGTCCTGTTGCGTCAGATCGCCGACGACATCGGCATTACGGTCGAAGCGCTCGTCGCTGGCGGAAACTAGCGCACACGGTACTCACGCTTGACCCTTGCTGACCGGCGGGCCGTCGTCGCTGCGTCGATCCCACCGCACGTCGCCGAGTGCTCGGCGAACGGATTCATTAACCGCCTGACCCCATGACGGCGGCGCCTTCGCTCCCAAAGGTCATGCCGGGCGTCCGGCACGCGCGTTGCGGCGTGATCCGGCGAGATGCTATTGCTCATTGCCCACCTCCGGTTTGCCCGTCGCCGACAGCCGCCCGGCGTCCTCGTGGGCGATGCCCAGGATCAGCGCTGCCCCCACGCCGAGGATGGTGAAGACCATTTCCTCGGACACGTTCAACCCCCACTGCGCCGCGAACGCCGCGACCACCGTGGCCAGCGCCACCCGCACCTTCCGCGAAGCCAACGGCCCCAACCACCGCCATGCTGCCGTTCGTTCGTTCATTCGCATGTGCTCCATAGGCTCCTCCAAGACCGCTCCATCTCTGTCGCGGTACTGCTCGCCGTTATCTGCTTTCGGCGTTTCTGCGTTTCCGTATTTCTGCGTTTCCTCGCGGCATGGCGTCCGCCGGAGGCGCGCGCCACACGCGCCCCCGACGAACGCTGGGGCATGGTCCGGAGGATTGACTAGGCTGCCGCATTGCGTCTCCACAAGTAGTACACCGGCCGCGCGCCGATCAGCCCGCGGAACGTCTGGGCGAGGAACTCCGGCGACTGCCGGGCCACTCGCGCCTCGCCGCCGCCGGTCGTGCCCGCATACCAATCGCGCACCACGCGAGCGACGATCTGCCGCACGCGACGCCGCCTGCACACGTGCAGCACGAACTCCCGCGAGCCGGGATCGACGTCGATGCGTCGAAGCTCGGCGACCGCCGCTTGCCGCGAGGCCGACGCTTCGTATTGGCCCACGCGCTCCATCCCCGCCTTCTCGAACACGGGATTGAATTCCCCCATGCCCGCCAAGCACTCGACGTACTGCGTGCCAAGCAGGGGCATCGTCTTGCGCAGCAGATGATGACCCAGCCCGCAGCCGCGAACATCGGGATGAATCACCAAGCGCCGTACGATCCGAAGGCAGCGGTTGACGCGATCGGGGCGGCGGCTGAACCAGCCGTCGGTGGCTTTGTTGCGCAAGGCCAGCTCCAACGGGGCGTGCGAATAGACCACGATTCCCAGCGTTTCGCCGTCGCGCCCCTCGCGGAGTACGAACACCTTATCCACGAAGCCCAGCTCGTCGGTCGCCCGGTAGTGCATCCGCGAGAAGGCGTCGTAGTCGCCCTTCGCGCCGGCCTCGATCCGCAATCGCCGAATGAAGCTGATCCGAGCCGCGGGCTTCAGCCCGCGCGGATGTTCGTCCTCCGCGCAACTCGCAACGTCTACGTCGTGCGGGCGTCCGCGCCGGCTGAAGCCGGCGGCTCGGTCCTCGATCTCGCACCGCCCGCGTCCCAGGAACCTTGCCACCACGTGCGGTCGAAGATCGGCGATGATGTCCTCCTGCGCGGACGCGAGGACGACGCACAAGTTGCGCCGGGCGACGAGCTTGCGGAGGTTGAAGCTGATGGCTTTGGCCGCCCGGCGGTGGAGCACGGCGCAGAACTCATCGCACAAGAGCGGAGCGGCCGCGTCGCCGCGGCAGTGGAGCGCAATCGCCCGCGCCAGCCGCGCCCGGAACTTCTCTCCTTCGGAAAGCCCGTCGAACGTCCGCACCCAAAGCCCGGCCTCGCCCAGCCCGCAGCAGGTGAGCGTGGCAATCGCGTCGGGCAGCGCCTCAGACGGGGCGATGCGATTAATGATCGCCGCCTCCGCCGGAAAACTCACTCGTTGCACGAGCAGACCCCCGGCGCAGCTTCGCTCGATCTCCGCCAAGGCGCTGGTCTTGCCGCTGCCCGACGGCCCGGTCAGCAGCACGATCTGTCCCCGCCGCAGCGGAATCCGCGTGGGCTGCACCACTGTCACCTTTCGCGCGGCCATCTCGATCCCGAAACGCATGGCGATGTCCGCCGTCCGCACGGAAGCCCGCCCCACCACCAACTCCCGAACGCAATGGACGACTGTCGAACAAATACCTAACATTCATTCCGAAGTATACACCAAGAATATTGTTAGTCAATATTTTGTTCATTTTCCTTGCAGAGCGACGCGCAACCATTTGCAGGTTAAGTACTTACGCTGCGGCCATCCCCCCCGCAGCCTCGGCTACCGTCCGTTAGTGAGCACCCTGACAAGCAACGCCAGCGCCCCGGCGAGAAGAAATGGAAAGAGCAGGGCGTACATCACCACGATCCGCGCCGCATGAAATCGCGAGCGGATGAGCTGCTTGGTGTAGTCGCTGCGCAGCGGGCCGACCCAGCCAAGGGCAGCGTAAGCTAGAGTGACGATAGTCACGGGGAAAGCAAGCCATTCCGTTCCGCTCACGTCTACCAGCTTCAAGTACGTCCATGCGGCAAGGGCCAGTCCGAAGGCAGCGCTCATCCATGTCAAACGGTGCGACTCGTAGATGCCGGCTGCGAGAATCGTGCGACGGGGCCGTGCGAACGCGGGGAGTCCTTTGCGAATCTGCGTGGTGAGCCCGACGAAGGTCGGGCAAGCCCAGATGAGGACCATCCATAGAGCAAAGCCAAGGCCGGAGGGCAAACCCTTCCACGAAGGGGAAACAATGATGCGTTGCGTGGTTGCTACGGTGAACCTTCGATCTGGCCTGAAAATCTCGTCCCACTCAAGTTGCTTGACCACGTCGCTGCGAGCCCATCCCCACAAGTAGATTTGGTCGCTTGTGGCCACCGGAGAGGCACTGGGATCGCTTACGTTGTAGGCGACGTACTGATTGGTAGTTTCCAGGGCCACCGAGAAGGCGGCGGTCGTTAAAGTGAGAACAATCAAGAGTGTGAGCGCTCCATGCCACGCCAGGGATGCGAGCGCTCGTCGCAAATCATCTGGTCGGTCGAGGGCCCACCACCAGCCGGGGGGGCGTTTGCGGAAAAAGGAGAAGGGCCCGGAGAAGAACCACTTGCCGGAATCGACCAGCTCCCAGACCTGGCGGCGGTAGCCCTCGGGGATGTTGAGCAGGCCGCACTCGGGGACAGCGCGGTTCCTCGCCGTGCCCGGTGAGGTCATAGCCGCAGGCCAGACAGGAGCGCATGATGGGAGCGATGGTACCGGCGCCGGCGAAGCACGCGAGATGCAAACTGTCGAGGCCGCCGCAGGTGCGGTGGGAGGGCCGATCCGACAGCCGCCAATTTGAGATTTCAAATCTCAGATCTCAGATCTCAAGTCTAATCTGAAGTCTGGAATGGACGAAAGGCGCATCAGTCGTTCAATATCACAATCTTGAACCACGAGGTGAGGTCTACGGTGACGGGATGACTGTCGAGTTGGAAGCGGACCACGGGCAGGCCGACGGAGTTGTCGATGGCCAGGATCGTCTCGCCGCTGCTTCCGCGGAAGCGGCGGATGTCGAAGGCGGGCGGCACATTATTCAGACCGAGGGTGTCCAGATAGACCGGTTGGCGCTGCCAGAACTGTGACTCGGTCCACGCCTCCACAATGGCGGGCACGGCCGGATTTGCCCCCGCGCCGCTGTCCTCGCGCTGCATCCAATCCAGCTTGCAGCCCAGCAGGAACGCCATCCGCTCGCCCCAGAAATATCCGCCGCGGCTCGTGCCCCAGAGGACGTGGTCGCCGTTGGATTCGCCCAGAAAGATGACGCGGTCGTCGAGCACATAGCGCACCAGGCGGGGGAAGGAAATGCCCATTTGTCCGGGCGGGGCGTCCTCCAGGGTCAGGGCGGCCGTGGTCTGGAACCGCGCTCCGCCCCACAGCGCACCGCTCATCATGAACGCCGTCGGATACACGTCCACGGCGCGCTCGCACACCGTGCCCTCGCCCCAGAGCCCGTCGCGGAACTGGTGGGCGACGTCGAGCACGGGTCCCAATGGGCGGGCAATGAACCAGTCCAGATAGTTCATGTTGCCGGCGAACTCGACGCGGTTCTTTTCAATCCAATCGAGCATGAACTGGCGGTTGCCGTCGGCCGCGGGATGAGTCCCGGCCACGGGACCGGCGTTGCGCGGGCGCACGTAGTGCCCGATGCGCCCGCCCTCGGCGACGATCTGCGCGGAAATCGCGGGCAGCTCCGCGTTGCGCGGGTGCAGGTTGGTGTCGATCAGGCAGCAGCCCGTCGATTCATCCGGCGGGTAGTGGCGGCCCGACATGTGCCCCCAGGTCTGAACCAGCGGGAACAAGTCGCTCCATTCGTCCCAACGATAGCGCACTTCGCCCATGGGGTCGTCGTAGTCCTGCAACTGCACGTTGGACCAGCCGTGGGCGTCGAGCAGCCAAGTCGGGTGCTGAACCGGCAGCAGGCCGTCGCTCTGCATGTTGGCGGTGAGCCATTGCTTGTAGGGATCCAGGGCTTTGTGCCACGCCAAGGCCCCCGCATCGCCGGTCGCGTCCACGATCATGGCGCGATAGCGCCGCGTCTGCCCGGCGGCGAGCCACTGATCGTAGCGCATGACCACCCGACCCTTGGCGTAGATCGCGTAGACATCCACCGGGGGCCAGTTCACCGCAAAAACACCGCGGGCTTCCTGGTCGGTTTCCATGACCGCACCGGGGAAGACCGTCTGACCGGGGTAGATGGCGATGCTCTCGTCGCTCCACCGTCCGCGGGTGAGGCGATGGTTGTCGATCACCAGCCCCATCATGTGTGGATAGAGGATGCGGTCGCAGGGATAGTCGTGCGCGAACCAGGGGAAGAACACCCGGGAGGTGTCCACCGCGGCGTGCAGGGTAAGCTCGTACTCCATGGGGCTGACTGCGCGAATCGTGGCGCTGCCCCAGGATCCGGTGAAGCGCTGGATTTCTTCCGTGCTCTGGGGTTCATCCGCCTCGAGCACTTCCACCAGTGAACCGTGGTGCGGGAGCACGGCGAAGCGGATGGGCGGACGCGCCGGCGCCACCGTCACCACCACGTCGTCCACATCGACGAGGTTGCCCTGGGACACGATGAGCGCGAAGTGCAGGATCGTCTCGACAGGCAAGTCGGCGGGCGCAGTGAAGGTCGCGGTGATCGCCGCTGGGTCGGAAAGCGCCGCGGTCGGACCTTTCACCTGCCGCCACTCGAAGACGAGGGCGTCGTCGCCGGTCCCATAGCTGTTGCGAGCATCGAGGGTGACCAGGTCACCGGCGGCGACGTGCTGATCGGGGCCGGCGACGGCGACGACTTCCGGCTCGCTTTCTTCCTCCGGCTCATCTGGCGGCTCGGCCTCGCCATCATCACTCGTGGGCACTTCGACTGCCAGAAGTGTGATCGTCTTATCGACGGTGAGGATCGAGTCATCGGGCAGCGTGGCGGTCAGGCGAACGACGTACTCGCCGGGCCAGCCGTAGGTGTGTCGCGGGTTCGGCCCTGAGGCGGTGCGTCCATCGCCGAAGTCCCAGGCGAAGCTCACTCGCTGCCAAGCGGGCACGTCGTGAAGCTCGGCCGCGAAAACCAGCGAACGTGGGTCGCAGCAAAACCCGGGTGTGACGTTGATGGAAAGCCGATCCGCCGGGTGATCGACACCGGCCGGGAGCACGGGCACGTCGGTGTCATCCGCACCCCCCGCGGCGCCTGGATCGGGCGCGGGGTCCGAGGGCCCGAACTGCGACCAAGATCCACAGCCGCAGGATAGGAGCAGGGTAATAAGAACGAGGCGGCCCGCGCAATCAAACGATGCGCGGTGGCGCGGCCTTCTCGCTGCTCGCTGAGTCGTTGCCAGGCGGGGTCGCACGGCTCCCTCCCCTTGGGACCCATAACAGGTCGCGGAACTCGTTCTGAATCTTTCCTAGATTAACAATTACGATTCGGCTAATCGGGGCGACCTCTTGATGCAAGTGGCTGCTCGGACAACTCACCCGTTTGGTTTGCCGCTGGAACGCAAGTCCGATAGGGGATACCCTAGCCCGAGGGCGGCGTGATCGACGCGGTGCGGTCCGCGGAGGATGCCGCCCGCAAACCACGGTCAACAAAGGGGAGTTAATCATGCGTACACGAAGCCTTTTGGCGTTGGTGGTTGTGTTGGTGGGAAGCGTTTATTTCGGCGGGTGCCGTCCGCTTACGGTCACGGTTCCGGTGGCACTGGACGATGCTTTGGGCACGTTCGAGGTCCAGGCCGGTGAAGCCGTGCAGCACCGGGCGACCGTCGGCGTGCCGGAGAGCGCCATCAACATCGGCAGCGGCAGCTTCGTCATCGACCCGGACGACATCACCGTGACCCCGGATGGCGGCGGCAAGGGCGGCGTCAATCTGCAGGGCGGCAACCTCATTATCACCGCGTGGATCGATGACGCGGACGCGCTCGACACGGTCTGCACGACTGGCGAGGAGTACGGCCCGTTTACCGTCGAGCTGGACGAGGACTGGAACGTCGTCTCCGTCGATCCTTCCAGCGTGACCCTCACGGAGACTACCGTGGACCTGCTCAACGCAGGCGAGTTCAGCCTCTGCCTGGAGGTCACGTCGCCCGTCGATGGCACGGTGAGGATCGAGACGCTGACTTTACGCTTGGGGCTGTAACCCCTTCGCGAACGTGGATAGCGAGATCCGGGGGGCACGGGCAAGCCGCTTGTCCGTGCCACCCGAACGCGGCTCGGCGGGAGCCTCCAAGCCTAACAGGTAACGAACGGCCTAGCTAGACTTCGCCCGTTGGGGTATACTCCCGGTATGCCGCTGACGGGTTTTCATCCCACCATTCAGCGCTGGTTCGCCGAGCGGTTCGGCGAGCCGACGGAGCCGCAGCGCGACGGCTGGCCCCCGATTCGCGAAGGCCGGCACACCCTCATCGCCGCCCCGACAGGCACGGGCAAGACGCTGGCCGCGTTCCTCTCCGCCATCGACGGCCTGGCGCGTCAGGGATTCATGCTCCCCGACGAGACGCACGTGCTCTATGTCTCGCCGCTGCGGGCCCTCAGCAACGATGTGCAGAAGAACCTACAAGCGCCGCTCCGCGAGCTGATGGCGCTCGATCCCGAACTGCCGGAGATCCGTGTGCTGGTGCGAACCGGCGACACGCCGCAGCGCGACCGCGCGGCCATGCTCCGCAAGCCCCCGCACATTCTCGTCACCACGCCCGAGTCGCTGTACATCCTGCTCACCAGCCAAGGCGGGCGGGGGATGCTGCGGACGGTGAAGACGGTGATCGTGGACGAAATCCACGCACTGACCCGCGACAAACGCGGTTCGCATCTGGCCCTGTCACTCGAACGCCTGGAAGCGCTGTGCGGGCCGTTTCAGCGAGTCGGACTATCCGCGACACAAAAACCGCTGACGGACGTGTCTCGGTTCTTGGTGGGAGTTGGCCGAGATTGTGCCCTGGTTGATGTCGGACACAAGCGAGAAATGGACGTGGCCATCGAGGTTCCGCCGTCGCCGCTCACGCATGTCTGCTCGCACGAGCAATGGGACGAAATCTACGCCCGAATCGCGGAGTTGATCAACGCCCATCGCACCACGCTGATCTTCGTGAACACGCGGAAGATGGCGGAGCGCATCGCCGCGCGGCTCACCGACGTGCTCGGCGAGCAAGAGGTGACCTGCCACCACAGCAGCCTGTCCCGCGAGCGGCGGCTCGACGCCGAGCAGCGGCTCAAGGCGGGTTCTCTGCGGGCTCTCGTGGCAACCGCCTCGCTCGAACTTGGCATCGACATCGGCGAGGTCGATCTGGTCATTCAGGTCGGCGCCACGCGCTCCATTGCCACGTTCCTACAACGTGTGGGGCGCAGCGGACACGCCGTGCGGCGAACGCCCAAGGGCCGTCTATTTCCGTTGACCATAGACGAGCTGGTCGAGGCGGCGGCGCTGCTCCGTGCCGCGGGGCGCGGGGAACTCGACCGCACGCCGCAACCGAGCGCGCCGCTGGACATTCTGGCTCAGCAGATCGTGGCCGCGTGCGTCGGGGCCGGACCCGAAGGCTGGCCGGAAGATGCACTGTTCGAGGCACTCACCAAGGCATGGCCGTATCGCGAACTCAAGCGCGAAGACTTCGACGCCGTCGTCCACCTGCACAGCGAAGGGCGCCGCGCCTTGCTGCACCGCGACGGCGTCGGCCGACGGCTGATGCCCGGCAAGGGAGCGAGAATCAGGGCCGTCACCAGCGGCGGGGCGATTCCCGATGTGGCCGACTATCAAGTGCTGCAAGACCCGGAAGGCACGTTCGTCGGCACGCTCAACGAAGACTTTGCCATCGAGGCCAGCGTCGGCGACATCTTTCAGCTGGGCAATACCTCGTGGCGCATGTTGAAGGTCGAACGCGGCGTCGTGCGAGTGGCCGACGCTCGTGGCCAGCCGCCGACGATCCCTTTCTGGCTGGGAGAGGGCCCGTCGCGCACACCGGAGCTTTCCTCGGAAATCGGCCGCATTCGTGAGGAGGCTGCCGACCCGCTCGTGGTGCAGCGCGAAATCGCTCTATCGCCCGAAGCTGCGACACAGATTGCCGAATTCATCGCCGACGGGCGCCGCCTGCTCGGCGCCGTCCCCACACAGAAGCGAGTCATCCTGGAGCGGTTCTTCGACGAGAGCGGCGGGATGCAAATGGTGCTGCACGCCCCGTTCGGCGGGCGGATCAACCGCGCCTGGGGGCTGGCCCTGCGGAAGCGCTTCTGTCGCGGCTTCGGTTTCGAGCTTCAGGCGGCGGCGAACGAGGAAGCGATCGTCATCTCCCTGGGTCTCCAACACAGCTTCGCGCTCGAAGAGGTTTTCGATTACCTCCATCCTGATTCCGTGTGCAAGGTGCTTACCCAGGCGGTGCTGGATCAGCCGATGTTCGAGTCGCGCTGGCGCTGGAACGCCACGCGCTCGCTGGTTCTGGAGCGTTTTCGGCAAGGCAAGCCCGTGCCCGCGCCCATACTGCGGATGCGCGCCGGCGACCTGCTGGCCGCGACGTTCCCGGCGGCCGTCGCCTGCCCGGAAAATCTGCCCGCGGGCGATCTGCCGATCCCCATGGAACATCCCCTGGTGCGGCAAACCATCGAAGACTGCCTCAGCGAAGCGACCGACGTGAAGGGTCTGATTGAGGTCCTTGCCGCGCTGCGTACCGGGGCCATCGAGCGCGTGGCCGTGGATACGCCGGAGCCGTCTGCGTTCGCGCGAGGCATCTTGTCATCGCAACCCTACGGTTTCCTAGATGACGCCCCGTTGGAGGAGCGCCGCACGCAGGCGGTGCTCAATCGCCGCGTGCTCGACGATCGTTCGCTCGACAATGTCGGGGCGCTCGATCCCGCGGCCGTGCAGCGTGTCCGCGAGGAGGCCTGGCCGCAACCCGAAAACGCCGAGGAGGTTCACGAGGCCCTGCTGTGGATGGGCTTCGTCACCGACGAAGAGAGCGCCGCTTGGCTGCCCTGGCTGATGGAACTTTCGGGTCAACAGCGCGTGACGCGCGAAGCCGGGCGCTGGCTCGCCGTGGATAGCACCCGCGAGCCGAAGAAGATCGTGCTCGGCCGGCTGGAAGCGATCGGCCCTGTCCCGGAAGATGATGCGAGAATCGCATTCACGGGCGATGGAGCTGCGGCGGTAAGCGCCACGCTGTTGGAACTGGAGCGCGAGGGCGCCGTCCTGCGCACGCGGCTGGACGGGCGCGCGATGTGGTGTGAGCGGCGGCTGCTCGCCCGCATCCATCGCTACACGCTGGACAAGCTACGCCGCGAGATCGAGCCGGTCAGCGCCGCCGAGTTCCTTCAATTCCTCGCCTGTTGGCAGCACGTGGACGAGGAATATCGGCTTGAGGGTCCGCGCGGTATTGCGGAAGTCCTGCGACAGCTGGCCGGGTTCGAGATTCCGGCGCCGGCCTGGGAAGCAAGCGTTCTGCCGCGCCGCGTGCGCGATTACCGCCGTGAATGGCTCGACGAGCTAACGCTCTCCGGCGAGTTCGCGTGGGGCCGATTGTGGGGCGGCGGAGCCAGCGCCATCCGCGTGACGCCGCTCAGCTTCGTTCCCCGCGAGGAGCTCGACAGTTGGCTGGGCATGGCGGAGTCGCCCCTTACCGAGGGGCTGGGCGGGCCCGCCCGGGACTTGCTCGATGTGCTGACCGCCCGCGGGGCCATGTTCCCGCAAGAATTACAGAAGGCGGGAAACCTCCCGCCCGCTTTCGTGGAGGCAGGCCTTGCCGACCTGGTCGCGCATGGGATGGTCACGTGCGACTCCTTCGCGGCCCTGCGACAGATGATCACCCCGCCGTCGCGCCGTCGGCGCCCGGTGCGCTCCGTGGGGCGCTGGAGCCGCTTCCGCAGCGAGCCGCCCACGGCACCGCCCGATGAGTTCGCGGCGCGCCAGCTCTTGCGGCGAACGGGAGTTGTATTTCGGCGCACGCTCCTGCGTGAGAAACTGCCCGTGAGCTGGTCGTCGTTGATTCGCGTCTATCGCCGAATGGAGCTGCGCGGCGAAGTCCGCGGCGGGCGTTTCGTGGCCGGCTTTTCCGGCGAGCAGTTCGCACTCACCGAGGCCGTCGAGCTGCTTCGCCGCCTGCGCCGCGACGGCACGCGCGCGCCCTACACCATCGCCTCCGCCGACCCGCTCAACTTCCAGGGCATTCTCACGCCGCAGGATCGCGTAGCGCCCAGCACGCGACGGCAAGTCCTCGTGGGATAGGTGACCGCAGAATATCGCCGAAGCCACAATCTCGCTCTTGACCCGCCTATGGTTAGGATTATGTTAGGTTGGAGGGCATGGCGGAGGGCCGTCATGGGCGTAAGCGAGTGGTCGCCAAGGAGTTTGACCGATCAACAAAGGGAACTGGTGCGGGACAATCTGGGGCTGGTGGGAGTGCACTTGCGGCGGAACGTGCGGGGGCTGGGGCGAGGGAATCGAGAATGGAGCGATTTGTTCCAGGAGGGGTGCCTGGGTTTGATGCGTGCGGCGACGGACTTCCGGGAGGGGCGAGGTATTCCCTTCGCTGCGTTTGCCCTCCCGCGGATCCGCCACGCAGTCAGCGAAGCCCTTCGCACGCGGTTCGGTGGGCCGCCTGCGCCGTGCGGCGCTGACGCGCCTCACGAGCCGCGAAAAGGGCGCAGCGCCGATCCCGAGGACGGGCCGTGGACGGGGCATTGTCGTGGTGACGACGACGCCACATCGAGCGCCGAGCGAGCGCGTCCGGACGCTCGGGTCAGGGAGAGCGAGACGATCGGGCAGAGACTGCGCGACAAGTATGAACGGGCGGTCCGCGCCGCGGCCGACTCGGCAGCGGGGAGCGCGTCCCGGCGCGGCGACCGCGAACGGCTGGTGAGAATGTTGGTTGAGGAGCATTTTCTGATTCCGGCGGAGGAATCCCGGCGGGCCCTGCGAGAGATCGCCCGCCAGACGCGGTCGTCATGCGCCCGCGTGTTGCAGTGCGAGCGGCGCATGGCCGCGGCGATCGGCGGGGCGCTGGGCGGCGATCCCGAGTTTCACGAGCTGCGGCGGCTGGCGCGGAGCGAGCCGACGGGCAACGAGCTGCCCATGGACGAGGAGCTGGAGCGCCGCCTGGCCCATGCCGGGGCCTGCGAATTCCTCAAGCGATATCGCCGCGGCGATCACGAGGCGCGGGGGCGAATGCTCCAGGACGTCCTGGCCATCTCCGCCGCGGAGCTGGAGCACCTGATCCACCAGCGGTTTTCCAGCCTGCCTGCCGACTCCCGCGAGCGCTTGCTGCGCGGGCGGTCTTGACGACGCGGGCGCCATCTGCGATGCTATGCGCTGGCATCTTCGAGCAGGGCGCGCCGGAAAGCGCGCCGCGGGAGCGGGAAGCTGAGCACGTCGCAATCCGGAGGCGACCTTCGATCAACCAAGGAGACTCGTGAATGAACACGCGGAAGAAGCGAGTGTGGGCGGTAGCGTTTTCGGCCTCGATGGGATTGCCGGCGTATCTTCGATCCGATGAGGGCGCGGGGGGCGTGGCGGGAGAGGCGGACGTGTGCTGCGGGGCCATCGGCGACCTCGACGCCGACTGCGACGTGGACCTGCAGGATCATGCACTCATGCAGCAGAATTTCACCGGACCGCCTCTATTGGTTAACTGCTGCTTCGACGCGCAGTGCGATGACGGCGACCCCTGCACAATCGATACCTGTGACGAGGTGACCGGTGAGTGTTCGTCGAGCCCGGCGGGTAACTGCGGAGGGACCTGCGAAGTCGGCGGGAGCTGCTCGCAGGTGTTGCCCTGCGACACGCCGTTGACGACGGGGAGCATCAGCCCGGCCACTGAAAACGACTTTCTGTGCATTTGCGTGAATCACGGGGACACGGTGCGAATCACGGTGCTGAAACAGCCGGGTCAGGACCCCACCTTCACGACCAACTGGCGCCTTCTGGACAGCGCCGGCAACCCCGCGGGCGCGTGCGGGGCATTCACGACCGTGGCGGCGGCCGATTGCGGGCCGCTCCCCTCGGCCGGGAACCCGTACCAGATTCAGATTCAAGACTCCGGACAAAACATGGGGGGAACCTACTTCGCGGGTTACATTCGTCTTCCCGCGGCGTCGGCCTGCGATGAGCTCCCCATCGCGTGCGACGAAGTTGTCAGCGGCATCATCAACCACGACGTGGACGGTGACCTGCTCAGCCTGACGGTTATCGAGGGCGAGACGTTGCGCGTAACGGTCGTGGAAACCGCCGGCGGCGGCGGGAACTTCAACCCGGTCTGGCGGTTGATCGACGGCGCGGGTCGCCCGGCGCGGTTCTGCGGAAGCTTCTCGGGCGCATCCGAATACTCGCGGGATTGCGGGCCGCTCCCCGCAGCCGGAAACCCGCATCAAATCGAGGTGGAAGACAGCGGAGCCAACGACGAAGGGCCGTACCAAGCGCATTTCCTTCGCTCGCGCAGGGTCCAGGGATGTGAAACAACGGTCGATTGCGACGGAGCATCGGTTGAATCCATCGACGAGCCCGGTGACGGGGATCGTTTCAGTTTTCTCGCAGCTGAGGCCGAGATCGTCCGCGTCAGCGTTATCGAGCAGGCCGGGGCCGGGGCGGCCTTCGCTCCGAGCTGGCGGCTGGTGGACGGTAGCGGCGCCGCCGCGGTGTCGTGCGGGGGGCTCACCGGTTCGGTGAGCCTCAATTGCGGCCCGCTGCCCGCGTCGGGAAATCCCTATCGCATCGAGGTGGAGGATGGCGGGCGGAATGAAATCGGCGACTATGCGCTGCACTTCCAGCGGTTGACGGCGGTGCGGGCGTGCGATGATGTGCCGCTAATCTGCGGTGTCGGGCAGACCGGTACGATCGATCATGCCGCGGATGCCGACCTGCTCGGCTTTGCCGTGGCGGAGGGAACGACCGTGACCATCTCGGTGGTCGAGCCGGCGCCGGGATCGAGCTTCAATCCGAACTGGCGGTTGATCGACGGGGCTGGGAACCCCGCGACCGCGTGCGGGTCGTTCAGCGTCACCTCGCCGCGGGACTGCACCGATCTGGCCGCAGCGCTGAATCCTTACCGCGTCGAAGTGGAGGACCAGGGGCGCAACGAGACGGGCACTTACGTGGTCACCGTCGATTACTTGGGCGGGTGCCCCGATTGAGCGGGGCAATTCAATCCAGTCGTGGCTCTACCGCGCGCCGGCATTCGAAGGAAAGCATGCTGCCAGAGTCACCGAGCAGTGCAAACGGGGGTTTGCCCCGACAGTTCGCCACGGCGTACCATAGGGGCCAGCGTCGTACGGGCAGCTGCTGATTACTGGGGATTGGTTGATCGACAAGGGGTCACGATGCGTTTGAGTCGAGTACGTCTTTGGATTGCCGGGGCGGTTGCGTTCTTGATGGGGTTTCCTCTTTCGGAGAGGGCCTTGGCCGGGGCATCCGATATCTTCGGAGCATCCTTGGACCTGGGTCTCGCTATCGCCGACTCAGCTCAGGGAAGCTGACGCGCCTGCGCTCCGCTCCAGGCTCCGCGCTTGTCCGCGCGTGGTCTTTGCCCCACCGGGCGTAGGCCCATAGGTATTGGGTGGGGTCCTCCAGGATCACCCTCTCCATCGCTCGCAAATACCGATCGGTCACGAACGCGACGGGATCGGCTTGCGCCGCAGCCCGCGCGTGGTCTATCACGTCCGCGACGACGAAACGGAACCGGAAGGTATCTTCAAGCCGTCGGATCGCCGCCACGACCACGTTGGCTTCGTATCGCCACGCCAACAGGCCGACGGAACGCAGCGCCTTGGTGGGTAGTCCGAGAAAGGTCACGGGCATTCCGCGGTTCTCAACGTGATGATCCGCAACAATGCCTACTGTCCCGCCTTCACCCAAAACGTGCCCCAACCGGCTGGCGGCGTTCTCAACCGGCACCAATTCGCACCCGCTCTGGCTACGAATTCTCCGCCGGTAGGCGTCGAAGCCCGCGTTGCTATGTGGCAGATAAACGACGGCAGCGCGAATCCCGTTGTAGCCAAGAAGGATGGGTAGTAGGTCGAATGAACCATAATAGGCTGTGAGGAGAATCGTTGGCTGGCGTTGGCGCTGCCCTTCGAGAATGGTGCTAAGGTAGGGCTCCGGAATGCGACCGCCGTAGCGCTCATAGGTGTTGGGACGGAGCCAACGAGAGGCCAGCATCAAATCGGTCAGATTTCGAGCTCGGTTAATGAACGACTGCGCTGCGATCCGGGGCACCTCACCGGCGGGCACATGTCCCTCCAGCGCCGCTCGACACTGCGCTTCACTTCGGACTCGGAGGGGGTCCAAAAGGCGGTACACAAGGAGCGCCCCCCATCCCATGATGCGATAAGAGAGCCGCGGACTGATGATTGCGAAGAAGACCGCGAGCACACGGCGGTGCAGATTGCCCAACCATAACACTGCACCTATCCACCACTTGCTCATGCACACATCATAGGCCGGACTCTCCAATTCATCCTCGCCCCGCCGTGTTGGGCACAGACCCAAGCCGTCGCACAGGGCAGTCATGAGGATCGGGACCAATCGGCTTTGGCGTCGGACGGTTTTCTGTCAACGCGCAGCCTGCGGCCCATCCGGGTTATGATGCCGGCCACAGTAATCAGGCGCCGGTGGGAGCGGCTTGCTCCAAATCTCCATTAGATTAGGCTTGCCCGGATTTGCAGTTGCGAAGGCGAGTACACGGGGGTGTAGCTCAGTGGTAGAGCAACGGCCTTTTAAGCCGTAGGTCCTGGGTTCGAGCCCCAGCACCCTCAGTAAACAGCGCTTCCTGCTCCAAGCGATCAACACGGCTGAAGCGTTCCGCGTCGGGTGGCGGGCGGCGTCGTGTTTGAGGGCGTCGCCACTTGGACGAGATCGGCGCTCGGCTCTGCGACGACGGTGATGGCCACCGACTTGAACGCCGGGGTGCGCGATTCCGGGTCGGCCTCGGCAGGAACGAGCACGTTGGCCTCAGGGTAGTACATGGCCGCGTTGCCGGTGCGGATGGCGGCCTCTCGTACCATGGCCCCGCGGAATTCGCCGGCGGCACTTCGCACGGTGACGCGCTGGTCCGCTTGCAGCCCCAGGTGGGCGATATCCGTCGCGTTCATGAGGATCACGTCGCGGCGGTCCTGGCCGCGGTAGAAGTCGTCGTCCTCATAGACGACGGTGTTGAACTGGCCTTCGCTGCGGAGAGTCATCAGGCGAAGCTCGCCGCCGTTCACGATTGCTCGCGGTAGCGGAACGACATGAAAGTTCGCTCGGCCGGAGGGCGTTGCGAACGTCGGCTCATGGAACGTTCGCCCGCCGACATGGAATTCGGCCCGCGTCTCATCGATCGACGCGATCTTCTCGTAGCCGGGGACGACCGCGCCGATCATCCGCCGGACGTTGCGATGCTCCTGAAGGGAAGCCCAGTCGATGGGTCCGCCGTCGCCGAGAACGCCTCGTGCGATTCGCGCGATGGTCTCCACTTCGCCTCGCGGTCCGTCGTAGCGCCGCGGGCCGCCGTCGCTCAACCGAACGTAGCTGAACATGGACTCCTGCGTGGTCGGCTGCGGCTCCTCGTCCCGCACGAGCATCGGCAGGATCATGGTCTGCCTGGCGCGGCCCCAGGCGTGGCCGGTATTGAGCGACGTGCTCAGGTAGACGATGGAGTCGAGCCGTCCGAACGCATCGCTCGTGCGGCGGGCGTCGGGCGTGGCGCCGAACAGGTTGCCGCCCAGGCACCAGCCCGCCCGCAGGCGCCCCTGCGACATCGCCTCGATGCACGAAAGTGTGTCCAGCCCCGGCGATTTCGGGAGTTTCACGTGGAACTCCCGCTCGAGGCGCTCGAAGACGGCCTGTCGCAGAGCGGGCGTCACGCCGACCGAACCCATGCCCTGTACGTTGCTGTGCCCGCGGATGGGCAGCAGTCCGGCAGCCGGCTTGCCCACCATCCCGCGGAGAAGGGCAAGGTTTACGATGGCGCGAACGTTGTCGACGCCGTGGCGATGATGGGTGATGCCCATGGTCCAACCAAAGATGGTGCGCTGCGAGGCGGAGTAGAGATCGGCGAAGCGATCGATGATCGCACGGTCGACGCCGGACTGCTCGACGATCTCGTCCCACGTCAGGCGCCGTAGATGTTCGCGAAACTCATCCCACGCTTGCGTACAACGCTCGACGAAGGCCCGGTCGATATGGCCGCGCTCGTCGAGCTGCTTGGTGATGCCGCTGAGCAAGGCGATATCGCCGCCGATGTGCGGCTGCACATACAGACCGGCGATGGGCGAGCCGAAGAGGAGGCTTCGCAGGTCGGAAGGCACGCTAAAGTTCACGAGCCCCGCCTCGCGCAGGGGGTTGACGACGATGACTTCGCCGCCGCGCCGGCGGAGCTTCATGAGGGCGCGCATCAACCGTGGATGGTTCGAGGCGGGATTGCCGCCGATGAGCACGAAAAGGTCGCACCGTTCGAGGTCGTCGAGCACGACCGTGGCCGTGCCCGTACCCAAAGCGCTGGTCAGCCCCACGCCGCTGGCCTGATGGCAGTAGAAGCTGCAATTGTTGACGTTGTTCGTCCCGTACAGGCGGGCGAAGAGTTGCAGCAGGAACCCGGCTTCGTTGGAGGAGCGGCCGCTGACATAGAAGAAGTTTTCGTCCGGTGGTGTGCGTTTGAGCGTGGCGACGCAGCGTGCGATGGCATCGTCCCACTCGATCGGGCGATAGTGGGTGTCACCCGGGCCGGCGTAAACGGGCTGGACCAGCCGCCCCATGGCTTCGAGCTCACGTGGCGAAAAACGGCGGAGTTCCTCGAGGCTGTAGGCGGCGAAGAACTCCGGGTCGATCCGCCCGCGCATGTCCGCGGCCATGGCCTGAATGGATTTCTTGCAGACTTCGGGAAAGCGACCGGCCTCGTCCACCATGCCCCCGCGCTGACCGCCCATGCCCAGCGCACACGTCTTGCAGGCGTTCCGCCGAGCCATGGCCTTGAGGAGATGCACCAGCCCTCCCGATCGCCGCGCGGAACGCAGCGCATACCAAATCGCCGGCCAGCCGCCGCCGGTTCTTACCGATCTGACTCCGTTCTTCCGCACCGACTGATTGTCGATCGTCGAATGTCGATTGTCGAACGGCGGTGAAAACAGCAGGAGGTCAAAGAGTCAAAACTCGGCGACCGAAGTGAATCTTGGCGCCGGTAAGCAGCAACAGGGTCAGCACCGCAAGTCCCCATTGCGACATGGTCGGGATGGGGTTGTGCACGCAAGCGATTTCCTCGCAGGGCACGTCTTTGTAGAAGACGCACTTCTCACAGGCGCACCGCGACTGCGGCAATACTTCACAACCGCCAAAGGTGCTTTCGTCGCAGCAGGCTCCGGTGTGCTCCAGACAGTCGCCCCTCGCTTCAACCTCCGCGCACGTCTCGTCCGGGAAGTGATTCAACTGCGGATCGCCCGTGCAATCCTGCGGGGGAACTTGGTCGGCACAGCCGCCATCCACTTCGGAGTGATCACAGCATGCTCCGCAGGCCGCGTTCTTCGGGTGCGTACAACCCAGTGCAGCGTCGCAGATGGCATCCGTGCACTTGTCACCGTCATCCGCGCAGTTGGCATTGTTCGGCGTGTAGGTGCAAACACCTGTAACGCAGGAATCGTCTGTACAATCCACGCCGTCAGCACAACCACAATCCGCCGCACAGTTACCACAATCCTCGCAGTTGTCGTCGCAGAGTCCGTCACCGCAGTTCGACACGCACGCACCGGCCTCGCACCGATGCGTACACCCCGGGCAACTGCAGTCGGCCGAACAACTGGAGCAGTTCTCGCACAGCGGATTGCAAGCCGCGTCACCGCAAGTGGACCGGCACAAGCCCATATCGCAGATCGTCGTACACGCAGGACATCCGCAGTCTTGCGGGCAATTGGCGCAGTTCTCGCACTCAGGATTGCACGTGCCGTCGCTGCAGGACGGCTTACAGGTGCCTGACGTGTGACAATACTCCACGCACGGCTCGCAGGCCCACTCCGGGCAGGCGATGAGCTCGATCACAGCGGGTTCGCTGATCGCCGTCGAACCTCCCGCCAAGGGCGCAGCGTGGGCGGTGACGAGCCAGGTTCCAACGGGCGCGCCGCGGAAGGAAAGAAAAAGGAATTCCTCGGTGCAGGATGCCGTCAAAGACAGATCGCATACCCGCGGGTTGCCAGGCTCATCGTGATCGACGTCCGCTGCGAGAGCGGAGTCGATGGTGGTCGGAAAGTTTGCGATCACTGACGAGCCTTGGGGCTTGAACAGGCGCAGACTCGCCAGGTTCGCGATCAGCACGTCTTTGGATCCGTCGTTGTCCGCGTCGCCGAAATCGGCATCCCGCATCCCGCCCAGCGCGGGGGAGAGAAACGTCATCTGCCATGTCCCTGTTGCCGAATCATGTTCAAATCTTCGGACCCTCCCCGAACCGCCTAGACTTTGGCCCTCCCCTGTAATGATATCCGGCCGCTCATTCGCATCGAAAAACCCAAGGGCAAGTCCGTCCACCATGCCGGGATTGGAGGAAATGATCACCTCCTCCCAGCCGATACCCGTGCGATCGAGGGCAACGAGCTTGGTCACGGAACCCCAGTAGGGGATCACGATCTCCTTGTCCCCATCGCCGTCGGCGTCCCCAACCACCAGACGTTCCGCGCCTATCGGCCCGCTTGTGACCAGGGACGTGAGGTTTTCGACAGTCCAACCCGATGGAGCCCGTTTATAGAGCCGTACTTGACGTGGGCCGGCCGCGCCGGCATTGGCCATCAGGGCCACGATCTCGTTTAGGCCGTCATCGTCGGGGTCGTCGATTTTGACATCCTCCACGCTGAGCGCCTCAGGCGCCGATATGAGCGTTTCCGTCCACGTTCCGCCGCTCCGCTTGTAAAGGCGCAGGCGAGAGACGTTGCCAGGCTGCCCCGGGGAAAGGCGCTCCAAACCAATCACGATCTCGTTGGTCCCATCATTGTCCGCGTCGCCCACGTCGAGGGTCTCAATGTGCAGGGGGAGGACGCCGCTTACCACCTCTTCGGTAAGGGCTGCGAGAGGATGGTCATAACGAATGACGCGAAGCTGTGGGGCGAACGTGTCGGCCAGCCCGACGACGATTTCCTTGAGCCCGTCGTCATCCACATCGCCGAAAGCGAGGGCTTCGATCCAGGTGGGCAGCTTATGATTGAGCACCGTCGCAAATCCGCCGGGCGTGTGCTGTAGAATCCTTAATTCGTTGAACGTCTCAAAGAGAGCAACCACGATTTCCTTGTCCGGCGCCGTCAGAGGGACGACAAATGGAGAGGCGAACGAAGGCCGCCCATCGTCGTTGATGGGAATGAGCGTTCCCGGCCCTCCCGCCGGACGCATGGATCGCAGGTCGACGCGGGTATGGCCGCACTTGCCGGGCACGCCGCAATCCACCACGACCGTTGCACTCCAAAGACGGGCGGCTGGGTCTCCAGACGGGGTTTCCATCACTTCCATGGCCACGGAAAGAGGAACCGGGTTCTCGGTTACCTCTGGTTCCGCTTGGGTGGAGGCTGAGGGCGAGAAGGCGAGCACGACCGTCAAGGCCAGAGCAAGTACGAAGAGTGTGGAGGGTATGAACAGTGGAACGTGCAAAGGGTATGCAGGTGCAAGAGGTCGCATTCGCGGCGGCTCCGCTGAGAGAAACATAACCAGTTGAGCGACGAAGCGGGAGGATAGCAGAACGGGGTGTACGGAGGAAGAGGTCACGAGCAGGAGCCGCGCCCTCCCGTGGGAGTCCGCGAAAGCTAGACGCGGAGCGGTGCTCCCGACGGGTTCGGTCGGGCGATGCGGCGGAGGTCGGCGAGGGACTGCTGTGTTTCGAGGAGGATGCGATGCAGGTCGCCGGTGTCGATCGGCGGGACTGCCGGCGTTCGCGGAGGGGCGACGACGGCGGCGGCGTTGGCAGTCTTGACAATGTGCCGCGTTGGCGAGGCCGTGGACGTCGACATCGGTGGCGATGCTGGATTTGCGAGCTTCTTACCCTCACCCCGTCCCTCTCCCTGGAAGGGAGAGGGGGTCTGAGAAGTTCGGAGGTCATTGGTCACTGACCACTGGGCATCGGCCCGTCTTCGAGCGAGTTCGTCGAGATGGCGGCGCGATTCGCGGGTCTGCGTGGCTAGGCGGTTGGTGGTGTCGATCGCGGCTTGGCGTTCACGGCGGCTTTCCGTGGAGGCTGACTGCAAGCGAGCGAGCAGGTCACAGAGGCGCTTGGCCGCGGCGTCAACGTTGCTGGATAGCTCGCGGATGCGGTCCTCGCGACATTGCAAGTCACGGGCGACGGCTTGGCCTTGGGCGATGATCTCCTTCGCCCGTCCGCTCAGTCGCTCGAGGGACGCTTGCGCTGCGCCGGCGTCGGGGGCGCTGGGCGTGCCACTGGCGAGCAAGCCGCCACTGGCATTCGCCGCGCCGCGACCAGCGGGAGGCAGCGCAGCCGGAACGCGTGGCATCTGCGGGGGCGCTTGAGCGGACGCGAGTCTCGCGGGTGCTGCTGCCTGCGCTGGCGGCATGACCCGACCAGACTGAAGCATGTGGACGTCACCGACGGGCATCATCTGGCTGACGACAGTTTCGACGAAGTCCGCATCAATTCGGCGGCGATCGCTGGAGTAGGCGCTGAGCATTGCGTTATCGCAGACCGCGTTGATCAGGCGGGGAAGTCCGCTGGAGGCGGCGTAGATGCGGTCGATGGCCGCAGGGGTGAACAGCTCGAGGTCGCGTGCCGCGGCCACGGAGAGGCGATAGCGGATGTAGCCTTCGGTGGCCTTGCGATCCAGGGCCGGCAGATGGAAGCTGCGGAAGATCCGCTGGCGAAGCTGGCGCAGTTGCGGTGATTGAAAAAGCCGCTGCAACTCCGGCTGGCCGACGATGGCGATCTGCAGGAGCTTGGCGTCGTCGGCCTCTAGGTTGCCGATCATGCGCAGTTGCTCGAAGGCCTCGACGGGAAGGTTCTGAGCCTCATCGAGAATCAGCACCACGGGCAAGTTCTGCGAGAACTTGGCGAGCAAGAAGTCGTGCAGAGTGCGCACGAGCTGGGCGTTGCTCACTCCCGCGTCGAAGGGCAGCTCGAATTCCGTGCAGACCGACTCGATGAGGTCGCGAGCGCTCTGCACCGCGTGGGTGATGTTGGCGAAGGCGAGGGCGGGTCCGAGGTTGCGGAGCATCAGACGGGTGACCAGCGTCTTGCCCGCGCCGACCTCGCCGGTGAGGAGTACGAACCCCTTGCGCTCCTTGACCGCGTAGATCAGCGACGCGAGGGCTTCCTCATGATCGGGCGTGGAGTAGAAATAGCGCGGATCGGGCGTGTTGTTGAAGGGCAACTCACGCAGTCCGAAAAACTCCGCGTACATAGGGTAGGGGTCTGGGCAAACTCCTGGCGCAGCGATTCGTTTTCCCACGTGTATCGGTCCCTGCCAACCGGCGGTTGAGGTCGCTGGACGGTCTTTTGGGACCTTGAGTGCCCTGGAGGTGGCACTGGTTTTTCGTCGCCCGGGCTACGGACGAAAACCGGCATCGGCCACGTTCAGCCGGCGCGACCCGAACCCGATAAATCCGCACTAGGGGTTATCCGCGCGCTCGCCGAATGCGCGCGGCTTTATCGGCACCGCGCGCGGTTGCGGCCGAGGCGGTGAACGTTCATGAACACGGACCGGAAACGGGCGGTTGCGGTCGGGGTCGTGCTCTGCGCGGCAGTCTCCGGCTGCGCGTCCAAGAACCCCGACATGCTCCACTTCTTGCGCGAACACGAGCACGAAGTGTCGGCGATCGAGTACCGCATCGGCATCCCCGACGGCATCGCCATCAGTGCCCCGCGAATCCTGGAAATCGACGGCGAAACACAGCGCATCCAGCCAGACGGGAAGATCAGTTTTCGCCTGATCGGCGACGTGAAGGTCGTGGGCATGACCGCGAAGGAGATCGCGGCCAAGCTGGAGGTGCTCCTCTCACGATACTACCTGGACCCGAAAGTCAGCGTGCGAGTGGTCAACTACGAGAGCAAGAAGTATTACGTGTACGGACAAGCGGGCAATGCCGGTCCGCGCCCGTATACGGGGCGAGACACACTGCTCGACGCGGTCATCAAGTCGAACACGACCTTCCTCTCCTGGACCAGCCGCGTGAAAGTGGTCCGCCCGGCGTATAACGACGTGCCCGTCCGCACGCTCGAAGTCAACGTGGACGAAATGGTCAAGACCGGCGACTGGAGCAAGAACATCCTGCTCGAGCCCAACGATATCGTCTACATCCCTCCGACGCCGGCGGCGTGGTGCGGACTGCGCTTGCGTGAGGTCCTGTTCCCGTTCGTACCGGCGGCGCAGGCCTACGTGGCCCCGGCGCAGATCATGTCGTTGGAGGACGCCTACGACGAAGACAGCCAGTATCAATACAACACCGGCAACGCGTTTTACAACACCGGGTACTCTGGACCGTAGAGTGTTCTGCGTGATGGATCGCAAGGGGATGGATACGAATGGGTAGGATCGCGGACGCCCTCAAGCGCGCCGAGTCGGAACGCCGCCAGGCCCTCGGAACAACAGCGTCCAAGGAGGGCGGGATTGCGCTCGCCGCGCCGCCTGCGGTTGCCATGCCATTGACCGGGCCCGCGGTCGTCCCGCCGTTGGAGGCGCACGGTGAGCCGGGCCCGGTGGTCGAGGGCCTTTCCGAGTCGCTCGTGCCGTTCTATGAGCGATCCTCGCTGGTGACCGAGCAGTACCGTTCTTTGCGTACGCGCCTGCTCAGCCAGAACCCGAATTACGAACATCGCATTATCGCCATCACCAGCGCCGTGCCCAAGGAGGGCAAGAGCGTCACCACGCTAAACCTGGGTTGCATCCTCGCGGAGATACGGCACCTGAAGGTGCTGGTCGTGGATGGCGACTTTCGGCGCAGCTCCTTGGCGCACATGCTCAATCAGCCGGTGGGACCTGGGTTGGCGGAGGTCCTCGACGGTAAAGCCACGTATGACGATGTGCTGCGGACGACGCCGATTCCCAATCTGATGTTCATTCCCGCGGGCAGCACGGGCGGGCGACCTGCCGCGGAGCTCTTGACCGCCGCAGGCGCCACCGCGGCGTTCAAGCGAATGCAGAACGAGTTTCACTACACCATTGTGGATACGCCGCCCGCGACGACGGTCACGGACGTGGGCATCATCGGGCAGATGTGTACCGGGGTGATCGTCATCGTGCGGCTGCACCGCACGCATGAGGGGGCGGCCAAGCGAGCCGTGCGTCTGCTGCAAGTCAACAACATCCCGATCATCGGGTCGCTGCTGGTGGGTCGCGACGCTCCTGCGGCGGGGTACTACGGATATGGCTACGGATACGGATACGGCTACCGGTACAACTATTACCGTTATTACGACTACATCCGCAACAACGAGGACAAGAAGCCATGAGATTCGGCGACCCAGCGGCGCGCGTCCTTGTTGGATGAGTTCATGATTCAAGGCCGCCTGATCATCTGCATCGGCAGCGCGTGGGACTACGATCCCACGAGCAAACACCACGTGATGCGGATCCTCTCCGAGCAGAACCAGATCATCTGGGTGAACTACCACGGGACGCGGCGGCCCGCGCTGAGCGTGCCGGACTTTCGCGCCGCTTGCTCGGCGCTCTTACGCTGCACGCGAGGGCCGCGGCCGGCAGCGCCGTCGATCGTGCAAATGACGCCACTGGTGCTGCCCGGGGCCAGCCGCCCTGTGCTGCGCCGGTTGCACGAGCGCATAGTTTGCAGCCAGATCCGCGGCGCGCTTCAGGAAGTCGATCCACGCCGCGAAATGCCGGTGCAGGTCTGGTCGTTCGCTCCCGACGTTCCCTTCCTTTGCGGGAGTCTTGGGGAAGAGTGTTTCGTCTACTACTGCGTCGACGAGTATCGCGAGTTCGACGACCTCGACGCGACGCGGATTGCCGCGGCGGAGGATGAACTTCTCGCTCGCGCCGACGTCGTGGTCACCTCCTCCGGCGCCCTCCACGAGACGAAGCGCAGGTGTCGTCCGGATGCCGTGCTCGTACCCCACGGCGTGGATTACGATCACTTCGCCGCGGCATGGCGCTCGCCGCAGCCGTCGCCCGAGGGCCTGGCGGGTATCCCGAGCCCGATCTTCGGCTTCTTCGGTCTCATCCGGCACTGGATCGATGTGCGCTTGCTGGCCGAGGCGGCGAAACTGCGGCCGCACTATTCCTTCGTATTGATCGGCGAGTGCCATTCTGATGTCAGCGAGCTTCGCCGATTACCTAATGTACACCTGCTGGGGCGGCGAAAGTACGCGAGCCTGCCGGCCTACTGCGCTGCCTTCGACGGAGCGCTGCTTCCCTTCGTGCAGAACGCCATGACCCGAAACATCAACCCGATCAAGATGTACGAGTACCTGGCCGCTGGACTGCCCGTGGTCTCGACGCCTTTACCCGAGGCCCGCCGGTACGCAGGTCCCATCCTGCTGGCGGACACCGCTGAGGATTTCGCCGCAGCGTGCGATGAAGTCCTGCGCGACCCTGCGAAAAGGCAGCGCGCCGAGATCAGCGCAATCGTCGCACGCGAGACGTGGTCGTCCCGCGTATCCGACTTATCGCGATTGGTCATGGACCGCGTTGCCCGGGCAAAGCCGCAGCGGCTTGCGGAGCGGGCGAGCTTGGGTTCTTGCGACCGCCGTGTTCCCGTTGTGGCCGCGGTGTGTTGAGCGTGCCCCGGGTGCGGGCTTCCCTCCCGGCCCCTCTCGGTTATCATCCCAGCGATGAAAGTGCGGCGGACGCTATTTGTTGCGCTGGCAGGACTGTGTTTTGCCGCCTGCCGTGCGACGGTGACGACGTTCCCAAATCAACTTCGCGATCCATTGGGCAACGCGATCCTTCTTGACGACATCGAAGAGATTGTGGCCGACGATGACCTCACATCCGACGGAAAACGCGAGCAACTGCGAGAACTCGGCATCGAGGACGAGGAACTCATCGACGCATTGCTGACGCTCTAAGGCTGACGTTTTTGTAAGCGGCTGCGGCAGCCCCGCCGCGCCGCCTGCCGCCCCGGCCCGTCATTACCGGTCCCTCCGAGCTGCCGCAGACCTGCGTTTTCGGCTACAATGACGTTCGGAACCCACGGGGATACGGGACCAAGGGGGCGCGTCTTGCGGGGGCTTTTCAAAAACGGTCATGGGCGCGGCGGGTCCGCGCGAACCCGCCTTGGCGGCTTCCATCGTCGGAGCGAGCTTCGCACTGCGATGATCGCCGCGGGCGTGGCCTTTACATTCGGCTTAAGGCTCGACGCGCAGGAGGCGCAGTTGGGAGGGCCGCCGGGCGGCACGGCCGTCACGGTGAACGGTCCCGGATCGCACATGCGCTACGTCGGCGGCGCTATCGAAGGCGACTTCACGATCATGGCGATGTTCAAGATCGCCGTGGATCGTGACGCGTTTTCGACCTTCCTGATCATGGGCGGTCCCCTGGTCCCGCCGCAGTTGTTTCGGAACAGCTATTCCATCTCCACGGACTACGACGGGCACACCTTTCGGATTCAGGGCACGGTCGCAAACCCTGGCATTCTCGGTCCGGAATTGAGCGTAGGAGCGTGGCACCACCTCGCCTTGGTGGGCAACACCGCGCCCGGCTCCTTGTTGCTGGGCTATGTGGATGGGGTGCTCGCGGCGAGCGGCAACGGCAACGCCCAAGGGACCTATCTGCCTGAAATGATCGAGATCGGCGGGTGCTGGGGGCAGGGCATCTATTATCTTGACGGGTCGTTTTGTGCGCTGAAGGGTTGGAGCGCCAGGCTGACCGAGGCGGAGATTCACGCGGAGATGGCCTACTACCGCGCCATTCGTCGGAACGCATTGTGGCAGGAGGTCCCTTTGCGCAATACCAGCGACTTGTTCGATCTCAGCGGGAATGCGCGTCACCTCACGCCCAGCGGATCGTCTTTCGCTGATGACGCTGACGGCCCATCAATTCCCTTCGACCCACCGTCGATGGCCGACCCCTGCTCCGCGGCTTCGTGCTGTCTCGAGGCTGTTTACTGTGAGTGCATCGTGTTCTCGCCGCTAACGGATGGCACGGTCTGTGACGACGAGTTGTTCTGCACCGTGGAGGACGCCTGCACGGACGGGGTTTGCAGGGGCTCGCCTTACGATTGCAGCGCGTCCTCGGACTCCTGCAACCTGGGAGTCTGCGATGAGGCCGCCGACGAATGCCGACCCCAGCCCCTCACCGACGGCACGGCGTGTGATGACGAGTTGTTCTGCACGGTGGAGGACGCCTGCGCGAACGGGGTTTGCGGGGGCTCGCCCTACGATTGCAGCGCCTCCTCCGACCAGTGCAACTTCGGCCAATGTAACGAGGCCAGCGATGAGTGTGAAAGCCAGCCGGTCACGGACGGTACCGCCTGCGATGACGAGCTGTTCTGCACGGTGGACGATGTCTGCACGGACGGCGCCTGTGGCGGACCGCCCTACGATTGCAGCGCGTCAGCCGATCAGTGCAACACGGGTGTTTGTAACGAAACGACGGCTCGGTGTGAAGCAAAGCCGCTGGCCGACGGCACCGCCTGCGATGACGAGTTGTTCTGCACGGTGGACGATGTCTGCACGGACGGCGTCTGTGGCGGATCGCCCTACGATTGCAGCGCGTCAGCCGATCAGTGCAACACGGGTGTTTGTAACGAAACGACCGATCGGTGCGACGCCGTGCCGCTATCCAACGGCACAGCGTGCGATGACGAGTTGTTCTGCACGGTGGACGATGTCTGCACGGACGGCGTCTGTGGCGGATCGCCCTACGATTGCAGCGCGTCTTCGGACTCGTGCAACCTGGGAGTCTGCGATGAGGCCGCCGACGAGTGCCGACCCCAGCCCCTCACCGACGGCACGGCCTGCGATGACGAGTTGTTTTGCACGGTGGACGATGTCTGCACGGACGGCGTCTGCGGCGGACCGCCCTACGATTGCAGCGCGTCAGCTGATCAGTGCAACACCGGGGTTTGTAACGAGACGATCGACCAATGCGAGGCGCAGCCCAAAGCCGATGGCACGTCGTGCGACGATGGGAACCCATGCAGTCACCCCGATCGATGCCAGGAGGGCCGATGCGAAGGGTCGGTCTATGGGCTGAGTGCGTGGCGCATTTTCCACGAGTGTCTTACCGGGGTTGGCATGGTCATCGCCGCCGGATGCGAGTGTTATGACCTGGATGTCGACGGCTATGTTGACCTCAAAGACGCCGCGGAGGTCACGTTGCGATTTGCAGGAGACTGAGAATCTCGAGGGCCGGTAGGGGCGATGTTGTTCATTCGTTCATGCAGCACTTCTTGTACTTCTTGCCGCTGCCGCATGGGCACGGATCATTTCGCTTGAGGCGGCTTCCCGGACGCACGATTGGTTTGGCCTTGCCGGAGGCCGCGTCCTCGAAAGCCCCCTTGAGCGCCCGGACGTATGCCCCCAGCAGCCTCCCGTCGCTCAAGCGGCCTTCGGCCTCCATGTGGCCCAGAAGCGCACCGCATAGGGCCGGCGCTTGGCCCTTGAGGCCCGCGGGCAGGTTCAGCTTGGCGATCGATCCGAGCATCGCCTCTTTCAGATCGATCTGTTCGATGTCCCCCGGTTCAACCCCGCGCACCTCACACGCGGTCACGATGAACTTGACCAACAAGTCATAGGCGTGCTCGCGCACGCTGCCGGGGAATTCACCGATCGCGTCGGAAGAACAGAAGTCGCTGACCCAGTTTTCGACCTGTTGGCGCGTGTACGGCTGCATGATGATGCTCTCCGAAGATCAGAGTACGTCGCCGGGCGTCATCGTTCAATGCCGAGTTACCATCGCGAGCGCGGTGGGCCAGACCAGGCGCCTCTCCAATTCAGGAGGAGTCCTCGGTAGAATACGTCCATGCGCCGGCTCTTCCACTTCTCGGAGGACCCCCACATTGCTGTCTTTCGTCCGCACATCGCTACAACGGCGAGCGATACGCAGCCGCTGGTCTGGGCGATCGACGAGCAGCACGCGCCGAGTTACTGGTTCCCGCGCGATTGTCCGCGTGCCTGTTGCTGGGCAGGGGAGAAGCCAGTGTCGAAAGCGGGGCTCGCTCTGCTCGGTCCTGCCGGCATGCGATTACATGCCATTGAGGAAGGCTGGCTGGAGCCCATGCGCGCGTGCCGGCTCTATGCATATGGATTAGATCGAGCGCAGTTCGAACCGAAGGTCGCCGATGCAGGCTACTGGGTGACGCGGCAAGAAATTGCACCGCTCTCGGTGACGCCTGTAGGCGACTTGTTGAATCGCCATGCGGAAGCGGGCATCGAACTGCGCATCGTTCACAATCTTTGGCCGCTGATCGACGAGATCGTCTCCTCGGGGCTGGAGTATTCCATCATCCGCAAAGCTAGAGCTGAGGGCCGTGAACGCGCTAATTGAGCCCGAGCAGGTCTCGCGTGGACTTGAGCACTTGTGGCCACGTGGAGGAGTTCGGGTCGATGACTTCAAAGTGTCCGGCCTCGGGTGCGATGATCACTTCGATTCGCGTGTCGCCGGCCGCACGGGCCTTGTCCGCGTACGCCTGCCCGACCCAGTCCCAGGCCGTGTCCTTCTTGCCGATGATCAGAACCTGGGGAACACCGATCGGGGCGAGGTTGGCCGGCACGGAAAACTGGTAGCGGTCGGGCACGGCATCCGGCGCTCCGCCCATCAGCTTGTCGATCACGTTGCCGCACACGCCCTTCTTGTGCAACGCGGCAAGATCCGGCGCTGGCGCAAGCCCCACCACGCCCAGGACGGCGATCGGGTCCGCGGCGTGAAGTTCTGCCGTGGCAGGAATCTTGCTCCGCGCGGCGAGCCAAAGTGCGAAGTGGCCGCCCGCGGAGTGACCCATGAACACCACGCGCTTGAGGTCGAGTGGATGATCCTTGGCAATCGCGCGGAGGTAATCCGCACCCTTGCTCACATCCAGAAACGTGCCCGGCCAGCCGCCGCCCGCGTCGCCCACGCGGCGGTATTCCAGGTTCCACACCGCGATGCCGTTGTTCGCCAGGGCGTTGGCGAGAGCGCGGCTGGAGTTGAGCTTGTACTCCGCCAGCCAACAGCCGCCGTGGATGTTGATGACCACGGGATGGGGGCCCGCGCCGTCGGGCAGGGTAAGCTCGCCGAACTGGAGCGGGTCAGCGCCGTAGCTGTGCTTCTGCCCCGGCGCGGCCTTGGCCAGCTCGGACAAATCGGTCTCGGCAGCGGCAATCGGCAAACCAAACCGAACGATCGCGATCATGGCGACGCGCGTAAGGCGTAGATGTTGCATGCGTTTGCTCTCGTGTTGTCTACGATGTTCTCGAACCAGCCCGTGATTCTAGTGAGGCGGAGCCTTGGCTCAAAGCTGTCCCGGTGTCGAATGATTTCCAGCGCGCGGTTATACTCGAGGCATGAAGTTCGACGCGGCGCTCAGCGCCGCACGATCAGGTGAGAGCAAGGCCCGTGCGAAGGCGCGACCTGCCGAAGCCGAATCCGGTAGACTACCGGATTTCGTTAGGGTGGGGGTAGTGGTAGTGGGTCAGTTTGACCGACTACCCCGCGCTGCCCGACGCGGGCGGGTACGCTAAGTCTTGCGTCCAGCGGAACTTACGTTTCATTCGGGGCGACAAGATTTGAACTTGCGACCTCTGCGTCCCGAACGCAGCGCTCTAGCCAAGCTGAGCTACGCCCCGTCATTGTCAGACCGTATACCCTAGTTGCAAGACGGTCCCCCGTCAAACCGGGCCTCGCTTTCGCGAAAGGCGGGTCCGTATATAATCCACCGCCATCGAATAAGGCTCGCGCATGTCGATGCGAGCCTGCCAACGCGCGATGTCCGTGGAGTTCAACCATGTGTCTGCGGCTGCACGCCCTCCTGTTTGCTCAATTCGCCGGACTTGCCGGGGCGGCGACAGCGGGAACGCCGATTCCCAACGATCCCGACTTTGCCCTTCAATGGGCCCTGCGCAACGCGGGCCAAGTGGTGAATGGTCAGGCGGGAACACCCGGCGCTGACGTGGGCGCTCCCGATGCCTGGACGACCCATGACGGAGCGGCCAACGTCATCGTGGCCATCGTGGGAACGGGCGTCGACCCGCACGCGGAGTTCGCGGATCGCTTGTTGGAGGGCTACGTCGCTCCTACCGCCGGCGGCGACCTTTATAGTACGCTCGACAGTCACAATCACGGGACTCGCGTGGCGGGGATCATTGCCGCGCGACGAGACGACGGCGTGGGGATCGCGGGCCTGAATGACCGCGCTTGGGTTCTTCCGGTGCGCGTGCTGGATGGCTCGGTGGGCACGGAAGCATCGACCGCCCAAGGCATCGTTTGGGCGGTGGATTTCGGCGCTCACGTGGTCGTCGTGCCCCTGCAATTCTACGAGGGGACGCAGGCTCTGGCGGACGCGGTCGCCTACGCGGCGGCGCACGATGTCGTCCTCATCGCCCCGGCCGGTCACGAAGGCGAGGACAGCGTAGCTTTTCCGGCCGCATTCGCCGGGTGCCTGGCCGTGTCGTCCACCGACAGCAGTGATGCCCGGGCCGGGTTCTCCAACACGGGTCCCCAGATTCAGCTTTCGGCCCCGAGTCGCGACATTTGGTCCACGCAATCCGGCGGCGGATACGGGTTCGAGGAAACCGATTCGTCGGCCTGGGCAGCGGCGCATGTCGCCGGGGTTGCTTCCCTCATTCGATCCTACGCGCCGCATCTCAGCGCTGCGCAAGTGCGGCAAATCCTCATTGACTCCACGGACGATCTCGGCGCGCCCGGCTGGGACCCGGTTTTCGGCGCCGGCCGATTGAATGCCGATCGTGCCTTGCGAAACGCTCCACCGCCGGCCCTCCGCTTCGAATTCGATACGCCCTTGCCGTCGACCATCGATCCAGGAGCGGCCACGGAACTCACGATTCGGATCGCCAATGTCGGCGAACAGGCCGTAGCGCCCTTGGCCCGCTTGTTCCACCGGGTTCCTCCGGCTGACTTCACCGCGACCCCCTTGCAACGGCTGTTCGATGATACCTATCGGGCGGTGTTGCCGGGGACCGCATGCGGATCGACGCTGGAATACTTCTTCCGCGCAGCGGGCGACGAGGGCGGTGTTGTCGTGGACCCGCCGGAAGCGCCGGCGGTATGGCACTCGGCAACGGCGATCCGGGTCATCCACGTGTTCGAAGATGACTTCGAGACAGACGCCGGCTGGACGACGGCTTTTGAGGGCGGGCCAACGACCACCGGTGGTTGGACTCGAACCGTGCCAGTGGGAACCACCGCGCAGCCAGCCTATGACTTTTCGCCGGATTTCGGTCAGCAATGCTTCATCACCGGCCAGCATTTCGGCGGTCTCGCGGGCACGAACGACGTCGATGGAGGGCCCGTGCGGCTCCTTTCCCCGGTTGTTTCTCTGACGAGCGCCGACGCCGAAGTGTCGTATGCGCGTTGGTTCCACACCGAGCAGGGGACACCTGACTCGCTGACCGTCGAACTTTCCAGAGACGGCGGGACTACGTGGGCGTTGATCGAGAGCGCCGGCGAGACGTCGCCATGGGCGACGCATGTTTTCCTGCTGAGCGATTTTCCAAACGTCACCGGCGATCGGCTTTTGCTCCGCTTCACTACGTCGGACATGCCGCCTGATTCGCTGACCGAGGCGGCCATCGACGAAGTCCGTGTGCGAGGGTTATCCTGTTCGGCGGTTCGCGGCGATGCCGACGGTGACGGCGACGTGGACGCGTCCGATTTTGCGCGCAGCACGCTTTGTTGGAACGGCCCCGGGATTCGAGATCCCGCGAGTTCGTGCTCGGTCTTCGATTTCGACCTCGACGGCGACGTGGACCTTGCGGATTTTCGTGTCCTGCAGAACCGCTTTGAGGGTTAGACCGTTGCAAGTGCCGAAATGCTGACCCTGACCTTCTTGGGAGTCGGTTCGGCGTTCGCCAAGCGGAACTTCCAATCCAACGCGTTGGTGGAGGCGTGGTCGCGCGGGCCGCACAGTCCGCCGTCCCCCGACGACACGTTACTCATCGACTTCGGGGCCACCGGCCCCCTGGCATTGTATCAGCTCAAGAGTACGCCGGGATTCGAGTACCTCGATCGCCACGGACAGATCCACTATCCGGCCATTCGCAGGGTTTTCGTCACTCATTTGCACAATGACCACGTCGGGGGGCTCGAGGAACTGGCGATGATGAGTCGCTACCTGTGTGCAGACCCTACGGCCGGCAACGCTCGCCGCCCGCAGCTCATCGCGCCCGCGGACGTGCTCGATCCCCTGTGGGAGAACTGCCTCAAAGGCGGGCTCGGCGCCCACACGGGAGGTCACGCAACTCTCGCTGATTACTTCGAGGTGGTCGCGCTCCGCCCCGACGACGCCGGCGGTCTCGATCGCTTTGTCGTCGCCGGGCGTTATGAATTCGTGCCCTTCCCCACGCATCATATTCAGGTGCACCATCCTTTCGACTGGCCCAGCTTCGGCCTTTCCATTCACGATCGTGTCAGCGGCGACTCGGTGCTGTATTCGTCGGACACGCGCTTCGACTACGCGGGCATGGGGCCGAGGATGCGCGCGGCCAGGTTGATCTTTCACGAGGTCCAGCTCGAAGCCCAGCCCGATCCCGTACACGCCCTGCTCGGCGAGCTGCGGACTTTGCCCGAGGACGTTCGCAAGAAAATGCGGCTCTATCATTTCAGCGACGCCTGGGACTCGCCCATGTACGCATTTGTCGCCTCCGAATTCGCGGGCTTTGCACAACCCCATCGGCGCTATACGCTCTTCGCCGGCGCGTGATTAGGCATGAACTTTCCCTGGACCCTGCAGAAGTACATTTTCCGCGAGATGGGCAAGACCTTCTTGCTCACCGCCGTCGCCTTGACCGGCGTTCTGGGGCTGGGCGGCGGCGTGATGGAGATGATCGAACTGGGCGAGGTGACCACGGGTCAGCTTGTTCGCCTGATGGGCCTGGTCCTGCCGGTTGCGGCGGCGCTGACGCTTCCCATCGCGGCGTTGTTCAGCGCGGCCGCCACGTATGGGCGGCTCAGCGCGGACAACGAGTTCGTCGCCTGTCGCAGCAGCGGCATTAACTTGCACGTCCTCTTTCTACCCACGGTGGTCCTCAGTTGCGCGTCCGCCATCGTGACCTTTGTCTTCGTCAACTTCCTGATCCCGGGAATGGTGCGGAACCTGGACGAGTTCGTCGCCGGCGATGTTGGAACCTGGATTGAGCGGCGTTTGAATAGCCCGCGCGGAATCACGCTCAAGAAGTACCGTATTTCCGCGGACGACACGATAGTCGATGCTACGGAGCCGAACAGTGTAGCTCTTAGCCGCGTCGCATTCGCGGAACTCGACGGTGAAGAGTGGGTGCGGTACGGGACGGCGCGACAGGTTCAACTACGCCTCGATCGCAGCGCGGGCAGTCTGCAGGCATCGGGTTTGATGTCGGGATTGAGCTTCTACGACCGACGGTCTGCTCGCTTCGCCAACGCGGCGGAACAGGTCATACCGGTCAATGAATTCTCGACAGCCGGGTTACTGGCCCCGCAAATCAAGTTCCTCAATCTCTTCGAGCTCTTTGAGTATGGGGCTCAGCCGCAGCGCTGGCATGAAGTCGCGGACGCCGTTGTCGACCTTCGTGGAGGGATCGGGCGGCGTATGGTCTACGATGTCGTTATCGCTGATGGCGCGCAAGACGGCCGAATCGTGCTCGCCGACGGCCCAACACGATGGTCCATTACCGCAAGCCGCACGGAGCGCCTTCCACGCGATGGTGGAGTCGAATTTACGGACGCGACGATCGAAGAGGAGCGAGACGGAAACCGCCGCGTTTTTGCGGCCCAGCGGGCCGACTTCGACATCACCAAAGCCGATACGCTCGAAGAGAGCGGCATTCGCGTGGAGGCATTCGAAGTGCGAGTGCTTGACGGACCAACGACGGTGAATCGGGCCAAGGAGAGCCTCGGGCCGTTTCCGATACCGGCGGAGATCGTCCAGCGAGTCCGCTCCTTGGGCGAAGCGGAATTGCTAGCCGCGGGAATCGCGGGCGTCAAGGGCGAGCCGCTGTTCGACGGCGTGGAGCGGGTGCGGAGCGTCTTGGATCGAACCGTTCGCAGGATCAGGGCGACGATCAGTGAGCGGGCGGCTTTCAGCCTTTCCGTGTTCGCTCTGGTGATCCTCGGGGCGGCGCTGGGCATCGTCTTTCGCGGCTCGCACGTCGTCGTGGCGTTCGGGATCAGCTTTCTGCCATCGCTTTTGGTCATCCTGACGATCGTGACCGGGCGGCAGATGGCTTGCAACGCGGGGACGCACCTGCCAGGGCTGGCCCTGATGTGGAGCGGCTTGGTCGCGGTGGCGCTGCTGGATTGGTGGGCGCTTGTGAAGTGGGTTCGACGATAGCGGCCAGGAGCGCGGATGTTCACCGTCTTGGATCGCTACCTGCTTCGTTCGCTGCTGATGAATTATGTCATCGCCCTGGCGGTGATGATCAGCCTGTACATCGTCCTGGACCTGTTCGTCAACATGGACGAGTTCACCGAGCAGAGATACCCGTTGCTGACGACACTCGGGAACATCATTGATTACTACGTGCCGAACCTGTTTCTGTACTTCGCCCAGCTTTCGGGGGTGATTACGCTGTTCGCGTGTACTGCCGTGCTGGCCAGGATGCGCAAGCTGAACGAGCTGACGGCGATCCTCGCCTCGGGAGTCAGTTTGTACCGCGTGGCCCGGCCGGTGTTTATCTTCGGCATCGTCATCACTGGCTTGCTGGTAATCGATACGGAATGGGTGATCCCGGCCGTGGCCCACAAGCTCTCCCGCGACCACGACGATGCGGACGGCAAGCGAGCGTATGAGGTGAACTTCCTGCGCGACCGCGGCGGGGCCTTGCTCTCGGCGCAGCGATTTCACCCGGCCACACGTGACTTGCAGCGCCTCCTGGTGCTCGTGCGCGATGAGCAGGGTGAGGTCTCGCAGACCTGGGAGGCCGACCGCGCGGCTTGGGAGCCCTCGAATGAGACACGACCGCAAGGTCGTTGGAAGCTCGAACGTGGGCGGTCGATCACCCGCGTGACCGACGCGGAGACGGGGCTTGGGCCTCGCGCGAACCAGCGGGTTACCAATCAAACACATTACGAAAGCGACTTGAGCCCCGAGGAGATTCAGCTCCGCCAGGCGCAGGGGTGGGTTCGGTATTTGAGCCTGGGGCAGTTGAACGAGTTGCTCGCAGATCGGACGGCGGACACGGCGTCGATCATCCAGACCCGCCACGCGCGCATCGCCGCGCCCATGGTGAGCTTGCTCCTGCTGCTCTTGGGAGTTCCGTTCTTCCTCGACCGGTCGCCGGCGAACGTCCTGGGCGACGCGGGCAAATGCACATTGGTGTGCGGTCTGTGTTACGTAACCACGTTCGTAGCGCAGAACATTCGTTCGGAGACCGCGTCGGCGGTCCCCGCGTGGATCCCCATCTTCGTCTTCGGGACGGTCGCCATGGTCCTGCTGGACCGCGTGCGCACCTGAGCGTCAGGCGGCTTCGGATTCTTCGTCGGCCGCGATCGTAGCCACGCTGGCGCGGAACATCTCGCGACGAAGTAGCCGCTGTCGATGCCGCTCGCGGTATGAGTTCACCGCCCATCGGCTGAGGGGATAGGCGACAATGGCGAGGAAGGCAGCGACGATGAAAGAACCAACCCAGACCTCCACGCCCAGATCAAGGAGGTTGGCGAGAAAGTCCTTCCAGAAGCGGGCTTCCAAGATGCCCGCCGTGGAATTCGCCATGGTCAGACGGCTGAGCACGTTTTCGGCATCGCCGCTATCCGAGGAAAGCACAAACTGGCCGAGGAGGATGCACGGGTAGTAAATGGGAACGGCGGTGAGCGGGTTGCTGATCCAGACGATTGGGATGCAGACGGCTTTGTTCGCTCGGAAAAGCGCGGCCAGGGCTACGGACACGATCGTCTGCATCCCGATGAGCGGAAGGATTGCGATGAACATCGCGATGGACACGCCCAGGGCGATGGCGTGCGGAGTGTCGTCGGCGTGCAGGATGTTGTGCACGACGATGCGTCGAAGTTTACGCCACTGCCTGCGCACGCAAAGTCCCCGGCCATGCCCGCGGTCGTCCCGAGCGAAGAACCGCCAGCTTATCGGCTGGCGATGCTCGTGTCAGCAGTGTGTTGATCGGTTGTGGATGGCGTCGGGAGCACGGCGCTTTACGGTCCGCCGCGGCGGTATCGTCATTTCTTGTTTTTCACGCTTTCACGCCGTGGGTGGGCGGCTACACTTCGGGTAGGGCAGTCGCTACGGTTGCCGGAACGGGATCATGAACGATGTTGATGAGGACAGCGCGGCGGGTCGTGGTGGCCGTGATCGGTGGGACAATCGTGCTCGTCGGGGCGGTCATGGTCCTATTGCCCGGCCCGGCGATCATCGTGATTCCGGCAGGGCTCGCAGTGCTGGCCACCGAGTTCGCTTGGGCAAAGCACCTGCTCAAGCGGATGCGCGACCAGACCCGGGCGATCTTCAACCGACCGCCCGTCGTCCCCGCGCAGCCCGCGCCGACCGCCGATGCAAAGTCGCCCGATGCGGTCTGAATTGACCCTCGCTCACCCCGCACCTACCATCACGCCCCGCGAGTGCGGGGGACAGACACACCGTGGGGCCACCAAGCCTAAAGACCGTGGGCGAACTGCGTCGTAGCGGCTACCAGAGCCGGTCCGTCAAGCAGGAGCTGCGCGAGAATCTCATCGCCCGCCTTAGGTCGGGCGAACCCACCTTTCCCGGAATCATCGGTTATGACGACACGGTGATTCCGCAATTGTGCAATGCGATCCTCAGCCGGCACGATCTGCTGCTGCTCGGGCTTCGCGGTCAAGCCAAGACCCGGATCATGCGCATGTTGCCTTCGCTACTCGATGAATGGACGCCTACGCCGGCAGGCAGCGACCTGCCCGACGACCCCCTCGCCCCCAGTTTCGCGGCCAACCGGCGCTTGCTCGCGGAGCACGGCGACGATCTGGAAATCCGCTGGCTGCACCGTGAGGAGCGCTATCACGAGAAGCTGGCCACGCCCGACGTGACCATCGCCGACCTGATCGGCGAGATCGATCTTGTAAAGCATGCCGAAGGCCGGCACCTCACCGACGAAGGCGTGATCCACTATGGGCTCATCCCGCGGACGAATCGCGGGATCTTCGCCATCAATGAGCTGCCCGACCTTGCCCCGCGGATTCAGGTGGGGCTGTTCAACGCCCTCGAAGAGCGCGACGTGCAGATTCGCGGGTTCCCGGTGCGGATGCCGCTGGACGTGTTCATGGCCTTCACGGCCAATCCGGAGGACTACACCAACCGCGGGCGGATCGTCACGCCGCTGAAGGACCGCATCGGTTCGGTGGTCCGCACGCACTACCCATCGCGCACCGAGGACGCGATGCAGATCACCCGAGGCAGCGCCTGGCTGGAGCGCGACGGAACGAAGATCGATATTCCCGCGTACATGCTGGAGACCATCGAGGAGATCGCCCGCTTGGCCCGGCAAAGCCCGCACATCAATCAGCAGTCCGGCGTATCCGTGCGGACATCGATCGCCAACGCGGAGATTCTGATTTCGAGCGCTGAGCGGCGCTGCCTGCGGCACGGCGAGAGCCACGTGGTGCCGCGGATCAGCGACCTGGCGCACATTGCCGCAGGCTGCCGCGGTAAGATCGAGTTGATGCTCGCCGAGGACGAGAAGGCCGAGGACAAGCTCATCGCCTCCATCACCGGCGAGGCCGTCAAGGCCGTGTTCGAGAAATACGAAAAGCTCGGCGAGATGGAAGGCGTGATCCAGTCCTTCGCCGACAAGAGCGTCTCCATCGAAATCGGCGACGACGTTTCCACCGAACAATTCCTGACCAGCGTGAATAAAGTCAGTGCGCTTCGCAAGGCCGCCGCCAAGTTCTGTTCCGCAGCCGGTTCACCGGACTCGCCGGCCCATCTCGCCGCCGCCGCGGAGTTCGTGCTGGAAGCCCTCTACGTCAACAACCGCCTAAGCAAGTATGCGTATCACGGCCGAACCTACTTCAAGCGGTAGTCTCTGATGATCTACTGTCTCGGATGCAGCTACTGCCTCGAAGGCCTCACCGAGCACCGCTGTCCGGAGTGCGGGCGGGGTTTGATCCTGGAAACTCTCGGATGCTCGCAACCTCGCCTGACCAGAAAAACCGAGTTGGGTGGGACGATCACTATTAGCATGTGCCGTCGCAGGAATCGCCGCTCTGGCGTTCATCGTCAACTTTCGGTTCATGAGCGGATGGGCGTTTGTGATCAGCTGCGCGATGGAAGGCATCGCGGTCGTAGGGGCCCTGTTCGCCCTTTTCTTTTCGCGGCGTAGCCGGTCGAGACGCCTGGCGGGACCGTTCGGAGGATTCATGCTAATTCACTGTTCATCCTGCGTATCGATTCCTTTTCCTCCCGGTTGATCTTCTGAATCGGCGATGACCCTTTCAGGGTCAAATGCATCGGCGCGGCGCGCAGTCCGGGGGTTGCGCTGCGCTCAACCCCCGGCTACTCACGTTGACCCCTGCGGGGTCGGGAGTGACCGGATACAATCCGCGAGCGCGGAGGCGATGAGGGCGAGCTGGCCATGCGATTCAGGTACCAAGAATGGGACGGGTCGGAGTTTGCGACGCAGGAGCATTTGTCGCAGTTCGATGCGTTTCTCGAATACGTAATGGACTACGGGGAGGGGGCGCTAGAGGCGCTGCGGCGGGCGGCGTCGGATCCGGAGCAGCGGGCGCTTATCGAGAAATGGATCGAGGAAGGGCTGCTGGAGCGCGTGGGGGTGAAGTTCCGGCTGACTCCACGGGCCATCGAGAGCATCCAGCGGCGGGCGCTGATGGAAGTCTTCCGCGACCTGCGGCCGGACTCGACGGATGGGCACGAGACGCCGCAGGTCGGCGCGGGCGGAGAACGCTGCGAAGGAACGCGCAAGTATCGCTTCGGCGATGCGGTGAGCGACTTTGACGTGAGCGCCACGCTGCGCAGCGCGGTCATGCGCCGCGGCCCCGGCCTGCCCATTCGCCTTGACGAGAGCGACTTCGAAGTTCATCAAACCGAGTCCAAGGCCACGTGCAGCACGGTCATCCTGCTGGACATGTCCGGCTCGATGAGCCGCTGGGACCGCTTCCCGCAAGCCAAGAAATGCGCCATGGCCGTGTATGCGTTGATCCGGCAGCGGTTTCCGCTAGATACGGTCGACGTGGTCGGCTTCGCCACCGGCGCGGAGATCATCCCCGAGCACCGACTGCCGCTGGTCGTGCCGAAGCGCGTGACCCTATCCGACCCGCAGATCCGCCTGAAGGTGGGCCTCGATGAGCTGGCGGATGCCCCGCCGCACTTCACCAACTTGCAGATGGGCCTGATGACCGCGCGGCGGCTGCTCGCCCGGCGCGGCGGGATCAACCAGCAAGTGTTCATCGTCACCGACGGCCAACCGACGGCGCACGTCGCAGGACCGTTCGTGCATCTCATTTATCCGCCGGACGAGGAGACCACCGTTGCCACGCTCTCTGAGGCCATGCTGTTGGCCCGGGCGGGCGTGCGCTTCTCGACGTTCGCGCTGATCGAGGACTACTTCTACATGGACTGGATCAACTTCGTGGAGCACCTCACCCGCCTGACCAAGGGCGTGGCGTTCTACTGCACCAGCGGCGACCTGACGCATTGCGTGATGGAGTCGTATCTTTCCGGGCGGAAGAAGAAGACGTACATTGCGTAGCCGAGGCAATAGGCAATGGGCAATCGACACGCCCTCACCCCTGACCCCTCTCCCGTGGGGAGAGGGGAACTCTGCTCCAAATCTGTTTTGCGCGGTGGTAGTCGTCAGGCGTGTCGATCTCCACGGCCCGATATCCGCCTAGCGGAACGGCTGCTACTACGCAGCGAGGGAGAATGGGATCGAGAGCGGATTCGAAGAACAGGTTCGTCTGACCGAGTACGGTATTGAAGTGATCCAGCGAAGCGGCCAGCTCCCGAGCCGTGGCCTCATTGAACTTTGCGATTCCGATCGATTCACCTAACGCCTCCGTCCGCGGTACGTCTTTGCCGATGCGGACAATACGGGCCCCGGCGTCAACCACCACCTTCACTTCCTCTTCGCCGCACGCCTTGACATCGACGGCGAGTGCGGAACATGCCATCGGCAGGAGTTGGTCTAGGATCGCGTGCTCGAACCACACGTCACCGTTAAACAGCAGGCAGTCGCCGTCCAGGTAGTCGCGGGCCAGCCACATAGAGTGAATCGTGTTCGTCGTCGTGTAGGCTTCGTTGACCACGAGGCGGGCGGCAACGGCATAGCGATCGAGCACAGGAGCGACTTGCTCTTTCTGATAGCCCACCACCACAGCTACCTCGCTCACGCCGCGGACGATCACGGACTGAATCGTGTTGTCCAGCAGGGTCCCCTGGGGGCAGGGCAGCAGGCACTTGGGCAAGTCCCAATTCATGGGTGCCAGGCGACGTCCCGCGCCGGCGGCAAGGATGATGGCGCGCATGAGACTACAGTTTGACGACCAGCGCCGTCAGCTCGCGGCGAATGTCCACCGCGCGGCCCTGGAGAATGGCGTTCACCGTGCGAAACAGGGGGATGGAAACGTCCAGCGCCCAGAGGGTATCGATGGTCTGCGACATGGCCACGCCTTCCACGGTCATGCGAACTTCACTCAGCGCTTGCTGCAACGTACGCCCCTGGGCCATGAGGATGCCCAGCTTGCGGTTGCGACTGGCCGGGCTGAGGCACGTCGTGATCAGGTCGCCTGCGCCGGATACGCCGTAGGCCACGGACTCCGGGATTCCGAAGAACGACGCTACCGTGGCCAGCTCGCGCAGGCCTTCGGTCATGATCACGCCCTGAACGTTGGCCCCCAATTCCAGCCCCTCGGCCAGTCCCGCAGCGATGGCCACGATGCCCTTGAGCGCGGCGCAGATTTCGTGATGCGTGGGATTACGGCTGATCTCGAAGGCGATCACGTCGTTCCGCAGGGCGGTCTTCACCAAAGCGAGGTGAAACAGATCGTCCCCGGCAAGAACGGCTCGCGTGGGCCGACCCAGGGCCACTTCGTTGGCGATCGTTGGACCGGTCAGTACGATCACGCTGGCCTCGGGGATTTCCTGCTTGATGACCTCGCTCATCGTGCATTGCCGCTGGGCGTCGAAGCCCTTGGATACGCTGAGCACCAGCGGTTGGCGGGCATGCTGACCAAGCTCCCGCGCCGCGACCCGCACCCTTCCCGAGGGCACGGCCAGCACGAACAGCGTGACCCGCGGGTCGCAGTCGATGGCGTACTTCTCTTCGATGATGACTCCATCGGGGATTTCGCAGGGATAGGCGGGAGACGGCTTCTTGCGCTGCTGGTTGAGCTGTGCCGCGGTGGCGGCGTCGATAGTCCACACCCGCGTAGGCAGCGTTTTCGAGAACAGGCAGCCCAGCGCCAGGCCCCAGTTCCCCGACCCAATGACCGTGACACCATCGATTCGCTGCACGCGTGAATTCTATGCAGCGGCTCGATGCCGAACAAGCACCACAGGCGGCTTAAGGCGACTCCGAACCCCAAGCGCCAGCGCGGGGCCTTGAATTCCGAGTCGCGTGCCGCTGCCAAGGCCCGTCGCTCGCGCTCCGAGTTCGGAATGGGTTGATCCGTCGAGTAAATCGACTACCATGATGACGTGATCCTCATCGTCGATAATTACGATTCATTCACCTACAACCTCGTGCAGACCATCGGGGCTTTGGACGAGCGCGCGGAAATGAAGGTCGTCCGCAACGACGAGGTAGCGCTCGATGAGATCGAGTCCTGGAAGCCTACGCACGTGGTGATCTCTCCCGGCCCGTGTACGCCCAACGAAGCGGGCATCAGCGTGGAGCTGATCCGGCGGTTCGCGGGAAAGCTCCCCATCCTCGGCGTGTGTCTGGGGCACCAGTGCATCGGTCAGGCCTTCGGCGGCAAGGTCGTCCGTGCCCCACGCTTGATGCACGGGAAGACCAGCCCCATCCATCATCGTGGTGCGGGGATTTACTACGGCCTGTCCAATCCCTTCATCGCCACGCGCTATCACTCGCTTACCGTCGATCGCGCCGCGTTGCCGTCCGACTTCGAGGTGACCGCCTGGACCGATCGCGACGAGCTCATGGGTATCCGCCACAAGTCCATGCCCTTAGAAGGCGTGCAGTTCCACCCCGAGAGCTTTTTGACCACCGAGGGCAGCCGGCTGATCGCCAACTTCCTGCGTCAATGACTCGTGGTTACGCCGGCGTAGAACGCCTTCCAGATTGCGTCCGCAAACAACCCGTGGGCTCGTTCGTTGGGATGAGCGTCTTGTCGATTGACGACCAGTTGATCGGCGGGAGCGCCCTCGATCGCGGGGTACAGATCAACGACGGGCACCCGATGGGCTTCAAAGAACCGCAGCAATATCGCGTGAACCTCTGTGGTTTGAAATCTCTGTCCCTGCGTACGCAGAAACGGGAGCAGTGCGACGCGGAGCTCTACGTGGTGAGCGCGACAAGTGGTTATGATCTGTTCTAATTGTTGTAGATGTTCCCCACGAAAGAGCTCCATGGAAAAGCCCGTTGCCAGCCAGTCGTGATACCGCGCGACCGTGGGCACGCGAGGCAGATAGATGCGGCGATAGAGAAAGTCGAGCAGGCAGGAAGATTCCAGGTTGAAAACCGCAGGCTGCGGCGGTCGAATGGGGTTGAATTGCTGCTCAACCGGCAAAACCTTCTCGATATCGTTGGGCACATAGCAGAGCACGATCTCGTCCACCGCGTAGGCGGAAATCATGTCCTTGATGGGCTGCAGCTGCGCACCCGTGTCCCAGCCGGGCTTGGCTACGTTCGTGATTTCCACAGCGCCCGGCGAATGCTTGTCGAACATGGCCGCAATTCGATCGGGAAAGCGATCTTGGGTGTTCTCGATTCCCCAACCATAGGTAAATGAATCTCCTACAAACGCGATTCGTCGCACGCCGGCTGGCTTCTCTGGTGTCCATTCCCGGTCTCGGCAGCCGAGGGAATTCAGCTTCGTGTGAATGGCGAACCATCGCCGGGCGGGCAAGGACATGCCGAATGAGTCGGTCGCCACGTAGACGAATCGAAGATAGCTTTCCGCCGCCAGCCCCACCAGGCACAGCAAGCACACGAACACCAGCACATTCCCGATGACCAGGCCGGCTTTTCGACATCGGTGCCGAGGAAAGAAACGGAAGAAGCACCACGTGTGCAGCAGAACCGACAGCACAATGACCCAGGCGACGATGTAGTCGAGCAGGTATCCGAACGCGCCGCTGGTGAGCATCAGACGCGCTCCAGGCAGAGGTCGATGGCGCGAACGGAGTGGGTGATGGCGCCGACGGAGATTCGTTCGACGCCGGTTGCGGCGATCTCGCGCACGTTCTCCAGAGTCACGCCGCCGGACGCCTCCAGCTCGATCTTGCCACCGAGCCCGTAAGCGTCGCGCCGGCGAACGGCCTCCGCGAGATCGGCGAGCCGGAAATTGTCGAGCAGAATCACCTGAACGCCCACCACCTTGAGCAGTTCTTCGAACTGCGCCAGCGACGGCGCTTCGACCTCGATGGCGGGCGATCCGCGATCGGCTGCGAGCCGGTTCAACATTTCGAACACGGCGCCTCCGAGGCGATTCGCCTCGATGCCGGTGAGGTGGTTGTCTTTGATGAGCACGGCATCGTGGAGCCCCATGCGATGATTGCGCCCGCCGCCGCAGCGAACGGCGTACTTGTCGAGCGCCCGCCAGCCGGGCACGGTCTTGCGGGTGTCGTAGATCGCGGCCTGCGTGCCGGAAACCGCATCGACGAAAGCCCGAGTGAGCGTGGTCACGCCGCAAAGACGTTGGAGAAAATTGAGGAGGGTGCGCTCGGCGGCGAGAATACTGCCGAGCGGGCCTCGAAGCGAAGCGAGCGCCGTTGGAGACCCGAACCGTGCGCCGTCTGTGGCCACTGGCGTCCAATCGATGTGAATCGCGGAGTCGAACGATGCCGCAACGGCTTCGGCGATTTCCCGGCCGCAAAACACGCCCGGGCTCTTCATCAACAATTGGAACTCGGCCCGCGCGGCGGGATCGGGCAGCAATTCGCTGGTGATATCGCCGGGGCCGAGGTCCTCCTGCTTGGCAAGCTCGATCAGTTGCCGCACCCCAGGATCGTCGGAAATCTTCACGGGTTGATTGTCGAACTGCCCGAATTGCTTGGCAAGCGGCGATACTTTGCCTCGGGGAGTTCCCCGCTCGGAAATCGGTAGAACGCCTAACGCCCCCGGTGGTACGATACCTTCGTTGAGAGCGAACGGAGCGATCCAATGAGCACGAGCGATCAGAAGGACTACGTACTCGGCACGCGCGACGAGGAGCTTGCCCGGCTGGGTTTTCAGCACCGTGTGTGGGCGGCGCAGGCCCACGCGTTGTGGGAGCGGGCGGGCTTCGCTCCGGGAAGCACGATTCTCGACGCAGGTTGCGGACCGGGATTTGCGACCATCGAGCTGGCCCGGCTGGTGGGGGCGGCGGGACGCATCATCGCCGCCGATGCCTCCGAGAAGTTTCTCGATCATCTGCGCCGGCAACTCGCGGCCGGGCAGATCACCAACGTACAGCCGACGCTCGTCGATGTGGAGAAGCTCGATCTGCCCGCGGGGAGCCTCGACGGCGCATACGCGCGATGGTTGCTGTGCTTCGTGCGAGATCCGCAGGCGGTGGTTGCGGCCGTGGCCCGCGCCTTGCGACCGGGCGGCGTCTTCGCCGTGCAGGACTATTTCAACTACGGGACCATGACTCTTGCCCCACGAAGCGCGCTGTGCTCCCGCGTCGTGGAGGCGGTATGCGAAAGCTGGCGGCAGCGCGGCGGCGATCCGGATATCGTGGCCCGACTTCCGAAGATGATGGCCGCGTGCGGATTGCAGGTCCGTGAGATCCAGCCGGTGCTCCGCGTGGCGCGGCCCGGCTCGGTGCTATGGGATTGGCCAGGCTCGTTCGTACGCATCTTCGTACCTACGCTGGTGGAGTTGGGCCTGCTGACCCGCGACGAACAGACCGAGTTTGCGGCCGAGTGGGAGCAGCGCTCGCGCGATCCGCACTCGTTTTTCTTCTGCCCACCCGCGTTCGACGTCATCGCGGTGAAGGAGTAGTCGCGCCTAGCCGAACGACATGGGCAGCAGGCCGGCCTTGACTAGGTCCGGCGCGCCGCGTTGCAAGGAATCGACAAGTTCGGCAAGCGCTTTGTAGACTACGCTCGCTCCGGCCTGGTGAAGCCGCGCCGCCGCGCACGGGCCGTTCGAGACGCCTACGGCGAAGAGTTCGGCGCTTTGTGCGGCACGCACGAGCGCGTCCGTGCCGGCGATGACGATTGCCCGCGAATCGCCCTCCGCCAGGGCGCGAAGCTCCGCGGGCCGACACCGGGGATCGGCGTTCAGATGCTCTACCCGACCGAACCGCCCCAGCAGACCACCGCGTTCCATCGCTTCGCGTCGCGCAACCAGGTTGGCGCCGAGTGTCACCGCATGGCACGGACCGTGACGGAGGAGCTTTCCCAGGACGTCGGCAATCGCCGGTTGGGGCTGCATCGTGCCAGTCAGCTCGTTCGACTCGATTCGCTCCTCGAAGCGGCGCTGGTGTTCGGCGATCTTGACCGGCTTGGCCCCGGGCAGGAAGTCGGCGTCCCTCCCTTTCGTACGATAGAGTCGCCAGAAGGTCCCCCGATCGAGGCGCGACCATCCCATGATCGTGGCCGCCGCCTGATGCGCGGCGAAATACGCGGAAGCGACGTCGAACAACGGACCCTCGATTTCGACCAGGAAACGCATAGGCGCTCAGTGCGAATATGGATACATGTTTTTGCGAGTGGGGTCGCAGAGGCCGACGAGGTTGTAGGGCGCAAGCCGGCTCGCGACGGCCGTGGCGAATGCCTCCACGTCAGCTTCGCGCACGCCGTACGCGGCGCGGGTCACCTCATCGATCAATGAAACGAACGTCGGGTCGTGGGCGAGCAAGAACAGCTCGTCGTCTGCTGCATCGCCGGTCATGGCCCGCTTTTCCGCGAACGTGACCGCGACAAAGTAGAGCATGGATAGGGCCACCAGCACGTCGAAGCAATCCAACCGCGCGAAGCAGGCCGCGGTGATGCGGTCGATCAGGTGGAACTCGCGAAGAACCGTCTCGCTGTAGTTGGTCAGGGCTTCCGTTCGATCGCGTGCTGATTCGCGCTCGCCGAGGATTCGCGCCAGGCGCGACACTCCGAACAGCGTGTGGGCGATCCCCGGACTCAGCCACGGATCCACAAAACAGGCGGTGTGGGGCAGCAGCGCCCAGTTGGGTCCGGAGGCCGCCGAAAACCTTCGTTGCAGGCGCTCCGTGCGAACCAGCGGGCGCACCGCACCGGCGTCGCGAAACTGCCTTTGAATGGAAGGGTATTTCGATAGGAGACTGGACCACTCCACCTCCGCCGAAGGGAACGCGTCAATCGGGTATTGCGCGGGGTCCAACGAAAACCCCGCGCTGGTGACGCTATTGTCGAAGCGAAGCACCCACATCCAGCCGCCGTCGATCAGGTGATGCAGAGCGGCCGCGTCGCACGCAAAGGGGTAGTCCATCAGTCTCGCCTCACGATAACGCAGTTCATCCTCCCACAACCCTACGTTCTCGAAATGGCTGAAGACAGCCCGAGAGGACGTACGCACGTGATCGTTGCGAAGAGCTATTCCCACAGTACGGGCGAGCATGGCCGCGTCGCCTGTAGCGTCGACGGCGAAAACGGCATCGACTTCCACAGTTTGATCGCGGTGCTCTGCGGCGATTCGCCATCGCCCGTCGTGATCAATCCGTGAAACGGTGCACTCGTCGCGATAGCAAACGCCGGCCTCCACGGCCCGCGTTACCAAAAAAGCGTCGAATTCCTGACGATACCAGTGCGTGTCACCGTGCTCCGCGTCCGGGTTGGCGGCGACCAGCAATTCCGTCTCGTGTGCATTGGAGGAGGGGAACGGCTTGCCCTGGGTATGGGCGAAGAAGCTGAACCCCCGTTTCAGTCCACAGGCAATGTCTGGGTAGCTCTGCTTCCAGGAGCCGTATTCGGCGAAAGGCTTGAGCCAGGAAAGATCGTAGGAGTCGGCAATCTCAGCGAGTTTGAAATTGGCCAACGGCGTCGATGATTCGCCAATCGCAAACCGCGGATGCCGGCCGCGCTCCAGGAGCACAACGTCGAGCCCCAGCTTGCGCGCGATGATCGACAGCAGGCTGCCCGCGAACCCCGCGCCGAGAATCACGATGTCACAGCGATGACGCGCCATGGTCTGCGGGAATGCGCTGCGCCAAATTGATGGACTTCAAGCGCTCAATCCGTCGCCTCTCCTCCGAACCGTTACTGGCCAATCTCTCAATATCCCAAAGGTCGGCGAGGACGCGACCGCGCCGTAGTCCCACGCCATACTCGATGACTTCCTCCAAGGAAGTCAAAGTAGGCGCCTCGAAATCGCCCTGTTGGGAAAGGACTTCCATGACTCCGTTGCCGCCTCGCGTGGGAATGACGGCGCAGCATTCCACGCCGATATCGAACGCGAAATCAAGGGATCGCTTGGCCCAGGTTACGCCCTCGCTCTCATCGAGGAAGGGCGGTCGCAGAAGAATGAATGCACGAACCTGGACTCCGCGGGCGACCAAGCCCGCTGTCGCGCGTTCGAAATCCTCCAGCGTCATTCGCTTGTTCAGTCTGGCGAGCACGCCGGGGTGGGCGGTCTCCAATCCCATGGCCACTTGCAACCGGTCGCCTACCATTTCCTGGAATCGGACGCAACGCGGCCCAATCATTCGCGGGTGGCTTTCCACGATCACCTTGCGGAACGGCGAAACGGCCTCCGCAACGGCGGGATAGTCGCTTTCCGGAATCGCCTGCGGATCGAAAAAATTGCCGCTGTTGTAGAGCTTGACGGATCGAGCCGGCGGCAAACGCGCAAGCGCCCAGCCAATCTGTTCGGGAATAGCGCCTGGGGGAACGGAACTCTCCAGCGTGTTTTTCCACAGATCGCACATCAGGCAGCGAAACGGGCATTCCTTGTTGGTGAGGAAGATGGTAGCTACGTCTTCGACGACCCCCTCCGCGGACCTCTCCTTTTCCACCAGATACGCATACGGGCGCCGCGGATCGACGGGGTTCTTGGGCGGTCGAAGGGCGACGATCGAACGGTCGGCCCACTGTGCGGGGAGATTATTCGTAGAGGGCATGGAACATTCGCCGGTAGGACGGCTCGTCGCCCGGGAAAAGACGAGCGAACGCGCCTTCGCCTACCGCCCCCCGCTGAAAGCGACGCTTTTCGAAGATGGGCATCGCCAGGCCGGTGATCGAACGAACGCCGGCAGCGACAATGCGGCCCTTGAGCCCGTAGAGCAGGTCGCAATCCCAATCCGTCAGCTCGATGAACGGAACGTCCTCCGCCACGGCAATGACCGCCGGCGCTGTATAGGGACTGAGCGTGCAAAAACCGGTTTGAGCCGACGGCGCATAGCATCGCGCAGACCCCCGACTCTGTCCGCCGCTGTACGTCAGCGAGTGCTTGATGGAATTCACGCCCCACCCTTCCTGGTAGAGCAGCGGATTGTTGAGCACACTTCGTATGGTCAACTCCGGGTATTCTTCGATGGGGTAATCCTTGAGGTTCTCGTCGCCGCCGTCCCCGTCGAGAAGATAACGCCAATCCGGATGCCGCGCCCGGATGCCCCGCAGGAGGGCGAGGTTCACGGCCGCCGCTTGAACATCCAGGGGTTTGTAATCTTCGGTGACTCGAATCGCCTCCCCGACGTTCACGGCTGAGGCCGGCACGTCGATCGCTTCCAAGAAAAGCTCCAAATCAACAGCGCGAAGGAACTCGCCCGCTTGCTCCGTATCTTCGCCGTGCCCGTCGACCGTAAGGGTGAAGGCCTTGAGCCGCGCCGGGTTCATGCCCAGGCTCAGCATCGCGTGATAGGTGAGCAGAAAAACGGCTCCGCTGTCGATCCCGCCGGAGAAACAGACCCCGACCGGCTCGCCCGACGGCAACCGACGCAGCCACTTGGTGATTTCCGCGTGCACGGCGCCAACATAGCGTTGGCCAATGACGTCGATGTCCGCCGGCATTGTGCCGTGCGGCGGATCGAAGAATCGCTGGTAGGTCGGATTTGGGTCCGGACAGCCCACCAGCCGCAGTTCGACCAGATGGTGCGCGGGAACCATGCGCGTATAGGACGGATGAAACTGGTCTTCGACGCCGGCGGCCGTGAGCCACTGATGAATGGCGTCGATGCGGTCGCTCACGATCAGCACTGGTCCGTTGTCGAACTTGGCGATGAAATAGCGCATGATCCGGCTGATGGTTCGGGCCATGCGCACGGTCGCGCCGTCGCGGGCAACGAGAGCAAAGTGCCCGTCGAGACTCGCGATTTCGCGGGCATTCCCCCGAGCCACAACCGCTCGGGCTTCATCCAACGTGCTGTTGTAGATCAGGTTTCCGGAAGGAGGGAGCAGATCGACGACGCGCGAAATCGGTTGCAGCAACGTCACGAGCGGTCCTCCCCATTGATGGACAAACGGAAACGCTTGGCCCGCGCCAAGGACCATGGTATGCGGGGCGCTCGCGCAGGCAAATAATCGCGATATAGGTGGTCCCAGTCCTCATCCCCCACCCCCGGACGCCTCGCTACGCCACGTCCACGAGATTCAACGCCGAGGCGTAGCGCCGAAGCACCGCGGCGCGGAGGCGGGCGTGCTGCGACTGGGTAAGGCGAGGATCGTGTCGAAGGAGGGCGGCGGCATCGTCGCGGGCGGCAATGAGCAGCTCAATGTCGTTGAGCAAGTCCGCGACTTTGAATAGGGGCAAGCCGTGCTGGCGGGTGCCGAGTAGCTCGCCGGGGCCCCGCAGGCGAAGGTCCTCTTCGGCAATGCGGAAACCGTCGTTAGTTTCGCAGAGAATGCGCAGGCGCGGGGAAGCGACACCGTCCTCCGCGGACCCGCCGAGCCCAGAGCCGCGACCGGCAGGGAGCGGTATTGACTGTCGCATGGGCCCGCCCCTTGACACACGTCGCTTGCGCTCCGTGCTCTGATCGCCACGCGGCGTTTGGAAGAGCAAGCAGAAGGACTTCTTGTTTCCTCGGCCGATGCGCCCGCGAAGCTGGTGGAGCTGGCTCAGGCCGTAGCGCTCCGCGTGCATGATCGCCATGATCGTGGCGTTGGGTACGTCCACCCCCACTTCGATGACTGTGGTGGCGACGAGCGCCGCCGCTTGCCGGTCATGAAAGCGGCGCATGACCTCGTTCTTCTCCGCCGGCTTCATACGCCCGTGGAGGAGCGCCAGCGCGTGACCCTTCAGCACGGTTTGCCCCAGTCGTTGAACTTCATCCGCGGCAGCCTTGAGCGGAAGCGAGTCGTTCTCTTCCACGAGCGGATAGACGATGTAAGCCTGCTCGCCGCGATCGAGCCGCGAGCGGATGAACTTCCATGCGGCGTCCGTCTCATTGTGCCCAACGAGCCGCGTGACGATCGGCTGCCGGCCGGGAGGTGCGACACGGATCGTGGAAACATCCAGGTCGCCGAAGGCGGTCATGGCCAGCGTTCGCGGAATAGGCGTCGCCGTGAGCACGAGAACGTGCGGAGCGGCGCCCTTGCTTCGCAGGCGGGCCCGCTGGGCCACGCCGAACTTGTGCTGCTCGTCGACGATCATCAAACCGAGATCGGCGAAGGCGACATCTTCTTCCAGCAGCGCATGGGTTCCCACAAGCCAGTCGAGTTCACCGGATTTGAGCGCCCGAATCGTCGCCGTCCGGTTCGCACGCGACGTTCCGCCGGTCAGGTTCGCGATCCGCACGCGGCTGCCCTGCAAGTACCCCTCGATCTTGGCGAAGTGCTGGGCGGCCAGCACCTCGGTCGGGGCGAGCAAGGCGACTTGTCGGCGGTTGGCGATGGCCGCCAGGGAGGCGTACACCGCCACGGCGGTCTTTCCCGCGCCCACGTCGGCTTGCAGCAAGCGGTTCATCGGCGTCGTCCGCGCAAGGTCACGGCATATCTCCTTGATCGCATGGTTCTGGCCCGTCGTGAGTGCGAATGGGAACCGCCGTCGGATGCGTTCGTCGATCTTGTCGCTGACCGCAATGGGCTTCGCCTGCGGGCCGAGCGCGGCGTTCTGCCGGCTCCATCGCAGCGCCACTTGGCAGAGAAGCAGCTCCTCATAGGCCAAACGCCGGCGAGCAATGGGCACTTCGCCGAGCGACGTCGGCCGATGATAGCGGGCGACGGCCGTTGCCTTGGGCGGCAGCTTGTGCCGGGCACGAAGCGCCTCGGGCAACGGGTCTTCAATCAGCGGGGCTAGTTGATCCAGGAACCCGCCGATGATCCGCCCGATCCGCCGGCTGGGCAGCTGCGCCGTCGCGGGATAGACCGGCTCATAGCGATCGTGATCGTTCGCAAGCGCATCGCCCTCGTCTTCGTCGAGGAGCGTCAGCTCCGGGTTGGTGAACTGGGCGAGGTCCTCCCACACGTCGACCTTGCCGGTGATGCGCACGACCTGGCCCTCTTCGAGCTGGTCGCGCAGGTACGCTGAGTTGAACCAGCGCACGCGGCAGCGCCCCGTGCCGTCTTCGATCGTCGCGCTTATGACCCGCGGGCGGCCTTTTTCGCGAACGCGACGCAGCTCACCCACCACCGTTGCGACTTGGTTCAATTCGAGTTGATCGATCCCGATCGAACGCGGCTTCAGCTCATGGCGGAAGGGAAAGTGCTCGACAAGGTCGGCGACGGTGCGGACGCCCAGGCGCTCGAACTCCACCGCTCGTCGCGGACCCACGCCTTTGACATACTGAACGGGCGTGTCGAGCCGGGAGGGCGAGGCTCCCGCCGAGCCATGCCGCGCAGGTGCAACCCCCCTTTGTCCCCCCTTAGTAAGGGCGGAGGTTGGAGTGTCGCTTGGCCCCTTGATGTGGGAGGAAGGATGGCTTCCCCCCGTGCCAAGGGGGGACAAAGGGGGGTTCGTTCGGCGCGCAAAGTCCTTGCGCGCATTAGTGGTCGGTGAACACCGCTCGACCGTAGCTAGGGAATCGTCAACCGCTGGCCGACGCGAATCTGGTTGGGGTCGCCGATCTCCGCGCGGTTGGCTGCGTAGATGTCCTTCCACCGTGATTGATCATTGTAGTAGGACCGGGCGATCTTGTAGAGCGTGTCGCCCTTCTGCACGGTGTGCGACTTTCCGCCGCCGGTGGCGGCGAACCCGCCGCCGCTGGTCGGATAATACGGATCGGTGACGGCGGCTGACTCCATCGCCGGATCGTACGCCGCCTCGGCCATGGGGTCCTTCTTCTTTTTGAACAAGCTGCAACCGCTGAGGGACGTGACCAGAAACAGACATGCCAATAGGGTGAGGGCGTTCCGTCGCATACGTTTGACCTCCTGTCAAAAGGACTGACAAAAACAACCGCTACGGTGCCGGGGATTCTACGACCCGCCGCGCCCCTGTCAACGATCCATTTCATGAGCCGAGTTACTCGTGACGGAATCGGCATATCCCTCGCGGTTTCTGTAGGCGAGGGCGGGGCCTAAGCGTGGGAGGGCGAGGCTGCCACCGAGCCAAAAAGGGGCGTCGCACCTCACCCACTCCTTCGGCTACAATCCATCGGAGGGGCCGGTGAATCGAGTAACGAGGATGGCCGTGGTCGCAGTAGATCGGTTGGCCGGGCCGAGCATCCTTTGTGGCCCCGCTATCCTCGCCGCGTTCCTTCTCGCCGCCCTACCCGCCCGACTCCTTGCCGACCCCCCGTCCCCTGCAAGACCCAAGTCCGAGTCGGCGCAGCTCGTCACCGGCCCTTCGGAGGGCCTCCAGTCTGCCGTCGCCGGGACCAGCCCCACAGCAATCCTTGAGATCGTCCCCGGCCCGCCGCGAATCGGCTCGTACCCGCCCGGCACCACGATTGGCTACGAGTGCAACGGCGGTGCCAACGATGGCACGCCTTGCGTCACGAATGCCAGTTGTCTTGGGGGAGTTTGCCTAGGCACTGTGTCGGCCCCTGTCGGCGGCTTCAGGGCCTGGTTCGAGTACCGGGTTTCCAATTGGGACCCCAACCACGATGGGACAGTTCCCGACCAACCCGGCACCGTCCAGATCAAGCTCAACGTCCAGGGCCTTGAGGATGCCGATACGTCGGATCTCGGCACGAGTGTCACTGACGACGGTGACCAGCCCGATATCACCACCCCGGTGGTCGCTTGTTCCGCCGGCGCAGCGGGTCATGCCCAGTGCGCGACCACGTTCGGAGAGAGCTGGGCCAAATGCCAGTTAGGGTTCTGCAAGACCTCGTACGCCGACAAGGACGGCGATCACTCCGAGTCTTTCTGCATCGGGCTGACGACCTGCAACCAGGCCGACTGCGACACGTCCGTCGCGGACCACCGTTGCTTCGCCATCACCGGAGACCCGCGCCCGGATGATGGCAGTAACCAATACTTCGCCACACTCGTGCTCGATATCCCGCCTGGTGCCAAGGGTCGGTATCTGGTGGGCTTGGATGCGGTTGGTACGCGCATGCAGCCGTGGTGTTGCCTTGGGACGATCGAGACGGCAATCGAACGCGGCTTCGCCATCAACATCCGCACCGGGGCCTGCTGCTATGACTTCTCCTCGCCCTCGCCGACGTGCGAGGACGCCCTGCTGGAATCGGAATGCGACGCAAGGCCGCAGCCATCCATTTGGACCGCCGACGCTTCGTGCGCGGTGGTACAGTTTCTGGGCCGCTGTGAGCCGGCGGGCGCCTGTTGCGATCGTCGCATCGCGGACGACACGCTGCGCTGCCGCGACGACGTGCCCCGGTCGCGATGTCTGATCAATGACCCAGAGCAGGTTTCGTTCCATGCGTTCACCGCGTGCGCGGAACTCGAATGCGAGGAACACACCGGGGCCTGCTGCGACCAGCGGATCGCCGATGAGGCCAGCCGCTGTCGCGACGGCATACCCCAGTCGCAATGCCCGATCTACGACCCGCAGCAGGTTTCGTGGCATAAGTCGATCGCCTGCGCGGACATCGATTGTCCGGAGCACTCGGGGGCGTGTTGCAACGAAGATGCGTTCGGCGACTGCCAAGTGCTGCCCGGGTCACAGTGCGCGTGTCCAACGTGCCGGTTCCATAAAGACACGACTTGCGCGGACATCGAGTGCATCCACGGGGCGATTCCGACGGTCTCGGCCTGGGGCCTGGCGGCGCTGAGTTTGCTGCTAATGATCGGGGCCAAGGTCTTCTTCGGCCGCCGCGTCGAGGCCGAACACCTTCTCGCGAAGGCAGGGTGACCCGCCCCCAAATCGGTGGGACCGAGAATCGGCTGACCCCGACGGGGCACCTTCAATAGCGGGCGTCAGGCCTGACCCGCCGCCACGTACGGCCGATATCCTGTGACACCGATGAACGACGGGGCCTGGCGGCAGAGGGACGAGCTATTGTGAAGCCAACCGGCCGGGGCTAGAATTGGGTATTAGGTAACGTAGGGAACTCAGGAGCCTGTAGGGCGGGAGGGATCGTCTTCGCAGCCACGGCCGCAATCAGCCTAGCATCTCCCCTGGACGCCAATGTGCTTCTGCTGAACGCGCATTATATGGCCATGCGCGTGGTCAGCGTGCGCCGGGCGTTCACCCTGCTCTTTAAGCGCGACGAGCAGCAGGCCCCCATCGCCGAGATCGTCCACGTCGAGGACGGGCGCTACGTCTCCTACGACTTCAACGACTGGACCGAGCTCAGCGCCTTTCGCAAGGAGTTCGAGCCCCACGAGCACGACTGGATCCGCACCGTGCGCTTTGACTTGTGCGTGCCACGGATCGTCCGCGTGCTGACCTTCGCCAAGCTGCCCAAGCAGGAGGTCAAGTTCAACCGCCGCAACCTCTTCGCCCGGGACAACAACACCTGCCAGTACTGCGGCAAGAAGTTTGGCACCTCGAACCTGAGCCTGGACCACGTGATCCCCCGCTCCTTAGGCGGTACGTCCACCTGGGACAACATTGTCTGCGCCTGCTTGAAGTGCAACGTCCGAAAAGGCGGGCGCGTGCCTGCCGACGCCGGCATGCACCTGATCCGCCATCCGCACAAGCCGCGGCGCAACCCGGTGCTGACCGTGAGCCTAGCCGACCACCGTTATTCTTCCTGGAAGCAGTTCCTCGACGCCGCCTACTGGGACGTCGAGTTGACGGCATAGAATCACCGTTGCGCCGGCTCACGCGGGCGGCGCTCGTAATACCCGCGGAGGGGCGGCCCAGCGAGATTCGTCCGCACAGTGGACGGCGTCGGGCCTATGATTGGGGAGGGGTGAAGCAATGTACAAGACGCTACGGGTATGTCTGGGCGGCGTGGTTCTTCTCTTGGCTCTTGCGATGTCGGCGCAGGCCGGCATCAACGGCGACTTCGACGCCGACGGGGACGTTGACCTGCAGGATTGGGCGATATTCCGTAATTGCATGCTGGGGCCGGGTCAGTCTGTATCGCTGGAATGCCAGCCCGGCCGGTTCGACGGCGATCCGGACATCGATCTGCGCGACGCCGCCGGCTTCCAGTCCGCCTTCACTGCCTGCCCCGGTTCGCTGCCCCACGACAACTGCCGGTGCCCCATTCCCGCCGGTGACGGCACGCGTTCGTACAGCAACGTCGGGGCGACCACGGACGGGCCTAACGAGCCGACACTGTGCAACTTCTTCGGTCAGACTCAGGTGTCGTCCGACCTCTGGTATTGCTACAAGGCCACGTGTACGGGCACCGCGTTCATAAGCCTGTGCGGCAGTGCGTACGACACCAAACTCGCGGTCTATGGCGGCTGTGGATGCCCCTCGGCATCGCCGTTGGCCTGCAGCGACGATGACTGCGGGCGCGGCGTGGAGAACGTGCAGTCACGCGTCGAGGTCTCCGTCACCGCGGGCCAGCGCTACATGGTCCGCGTGGGTGGGTTCGCCAGCTTCCAGGGCCCCGGTCTTCTCACCATCGGTTGCAATGTGGATTCGTGCGCAACCGGCGTGGGCGACTGCTTTACGCCTACCTCCACCCCAGGCTGCGGGAATCCGACGTGCTGCTCGGAAACCTGTGACCTGGATCAGTATTGTTGCGACGTCGAGTGGGACGCCACCTGCGCGGCCGAGGCCGGAGGCGTCTGCACCGGCGGCTTCCCAGCGTGCGGCTCGCACTCCGGCGCGTGTAGCGCCCCGCAGGCCGTCCCGGGCTGCGCCGACGTAGCCTGCTGCAACGAGGTCTGCTCCTTCGATCCCTACTGCTGTCTCACCCAGTGGGACTCCAACTGCGTGAGCGAAGCTGCTGCGACATGCGGCTTTAACTGCGGCTCCGGTGGAGACTGCTTCGTGCCGCATCCCAGCCCCGGTTGCGACGACGTGACCTGTTGCGAAGCCGTTTGCGCGGTAGACGACTTCTGTTGCGTCACCCAATGGGACGCGCTCTGTGTAGGCCTCGCAGTCGATCATTGCTCGCCGTAGCCGTGTCACCGAATGGTCATGGATGATCGCGGACATTTAGCGACGGAGCTTCGCAACCCACGATCCATGCGCCTGGACCGCTTGTCGGCGGATGCCGCATTTGATCTGATCAATTCCGAGGACGCCGGCGTCGCGGCTGCGGTCGCGGCGGCCAAGAAGCCGATCTGCCGGGCGATCGAGTTGGTTGTGGCGGCGTTCCGCGCCGGTGGGCGGCTCATCTACGTCGGCGCAGGGACCAGCGGGCGGCTGGGCGTGCTGGATGCGGCCGAATGCCCGCCGACTTTCCTTTCCGATTCAACCATGGTTCAGGGCGTGATCGCCGGCGGCTTCGAGGCCATGACCCGCAGCATCGAAGGGGCCGAGGACCGCCCGGAAGACGGGGCGGCGGAAATGGACCGCCGCGAAATCGGCGGAAACGACGTGGTCTTCGCCATCGCCACCGGCGGCACGACTCCATTCGTCCACGGGGCCTTGCGACGTGCCAAACAGCGCGGAGCCAAGACCGTCTTTCTGGCCTGTGTTCCGCGGGAGCAAGTAGCCGATGAAGCGGAGGTCTCGATCCGCGTTCTGACCGGCCCGGAGGTGGTCACCGGCAGCACGCGGATGAAAGCCGGCACGGCCACCAAGCTGGTCCTCAACATGGTCACCACCATCGCCATGGTCCAGCTCGGCAAGGTCTACGAAAACCTCATGGTCGACGTGAATACCCGGTCGAATGCCAAGCTCGTCGACCGCGGCACGCGGATGGTGCAAGTCGTCACCGGCCTGGCGCGGGACAAGGCCCACGAGCTGTTGGAACAGGCCGGCGGACGGGTGAAGACGGCGCTGGTCATGTACGCTCGAGGCCTGGATCGCGGGGCGGCGGATAAGGTGTTGGCGAACATGGATGGTCACGTCGCTCGCGTGATCACTAGCGCGCCAGACATGGAGCGCCCGATCAGAACCGCGACAGACATGGAGCGGTCTTGAGGGAGGCTACGGAGGGCCTTGATGAATCGCATTTCACCGACACGATGGCTGATCCTGAGCTTCACCGCATTGGCGCTGGCGGCGCCCGGCTGCACGGGCGCTCGCTGGCGGCTTTGGGGGCGATACGGCGCCAAGCCCATCCGCGCCATCTGGGTAACGCGCTGGGATTACAAAACTCCCGCGGACATCGCCCGCGTCATGGAGAACTGCAAGAACGCCGGCTTCAACACCGTGCTCTTCCAGGTTCGCGGCAACGGCACGGTCTGCTATCCCTCCAAGATCGAACCATGGGCGGATGAGTTCGGCGGTCGCGACCCCGGCTTCGACCCTCTGGCCGTCGCCTGTAAGGAGGCCCACAAGCGGCGGATGGAACTTCACGCCTGGGCCAACGTGATCCCCGGCTGGCGCGGCAAGGACGCGCCCAGCAACCCCAAGCAGCTCTACAACGCCCACCCCGACTGGTTCTGGCGGGACGCTTCCGGCCGTCGTCAACCGATGGGCTGGTATTGCAGCGTCAACCCGTGCTATCCCGAAGTGCGCAAGTACCTGACCTCGGTCATGCGCGAGATCGTCGCCAATTACCCCATCGACGGCCTTCACTTGGACTACATTCGCTTCCCCAACGAGTGGAACGATTCGTACGCCTCGGGCGCGAGCGTGCCGGACTATCCCCGCGACCCGCGTACGCTGATGATGTTCCGGCGGGCGACGGGGAAGACGCCCGACGCAGCACCCGCCATGTGGAGCGCCTGGCGGACGGAGGCGATTACGGAAGTGGTCCGGGACATCAGCAAGATGGTCGATCGCACGGACCGCAAGGTGAAGCTCACCGCCGCCGTCGGGGCTGTGCCCGAGGAGGCCCGCAAGAACCACTTCCAGGACGCCCGCCGCTGGATGGCCGACGGGCTGGTTGATGCGGTGTTCCCCATGAACTACGATTCGGATATGCGCGTGTACGCGCAGCGGCAAAAGGCCTGGGCCTCGATGCCGGGACGAGCGGCCGTGGTGATGGGCGTGATGTTCGACAAACGCGACGAGGCCAAGATCAACGCCCAGGTCAATCAGGCGGTTCGAACCGGCACGCACTTTACGGCCTTCGCGTACAATTCCCTCTTCGAGCGCACCGACGATCACGGCCGGCCGGTCATGGACGGCCAAAGCGCCTCGCGAGCCGCCTTGCGGAAAAAAGTCATTCCGCACATTCGCTATCTGGCCTCGTCGTAGGTGAATGTCGAATAGCGAATAGCGAAGATCGAATGACGTGTGCCACTGCTCTGCGAGCAGTGCGGTTAGTAACGGTCGTCATGTGGCCACCATCGGCATCGACATCGGCGGGACGACCACCCGCGCGGGGCTCGTCGATCAGACCGGGCGCCTTCTCATCGCGCAGCGCCTGCCGACCCCGCGCTCGGCCGATGCTTTCTTCGACAAGCTCTGTGCGAGGATCGCTTCGCTTCGCGAGTCCGAGGCCGCGCATGGTCCCGGGGTGTCCGCGCTGGGCGTGGCACTTCCTGGCCTGATCGACTCCGATCGCGGGCGCCTCGTCCGCAGCGTGAATCTTCCGTTTCTCGAAGGGAATCCTGTTCGCCATGAACTCGCCGCCCGAACTGGGTTGCCGGTCATGCTGACGACCGACGCTGACGCCGCCACCTGGGGCGAGTACAGCGCACGCTCGCCGCGAGCGGCGCGATTCGTCCATCTTCGCTTGGGCACGGGAGTAGCCTGCGGAGTCGTGCTCGACGGCAAGTTGCAACCCACGGGCCAGCCTCGAGCTACACACTGGAATGTGCTCGTCGTGGACCGCGGCCCCAGCGCCATCGCGTGCCCCTGCGGCCTGCGCGGCTGCCTCGAGACCATCGCCTCGGGCCCCGCCATCGAGCAGCGCGCGATGTCCCTCGGCCTTACCCCATCTGCCTTCACTGGAGAGGGCCGGGGTGAGGGCCGGCGGTCTCGAACACTGAGGGACCTGCAAGAGGCCTTCGTGCAACGCGATACCGGCGCCCGCGCCTTGATCGACGAAATCACTCGCGGCGTGATCACCGCCATTTCAAATCTGAGATCTCAAATCTCAAATCTCGAATCCGTCTGCCTCGGCGGCGGCGTACTCAGCGCCTTGCCTTGCCTCTTCGAGGCAACCTCCACGCAATGGGCGCAGCATCCCGATGCCGGGTCAGCGTCGCTCTACCTCGCCCGCCTCGGCGATAACGCCGGCGTCATCGGCGCGGCCATGCTGGCGTGCACGTAATCTCATCACAGGATTCACGTCCTGGGCTACGATGCTGTGCCGCCCCGCGACTACGGCTCCGCCCGCAACCCTTCGTCGCTTCGTGGCTACGTCGCTTCGTCGCTATGTTGTCTCGGCGTTTTGACTTTTTGACGTTTCGACGTTTTGACATTTCGTCCCGCACTCCGGGCACACGCCGGACACGTTACCGGTCAGGTCGTAGCTGCATCGCTTGCACTGGTTGGGGCCGAGCTGGCGGGCGCGGCGGACGAGCACGATCGTGGGGACGGGAAGCACGACGAGCATCGCGCCGAGAGGCAGGTTGGCCATGATGCGTCCACCGCGCCAGGAGAAGTAGCCCTGGAAGTTGATGAACGACACGGGCAGCCTGCGCTGCACCACCCAGCCTTGTCCCCACCCGAGGTTCAGGTAGGGGCGATGGTCTTGGATGTTCATCGAGACGATGCCGTCGGCGAGGCGAAGGTGAATGTCGGATCCATAGTAGGCGATGGTAACGATGTGACTGGTCATCCACAGGGCGGCGAGAAGGACACACATAGGCACGAGCGTGGCGAGGAGCCATCGCGGAGCGGGGCGCTTCCAGCGCCGCAGGATCGGCGGCAGGATCAGCGCGTAAGCGACACCGGCCAGGACGCCCAGCGCCCGCGGTCCCACGCGTTTGTCCCGGAAACGGGCCCCCATGCTGATACTGTACATGGCGCGGTTGTAGTCGGAAGCGTCATCGACGTAGAAGCCCTCGCCGTCGAAGATGGGGTTGGCCCGCCGGACGTACCACAGCTTTCCTTCCCGCAATCCGATTGACGCCCATGAGCCTACGTAGCCGAACTGCCAGACGTCACTGAGCAGACCCATCCCGCCGACTAGGACGGTCGCGAGGCCAATCACAATGAGCAGCCGGCGAATCATGATGAGCTCGCATTCCGCCCGGAAGGCGGGCGAGTGCTACCAGGACCTTGGTCCCTGGAACCGAGGCTTTTTTACTTTTCGCCCGGAGGGCGAATGAATCCTCCGTCCGCCCTCCGGGCGTTAAGGCCTAAGGCCCTACATTCCAGGGGTTGAAACCCCTGGCAACGATCGCGCGCCCTCCGGATGACGCTCACGTCACGGGCTGCGATCTATCGTCACTCCGCGACTGCCGCACCGCCTCCAGTCCTTCGTCGCGTCGTGGCTCCTTGGCTTCGTCGCTTTCAATCTTAGTCCCGCATTCGGGACAAACGCCCGACACATTGCCGGTGAGGTCGTAGCCGCAGTTCGAGCATGTAGGCCAAGACTCCTCCCAGGGATTGCGCACCGGGTATCGCACGCTGAAGTACGCTAAGCGGCCGACCAAGTAGGCTAAAGCAACGGGTACGATTCCCAGCACCGTGAGCCACACTTTTTCAGGGATCCTCGCAAGCATGCCGGCGGCAGCAAGCTTACCAAGCACTGCCCAAGTCACGATCAAGTCGAAGACAAGCGCGAAGGCCCCGGCTACGCCCGCGGCACAACACGCCGCGATCGCATGGCCACGCTTTTCGCGCCCAGGCTCCGCATGCCAGGGAGTAGTGTACTTGCTCGTCATGGCACGCGCTCTTTTGTCGGTACCCTCGTGCCGCACTCCGGGCACACGCCGGAGACGTTGCCGCTGAGGTCGTAGCCGCAGGCTGGACATTTGCCTTGCATACGTCGGCGCCATCTACGCATCGGACCAACGACGAATGCCACCGCCGGATCTGCGGCGAAGATTGGCGCGGGTAACCAAGCCGTAACCTCCAACGACGTGTGAACCCCCCGCGCAGGCGGCCGAGGTCGCGCCGCTCCTCGAGCCGCTTGTTCGTCCGACCAACAGCCTCCGCAGATAGCGCGCGCCGCAAAGTGCTCTACACGAACGGGTCCAAAATGGGAGATTCGAAAGACGAATGGCGCAACGGCATCGTCGTTGTAGGACCTGCGAAGAAAAAACCGGCCGCGCGAGGCGAGAAAGCTAAAGGACGGATCTTCGGGCGTACCCCACGTCCACGGTCTCCACTCATACGCATGTCCCGCACAGTTGATTTTGTTTCTGCTCAACGAAACCCCATTCGGGACGTAACTCAATCCCCAAGAAACGCAGTTGCTCCGGCGAAAAGGGTCAGGACGGAAATGAAAGCTTGCGAATCACGGCTGCGTCAATGGTGTTGCCTTCATTAAGGCCAGTTTCGGCGACGGTCACGAAAGTTATATGCTCAGCGATCGAACCGGTCGCATCAACCGCGGTCAGAACCCCTACTGCCTTTCTGCGTTTCGCCTTGTTGACGTCATTATACCGCCCGCCTTCGTAGAAGTGACAGGGTTTCGTCGATAGACTGTCGCAGGGGTCGCCTCGTCGGGGCGGCTGCAATGATGTTTGATCCGAGCGTGGAGCGACAGCGACACGCTCCGGTAACAAGGCGGGCCGACTGATCCGCTCCCTTCCGGTCGCGGCTCGGATCGGCAATGGCATTTGGCAATCGTGATATGACTGAATCGCAGTTCATGCAGGAGGTTCGAAGGCGGGTCCTTGTCCTGGATGGGGCGATGGGAACGACGATCCATGCGCGGGAGCTGCCGCTGTCGGACTACGAGGGGCACGAGAACTGCGTGGACATCGTAACGGCCACGCGGCCGGACGTGATCCGCGACATTCATCGCGCGTACCTCTCCGTAGGCTGCGACGCGGTGATGACTAACACCCTGGGGGCCAACAAGATCGTCTTCTCCGACTTCGGCCTGTCGCATCGCACCTACGAGATCAACAAGAAGGCGGCGCAGGTCGCCCGCGAGGCGTGCAAGGAATTCGAGAAGCCCGATCGCCCCAAGTTCGCCATCGCCTCCCTCGGCCCCGGGACGCGGCTGCCCACATTGGGCCAGACGACTTGGGACGAGATCGTGGACAGCTACGCGGAGCAGGTCCGCGGCTTGCTCGACGGGGGCATCGACGTGCTGCTCATCGAGACCGTGCAGGACTTGCTCCAGGCTAAGTCCGCCATCGTGGCGGCCATCGACGTCATGAAGGAGAAAGGGCGGCAGGTCCCCATCCTTTGCACCGTGACCATCGAGACGACCGGCACCATGCTGCTGGGCAGCGAGATCGGCGCGGCGTTGACCGCCATCGAGGCCTATCCCGAAGTCGTGGCTTTCGGGATCAACTGCGCCACCGGCCCGCAGGAGATGAGCGAGCACGTTCGCTTCCTCAGCAAGCACTGCGACCGCCCACTCATCGTGCAGCCCAACGCGGGCCTGCCGCAGCTCGTCGATGGCAAGCCGCACTACACACTTACACCGGCGGAAATGGCCAAGTGGCTGCTGGAGTTCGTGGAGGTCGATGGAGTGAACATCGTCGGCGGCTGCTGCGGCACCACGCCCGCGCACCTGGCGGCCGTGGTGGACGCCATCGGCACGCGAGCCCCAAAACAGCGCCGCGCCAAGCTCGAACCCTCGGCTGCGAGTCTCTATCAGGCCGTTTCCCTTCGACAGGATGCCGCCACGCTGGCCATCGGTGAGCGCACCAATGCCAACGGCTCGAAGAAATTCCGTGAGCTGCTCGCCGCGGGCGACATCGACGGCATGGTGCAGATGGGTCGCGAGCAGGTGAAGCACGGGAGTCACCTGCTCGATGTGTGTACGGCCTATGTCGGCCGCGACGAAATCGCGGACATGACTGCGGTCATGCGGCGATTCGTCACCGACGTGACCGTGCCTCTGGTGATCGACAGCACGGAAGTCCCGGTGATCGAGGCGGCGCTGAAGCTGGCGGGCGGCAAGTGCGTCATCAACTCCATCAACCTCGAAGATGGTGAGGAGCGGCTGGACAAGGTCTGCCGCCTGGCGCGTCGTCACGGAGCGGCGGTGATCGCCCTGACCATCGACGAGCAGGGCATGGCCAAGACCAGCGCGCGGAAGGTCGAGGTCGCTCGGCGCATCTTCGACCTTGCCACCGGCCGTCACGGCCTGCGCGCGGGCGACGTGATCTTCGACCCGCTCACCTTCACCATCTGCACCGGCAACGAGGACGATCGTCGGCTGGGCCTGGAAACGCTCGACGCACTCGCCGCCATCAAGGACGAGTGCCCCGGCGTACACACTCTGCTGGGGCTCAGCAACATCAGCTTCGGCGTAAAGCCGCCCGCCCGCCGCGTGCTCAACAGCGTCTTCCTGCACCACGCCCGCGAGCGCGGCCTCGACGCAGCCATCATGCACGTGTCCGGCATCGTGCCGCTGTTCAAAATCGACGAGACGCAGCGCCGCCTGGCGGAAGACCTCATCTACGACCGCCGCCGCGAAGGCTACGATCCGCTGCACGAACTGCTCAACGCCTTCGAGGGCGTCGAGGCCACGGAATCGCAAAAGGCCGAGAAGCCCAAGCGCGTCGAGGACCGCCTGAAGCTGCGAATCGTCAACGGCGACCGCGTGGGGCTGGAGGAAGACCTCGACGAGGCCATGCTTATCCACCGCCCGCTGGACATCATCAACGACATCCTGCTCGACGGCATGAAAACCGTGGGCGACCTGTTCGGCGCGGGACAGATGCAACTGCCCTTCGTGCTCCAATCGGCGGAAACGATGAAGGCTGCGGTGCGCTTCCTCGAGCCGCACATGGATCGCGCCGAGACGGGCGGCAAAGGCTCAATCGTCCTGGCCACCGTGCGCGGCGACGTCCACGACATCGGCAAGAACCTCGTAGACATCATCCTTACCAACAACGGTTACACCGTCTACAACCTGGGCATCAAGCAGCCCGTGAGCAACATCATCGACGCGTATGAGAAGCACGACGCCGACGCCATCGGCATGTCGGGGCTGCTGGTGAAGTCCACCGTGGTCATGCGCGAGAACCTGCAAGTGCTCAACGAGCGCAGGCTCGATCCGCCGGTGATCCTTGGCGGGGCGGCGCTCACCCGCAAATATGTCGAGCAGGACTTGCGTCCGGAATACGAAGGCTCGCTCTATTACGCCAAGGACGCCTTCGCCGGCCTGCACCTCATGGACCAGATCGTCACCGGCGCTGGCGAGCCGCGCGCTGTAGCGTCGCCCCTCGTGGGCGGCGGCGAGGCGCGCGCGACGCGCGGCGCGACGGAGCTGCCTGAGCGACCAACGGTCGACCTTCACGAAGAGGCTTCCGAGCGTTTCGGCTATGTACCTCCGCGGTCGAACATCTCCCGCGATGAGCCCGTGCCTCAGCCGCCGTTCTGGGGTCGGCGCGTGGTCGAGCGCATCGATCCTCGCGCCGCACTGGCCTACTTGAATGAAAACATGATCTTTCAGGTGCAATGGGGCTTTCGCAAGAACCGCCGCAGCCCGGAGGACTTCAAGCGATATATCAATGACGAAGTCCGGCCGATCCTGCGGCGCCTTTTGGATCAATGTGAGCGCGAGGACATCTTGAAACTGCAAGCCGTTTACGGCTTCTGGCCGGCCCAGGCCGATGGCGACTCACTCATTGTGTATGACCCCGACGACCACGATCGGCAGCTTGCCGTTTTCGAGTTCCCGCGAATGGGCAAGCCGCCGTACTGGTGCCTGAGCGACTTCTTCAGGCCCATTTCCAGCGGCGTGTACGATGTGGCCGCGTTCAGCGTGGTGACCGCCGGTCGGCGAGTCAGCGAAGTCGCCCGCGAGTGGTTCGCGAAGGACCGCTATCAGGACTATCTATACCTGCACGGCCTGGGCGTGGAGACGGCCGAGGCCTTGGCCGAGTACATCCATAAGCAGATTCGCGTGGAGTGGGGCATCGCCGGCTCCGACGCCCGCGACAAGCAGGAAATCTTCAAACAGCACTACCAGGGCTCGCGCTACAGCTTCGGCTACCCCGCCTGCCCACGGCTGGAGGATCAGCTCAAGCTCTGGTCGCTGCTCGAACCCCAGCGCATCGGCGTCACTCTCTCCGAGGAATTCCAGCTCGAGCCCGAGCAGACCACCACCGCCCTAATCACCCACCACCGCCAGGCCAAATACTTCAACGTGCGGTAGGCTGGACATTGAATGCCGCTCCGCGCCCGTAGCGCCTGAATGGACCGCGCGGTTGCAACTTCCGACGATGACCGTGGTCCCCGCGGCGCTTCAAGCCGCAGGGTTTGCCCAAACCGCCGCCGGTGCGTTTCGGAACATAACTCTTTGTGTGGCAATGGTTTACGTCGCCGCTGCGACGGCGATGCCGCGGTGACAGCCTGCGGCACGGCCGGTGTATCGGTCGTTGTGTGCGAGCGGGCGGCGTGCGGGTAAATCCGTCGTGACTTGGACGCCTTCGGTTGCCTACAATCGAGCGACCTGAGCGCTTATTTAGGAGGGAATGAAGCCCAATGAACGAAGAGACTTTCCAGCGCAAGCTGTCGGAATTGATCGCGGAGATCGCCACGCTGCCGGCCGGCGAGCGCGACAAGCTCGAACTCCTGGCCGAGCAGACGCGCGAGCGACATCGTCAACTCAAGGAAACGGTCAACAGCCTCCAGGAAAGCATCGACTTCGTGCGCCTCAGCATCAAGTACATGCTCTTCGATCTGGAAGCCACGCGTCGAGAGAACCAGCAGTTGCGTAAGCTCCTCGACGAGCAGTCGCAGCATTAACAACGATAACGCGACGACCCTGGCGGCCGAGTGATACGACCCTCACTCGACCCCGGGTCGCCCTAGGACCCACGCCCGCGGACGCTACTCCGCGGGCGTTCTTCTTGATTGTTCGACTACCCCCTGCCGTCGTGCCTCAATCGCACCTTCCGCATCTGTCGCGGCAGAAGCCGGTGGTCGCGGGACCGCCGGCCCCGCAGACGCCCGTGGCACAGGTACCCGGCGAGCAATCGCTGTTCGCGTCGCAGGGGATGCCGGGGTTCGGC
>Ga0187893_10000133_pt1 | contig 169077 bp, 144 predicted proteins | sample MA1701074metaG_FD_139574 | JGI IMG/M metagenome (GOLD analysis project Ga0187893, IMG submission 139574) | White microbial mat communities from a basaltic lava cave in the Kipuka Kanohina Cave System on the Island of Hawaii, USA - MA170107-4 metaG ...
CTGCACGATGCAGACCCCTCGCTTCGCTCGAGATCACGAATCACTAAGAGCTGGTTGAAACAACCAGAAGGTTGTCATTCCGAGCCGCCGCAGGCGGCGAGGAATCTGCATTTCCTGGCATTTTCTGCAAAATGCAGACCCCTCGCTTCGCTCCGGATGACAGTCAAAAGCACTTCTTCAACAAGCTGTTAGGGGAGAAGGGCCAAGGGAGAGGGAAGAGGGAGCCCAAGACCAGTGAGCCAGCGGGAAGGAGGCAAGCCGCTCGCCCCCGCTGGCACGAGTTAGAGAAGCTCTCTCCGTTGCTCGGCGGTCATTTCCACGTCGCGGAGTATCGAACGCAGAAGCCCGGGGTCCAGTATTTCACCGCGATGAACAGGGATGCTCGTCGCGCGACCATCCGGGTGCTTCAGGAAGAAATGACTGCCCGCGGTTCGCGCGATCTCAAAACCGGCTTGCGCAACGCTCGAATGAGTTGTTTGCCCTTGATTCGCGGCAGGCGAGTCATAGACACACGCGTTGGACGCCAACCAACTCAACGGCCTGATGCTCTTCCACGCGCTCAGCGAGGCAAAGCCGGATGACTTCCCTGACGCGCTTCATGAGCGTGTCCAGGTTCCTGGCCTGCGTATGGCAGCCGCGCAATTCGGGAACGCGGGCGACAAACCAGTCTTCTTCGTCGCGCTCAATGATCACTGTGAATTCACGCTTCGCCCTCACCGCAAACCCCTGCGAGCAGTCTATCATGGGCTCGCCGGTAAAGTGGCAGGGGTTAGCAAGAGGGCGAGGGGCGAGGGGAACGGTCAGGAAAAGGGCGACCCTCTCCCCTCACACCTCTCCCCGCTCCCCTGTTCTTTCTTCTTGTTGACTTTGAGATGGACGACAATCTCCTTGCGGGTGTCAAACGAGGAGATGCTGCGCTTGGCGGAGGCCTGGTCGCCGTGCTCGGCGTGAATTTCGTAGTCCACGTTGGGGTCCAGGCCGGAGAAGCGGTATTGCCCGCCGTCGTCGGCAATGTGCGTGCGCACGGTGTTGCTCTTGAGGTTCTTCAGGTACACCACGCCGCCGGCGATGGTGTTCTCGTCCTTGTCCACCACCGAGCCGCGCACCGTGCGCAGCGCGGATTCGCGCTTGCGGTCCTGCGCGGACACCAAGGTGCCCGCCGCGGCAAAAAGCAGCCCCGCCACGAGGCTCGTTAGCAGGGCTCGGCGCCCTTCGTTCACGTTGGTCACTCCTGCTCCCGGATCTTCATTTCTTCTCTTCCTTGCCCGCCGCGGGTTGCATGCGGAAGGTGAAGTCTTCTCGCTGGGCGTGGCGCGCGTCCACCTTGCGCTCCTGTTTCTCGAAGCCCCTGGCTTCCACCGTCAGCTCGTACTCCGCGCCGTGCGGCACGCGGATGGCGAACTCACCGCGCCGGTCGCTGCGCCCGCGCCAGCGGATGTTCTTCTCCCCCGCGCGGCGGATGCCCGCTTCCGCTCCCGGAAGCGAAAGCCCCTGCTGGTTGAACACCGTTCCGAAGACCAGGAAATCCTCCGCAGGGCCCTTCCTTTTCTGTTCCCGCCCGGGACCGGCCGTTGCGAAGGCCGCCGCCGTCGCGCACCACAGCAGCGCGCCGCACAGGGCCCACAGGGTAGGATGGCGCGCAGGGTGGAAAAGATGCCGGGGGAGCAGGAGGCTACTCTTCTTCATCCTCTTCGTCTTCCTCGAGGTCTTCTTCGTCAAACTCTTCTTCTTCGTCGTCGGACTCTTCTTCGTCTTCGTCCTCATCCGCCAGGGAGTTGAGCTGCACCGGGGACTTCGACACCACCTCCAGCTCCACTTCACACTCCGGGCAGGACATGATTTCGCCTTCTTCCACTTCGTCTTCGTCCACGTCAATGGAAGCGGCGCACTCCGGACACCTGACCATGGCGGAACCCCTCCGGAATCCTACCTGCGCAACCGGCGTATTATATACCCCCGTTGTCAAGTCAAAATGCAAGTGCCCAAGGCTATCAGCCTGTGCCCGGCCGTTCCTGGTTCGAATGCCATGGACGCTCAAACCAAGCTTCCCATCGTGGGTGTCGGCGGCGTGGTCATCCACGACGGCCGCGCGCTGCTGGTGCGCCGCGGCCATGCGCCCTTGCCAGGGGAATGGTCCATCCCCGGCGGGAAGGTCGAAGCCGGCGAATCGCTCGAAGAAACCGTGCGGCGCGAGCTGCGCGAGGAGACCGGGCTGGACGTCCGCGTGGGGCCGCTGATCGAAGTGGTCGAATCGGTGTTCCGCGACGCTTCCGGCGCGGTGACCGCCCACTACATCATCCTCGACTTCTTCTGCCGAGCCATCCGTGGCGCGCCCCGCGCCGCCGGCGACGCCGCCGAAATTGCCCTCGTTGCGGAAGGGGACTTGTCGCGCTACCACCTTACGCCAGCCGCGGCCCGCGTCCTGATGAAGGCGTTCGCGTGGTCGCGCGAAAGCGCATGAGTCAAGAGATGACGCAGAGACGCAGAGACCGCTGAGGTGCGCAGAGAAAGAGCTGAATGATCGCCGTCTTCCCGGCGAGCCTCAGCGGACTCCCCGTCTCTGCGTTGTCCTTTGAGCTTAGTTTGCCCGCGAGGCGTGCGCCTGCGCCTGGAGCGCGAAGTAGATCTTCTTGTGCCCGGGGCTGTTCTCATGCCCGATGAGGAACGCGGAGAGCGGGGACCAATCGCGGATGAGCAGGCGCGGCTGCGCGGCGTCCGCGGGCAGATCAAAAACGAGCTGCGTGGTGTACGAATCGCCGGGTCGCAGCGGGTGCGTCAGCGGCACGGTGCTGCCTACCAGCGCCTTTTGCCCTGCAAGCGATGTGCCGTAGCGCCGGCCCTGCTGGTCGTACACGTGCAGTTCCCGGGGGTTGGGCCGCAGCGGCATGTCCGGGGGACGGCGGGAGGAGATGGTGTCCGCGTCAAACCACGTGCGCACGGTGACCACGTGGAACATGCCGGCAGCGGTGGCTTGCGCCGGGCCTTCCCCCAGCGTCTTGGCCGTGCTCACCTCGGTGACGGTGTAGGCCACGTGGCAGTCAATCTCGCAAAAATACTTCTGCTGGCCGGCTCTGAGCAGTGTTTCCTCGCTGGTCCAGGAAAAGCCCAGCAGCGTGCCTCCGTACACCCCGCCGAACACCGCCCCCGCCGCCAGAATCCGCATGGCCGTGGCGCGTTTCCCGGCTGCCAGCGTCCACAGGAACGCCAGCCCCAAAAGACCCAGCAGGAGCGCCGATCCCAGGAACGAGAGAACCACCAGCCCGGCTTGGTCCGGCATGAAGATTTCCATAACTCCTCCCTCCCCGCGGCAGGGGCCATCCGGCCCCTTCCGCTACGTGTCGCGCCGCGTAGCCGCCACCAGCGCGCCCACCACGGCCACCAGCACTATTCCCACCACCCGCAGCGTGAGCACGGCAGCAAACTCCCAGGGCCGGGGCGCATCCGCAGCATCGCAATCCGGGCGGCATAAACCCGCCCCTACGCCACCGCTTCCGGGATGCGCCCGAAGCGCCGCTCGCGCCGGTGATACTCTGCCACGGCGATGGCCAGGTCCGCGGCGGTGAACTCCGGCCACAGCGTCGGCGTGAAGTACAGCTCCGCGTAGGCGCATTCCCACAACAGAAAGTCGCTCAGCCGCTGCTCGCCGCCGGTGCGGATCAGCAGGTCCACGTCGGGCGCCAGGGGCGCTCCGGGACTGACCCCGCCCAGCAGCCGCGCGAACGCGTCGCGCGAAACTTCCATCGAGGTGTACAGGCGGCAGGCGGCGCGCAGGATGGCGTCGCGCGCGGAGTAGTCCAGCGCCAGGCGCACGGTCAGGCCGGACGCGCAGGCCGTGGCCAGCTCTGCGTCCACGATGGCCTCCTGCAAGCTCGCCGGGAAGTGGTCGCGCCGGCCGATGACCCGGAGGCGGATGGTGCTTGAGCGCGCCTCCGCGGCCTGTTGCCTCAGGAAACCCTCGAAGACGCACAGCAGGGTGCGCACTTCCTCGGCGGGGCGCTGCCAGTTGTCCGAGGAGAAGGCGAAGAAGGTGAGCGTGCCGATGCCGTACTCCGGCGCGGCAGCGATGGCCCGGCGCACGCCGCCGGAGCCCGCCGCGTAACCGGCGGAGCGGGGCTGTCCGCAGGACTCGGCCCAGCGGCCGTTGCCATCGGGGATGATGGCCACATGGAGGGGCGCGGGTCGCGGGGCGCTCTCGGGCATGGCCGGAGAATACGCGGGCCGAAGGGTCTTGTCAAGTACTTTGTGATGTAAAGTTACCTGCGCCCCCGGATCCGCGCTGGCCTTCCCGCTGGCCCTCTACCATGGCTTGCAGCGCCTCCCATCCCTGCAACTGCCGTTGCTCCGCCGCGCCCAACTGCCCCAGCCGCCGCCGGTGCCTCATGGCGCGGATGCGCCGCCGCGTCGCACGCGGCAGGTTCACCTGCTGATTGACCACCAAACCTGTGACCGTCTGCCGCTGGTGCGCGCGTTGCACGCGCACCTTCTTCTTCCACTGAATGCGGAAACCTTCCTCGCGAATGGCCTCGACGATGACATGCAGCGCGGCGCGGCTCACTGCCAGGGGAGCCGAATCGCTCCCGGGGCCGTTGCCTGAGCGACGGTTTCCCCAACTGGGAAACGAAAACGTGAGGTCGTCGGCATAGCGCGTATACGCGCCGCCGGGACCCGGTTCCCGGCGAAATGTACCCTGGCCGCGCCCGTCGGGCATGGCGGTGGGGCCGCACGCCTCCGCCAGCGCGGCCAGCCGCGTGTCCAGCTTGCGGCACACCAGGTTGCTGATGGCCGGCGACGTGGGCCCGCCCTGCGGCAATGTGCCCTCATGCGTGCAGATGCTGGTGAGGATGGCCGCGGAGTCGTCGCTCCAGCCGTGCGCGACGAACATTTCGTGGACCCGCGTCCGGTCAATGCCCGGGAAGAAATCGGCCAGGTCCAGGTTGATCACCACGGCGCGCTCGGCGTGGGGCCGAGCATTGTCCACGATGCTCCGCCCGCGGACGAAGCCGGTGGCCGCGGGATGCGGACGCAAGGGGTTGAGCAGGCGGCGCAGGACGCGGCGCTGAAGCAGCTTGAGGGCGTCGCCAGGGGCGTCAATCGTGCGCTCGCCGCCGCGCCGCTTGGGGATCGTGAACCGCCGGTACGCAAACTCCGATCCCGCGCGCGGCCCTTTGCTCCACGGAGTCAGCTCCGCGAGCGGCACTTCCAGCCAGCGCGCCAACTCCTCCGGCGTGCGTCCCGCGCGCTTCCCACCCAGCGCGCGCTTCAGTTTGTCGAAGAAGCCCACTGTAGAACGGCGTCCGGGCGGCGCTGCTGGCCATCCGCAGGATGGCACTTCCAACTTCCGGCGCCACAGTCGCGCCCGGCTGACGAAACATCAGCCCGACCTTTGACGGTCCGCCAGCGCCGCCCGCCGCCAACGCGCGGAGTATGCGCGAGTCTGCAAGCCGGCACAAGGGCGGGGCCGCTGCCACCACCTTAGGAACGCGGGTAGCGGCCGGCGAGCGCGTTCCAGCGGATGAGGAGGAGGTCGGCGAGCATGCGCGGGCCGTCGCGCAGCACGTGAATCTTCGAGTGCGGGTCGTGGGCCCAGCGGATGGGCGCTTCCACCGCGCTCAGGCCCAGGCGTTGCGCGAGGAAGAGAATCTCCGGGTCGAAGCCGTAGTCTTCGATGCGTTGCAATTCGAAGAGCGCGCGGCACTGCGGCATGCGGAAGGCCTTGAAGCCGCATTGGGTATCGAGGAAGGGCAGGCCGGTGAGCACGCGCACCGCGGCGTTGAAAGCGCGCCCGGCCAGCTCCCGCGGCGCGGACTGATGCACTTCGATTTGCGCCCGGGAGACGTGGCGCGAACCCAGGGCCACGTCCGCGCCGGTATCAATCGCGGCCATCAGCTTGTCCGCTTCTTCGATAGGCGCGCTCAAGTCCGCGTCGGTGAAGAGCGCGATGCGCCCGCGCGCCGCCAGCATCCCGGCGCGCACAGCGAAGCCCTTGCCGTGGTTCCGTGGGCCGGTGCTGAGCAGCACCAGCGAAGCAAACTGCTCGCGGAACCCGTGCACGGCAGCGGCGGAACCGTCCGTCGAGCCGTCGTCCACCACAATCACTTCGGCATCGAGCTGCCGCGCTTCGAGGAAATCGCGGATCAGGCCCAGCGCGCGCGGCAGCCGGCGCTCCTCATTGAACGCGGGAATGATGATCGAAAGGGCGGGCGAGGCGTCGCTCATCACCGGCTCGGCCACGCGGGGTTGTGCCAGCCGTGCGCGCCCACCAGCGGCACGAAGCGGCAATAGTGCAGCGTCTCCGGAGCGGAGATTTGACTGCTGCGGCGGCGCACCCGCACCAGCTCCTGCTGCTTCTCGCCGCCCACGGGGAGGACCAGGCGCCCGCCCTCCGCTAGCTGCTCCGCCAGCGGCGGAGGCACGCCGGGCGCTGCGGCGCTCACCAGGATGGCGTCGAAGGGCGCCCGTTCCGCCCGGCCCAGGGATCCATCGCCGGCGTGCACCAGGACATTTCCGTAACCGAGTCGCGCCAGGCGCTCGCGGGCCGCGGCGGCCAGGCCGGCATGCACCTCGACCGTGTGTACTTCGCGCGCCAGGAGTGATAGCACCGCGGCCTGGTAGCCGGAGCCGGCGCCGACCTCCAGCACGCGCTCTTCGCCGCTCAGCTCGAGCGCTTCGGCCATCGCCGCCACCATGTACGGCTGCGAAATCGTCTGCCCGTCGCCGATGGGCAGCGGCTGGTCGGTGTACGCAGCCGCGCGGTTCTCCTCCGGCACGAACTCGTGCCGCGGCACTCGCAACATGGCTTCGAGCACGCGCGCTGAAAACCCGCCGCGCGCGCGAAGCTGCTCCGACACCATGAGGCGGCGCAACTCGTCGAACCTGGGCGCGATGCTGAGGCTCCGGGCAAACACGGGTCACTCGCTTCCGCCTTGCGCGGCCGCTGCGGGCTGGGCGTGGCGTTCCCAGGCGCGCGTGGCCAGAATGTCGCTCACCTGGTCGAGGGCGAAATCAATCTCCTCATCCTTGTTATAGAAGTGCGGCGAGAAGCGGATGCCCGCGCCGGGACGAAAATCCACGAGGACGTCACGGGCCAGCAGTTCCCGGCACACTTCGCGGGCGCAGGGACAGAAGATGGAGACGGTGCCGCCGCGCTCGGCCGAGTCGTGCGAGGTGTTGACGCGCCAGCCGCGCGTCAGCGCGATGTCCACCAGTCGTTCCGTCTGGCGCTGCGACTTGGCGCGGATGGCTTCAACGCCCACCTTGCGAATAATCTCGAGCCCCGGCCGCGCCGCGTACAGCGCGGGGATGTGCGTGGTGCCGTTCATGAAGCGCAACGCGTCTTCGGTGCGGTCCATGCCGCCGGGCTCGAAGTGGAACGGCCGCTTGTGCGCGAACCAGCCGGTAAACATCGGCTCCATTTTCTTCTGCAAATCCTCGCGCACATACAGGTAGCCCACGCCGGGGCCGCCGCACAGCCACTTGAGCACGCCGCCCACGGCGAAGTCCGCGCCCAGCGCGCGCACGTTCACCGGCACGGTGCCCGCGGCCTGGAACACATCGAGCACCACGTGCGCCCCAACTTTGTGCGCTTTCTCGATGATGGCCTTCGCGTTGACGATGTATGCGCTGCGGAACAGCACCAGGGAAATGGGCGCCAGCAGCGTGCGCTCATCAATCGCCGCCAGCACTTTTTCGAGCGGGATGCGCAGCGCGTCGCCGCTTTCGATCAGCTCGAAGCGCGCCCCGCGCCGCTGCTGCTGGTGGTAGAAATACTGCACCGAGGGGAAGTCCGCTTCGACCATCACGATCTTGTTGCGCGGGCCGCTGAAGTCGAAACACGAAGCGATGATGGCTTGCGCCGTGGTGACGTTTTGGTGGACGGAGACTTCGCCGGGCCCCGCGCCGATGATCGCACCGACGGCGTTGCCCACTTCCATGGGCAGCTCCCACCAGCCTTCTTCCCAGGCGCGCACGCCGCGCGTGGCCCATATTTCGGTGTACGCGCGCATCTGGGCCTCGACGCCCCGCGGCATGGCGCCCAGCGAATTGCTGATCATGTAGGTGCTGCGGCTCAGGATCGGGAACTCATCCCGCCACCTCAGCAACTCGTCCATGCCGTTTCCCTCTTCGAGAGGCGAGTCATCAAAACAGTCGAGCGGCCTGAGAAACGTGGTCTCTTTCTTCGAGCGAGGACTCTTCTCGAATCCGCTGCCTCAACCCAGCGCCGCAGGCCTGCAGCAATGCACTCCAATGGGCCTCTGTTTTCACCTCGAGGAACTTCCGGGAGGAGGCCAAATAGACCACCGCCTTTTTCTTCATCCGCGCCAGCCGGAAGACGTTCAGTAGCGTGCCGGCGCTTTTTCCATCCCAGATCATCAGACCCACCGATGCCTCCGCAGCCATCGCTCGATCCTTAGCGGCGAAGAACTGGAAGCCTGTCCTGCTCTCGCTGACCGGGATATGCCGGACGGGCCAATTCCCCAGGTTGTTGCGGCATTCCTCTCCGGAACAAAAGACGGTAATGTTGGAATATGCCCTGCCTAGAAAAAACTCCTGGACAGCTTTGTCGGCGCCTGAGGCATCGCCGACCAGAATGGGCAAGCGCTTACGAATCATGGTTTCGAGACGCCGACGGACATCCCCATCAAGATGGCGAATGCGCCGGGACCCGCCAATGAAGACCATGTTCATACATTACTCCGGGTTCGTGTAATCGCAAGAGCAAACACCTCGGCAGCCCCGGCTTGCAAGAGAGCTTCCGTGACCGCATTCATGGTGGCGCCGGAGCGGAACAGGTCGTCGAAGAGGAGAATCCTCTTGCCTCGGACGGCGCTCTCGTCCACGGCGTGGGCGCCAGCCAGCAACCCGAGGCGGCTGTTGAAGTCATAGACGTCCTTCAACTGGAGCGTCTCGCGCGTCTTGCGAACCGCGTCCCTCAGGAAGGGGACTCCCAGCCGCTTACCCAAGGCCTCGCCAAGCACCAACGCGGGTTGGCGCGGCCGTGGACGCGTGGGAGGAACGCTGGCTACGGCCTCGAAAGCGGGGCTCCACTTGGAGATGAAAGCTACGGCGGCCTCTACCAAGTCATCCACTACAGCCACATCGTTCTTGTACTTGAGACGATAGAGCAGCTCGCCGGCTTCCGTGCGCTTGGTCTCGAATTGCGGGTGTCCGTACTCATCGTCTCCTACATAGGTGCTGCTCACCGTGTGAAAGTCCAGAACAAAACCCTCCCGCCATCGGCCCTGGATCTTTATCGGTTGGACCTGAAGCATGGGCTTGAATGGAGCCGTGGAACTCCGCCCGGTCTTGGCAACGCCAAGGTAGCACAGCGCGATCAGCGCCAGCCAGGGCACACCGGCGGTGATGCAGATGCGCATCCCGGGGATGAACCAGGTCGAAACGAGCACGGCGGCAAGGGCGGCCAGCCCGGCCAGCGACGACCACGGCCCCGGCGGCGCAAACCGCGCGAACGACGTGGCCCGGCGGCGAAAAGCCAGATGCGTGACCAGGATCATCATCCACGCGTACAGCCCGCCGAAGAAGGCGGCGCCGAGCATCCCGATGTAGGTGTCGGTGTCCTTGAACTGTGCGGCCAGGACAATCGCGGCCAGCATGCCCAGGCTGGAGACGGCCAGCGCCGCGCGCGGCACGCCGCTGCTGCTCAGCCGGCCCAGCGCCGCGGGCGCGTAGCCGCCGCGCGCCAGCGAGAACATCATGCGCGTGGTGAGATACAGATTGCAGTTCACGCTCGAGAGCGCCGCCGTGAGCACCACGAAGTTCATCACCCCCGCCGCCGCGGGAATGCCCACCGTGTGGAACACCCGCACGAAAGGGCTCTCCGTGATGCCGGCCTGGTTCCAGGGCATCACGCCGACCAGCACCGTCATGCCGCCGATGTAGAAGAGCGCCAGGCGCGCCAGCGTGGTCCGCAAAGCGCGCGGCACTGCTTTCTCGGGCTCCTGCGCTTCGCCCGCGGTGACCGCCACTACTTCCACGCCCAGAAAGCTGAACACGGCCATGGCCACCCCCAGCGCCACGCCCGTCCAGCCGTGCGGGAGAAAGCCGCCGTGCGCCGTGTAGTTGGCGGCGCCCACGGGTTCGAAGCCAATACCCAGCAGCACCGCGGCGCCCAACGCCAGGAACACCACAATGGTCACGACCTTGATCATCGCGAACCAGTATTCGAACGTGCCGAAGTTGTGCACGCTCTGCGCGTTCACCCAGATCAACGCGGCGGAAAACGACGCCACCCACACCCACGCGGGCACGCTGGGGAACCACAGCCGGCAATAAATGGCCGCGGCCACCACTTCGCTGCCGATGGCCACCGCCTGCGCCAGCCAGTACGAGTAGCGCACCGTGAAACCGGCCCACGGGTGGACGTACATCTCCGCGTACACGCCGAAGGAGCCGGCCACCGGATGCGCCACGGCCATTTCGCCGAGCGCCCACATAATCGCCAGCGCGATCAGCGCTCCCGCGGCGTAGCTCAGGATCACCGCGGGCCCCGCCAGCTTCACCGCCAGCGCGCTGCCGAGGAACAGGCCTGTGCCAATCGAGCCGCCCAGCGCGATCATCGAGAGCTGCCGCGGCGTCAGCCGCCGCTGCAACCCCGCCTCGCGTTCGAGCGCCTGGCTGGCCTCGCCGCGCATCCGCGGGCCGGTCACTGCTCCCTGCGCGCCCGCGCTTCGAGGCGCCTCGTCTCCATTCGATCCGGCTGGGTTCAATGGGATTCAGCCCCGCGCCATCCTACCAAGAATCGCTGGGGTGCACGCCGGGAGTTGAGGGGGCCGCGGCGCGCGGCACGGCGGACGGGTGAGGATCATTGGGCCACTGGCAAGTGGTCATGCCCCCTTGACTTGAGTTGACGGTTCAGCTCCTCTTTCGTTTGCTTGGTCTGCCGGGTGATGTCCAGCAAACTGTTCCACATCCCGGCGTCCTGCACGGTGAGGGTCGTCACCCGCGGCGCCACCAGGTTGGTAGTATCGCCGTCCAGCATTCTGGGGGGATCGCTGATGGTGACGGTCTGATCCTGCGCTTGGATTGCGATGGCCTGAAACAGCGGACACAACAGAACCACGAGAGCCTTGCGAACCAGGGACATGGCGCCTCCTTTGCGGCGTGAACCAACGAGCGGGCCATCGGCGCCGCTCAAATGCAAACAACGAAGCTGGCGGCCATTCCCCTTTTGCGTTTCCGAAGGCCTGCTGAGGCGCACTGGCTCCGTCACCTTTGGCTCGGTGGACGTATAATTCGCATCGCGGAAGAGCCGTGCAAAGGAGGATCTCTTGAGGCGACTGGTTGCGGTTTTGCTCCCGATATTGGCCCTGGGCCTTTGCTACGCGCCGGGTGCGGCGGCCCAGCCGCCGAAGAAGGCCGATGCCGGGTCCGCGAAGGGCCCGGCAAAGGCGGCGCCGGCGGCGCCGCGAAAGGACCCGCTGGCCGGCTTCGACGATTGGGTGGAAACGGTCCGCATGGACTGGAAGATCCCCGGCCTGGCCGTGAGCATCGTGAAGGACGGGCAGGTCATCTACGCCAAGGGCTTCGGCCTGCGCAACGTGAAGCAGAACCTCCCGGTGACGCCGGACACGCTCTTCGCCATCGGCTCGAACAGCAAGGCCTTCACGGCGGCGTCCCTGGGCATCCTGGTGGATGAGGGCAAGCTGGACTGGGACAAGCCGGTACGCCAGTACATCCCGTCGTTCAAAATGAACGATGACTACGTGACCGAGCACCTGACCCCGCGCGACCTGGTTACCCACCGCTCCGGCCTGCCCCGCCACGACCTGATGTGGTACGGCGGGCCCTTCTCGCGCAAGGAAATGTTCGACCGGCTGCGCCACCTCGAGCCCAGCCGCGGCTTCCGCGCCTCCTACCAGTATCAGAACCTCATGTTCATGACCGCCGGGTACCTGGTCGAGCAGGTCACCGGCCAGACCTGGGAGCAGTTCATCCGCAGGCGCTTCTTCGAGCCTATGGAGATGCGCGCCAGCAACACCTCGGTGACGGAGCTGCCCCGCGCCGCCGACGCCTCCCTGCCCTACCAGGAAGAAAAGGGCGAAGTGAAGGAAGTGCCTTACCGCAACATTGACCAGATCGGCCCGGCCGGCTCCATCAATTCCAGCGCGCGCGAAATGGCCGCCTGGCTCATCGTGCAGATGAACAAGGGCAAGTACAAGGACAAGCAGATCATCCCCGAAGCCCAGCTTCGCCAGACGCAAACGCCGCAGGTGGTGGTCCCGCCCTCGCCCACGGCGCCCGCCTACGACGAGCTTTTCTACAACTCCTACGCCATGGGCTGGATCATCAACGCCTACCGCGGCCACCTGCTGCATGCGCACGGCGGCGGCATTGACGGCTTCATCTCGCAGGTCTCCATGCTCCCGAAGCAGAAGCTCGGCGTCGTGGTGCTCACGAACTTGAGCCCCAACGCCGTGCCCGACGTCATCGTGTACAACGTGTACGACCGCTTCCTCGGCCTCGAGCCGGTGGACTGGAACACGCGCCGCAAAGACGAGCGCGCCAAGGCCCGCGAAGCGCAGCAGAAAGCGGAACAGGACAGCGAAGCCGGCCGCAAGACCGGGACCCAGCCCACGCACGCCCTCGCCGATTACACCGGCAAGTTCGAGCACCCCGGCTACGGCGTCCTCACCATCGCCCAGGGCAGCGACACGCTGACCATGAGCTACAACGGCCTCCGCTCGCCGTTGCGCCACTATCACTTCGACGTCTTCGAGACCACCGAATCCTCCACCGGCCGCCTGAAGTTCAACTTCGCCATGAACCAGAAGGGCGACATTGACAAGGTCCGCGTGCCCCTGCAAGGCGGCGTGCCCGACATCGTCTTCACGCGCATGCCCAGCGGCGAGGCCGGCCCCGAAACACTGAAAAAACTTGTCGGCGAGTACGAGCTTCCCGGCGCGTCCGTGAAAGTGTGGCTCCGCGATGAAAAGACCTTGATGGCCACCGTCGCGGGCCAGCCGGACTACGAGCTGGTCCCGTACCAGGGGCTGGAGTTTCAGTTCAAAGGACTCACCGGCTTCTCCATCGAGTTCAAGATGAGCGGCGATACACCCGGCGAGGCGGTGATCACCCAGCCCAACGGCGTCTTCACCGCCAAGCGCAAGATGTAGGGTTCTCGACGAAACGGTGGAGAGGCCCGCTAGTCCCCGTTGCGCGCCAGCAGTTCCTGCATGGTGGCGCGAGCGGCGCGGATGGGCGCCGAGACGCGCACTTCCTCGCGCGGCGAATCCACGTCAATGCGCAGTTTGCTGCCGACCTTCTCGATCCGCACCTGCTCGCCGTGGCGCCCTTCCACTTCCACCAGGACAAAGTCGGGCAGGCGCTCCAGCTCTTCGAGCGCGGCGGTGGCCGCGGGCAGCGCCGCGCGAGCTTCCTCCGGCAGGCGGGGGAAATGCTGGTCGGGGATGAACTTCACGCCCCAGGTGGCCAGCGTGGCCGGGGCCACCACGAACACGCGGTGCCCCCCATCGCGCTTTTCCTTCACATTCACGGTGACCGCGCCCTGGTGAAAAAGCACCGCGCCGCCGATCAACCCCGTGTACGCCGCTCCCGCCAGAAATTTGCCGAAGACCATGACCGCCTCCGTGTGACACAGGCGCTCTTGCCTGTGCGAACCCGTTGCAGGAGACCTTGCTCCCATGTGGAGCGGGGCGCTTGCTCGTGCGCCCGAACCGGCACACCCTGGCTGTCCGCGCCACTCCTACTCGGATGTGCTCTTGGAATCGATCCAGACGCGGACGGTCTGGCGCCCGTCGCGCACGCTGACCAGCTCGGCATCGCCGTGCTTGGCCAGGGCGCGAATGGCCGCCAGGATGTCCAGTTCGTTCGAGCCGCCGGAGAGCAGCGCTTCCACCACGCTGATGGGCAGCTGGACGTCCACCTTCTTCTCCGCGCGTGCGGAGATTTTTTCGCCCTCCTTGGTGGTTCGTTCGGGGCGCTCGTTCTCGCTCACGTTCACCAGCATGTAACCGCCCTGTTTGGCCACGCGCACGTTCTCGCGCGAGGACTGCACGGTGACAAACTCGCCGTCGGGGGCGTTGCGCACCGCTTCGTACACCGCGCGCAGATCAATCTCATCAATCTTGGAGTGGTCCACGCGGATTTTGCCGTGGCTGAACCGGTCCACCTTGATGGCCGGGAGGATGGCTTCGGCCAGGGCCAGCGGCACGTTGACGCGCACCGTCTCCCCCTTCTCCCCGTCACGCCCGCCGTCGATCACCCGGACGTGCAGCCAGCGGTCGGCGGTGGCCGCCGTCGAGCCCTTGGACTGCGCGTACGCCGCTATGCCCGCCGAAACGGCCAGCGCCGCAATCAGTGCCGCAAGAATCCATCTCTTCGCTTGTTGCATGACCCCTCTCTTTCTTTGCCCGGCCGCTGTCACCCGTAACTACGCGCTCCCCTCCGGGAAAGTTCCGTTCCCAGGCCGGGCCGTGGTCACCGCAAGGGGGGAAGCCGCGAAAGGTAGGCCAACCGTGGTTCCTCCGCTGGTGCGAGGGCCGGCAGACGGCGGTCTCCGCCGCGTAATCCGGTTGATCTCCATAGCAGGCCGAACCGATCCGATTCAAAGGGTGAAAGTACACCGGCGCCTGAAACTCGTCGGTCACCAAATCGACATCACACGGCTGGACAAAAGTTCCCAGTGCCGTACCTCCATTCGTTCCTTCTATGGACTATCCCACGCCGTTACGGATGCTACTGGAAACGTTTTTTGAATTTGACGTCGAGGCCGAAGGTGCCGTTCTGGTCGCGGAGGGCGATGATGGAGACGTCGCGGTTGACGGCGTACTCCACCTGGATGACCTGCTGCTGCGTGGAGCTGACGTTGGTGATGTAGGTGATCACCAGGTCGCGGGCCACCTGCTGCTCGATGGTGATCCGCGCCGAGGCGTTCTGTTCCGTGCCGGTGCCGGCCAGGAACGGGTCAATCCGGAAGCGGCTCACGCCGAAGAGCCGCTCGATGCGCCCGCCAATCTGGCTGGTGACGGCTTCGCCCAGCAGCGCCGAAGCGCCGCTCTCGGTGGACCGGCTGGCCCCGCTGCGCAGTTCGCCCTCGTCCCCGGTGCGGCCCAGCGCCAGCAACTCCACCACATCCGTGGCCGGGAGCGGCGGGTCCGAGCGGTACGCCAGCGTGAGGCGGCTGGCCGGGCCGGTGAAGTTCAGGGTCACTTCGTACTGGCGAATGGTGGTGACCGCTTCCAGGTTCAGTTCGGGATCGATACGGAAGGGGTTGGCAAAGTTGATGTCGCCCCGCGTCAGCGCATACCGGTTGCCCCGGAAGGTCATTTCCCCCGAGAGCAGATGGATGTGTCCGAGCAGGATGGGGTGCTCCCACGTGCCGCGCACCCGGAGTTGCGCGTCGCAATCGAACCGGGCCGCGGCCCATTCCATGCGCGCGTCCGGCGCGGAGACCACTTCAATATCGAACTGTAGATTGCGTACGAAGGGGGATGCGGCGTTCCCGGCGCCGCGCGCGCCTCCCGGCGCGGAGGCCAGCAGGGCGCCGAAGTCGAACCCCTGCGATAGCAGCAGGCGCTCGAGGGTGATGCGCCCGGAGAGCACCGCGGCGCTCTGGGTGCCCGCGAAGCGCAACGCCCCGTGGCCCAGCCAGCTCATCCCTTCCGGGTAGCGGATGCGGGTCCGCGTGGCCCCGATGGTCAGGTCGTACCGCAACGGGCCCTCGCCGTAGGTCACCGAGCCGCCCAGCGCCAGCCGCCCGCCGCCCGCCTCGGCGCTCACGTTCTCAAGCAGCAGGCGGCTGCGGTCAAACACCAGGTCGCCGCGGATGCGGCTGAGCCCCGCGGGGAAATCGCCCAACTGCGCCGCGGCCTCCTCGAGACGCACCCGCCCGGTGATGCGCGGGTTGAGCGTGGTGCCTTCGACGGTGGTGTTGACGCGCGCGCTGCCCCGCGCCTCCAGGTCGGGCACGAAGCCGCCCAGCAATTGCAGGTTCAGCAGGCCGGTGAGCCGCAAGTCCAGGCGGCGGTCGCCGTTGAACCGGGCGAAGCCGGAGATCTCAAAGTCGGTGTCCGCCCCCTTCAGGTGCGCCTGCTCGATGCGCACTTCCTGGGCCCGGTACGCCAGCTTCACCGGGCCGTCGTTGCGGAGCTGCACGCTCTCGTACCCGAACGTGAGCCGGGAGATGTCCGCGGCCACGGAGATCTCGTCCGGCTTCAGCAGGTCGCCGTGCAGCAGGAAGCGCCCGTCCACGCGGCTGTGGCCGGTGAACGACTCGTGCGGCAGGCGCAGTGCGCTCGAGAAGAACGGGTCGAGGTCAATGGCGCGCAGCGTGAGGTCCCCGCGCAGCGGGTACTGCCCGGCCAGCGTCAGGTCCACCGCCCCGCTGAGCGCTCCCTCGCTCATGGCCGAGGTGAGTTCCATCCGCAGTTGCCGCCCGTCCGCGCGCACTTTGCTCTCGAAACTCCCCAGCACTTCGTGGCCCGCGCGCAGGTCCACCACGCGCAGCGTGCCTTCCACCTGCGGAGCCGCGGCCGGGCCGTTGCCCTTCAACTGAAAACTCACCTGGCCGCCCAGCGGCGCCTGCTCGGTTTGCAGGGGCCGCACCTGCTCCAGGGGGATAACGGCGCCGGCCGCGTCAAAAGCGATCCGCCCGTCGCGCAGGCCGTAGCGGGCATTGCCGGTGATCCGGCCGGTGGCCTTGCGAACCTCCGCGCGGTTGAGGCGCACCTCTTCGGAGTCCCACTGCACCTGGCCGCGGGCGCGTTCGAAGTGAAGGCCGTACACCTCCAGATCCACCAGGTCCACCAGCGCGCTCAGTTCCGGCGCGGCTCGCGTGCCGCCCGCGCGGAATTGACCGGAGACCAATGCCCGCGCGGGATAGGAAGTGCCAATGAACGATTGCAGGTCGTCGCTGGGCGCGCGGTCGAGTTCCGCCTCGAGCGACCACGGGTTCTCCGGGCGGAAGGCCCATTGGGTAAGGGCCAGCGACAGGTCCATACGCGCGGCCGTTCCGCCCCGTTGGGCCCGGGCACGGGCCAGCCGGAGTTCGCGCGGCGAATAGGTGATGTCGCCCTCCACCCGGTCCCAGCGGAGCTGGCCGTAGGTGACCTGGGCGCCGCCGGCGCGTCCCGCGAACGTAGGGCCGGCCAGCGGGCCGGTGACGCGTCCGACGAACTCGCCCTCGCCGCCCACCGGAACGTAGTCCGCCCCCATGCCGGAGAGCGCCCGGATGAAGTCATTCCACGCGGCCAGTTCGCGGGCCTCGACCCTGGCCTCCAGGGCGGAATCCGCCGAGCCCAGCGCGCCGCTGACCTCAATCCGGCTCTGGGGGGTGGAAATTTGACTGGCGGCGATCTGCACCCGCTCCCGCTGGCGTTCGAAGTGGAAATTGAGCTTGGCCGTGGCCGGAATCATGCCGGGCCGGGCTTCCCCGGGCGGCGACCACAGGGCCGAGCCGCGGCTCTCCAGGCGCTGAAAGGCGCGCTCCCACGTGGTGATGGCTTGCGCGTCCATGGCTCCATCCCAGCGCAGCGCCGCCACCGGGAAGCCCGGGTGATCTACGGCGGAGAGCGCCGCCGCCACGTTCAACCCGCTGGCGCGCAAGTCGGTGTGGAACTTCGTCCCCGCGAACTCCAGTTCCACTCGTCCCTGGACCAGCCCGCCCAGGGCCCGCGCGCTGAAATCGGCCGAGGTGAGCGTCTTGCCCGTAGCGCTGTAGCTGCCCTGGGCCTCCATTCCGCCCGCATGGAACCAGCGGTAAGGCAGATGTACTTCCCGCGCCCTGTAGCTTCCGGTGACCGCCGCTTGGCCGCCGGAGAACGAGCCCTTGCCGTCGAAACGCACCTGTCCATCGGGCACTTGGGGAGCGCGCAGCGCCGCGCGCAGGTCGCCGAGCGCGAGCTGTCCCTGGTAGGCGAAGGTCCAATCAGGCGCGGCGTAGCCGCCCAGCGCGGCCCGCCCGGAGAGCTGCGATTGCAGGACCCGCAGCGAGAACTCGTCGAGGACAAACGAATCGGGCGCCACCCTGAACTTCGCGGCGACCGTGGCCGGAAACGCCGGGAACTGGCGCAGCGACAGCTTCACCTCTTTCCATTCCAGCTCGCCGTGAAACGAGCCCGGCGCTCCCGGCGCCGGCAAGGGGCGGTAATCCAGGGCCAGGGCCAGCGTCCCGCCCTCGACGCTCAGCGGGACCTCCCGGCCGTTCAAGTTGAGCACGCCTTCGGTGATGCGCAATTGCTTGACGGCCAGGTCGAACAGGCGTTGGTCCAGCGTCCGCCCCGGCGGTGCGGCCGCGGTCCTGGGCACAGGCGCATTCGACCGGCCCTCCGCGTCGAATACCAGGTTCACGACCGGCTTCTCCACGCGCACTTCATCCAGGGACACCTTCCGCCGCAGCAGCGAATCCACGCGCGCGTCCACCACCATCTGGTCCGCGTGGAAGAAGGGCGGCGCGCCTTCCGGCTCCCGGCCGCGCAGCGTGAAGCCCCCCAGCGTGGCGCGCAGGGCCAGCGTCTCAAACCGGAAGGACTGCAACTCGGCCCGGCCGCCAGTCATTTGCTCCACCCGCCGCAGAACCGCGCTGCGGGCCCAGCTCTCCAGCACCCCGGTCCAGGCCAGCGCCGTCACCACCGCGGCCGCCAGGAAAGACACCTTCAGCAGGCGCTTGCTCCAGCGCCGCCATGCGATGCCGCGTATACGAGCCAGCAGTCCCATTCCTATTCTTCCGCCCGCAACCGGATGCGCAGGCGCTTGCGGGATTCTTCCAGCCAGCGCGATGCCCGCTCCGTAATGTCGCGCTGCACCAGCGCTTCGCGGATGCGCTCCTCCACCTCCGCCAGCGGCGGCACGGGCTGGCCGCGCGCGGCCAGCGCCCGCGAAAACTCCTCGCGGTAGTACGCCTCCACGGCCTCCTGCTCGATCTGCGCCGCGGGCCGGAACTTCGCTTCCAGGTAGCGCGCCAGGTACAGTTGCAGCTCCAGCAGGCGGCGCACGCCCGCTTCGTCCAGCTCCAGTTCGCGCAGACGTTCGCGCCACGCCTCGGGCGAGAAAAAGCCGGCCGCCAGCCGCTTCATTTCGCGCTCCACGTCGCCCGCCGCGGGCCGGGCGAAGCCGGAGGCCCGCGCTTCGGTGTGCACCATCCACTGGTCAATGCGCCGGTCCAGCAACTGCTTCTCCGCCGCCGCCGGGCCGCCGGCCAGTTGCTGGAAACGCCCCAGTTCGCGCACTTCGCTCCGCGTGATGGGCTCGCCCTCCACGGTGGCCACGATGCGGTCCACCACGCGTTGCGCCCCAGCCGGCCAGCTCAAGAAGAGGAAGAGGAACCACCGTGGAACACCGCGGAACACGGAAACGGAACCGAAAAGGGCTTGCGGGAAAGAGATAACGACCCGGGAAGCCCGGCGGGAGTCTGTTCGCCCCCGCACCTCCGTTTCCCTTCTGTTGCATCCGTGCTGGTCCGTGTTCATCTGCGGTTTCCCAAGACTTCAGAAAATCGAGCCAATGTTGAAAAAGAACTGGAAGCGCGGCCCGCGGGCCAGGCGCGTGCCGCCCATGCCGTCGTCGGCAAAGAAGCCGGGCGCATTCAACTGGTAACCCAGGTCGAGCCGCACCGGCCCGATCGGCGTTCCGTACCGCAGGCCGATGCCGATGGTGTGCGAAAAGTAGTTGAGGTCCCCCGGCGAGGGTGCCGTCCATCGAAAGGTGATGCGGTTGATCCGGCCAAAGACGTTGCCCGCGTCGTAAAAGACCGCGCCACCCACGCTTTCCCCCAGGCGCGGCAGGCGCATCGGGAAGCGCAGCTCGTGGTTCAGAACGATCATGGCCAGCCCGCCCACGGGGAAGCCGGTCTGCGGATCCCGCGGCCCCGCCTGGTTGAGCCCGAAACCCCGCAGCGTATTCCCCCCGCCGGCAAAGAAGCGCTCCGGCAGGGGGATTTCGTTGAGCGCGGTATCGGGAAGGGGTTCCTGCAACCCCAGCCGCGCGCTGCGGGCGAAAATCAGCCGCCGCCCCACGCGGTGGAAGGTGGAGTTCTGAAAGTAGAAGCGGAGGAAACTGGCGCTGGAACCGATGGGCTTGCCGGCCAGGCTCACGTCCACGGTGTTGAAGTCGCCCCGCGCGGCCTCCGCGGGGTTGTCCCGCCGGTCCCGGATCCAGGTGAAGCTGAACGCCGAGATTTCCGTGGGCTGGCTGAAGAGCGGGATCTGCTGTGGATCAATCTGGAGAGAGTTCGCCTCCACCAGCACGCGCCGGAAAGAGTAGCGGTACAGGAAGGAAGTGGCGTAGGACCGCCGCTGTTCGATCTGCCCGCTGCCCTCGTACCGCTGGGAAGTAAAGGTGCGTACGTCCCGGGTCTTGTCCGCCAGCGCCGTCAGCAGCAGGTTGAGGGAAGACCGGCCCCAGAAGTTCGGCGCCGCGTAACTGCCCAGGGCGCGTCCCTGAAGCGAGCTGGCCCGGGCCTTGAATGAAATGGTGTGGGCCCGCCCGGCGAAATTGGCCTTGCTGATTTCGAACAGCCCGCGCGGGCTGGCGCGAAACGCGCCGCCCACCGGGTCGTCGCCGGCCCCGCCCAGCCGCTGGAACTCGATGCCCCCGCCGTAGGCGATGGTGTAGCGGCGGGCTTCGTCCACCAGGACCACCAGGTTCTTGTCCCGCTCGGTACCCCCCGGATTCTGCGGCGCAATCTGCACCCGGCTGAAGATGCCCAGGTTGTAAAGCCGCCGCTGCGATTCCACCACGTCGCCCTGGCGCAGGGGCTCCTCCGGGGCCAGGAGCACTTCGCGGGCCACCACCTCGCGGCGGGTGTGCTCGTACCCGTCGAGCAGCACCTGGCGGACCCGCACCTGCGGCCCCTCGACAATCTTGTAGAGCAGGTTCACGCGATCCGGCTCGGCCGCAGGGGCCGCTTCCGCTTCGAAACGCGCTTCGGGGAAGCCCTCGTTGAAGTACAGCGCCAGGATGTTGTTGCGGTCGCTGGTCACGCTGGACTCGGAATAGGGCTGGTTGGGGGTGGCGCCGGAAACGCCGAGGAGTTGCTCGGTGTCGAGCGCCGTGTTGCCCTGGATGCGCAGGGCACTGACCCGCGTCTGCGGTCCTTCCGCGATGCTGAAGCGCACCACCAGATTGTCGGCTTTTCCGCCGTGACCCTCGATGACCTCGCCCTGCACGCGCGCGGTGAGAAACCCGTTGGAGATGTACAGCGACTGGACGCGCGCGGCGTCGTCCGCCAGCATGCGCCGGCTGAAATAGCCGCGCTCCAGCAGCCCCGCGGGCTGCATCCCCAGGCTGCCCCGCAACAGCCCGTTGCTGAAGTAACGGTTGCCCTGGAACTGGATGGCCGCCAGGCGGTGGCGCCGGCCCCGCTCTACCCGGTAGGTGATCACCTGCTCTTTGCTCGCCGCGTTCTCCCCCACGGTGTAGGTCACCGTCGAATCGAAGTAGCCCTCGCGCTCGAAGTAGCTGCGCAGGTTGCGGCGGCCCTCCTGCAGCAGGTCTTCGTCCACCGTGCCTTCCTGGTACACAGGAACCAACTCGCGCAGCGTCTTCTGCGAAACCCGCGCCCCTTCCACGGCCACCCTCACGCGCAGCCCCGCGGTGGCCTCCAGCTCGATGGGCACGGCGCGCGTGGCGGCCTCGTACTCGCCGCGCCGGATCACTACGCGCGCGGCCAGGTGGCCTTTGTCCGCCAGGAACCGGCGCAACCGGTCCGCGCTCCGCTCAAAGCGCCGCGGGCTCACCGTGCGCCCGGTCCGCAGCCGGGATTTGCCCAGCAGTTCCTGGTCGGGAAAAGCGGTGCCGTTGCGGAGGGTGAGGGCCCCGATGCGCGCGCGACCCCCGGGGTTCACCTCGACGTGCGCGTCCGCCTGGCGCGTGGCTTCCCGCTTCGCCACTTGATGCGTGACCGCCGCCTCGTAGAACCCCTCCTCGCGCAGCGCCTCGCCCAGCCGCCCCAGGGCCTCCTCCACGGCCGTTTCGCTGAACACTTCGCCCAGGTTCAGTTGCAGCGAAGCCAGCGCGCGGGAGGTCACCCGTTCCTCGCGGATGCCGGTGACATGTACGCGGTTGAAAAAGAAGTTCTCGCGAACCACGAAGTCCAGCCGCACCCCGCCTTCCGCGGGGACCTCCTCCGCGCGGATGTCGGCGTAGCGCCCCGTGCGGAAAAGCTCGCGCAGCGTCTCGCGGATGGCCGCGGCATCGGCGGGTTGACCCGCCAGCAGGGGCAGACCGGGCGGGTTTTCTTGCAACACGCGGCCGTCCTCCGCCACCAGGCGCACCGCTGCCACGCGCTGCTGTCCGGCATCGGCAGCATGGGAAACGGAGGCCGGCGGAACGGCCGCCGCCTGCGCGCACACGGCGGGGCCGGCGGCCCCTGCCAGCAACCACAGCGCGGCCGTCGCGACCTCCGCTCGCCGGGCCGCTCCTGTTCGCTGCATCTTCAGGTTGGACGGGGAGATAGTATAAGCCCGTTGCCCCCGGCAACAGACAGAACCTCAGGGTTTGTAGCAAGGGCGGACGCCCGGCTTTGCTATGATTCGCCCTGCGAGGCTGACGATGAGCTCCTTACGGTTGGCGGCTGTCCTGTGCGCATTGACCTATTCTGGAAACGCTGCGGCGCAAACGCCCGCGCCCCTGTCCAATGAGCGCGCCGGCGAACTCCATGCCAAGCTGCAACGGCGGCTGGAGGACATCGTCCGCGCCCACGACGGCGTGATGGGCTTGGCCGCCAAAGACCTGACCACGGGGGAGACCTTCACCGTCAACCCCGACGTGGTTTTTCCCCAGGCCAGCTCCATCAAAATCCCCGTACTGATTGAGCTCTACCGCCACGCGCAGGCCGGCGCGCTCAAACTTGAGGAGCGCGTCGAAGTGAGACGCGCGTTGATGGCCGGCGGCAGCGGCGTATTGCTGCGCTTCAGCGACGGCGGCTCCGCGCTCTCCCTGCGCGACCTGGCCGTGCTGATGATCGTGCTCTCCGACAACACCGCCACCAACATCCTCATTGACCGCGTGGGCATGCCCGGCGTGAACGACACCCTGGCGCGCCACGGCCTGAAGCAAACCCGGTTGCATCGCCGCATGATGGACACCGATTCCCAGCGCGCCGGCCGGGAAAACCTTTCCACCCCCGCGGAAATGATCTGGCTGCTCGGCCTGCTGCACCAGGGCAAGCTGCTCGACGCCGCGCACACCGCCGGGGTGATCGAAATCCTCAAATACCCGAAGGCCACCTCGCTGCGGCGGGGGCTGCCCGCCAACGTCGAGCTGGCCGGCAAGCCCGGCGGCCTGACCGGCGTGGCCTGCGAATCCGGCATCGTGCTGCTGGCCGGACGGCCCTATGCCATCGCCGTGATGACCACCTACAACAAGGACGCCGGCGCAGCCGAAGAAGCGATCACCGAAGTGTCGCGCCGCGTGTACGACCACTTCGAGCGCCTGGCCCGCTCCAACCCGCTCGGCACGCGCCTCCCGCATGGGCTGTAGGACAGACCTCCAGGTCTGTCCAGCGCCCATGCCGCCACGGTCGTTCTTGGTCGCTCGTTTTCCTTCACCCCCTAAGGTAATCCTTGGGCGAACACAGCATAGTAATAATTGAAGCGGCGCGCTGAGGGCCGTTGCCTGGTCGCGGCGCGCCGCGCGAGGAGCGGGCACAGGCAGAGTGGCTGTGCCACGGGAGAAGCGCATGCGTCGCGCGAAGAAGGTTCTCGTTTGGTCGGCGGTGCTGCTGCTGGCGGTTCTGGTGGGCGCGCGGGCCGCGCGCAACGCGCGCATCGAACGCGCCATGGCCCAACTGGAAGCGACCCTGCAACGGGCCACGGCGGCAAACGCGGCCGGCAGCGCAGCCGCGGCGCAAGGGCACGCGCACCATGATCACGGGGCCCAGCCGGGCTCAGGGATGGACGCGGCGCCGGGCGCGCACGTCCCTATGGACGCTCACATGAAGTACACCGCGCCCCGCCCGCAGAGCGAGGCCGACCGCGCGCGCGCCGCGCAGCTTGTCGAAGCGTTGCGCCGCGAACTGCCGCAATACACCGATTACCATGCCGCGGCCGCCGCGGGCTATGAACCGTTCCTCCCGCAAGTCCTGCTGCCCATGTACCACTTCACGCACTACGGCCGCGGCTTGCAGAACGCCTTCCAGTTCGATCCGGCGCGCCCAACTTCGCTGCTGTACCAGAGAACCGAAGCAGGCAGCCTCGAGCTCGTCGGCGCCATGTACACCGCCCCGCGCACCTTCACCGAGAACCAGCTCAACCAGCGCGTCCCACTCAGCATCGCCCGCTGGCACCAGCACGTGAATATTTGTCTCCCACCTTCAGACCAAAAGGCCGACGCTGACTGGAGCAAGTTCGGCCCGGCCGGCGCCATCGCCACCGAAAAAGCCTGCACCGAAGCCCGCGGCCGCTGGTACCCGGTGATGTTCGGCTGGATGGTGCACGTCCACCCCTTCGAGCAATTGCCGGAGCACATCTGGAGGCCCTAGCAACCCTAACCCCTGCCTTTCCCACCGGATGCCCACCCCTTGACAAGCGCCATCCGTTATGGTAATTTCTGTAACGACTGAAATTACGGATGCGACCATGAAACTCACCCCCATCCAGCAGAAGTTCATCCTCCACTGGGGGGAAATGGGCGCCCGCTGGGGCATCAACCGAACCGTGGCCCAGGTGCACGCGCTCCTCTACCTGAGCGCCAGCCCGATCCATGCCGAGGAAATCGCCAAAACGCTGGCCGTGGCCCGCTCCAACGTCTCTACCAGCCTGCGCGAATTGCAGAGCTGGGGCATCGTCAAGGTGGTGCACGTGCTCGGCGACCGTCGCGACCACTTCGAATCCATGACCGACGTGTGGGCCATGTTCCAGGTGGTGGTGGAGGAGCGCAAGCGCCGCGAAATTGACCCCACCCTGGCCATGCTGCGCGCCTCGGTGGCCGAGCTGGAGAAATCCAATTCGCAGGACACCCACACGCGCGAGCGCCTGCGCGAGATGCTGGAGTTCTTCGAGACCATGACCGCGTTCTACCAGGAGATGCGCCGGCTGCCCGCCGGCGCGCTCAAGGAAATGACCCGGTTGAAGGGCCGGGTGAAGAAGCTGCTGGGCCTAGGCGCGGGTTGAGCGCCGGGCGGAAAAAATTTAAGCCATGATTTCAGTCTATACAGAAACGACAGGCACGGATGTAGGACAGACCTCCCGGTCTGTCCCCTCCCCATCCGCCGCGGTCCCTCCCATGCCCTGCCGCCTTCCGATGATTCGCCCCCGCCCGGATCCGGGCCTTCACCCGCCCGCGGCAAGCCCGCGCCAAGCCGGCAGCGCCGCGCCACTCGCCGAATCCTTCGCCCCGCAGGCCCCCGTCAACTGGGTCCTCTACGACGCCCAATGCCGCTACTGCCTCGCCCTGGCGCGCTGGGCGCGCCCCGTCCTGCGCCGCCGCGGCTTCCTGCTGGCCCCGCTGCAATCGTTGTGGGTTCCCTCGGCGCTGGGGCTGCTGCCGCGCGAGCTGCTCAAGGAGATGCGCGTCTTCACCGCGGACGGGCGGCTCTACGGCGGCGCCGATGCGGTGGTGTTTCTGGCGCGGCGCATCTGGTGGGCTTGGCCGCTGTGGGCGCTGGCGCAAATCCCCGGAGCGATGCGGCCATTGCGCGCGGCCTATCGCTGGATCGCCGCGCATCGCTATTGCGGGTCGGCCACCTGTGCAGCGGTGCGCGTAGCGGGAGCAGGTGCGGGCGACCCGGCGGGTCGCCCCTCCAACACGGAGGCGCCATGAACGAGTCAATTGTGTTCGCCACGGGGGTAGGCGCGACGCTGGTGGCCGCGCTGATTGTGGTGGCCTACCTGCGCCAGCCGATGCAGGGCGTGCTGCTGGACCTGTGCGGCACCGAGGAGCGGGCGCGCTTCTGGATGGCGTTCTCGAACGTAACGCTGATCCTCACGCCGCTGATCTTCGCTATGCACATGCGGCCCGACCGCGAAGAGCCCGCCCCCCCAGTGGACCAGCTCAGCTTGCAGGTGGAAGGCGCGCTGATTGGGCTGGCGGCGGCCGTGCTGGTGCTGGGATTCGTCATTGGACAGTTCATCCCGCGCGGGGCCGCGACGCCGGCCAAGCCGTCGGGCGCGGGCAGCGCGTCGCCCGCCCCGCCGCGGGAGCGCCTCGGAACGGTGTAGGGGCGGGTTTATCACGCCCCACGTGGCTGCGTGGCAGTGGTCCAACGTTGTGGGCCGATGTCGAAAGCCGCCTTTACGCAGGCGGAGTGGCCATAAAGAAAGGAGCAACACCATGTTGACCCAGGTGCAAGGAATGATCGCGCGGCGGATCCTGCTGAATTACTGGCTGGACCCGGCCGTGGCGCGCAAGCTGGTGCCGGAGCCGCTCGAGCCCACTTTGCTGAACGGCTTCGCGGTGGCGGGCATCTGCCTAATCCGCCTGGAGCAGATGCGCCCCCATGGCCTGCCCGCTCGCCTGGGTATTGACTCGGAGAACATGGCCCACCGCATCGCGGTGCGCTATCCCAGCGGCGGCGCGATGAAGGAAGGCGTTCATATCCTGCGGCGCGACACGGACAGCACCTTCGCCTCGCGCCTGGGCGGCATCCTCTTCCCGGGGACCTTCCGCGACGCCGAGTTCCGCGTCACCGAGGCCGACGATGCGCTCGACCTGGAAGTGCTCACCGAAGACGGAAGCGCCGACGTGCGTTTCCGTGCCGCGCTGGGCGCGTCGTGGAAGTGGACCCTGCTCTTCGCGCGGCTCGCCGACGTGCGCGGCTTCTTCCAGCGGGCCGACTGCGGCTTCGAGTACACCCGCGGCGGCGATGCGCTGGAAGGCATGCGCCTCAACCAGCAGCGCTGGGAGATGACACCCGTCGCGCTCGACGGCCTGCACTCCGCCTTCTACGCCGACGAGCAGCGCTTCCCGCGCGGCTCCGTCGGCTTCGACTCCGCCGTCATCATGCGCGGCATTCCGCACTACTGGCAGACGCTCGAACAAGTGCCGGAGCTCGTTCACGCGGCGCCGGCGTGACACCGCGCGCGACGAGACCAGCACAGGAGGGCCGCCATGCTTTGGATGGTCAATGGGAGCCTGGTCTTCGCCTTAGTCTCTGCTCTGCTACGTGATGCGGAACAAACACTCCACTCGGCCTTGTGGCTGGCCGGGTGGGGACACTTCCTGCTACTCATCGCGGGCACGCAGTTGCCCGTCCGGATGGATTGGAAGAACGATCTGGCCAGGTTGCACCCCTTCAACCGCAAGCTCCTGTGGACCTACTGGGTCTTCGTAGGCACCACCGTGGTGGCCTTCGGGGTGCTCACATTGTTGCTGCATGACGAGTTGCTCCGCGGCGACCGCGCGGCGCTGGCCCTGGCGTCCTTCATTGCGCTCTTTTGGGCCATGCGTATCGTTGTGGACGCCACCTATTTCAGCCATCGCGACTGGCCCGCCGGGCCGCAGTTCGTGGTCGGCCACGTCCTGCTGACCTCGCTTTTTGTGTTCCTGCTGTCCACCTACGCCGGACTGCTGCTGTGGCACAGCGCCTAGCTCCAAAGGAACCGCTATGATGGAAATGTTTGCAGTTGCGCTAGTGGATGCGGGCCTGGCGGCGATGTTCACCGGGGCCGTGTGCATGGCGAAGCCGCTGCGCTTCTTACGGTTGCGCACGCGCAAAGCGGGCCTGTGGCTGTTCGCCGCGGGAGCCGTCGTGTTCTTGATCGGCGAAGTGCTGCCGGCCGGAACGATGCGCGCGACACCACGAACTTCCAGGCTCGATGAGTGGATGCCGGAGTGGCAGTTCAGCGAATTCCATTCCCTGCGTGTACGGGCCACGCCGGAGCAGGCCTACCGGGCCGTCCGCGAGGTGACCGCCGACGAGATCTTCCTCTTTCGCACCCTCACTTGGATCCGTAACCCGCGCCTGCCGGGGCGCGGCCCGGAGAACATCCTGAACGCGCCCGGGCAAAAACCCATTCTGGATGTGGCCACCGCCGGCGGGTTCAAGTTGCTAGCCGAGGAAGCCCGGCGGGAAATTGTGCTGGGGACCGTCGTGCTGCGAACCGCCGATGCCCAGCCTCTCACCCGGCCAAGTCCTCCGGCACACTCTGGCGCAGGTGGATCGGCGGCTCCCTTGCCGGCCGGGACGGAGCCGGCCCGCGACGCGACCGCGCAGGGGCAAGAGCTCATCCGGCGGGCGCTCACACAACCGGGCTACGCGGTGGCCACCATCAACTTCGCCGTGCGCGACGACGGCGGCGGCTGGTGTACGGTGACCACGGAGACGCGCGTCTTCGCCACCAGCGACGCGGCGCGCCGCCGCTTCGCCGCCTACTGGCGCGTCATCTACCCCGGCAGCTCCCTGCTGCGCTACACCTGGCTGCGCGCCATCCTGCGCCGTGCAGAGGCCGCACGGTAGGTTCGCACTGCGCACCCCGGTGCATGCTGCCTCTGGCCAGCTACAAGGGAATCAGGCCTTTGGCGGAATGGGGGAGACCCCGCGTCTCAGTCTAAGATAAGCTGGGTTTTGCGTGGGAGGAAACGAATGAGAGTGCGAATCTTAGCGGCCCTGATGGCGGTTGTGGTGGCGGGTTTCTTCGCGCCGCGCGCCGCCGCGCTGGCGCCCGACGACGACGAAGCCGCGGTGCGCCAGGCGGTGGAAGCCTACTTCGACGCTCTGAAGAGGCGCGACATCGAAACCCTGAAGAAACTCATCCCCGCCGAAATCATCTTCTATTCCATCACCCGCGAGCGGAAGCTCGACTCCATGACCCAGGAGCGCTGGCACGGCCTGATCCGCCCCACCGAGCAGAGTCCCGGCCCGTATGAAATGACCGGCTCAATCCTCTCCGTGGACGTCACCGGCAACACCGCGGCGGTGAAGAGTGTGATCGAGATGCCCCGCGTCATCTTCCAGGAGTACATCGCCCTGGCCAAGATCGAAGGCCATTGGCGAATCGTCAACAAGGTCTTCACCCTGAAAAGCAAGCCGCGCTGAACATGACCTCTTCCGCCTCCCCCGTGTTGACAGAACCGAAAGCCAAGAATAACGTTGGGGTCAGGTTACCCGGTTCCCTGGACAATTTCCGCGAAGGGAGATCTCCCATGCTGCAAAAGTTGGGGACGTACATCATTCCACTGGCGTATGCGGGTGGTCTGGGATGCCTGCTGTTGGCCTTCGTTTGGCGCGGGCTGACCTACCTCGGCTACGCCCTGCCGCGCCTTTCGTCGGAGGGAGGGGACCTCTACTACATGACCTTCTATAAAGGGGCGTTGATTCTGTTGCTGGCGTCTGTGGCCGCCACCAGCTACGAAGCCTACTGCCGTAAGGCCTGAACTTGGTCAGGCCTGCGGCTCGCGGGCGTCCCCGGCGGAGCCCTCGCCAGAGTTCGCGCGATCCCCTTCCGCGTGCTTGTCGCGCTGCTGGATGTACTCGACCTTGTTCTTCGGGTCGAAGACCTTCTGAATCTCCAGCAGGGCGCCGCCCAGCGCCGAGCCCCGCCGCGCTTCCTCCTCGAACTCCCGTTCCGTCATTTGCGCGTAACGGTTTCCCCCGGTCACCAGGAAGATGATCCCGGCGACCACCAGCAGCACCAACCCGGCGCCGATTGCATAGCCCATGGGATTGCGGGCTATGGTATCATCGGTCATCTGCTTGCTGGGCTGCATCCTGCTTCTCGGGAGCGGCACCGGAGGACAACATGAGCGTGACACCCGTTGCGGGCAACGGCAAAGTGACCGTGCCCGACATCCTCGGTTGCAAGTCCCTTGAACGAACTCCCCACGCACGCCGCAAGATCACCTGCTTGACCGCCTACGACTACCCCACCGCCCGTCTGCTGGACCAGGCCGGCGTGGACTTGATCCTGGTGGGGGATTCCCTGGCCATGGTCTTGCTCGGCTACGAGAGCACCCTGCCGGTGACCATCGAGGAGATGCTCCACCACACCCGGGCCGTCCGCCGCGGGGTGAAGCGCGCGCTGGTCATCGCCGACATGCCTTTTGGCAGCTTCCACACCGAAACCCCCGAGTCCATCCGCAATGCCGTGCGCTTCGTCAAGGAAGCGGGCGCCGAGGCCGTGAAGATCGAGGGCGGCGAGAGGCGGCTGGAGCTGATCCACCGCCTGGTGGAAGCGGAGATCCCGGTGATGGGTCACATCGGGCTGACGCCGCAATCGCTCCACGCGCTGGGTGGCTTCCGCGTGCAGGGCAAGACGGCGCGGGCCGCCGAGCAGCTCCTGCGCGACGCCCATGCCGTGGAAGCCGCCGGCGCTTTCTCCATCGTGCTGGAGGCCATCCCGCGCGAGTTGGCCGCGCAGATCACCCGCGAATTGCGCATTCCCACCATCGGCATCGGCGCCGGCCCCGAATGCGACGGCCAGGTGCTGGTGCTGCACGACCTGATCGGGCTGACCTTCGGGCATACCCCGAAGTTCGCGCGGCGCTACGCCAGCGTCGGCGAAGTCATCGCCCGCGCGGCCGCGGAGTTCTGCGACGACGTGCGCCACGGTCGCTTCCCCAGCGACCAGGAGTCCTATCACGTAGCCGCGGTCGCGCTGGTCCAGAACCGCAAAGGGTAAGGGTCGGCCTCCGCCCGCCTGCGGCTGCGGAGCGGAATCTCCCTGGGAGGCGACATGACACCGGAAGAGCTTCGCAACCTCTACCACTTCAACGCCTGGGCCAACCAGCGCACGCTCAATTCCTGCGCCGGGCTCGCCGGCGAGCAGTTCCTCAAGCCGCTGGGCTCGAGCTTCTCTTCGGTCCGCGACACCCTGGCGCATATCCTCGGCGCGGAGTGCATCTGGCTCGAACGCTGGCTGGGCCGCTCGCCGGGCGGCCTGCTCAAAGCGGAGGACTTCCCGGACTTCGCCCGCCTGCGCGCCCGGTGGGAAGACCAGGGAAGGAAGCTGCTGGAGTTCGCCCACTCCCGCACCCAGGAGCATCTCGACGCGCCGATGCAGATCCGCACGCTCGACGGCACCATCTACACCCATCCGCTGTGGCAAATGATGCAGCACCTGGTGAACCACGGCAGCTACCACCGCGGCCAGGTCGCCACCCTGTTGCGTCAGCTCGGCGCACCGCCCGTGGCCACCGACTTGATCCGCTTCTACCGCGAACGCGCCGCCCAGGCCACGGCGTAGGGGCGCTGCTTGCTGCGCCCTTTGGCCACGCGCCTTTGGAGACCATTCACACCGTCGAGTGGATGAAGCAGGTGGCGCGCCAGGCGCGCGCCGAAGGACGCATCGTGGGCCTTGTGCCGACGATGGGCGCGCTGCACCAAGGTCACCTCTCCCTGGTGCGCGCGGCGCAGCTGCGGTGCTCCCGCCTCATTACCTCCATCTTCGTCAACCCCATGCAATTCGGCCCCCACGAGGACCTGGCCAAGTATCCCCGCCCCATGGAGCGGGACCGCGCCCTGCTTGAACAGTTGCGCGTGGATTATCTCTTCGCTCCCGCCCCGGAAGAGGTGTATCCCGCAGGCTTCCGCACGCTCGTGGACGTCGCGGGACTGACCGAACGCTACGAAGGCCGCGCGCGGCCGGGGCACTTCCGCGGTGTGGCCACCGTGGTGCTGAAGCTATTCCAGATCGTCCAGCCGGCGTTCGCCTACTTCGGCCGCAAGGACGCGCAGCAAGCCCGCGTCATCCAGCAAATGGCCGCGGACTTGAACCTGGATGCGCAGGTGGAAGTCTGCCCCATCGTCCGCGAGCCGGACGGCCTGGCCTTGTCCTCCCGCAATTCCTATCTTTCGCCGGAAGAGCGGCGCGCGGCCCCCGTGCTGCACCGCGCTCTGCTCGCCGCCCAGCGCGAGATTGCAGGAGGCGAGCGGCATGCCCTGCGGGTGGTCGGGACGATGCGCGGCGTGCTCCGCGGCGAGCCCCTGGCCACGCCCGATTACCTGGATATCGTGGACGCCGATACGTTCGAGCCGGTCACGCTGCTGCGCCGCGCCTGCCTGGCCCTGCTGGCGGCGCGTGTGGGTCCGGTCCGGTTGTTGGACAACATGCTCATCGAAGAAAGCTCTGGTTCGTTCACGGTCTCGTTGTGATTCCCGCGGGCGGGCCCTGGCGTTGGATTCTTGCCGCGCTACACCGCGCTCGGTAGCACGGGGGCGGGAGCGGGGACGTGCTCCTGCCGCCGTCATGGAGGGCCGCTGGACTATTCGCAAGCGGGCGCTGCGGGCGCCGCCGGGCTGGGAGTTTCTCCCAGCGCTTCCAGCACCTGCGCGGCGTGACCCTTGGAGCTGGCGCTCGGCCACACCTTTTGGATCACCCCGTCCGGCCCGATCAGAAAGGTGCTGCGCACAATCCCCAGAAACGACTTCCCCAGGAACTGCTTCATGCGCCGCGCGCCGTAGGCTTCAATGGCCCGGAACTCCGGGTCGCTGAGCAGCGGGAAATTGACCTTGTACTTGGAGGCGAACCGGGCCATGGCCTCCGGCGGGTCGGCGCTCACCCCCAGCACCGCGGCGTTGGCCTTCTCGAACTTCGCGCGCGCGTCACGAAACTCGGACGCTTCGCTGATTCAACCGCTGGTGTTGGCCTTCACGAAGAAATAGAGCACCACCCGCCGCCCCCGGTAGTCCGCCAGCGTCACCGTACTCCCGTCGTGCGCGGGCAGGCGAAACTCCGGCGCCCGCTCTCCCTCTTTCGGCATTCCCGGTTCCTTTCCCGATCAGCTTACGCATTGTTCCGCGAAGCCCCGCCTGCTTCAATCCTCGGGGGTCTTCGATGGATACCGGCTGCGAAAGTCTTCCGGGATGCCCGGCCGATGCAGCCAGGACCGGAAAAACTCGGCGGAATCCGCCTGGGTCTCGCCTTCGAGCGCGGAGCGCAACTCATCGTGTCCCCAGGCGGCCCCGCGCAGGGCCTGGAGCATACGGCGGAGCGCGGCGTGCAGCGGCGCGCGGCCGGCGCGGTCTTCGAGCGCGTAGGCGAACAGCCGCATGCGGTAGCCATCGCGCTCGCGGAGGTAGCTCTCGCGCATCGGCCCCGTTTCGCGCTGGTAGTTCGCGTCGGCCGCGGCCCAGGACTTGAGCAGGCGGGTGATGGCTGCTTCGCGGGCGGCGCCCTGGGAGCGGCGCGCCCCGCAACCGTGCGGCAGCGCGTCGGCGGCGTGACGCGCCAGCGCGTCGGAGGTGGCCGCGGCTTCGGGCGCCGGCCCCGCCAGCCAGTCGAGCCACAGCGCGGCCAGTTGCCCATCGGCGGCGCAGAAGCTCTCTTCGTCGTCGCTGCCCGGGTAGGACAGGAACAGCCCCGGCGCCACGATGGTGTCCCGGGCCAGCCCCGGCCGTGCCGCGCCCCGCGCGCCCAGGATGTAGCGCACCGCGGCGCCGTCCATCACCCAAACATCGCGCTGGTGGCCTCCCAGCGGTCCGAACCATTCGGTGTAGGCCTTCAGGGTCAGGCCCAGCCGGCGCCCCATGTCCGCCACGGAAGCGCGCGGCGGCTGCGCGCTCCAGAAATGAATGCGGTAGCCCTCCGCGCTCACCTGTGATTCTTGGTAGCGGCCGGCAATCACGTAGGTCAGGCCATGCTGCGCCTCCTGGCGGAAGCGATGCTCCACCGTGCCGCCGCGCTTGCGCGTGCCGCGGCTGCGGCCGGTGGCGTGCACCTGGATGCCCTCGGGCACCGTAACCTGCAGCTCCCATTTCTCCGGCGTCCCGCCGCCGCGCCCGAAGAGCCCCTCGGGAGGAAGCAGCTCCGGCGACCAGGAGCCCGGCAGGAGCTGGAAAGACTCCAGCCGGGTGCAGCCCAGCGCGGAGCGGAAGCCGTACTCCAGCACCAGCGTGCGTCTCTTCTTCTGCGCCCATTCGGCAGGCAGCGCGATTTCGATGCGCCGGGGGCCGCTGCCTTCCACCGGTTTCCACGCCAGCGCGGCGCCGTCCACCGAGGCGGTCACATCGGTGGCCGCGCCGGGATTGACCGCGGCCAGCGCCACTTGGATCCCCGCAAGGGGCCGGCTGCCGTTGTTGCGCAGGCGGTACTCCCCGCGGATGCGCACCAGGCCGTCCTCGTAGCGCACTTCGACGCGCTGCTTCTCCACCTGGAAGCTCGGGCCGATCTGGGTTTCGCACGCGGCCAGCGTCAGCATGGCGGCCAGGAAAACACCGGACCGCTTCCATCCCCGGCGCCGAGGTTGCTTCAGGACGGGCATTACCGCAACCGGCGGAACTTCGTGGAGGGTTTGGGTTTTTCACCCAGCAGGAACTTGGCGCCTTCGTCGGTCAGGCCTTCGCGGACAAAGTCCTGAATCTGCCCTTCGGAGTAGCCCGCATCCCGCAGGCGGAAAATGGAAACGCCCGAGAGGATAGGCTTGCGCATGGCCCGCTGCCGGGTGAGCTCCAGGATCAGCGGTTTGCCCACGTTGCCCAGCCGCAAGCCCTTCACCTCGCCCACCCACAGGCCAAGCTGGCCCACCCGGGCGAATTCCAGAACTTCTTGCTCGGTGAAATCGAAGTCCCGCAGGGTCTGGACTTCGTCGCCCGCGGCGAAGGGTCCCCCGCGCGCGCGCGCCTGTTTCACCAGTTCCAGGCAGCCGGCGTCGCTGACACCGGACTGCTTGGCCTTGACCACCTCCAGGACTTCTTCCTCGGTGATTTCCATCTCGCGCAGGGTCTGCACCACCGTGTACCCGATGCCGGCGGAATCCAGCGACTGAGTATCGGGCTTCTTCGAACAGGCCTCGCTCAGCAGAAAGAGCGCAGCGAGGGAAACTGCGGCGGCCAACCCATCTGCGGGAATCGCCTTCATCCCGCCTATTCTATCGCGGATGGACCCAGAGTGTGATTGCCTGCCCCCGCAGCCGGAATCGCGGTCCGAGAAACAAGGCTACAGACTGCCGACGGCGGGGCGCGTCGTGCCGGCCGGCCACTCCGAAGCGCCGATGCGCATGGCGTTCGCGATGGGCGCGGCCCGGCGGCCCAGCACGTGCCGCGCCACAAACTCGCCCAGCGCCGGCCCTTGCTTGAAGCCGTGGCCCGAGCCCCCGCCGACAATCCACACGTTGGCGAAGTCCGGGTGGCGGTCAATCACCAGGTGAGAATCGGGCGTGCGCTCGTACTGGCACACGCGCGCTTCCAGCAGCGGCGCGTCGGCCAGCGCCGGCAGTCGCAGCCGCAGGTATTCCCGCGCCGCCTGCAGGCCCTCCGCGGTGGCGTTGCGCTCGCCGCTGGTGGGGTCGAAGGGCGGCCCGCTCCAGTCGTCGGCCACTTTCACGCCGCGCGCGTCTGCCGACGGAATCCCGTAGAAATGCAGACCGGGGTCCAGCCAAACCGGCATGGCTGGCGGAGCAAACTTCGTCACCGCTCCCGGCGGCGGGCCAAAATAGAAAACCTCCTGGCGGGTCACCAGGATGCGCCTGGCCAGCAGCGCGGGAAAAAGTTGCGCCAACCACGGCCCGCAGGCAAAGACGAAATGCTGGGCCTCGATCGTCGTGCCATCGCTCAGCCGGAGCTTCCTGTAGGGGCGACCGCCTGGCTCGCCCGCCGCATTCGGCGCCTCCGCGTGGGCAATCACTACGCGCCCGCCCGCCGCCTTCACCGCTTCGGCCACCGCTTGCGTGGCCACTCGCGCCCGCAGGTAGCCGGCCTTCGGCTCCAGGTAACCGAAGGTGATCCCCTCGTAGCGGAATTGCGGGTAGCGCCGGGCCAGCGTCGCGGCGTTCACCCGCTCTGTGGGAGCTCCCAGGCCGCGCAGGGTGGCCAGCGTCGCGCGCGCGTAGTCGTTTTCCTTCGCGCACAGCCACAGCACGCCCGAAGGGACCAGGATCGGCGCGCGGACTTCGCGCTCGAACCGCTTCCACAGCGCCAGCGCGCGCCAGGCCCATTCGCTGTAGATGGCCTTGACGCCGTAGCCACAGCGGATCACTCGCGATTCGTCGCTGGAGGTGCCGCGCAGGTGACCCGCGCCCCAGGCGTCCACCAGCGTGACCCGCGCCCCCAGTTCCAGCAGATGGTAAGCCGTCCACCCGCCGAAGGCCCCGGCGCCGATAACCACCACTTCCGGCGCGCGGCGCGACTTCAGTTTGCTGCGTTTCATAAGCGAGGGAGGTTATCAGAACACGGAAAAGGGAAAAGAGAAAAGGGAAAAGAGTTAGAGTTATCGCTCTGTCCTGGGGCGGGTCTTCACACCGCCCCGTTCATCGGCGGAGGGCATGATGCGCGCGATGGTGGTGCGGCGGTACGGCCCGCCGGAAGTCTTCGAGTGGCGCGCGGTGGACGACCCGGCGGCCAAGCCGGGGCAGGCGCTCCTGCGCGTGCGCGCCATCGGGATTAACTTCGCGGACTTGCTGGCGCGCCTCGGCGTGTACTCCAACACGCCGAAGCCGCCGTTCATCCCGGGGCTCGAATTGGCGGGCGAAGTGGAGGAAGTGATTCCCGGCGCGAAGGCGCGCGGGGGCCAACGCGCCGAACCGGACGGCGAATCGGCCGGGTCTGAAGACCCGCCCCTGCGGAAGGGCGACCGGGTGGCCGCCCTGACCATGTTCAAGGCCTATGCCGAGCGCGCCGCGGTGAATATCGAGCAGTGCTTCAAAATCCCCGGCGCGATGACGTTCGAAGAGGCCTCGGCGATCCCGGTGAATTACCTGACGGCGTGGCAATCCATGTTTGAAATGGGCAACCTGCGGGCAGGCGACCGCGTGTTGATTACCAGCGCGGCGGGCGGCGTGGGCGTGGCCGCGGTGCAACTGGCGCGGGCGCGCGGTCTGGTCACGTTCGGAACGGCGGGGCCGTCCAAGCAGGGGTTTCTCCGCCAGATCGGCGTGCACCACCCGATTGACTACACCCGCGAGGATTTCCTGGAGGTGGTGCGGCGCGTCGCGCCGGAAGGCATCGAGATGGCCTTCGACGCCATCGGCGGCCAATCGTTCTGGAAAAGCTATCGCTGCCTGGGGCCGATGGGGCGCCTGGTGGCCTACGGTTTCTCAACCGCGGTGGGCGAGAACGGCCGCATCAACTACCTGAAAGCCGCCAAGGAGATGTGGCAGACGCCGCGCTTCCACCCCCTGAAGCTGCTCGAGCGCAACATCGCCATCATCGGCGTGCATATCGGCCGCATGGCCCACAAGTCGCGCCTGCTGCGCCCGCAGCTCGAGGAGATCTTCCGCCTGTGGCACGCCGGCCAAGTGAAGCCGGTGATCGGCAAGACCTTCCCGCTCACCGAAGCTGCCGCCGCTCACCGCTACATCCACAACCGCGAGAATAGGGGCAAAGTTGTCCTGATGTGTAGCTAATCCCAACCTTGTGAGCTGCCCACTTAGCAGCTTGTTGAAAACCCCGAAGCTTGTCATTCCGAGCCGCCGCAGGCGGCGAGGAATCTGCATTTCCTGGGATTTCCTGCGAGATGCAGATCCCTCGCTTCGCCCGGGATGACAGTCAAGAGCAGCCGCGGCCTTGATGAAGCCACTCGCCACACGAAAGTAAGAGGCGACCAGAAGTCCAAAGTATGCGGTGATGAGTGTCAGCGCGATCATGCCCACCTGTCAGGCGCGGAAGAGGCGCTCGACGTCGAAGATGCCGGGCAATTTCTTGAGGACGGCGACCAGGCGTTCGAGCTGGCGGCGGTCGGCGATTTCCAGCGCGATCTCAATGCGCGCGTGCAGGCGCTCCGGAGCGGTTTCCAGCGTGCGAATATTGCACTTGGCTTCGCTGATGGCCGCGGTGATGGAGGCCAGGATCCCGGGTTTGTCTTCGGCGCGGATCAGCAGGCGCACCGGAAACGTGGCCGTGTCCGAGCCGGTCCACTCGACGGGGATGCGCCGCTCGGACTGGTACAGCAGCTTCTGCACGTTGGGGCAGCCCCTGTTATGGACGGCCACGCCGCGCCCCCGCGTGATGTAACCCACGATTTCGTCTCCGCGGATGGGGTTGCAGCACTTGGCGCGGTAGGCCAGCAGGTCGTCATGCCCGCGCACCAGGATAGCCGCGTCGCGGATGCCCAGCGCGCGCTTGAAGGCGGTGACCAGCGACGGGAGCTGCTCCCGCGGCTTCTCGATCAGCGTTTCGCCGCTGGCCTTTTCCAGCACCTGCCTGGCGGACCATTTGCCGTACCCCAGCCCGGCGTAGAGGTCGTCCAGGCTGGCGCAGCCGTATTCCGTTGCCACGCGGCGCCACGCCTCTTCCTTGATCTTCTTCAGGCTGATGCCGAAGCTGCGGGCTTCCTGCTCCACCAGGCGGCGGCCCACGTCGGTGGCTTCCTTCTGCTCTTCCAGGTTGAGCCAGTGGCGGATTTTGCTGCGGGCCTTGGAGCTGGCCACAAAGTTGAGCCAGTCGCGGCTGGGCTCGTGGCCGCGCTGGGTGAGCACCTCGACCACGTCGCCATTGGCCAGCACATGGCGCAGCGGCACCATCTGGCCGTTCACTTTGGCGCCCACGCACTGGTGGCCCACTTCGGTGTGCACGGCGTAGGCGAAGTCCACGGGCGTCGAGCCGCGGGCCAGCGGGATGACCTTGCCCTTGGGCGTGAAGGTGTACACCTCCTCCGGGTACAGGTCAATCTTCAGCGTGGAGAGGAACTCGCCGGGCTCCTGCATCTCCTTGACCCACTCGATGAGCTGGCGCATCCACTGGATGCGCTGGTCCTGGGCCTCGGAGGCTTCCGTGCCGCCCTTGTATTTCCAATGGGCGGCCACGCCCTGCTCGGCCACGCGGTGCATTTCCTGGGTGCGGATTTGCACTTCAAAGGCCTGCCCCGCGTGGATCACCGTGGTGTGCAGGGACTGGTACAGGTTGGGCCGGGGCATGGCGATGTAGTCCTTGAAGCGGCCGGGGACGGGGCGCCAGATCTGGTGGATGACGCCGAGGGCGGCGTAGCAGTTCTTCACCGTGTCGGTGATCAGGCGCACGGCCAGCAAATCGTAGATCTGGTCGAGCGAGCGCTGCTGGCGCTGCAGTTTCAGGTGGATGCTGTAAAGCCGCTTGGTGCGCCCCTCCACTTCCGCGGGGATGCCGTTCTCCACCAGTTTCTTGCGGATGCTGTCCTGCACTTCGTGGAGGAACTTTTCGAAGGCGCGGCTCTTGGAGGCCACCTTCTTCTGCAATTCGAGGTGCCCGCCGGGGTCGAGGTAGCCGAAGGCCAGGTCCTCGAGCTCGCCGCGGATGCGCCCGATGCCCAGGCGATGCGCGATGGGCGCGTAGATGTCCACGGTCTCCTGGGCGATGCGCTGCTGCTTGTCCGCGGGGAGGTAGCTCAGCGTGCGCATGTTGTGCAGGCGGTCGGCCAGCTTGATCACCACCACGCGCACGTCGTCCACCATGGCCAGCAGCATCTTGCGGACGTTTTCGGCCTGGCGTACCTCCGGCGCGAGGAAGTCGAGCCGGGTGATTTTCGTGGCGCCTTCGACCAGGCGCGCCGCTTCGGGGCCGAACTGCGCGGAGATTTGCTCGAGGGGAATCTTGGTGTCTTCCACCACGTCGTGGAGCAGCGCGGCGGCCAGCGTGGTGCCGTCCAAGCGCATGTCCGCCAGGATGTGGGCCACCTCGATGGGATGGGAGAGGAAAGGCTCGCCGGATTGGCGCACCTGCGACTGGTGCTGCCGGCCGGCGAACTCGTAGGCCCGGCGCAGCAGCGAGGCGTCGTCGCCGGGGCGGTTGGTCAGCAGCTTGTCAATCAGCTCGGAGAAGCGCGTGTCCAGCGCGCGTTGCGCCGAGCGGCTCACCAGCGGCAGGCCCTTCGAAGACATGGCCACTCTATTGTACGGCTACGTGCGAACAAGCGGCCAGGATGGAAGCCGGGGGGCTATAGGACAAGGATGCTGCTACTCAGCCCTGTACATCCAGTGGATTTCGGGGACATCATCATCTTGGACAACCAGGGACGCTTCGCCGACCCGGTCGCCCACAATTCTGGCTCGATAGATGGAGTCATGGACGCGGTAAAACACAGTCTCCCGTTTAAATACGAAGGTCTGTCGGCAGTTTCTTGTCTGAAATGAATCGATCCGCTGCTTTCTGTGCCTGCCCATCGTCAAAGAACACCCATCAAGCCCGTGGAAGGGGCCGGGGTCAACTCAATTTCCTTGTGCAGATCCCCCAGAACGGAATCGACGTTGCCGAAAGCTTCCTCGAGGATTGCAGGGAAAAATCTCACTCCGCGTCGGCGTGGTGGCGGACGTCGCGGCCGGCCACCATGTAGATGACGTCTTCGGCGATGTTGGTGGCGTGGTCGGCGATGCGTTCGAGGTTCTTGGCCACCAGGATGAGCTCGAAGGCGGGGAAGACGAAGGAGGAGTTCTCGACCATGTAGTTGAGCAGCTCGCGGAAGACCTGGTCGCGGAGCTGGTCCACGTGGTCGTCGCGTTCCAGCACAGCGCGGGCCAACTCGGTGTCTTTGCTGACCACCGCGTTCAGGCTGTCGCGCACCATGTCTTCGGCGATCCTGCTCATGCGCGGCAGGTCCACGTAAGGCTTCACGCGGGGCTGGCGGATGATGCGCTGCGCGGCCTGGGCGATGTTGACAGCCTGGTCGCCGATGCGCTCGAGGTCGGAATTGATGCGCGAGACGGCCAGCACGAAACGCAGGTCGGTGGCCATCAACTGCTGCAAGGCCAGCAGGTGCAGCACGCGGTCGTCAATCTCGATCTGCATTTCGTTGACCGAGTGCTCTTCTTCGATCACCCGCTGGGCCAGCTTCTCGTCGCCGTCCAGGATGGCCTGCACCGCCTGGTGCACGGCGCGCTCGGCGAGCGAGCCCATCCACAGCAGGCGCTCCTTGAGCGTCTCCAGCTCCTGGACGAAATGCCGTTCCATGCGTTGAGTTTCCATTGCCGCGGGCTTCCTCGTAGGGGCCGGTCTTTAGACCGGCCCGCCCCGTTATCGCCGTATCCTGTGCCCCGCCGGTCTGAAGACCCGCCCCTGCTCATCCGAAGCGGCCGGTGATGTACGCCTCGGTGCGCTCGTCGGCCGGGGTGGTGAAGAGCTGCGGCGTGGGATTGAACTCCACCAGCGCGCCGTTGAGCAGGAACGCGGTGTGGTCGCTGACCCGCGCGGCCTGCTGCATGTTGTGGGTGACGATGACGATGGTGTAGTCCTTCTTCAGCTCGAACATCAGCTCTTCAATCTTGGCCGTGGAAATGGGGTCCAGCGCCGAAGCCGGCTCGTCCATCAGCAGCACTTCGGGCTGCACGGCCAGCGCGCGGGCGATGCACAGCCGCTGCTGCTGGCCGCCGGAGAGTTGCATGGCGCTGCGATGCAGGCCGTCCTTCACCTCTTCCCACAGGGCGGCCTGCTGGAGGGCCTGCTCGACGCTCTGGTCCAGCTCGGCGCGCGTGCCGGCCATGCCGTTGACCCGCAGGCCGTAGGCGACGTTCTCGAATACGGACTTGGGGAAGGGATTGGGCTGCTGGAAGACCATGCCGACGCGGCGGCGCAGGCTGATGACGTCCATGTCGCGGGCGTACACGTCGCGGTCTTCGAGGAGGACTTTGCCTTCGATGCGGAAGCCGGGAATGGCGTCGTTCATGCGGTTGAGCGCGCGCAGCACGGTGGACTTGCCGCAGCCGGAGGGCCCGATGATGGCGGTGATCACCTTGCTGTAGAAGGGCAGGGTGACGGCTTCGACCGCGGCGCGCGCGCCGTAACGCAGGGTCACGTTCTCGACGCGCATTTTGGGGACGCCGGTCACCGCCGCCGGCGCGCCGGAGTCGGCGGCGGCGGCTCGCACTTGCGTACGCAGCGCCGGAAATGGCTGAGTGGCAGACATGTTCATCGGTTCCCCGCGGCGGCCAGGCGCAAGCGCGTGCGAATGGCGATGGCCACCAGGTTCAGCAGGAACGTCAGCCCGAGGAGAACGGAGACAGTAGCATACAGCAGCGGTTTGGTGGCTTCGACGTCCGGCGACTGCGTGGACAGCACAAACACGTGATAGCCCAGGTGCATGAACTGGTCGTTCAGGCTGGAGGGCAGGTGCGGCAGGAAGTAGGCCGCGCCCACGAAAAGGATCGGCGCCACTTCGCCGGCGCCGCGGCCCACCGCCAGGATGCCGCCGGTCAGCACGCCGGACATGGCTTGCGGCAGCACCACGCGGAAAATGGTCTGCGCGCGGGTGGCGCCCAGGGCGGAGCTGGCGTCGCGCAGCGATTGCGGCACCGTGCGCAGGGCTTCTTCGACGCTGACGATCACCACCGGCAGCGTAAGAATCGCCATGGTTAGCGCCGCCCAGATGAGCGCGGGCTGGCCGAAAGTGAGCCGCCCGCCGTAAAGCGCATGGTCAATGCCCCGCCCGGCGAACTGCACGAAGAACCCCAGGCCGAACAAGCCGAACACGATGCTGGGCACTCCGGCCAGGTTATTGACCGCCTGCCGCGACCAGCGGTACAGCCACGAGCCGCGGTCGGCGTACTCCGAGAAATAAATGGCTACGGCCACGCCCAACGGCACCCCCGCCAGCGTCATCAGCAGCACCACCAGCAGCGTCCCGAAAATCGCCGGGAAGATGCCGCCCTCGGTCATGCCCTGACGCGGCGCGGAGAAAAGGAACTCGAAGCTGAGGCGCTCCCAGCCATGCAGCACGATATTGCCGAGAATCGCCGCCAGCATGGCCAGGATGAGCAGCGCGGCGAAGCCGGTCAGAGTGATGAACACCCCATCCACGGAACGGCGCATCCAGCGGGTGTTCATCGGTCCGCTCCTGCCAGGCGCCGGCGCAAGCGGGCCACGGTGACGGTGCCGATCCAGTTCAGGATGAAGGTGATCACGAAGAGCAGCGTGCCGATGAAAAACAGCACGTGGTAATGCGCGCTGCCGAAGACCACTTCGGCCAGCTCGGCGGCCACGCTGGCGCTCAGGGTGCGCACCGATTCGGTGAAGTTCCACGAAGTGATGGCGGCGTTGCCGGAAGCCATCAGCACAATCATGGTTTCGCCGACGGCGCGGCCGAAGCCCAGCACCAGCCCGGCGAAGATGCCGGGCAGGGCGGCGGGCAGGACGACGCGCCAGGCCGTTTGCCAGGGCGTGGCGCCCAGCGCCGCGGAGGCGTTGCGGTAGCTGCGCGGGACGGAGGAAAGCGCATCCTCGCTGATAGTGAAAATAATCGGCACCACGGCCAGGCCCAGCGCGATGCCGGCGTTGATGGCGTTCAGGCGGAAGTCGAACTGGAACTGGTCCTGGATGATGCTGGCCAGCACGATGAGCGCAAAGAAACCCAGCACCACGCTGGGGATGCCGGCCAGCAGCTCGATCACCGGCTTGATGGACTCGCGCAGCCACCGGGGCGCGAACTCGGTGCTGAAAATGGCCGCCAGGATTCCCAGAGGCGCGGCGAAGGCCATAGCCACCAGGGTGACCTTCAGCGTGCCCAGCAGCAGCGGCATCAGGCTGTACTTGGGAACTTCGGAAACGGGCTGCCAGACGTACGGCAGCGGCGCCTCCGGGATGCCGTAGTTCTGCGGGAGGAACAGCGTGTTCAGGGTGACTTCCTTGTGGATCTCTTCGCTGAAGAAGACCGGCAGGGACTCGCGCCCCACGAACATGAAGATCAGCGCGATCAGGGAAATGGCGACGACCGCGGCCAGGGTGATCAGCCGCTGCACCCAGCGGTCGGCGCGGCGGCGCAGGGCCAGTTGCTCGCGCACTGCAGGCAGTGCCGGGGTTTGCGTGGTGGCGCTCATGGGGAGTCATGAAACTCGAAACTCGCCCGTCAGGCGGATGCGCGTGGTTGCGAACCGAGTTTCGTTTTTCGTGTTTCGAGTTTCAGCCTTGTCAGCTGCCGGCCTTGGCCCTGGCCTTGGCGCCTCCGAGCAGCGCGGCGGAAGCGGCACGGTCCTTCTCGTTCAGCGGGTAGTAGCCGACGTTCTCGACCACCTTCTGGCCGTCCTTGGAAACCACCCAGTCGGCCAGCGTCTTCAGGTCACCCGCAGGCGCACCGGCCAGGTACCAGTAGAGGTAGCGGCTGATGGGGTACTTGGCCTGGAGGACGTTTTCCATGGTGGGGTCCACCGCGGGCGAGTTGGCGTCTTTCTTGACCTTGAGGTGCTTGATGCCCTTGCCGTAGGCGATGCCGCCGTAGCCGATGCCACGGCGGTCCTTGGCCACCGCATTGATCACCGCGGCGGTTCCGGGCAGAGTCTGCGCCGTGGGGTAGTAGTCGGCATTTTCCAACACGTGCTCCTTGAAGTACGCGTAGGTGCCGGAGCTGTTCTCGCGGCTGTACAGGATGATTCTCTCGTCGTTGCCGCCAACGTCTTTCCAGTTCTTGGCCACGCCGGTGTAAATGGCCTTCAATTGCTGGAGGTTGAGCTCGCTGATGGGGTTCGACTCATGAACGTAAACGGCCAGGCCGTCCACGGCCACCGGCAGCTCGAGCACGTCTTTGCCGCGGCGAGATTTCACTTGATCCTTCTCGGCGTCGCGCATGGGGCGGGAGGATTCGGCGACGTCGGTAGTGCCATTAATGAGCGCGGCAATGCCGGTGCCGGAGCCGCCTCCGGTGACCTGCACGGTGATGCCGCTGTTCTTCTGCATGAACACTTCCGCCCACTTCTGGCCGAGGATGACCATGGTGTCCGAACCTTTGATGGTGACGTTGCGTTGCTGCGCAGCGGCCGCCAGGGCCACAGCCGGCAAGAGCGCGACCGTCAAGACGACCTTCCGGCTCTTCATTCTTAGCTTCTCCTTTCGCAGTTCGGATTGCATGCTATCGAAGCTGTGTGACGCGTCTGTGACAAGTCGAATCGGCTTTCCAAGCCCTTGATAAGGTTGGTGTTAGGCGACTCCTTAGGCTCGCCACTGCCGTCAACTTGAGAAACGGATAGAACACCGGGGGCCAAAGGCCAGGAGGACTCGGAGCGGCTCAGGTGCCCTGGAGCGGGTCGGGGATTTGCGCCTCACTCCACAACTCGTAGGCCGGCGCCTCTTTCATGATTTCGAGCATACACCATGATGACCTCGCTTGCGCCGGCGGCGGCAACCGCGAAGCCAGACCTCCAAGTCAGAACCTGTAGATGAAGTCGAACTGCTGGCGCTTCAGGACGTTGTCGGTGCAGCCGGTGAAGGGGGCCAGGTTGCACGGGCCTCCGGCCACGCCGCGCTTGCCTCCGGGCACCAGGCCGATGTTGTCCTGGGCATTGACCAGGCGCCCCAGCCACAGGGCGTAGTTCAGCGAAACGTTACCGGTCCACTGGTAGTTGAAGTTGAGCCGGTGTTGCGCCAGGTTGCTGCCGGCGCGCAGGTCGCTTTCGTTGAACGCGGTAATGAGCGCGTCGCGTTCGATGCGGATGAAGGTGTAGCCGAACTGCATGTCGCGCGCTTCCGAGAGGCGCCCGAACTGGACCTCCGCCCAGTAAGCGCTGCGCTCGCGGTTGTGCGCCGTGCCCGTGGGCGCCGCCGTGCCGTTCTGGATGATGCGCTGCGCGCGGGTGTTGTTGTTGAAGTCGAAGATGAAGTTCACGGGCCAGCGCGTGCGCCCGGTATTCACTCCCAGGGTCAGGATGGTGTTGAGGTAGAGGAACCGTGCACAGTAGCCCACCGTCTGCCCGCTGGCGTTGGTGCGCACGCAGTTGGTGATCGGCGTGTTGCCGGTGAGCGTGCCGGCCACGCCGGAAGCGACTGCGCTGGTCGAGTGGGCCTGGGCGATGAGATCGGAATTGATGAAGTTCAGCCCGGCCACGTGCAGGCCCAGGTTGAAGCGGTCACCCAGCCTCCAGCGGCTCTGCACCTGGCCGCCGGCGATGAAGGCGTCGTAGCCGTCGGCGCGAACGCCGGTGGTGGCGCTGGTGGAGCCGCCGCGCTCGAAGAACGGGAGGTGCATGGCCACCACGCTGACGCCGCGGAACACCGGGTTCTTGAAGTCCCAGTTCAGCCGCGTGTAGAGGCCTTCGGGGTTCAAGTCGGTGTCGAAGGTGAGCGGGGTGCGAATCCAGGGGTAAGCGAACTTGCCCAGGCCGAACTGCGCGTGGTTGCGCGCCCAGCGCGGCGTGTACTGGATGAAGTAGCGGTCGAAGCCCACGGTTTTGCGGTTGAAGAAACCGGTGAGGGTCTGGTTGGTGGAGATGGGATCGTCCAGCGAGCCGGTGGCGAAGGTGAGGCCGCCGTAGATTTCGTCGGTGACGTTGCCGCTGAGGTTCAAGCGTCCGCGGAAGCGCATGCGCTGGCGCGTGGTCTGCTGCGACTGCACGAACGGCTCATACCGGAAGCGCAGGTCGCCGCTGAAGCGGAAATTGCCGAGCTGGCGGAACCTGCCGTCGTTCGAGCGGTTCTGCGCGGTGGCGTCGGTGGTGAGTTTGGCCACGCGCTCGCCCAGTTCCTTCTGACTGTCGGCCACCGCCTCGAGCTGGCCCTCCAGCAGCGCCACGTCTCCCGTCTTTTGCTGGGCGGCCGCCGCCGCTTCTGCCGCCGAAGAGACCTGCCCGGCTTGCTGCTGGAGCTGCTGCTCCATCGCGCGCATACGCTCTTCCTGGCGGCGCAGGGCGGCCTGCTGCTCGGCGATCTGGCGGCTCTGTTCGGCGACCATTTGCTTCAACTGCGCCACCGCCGCCAGTAACTCCCCCTGTACGTCCGGCCTCCTTCCGGCGGGCGGCTCTTTCCGGACTTGCTCCTGAGCCTGCGCTGCGGTCGCCTGCGGGGTGCAACTCAGCAGGACGACCGCGCACACCCGTGCACAGGCGCGAAGTTTCGCGGTCATTCACCCTCCTCGGTGCTTAACCGTATGGGTTGGATTGTGAAGGCCGCGTCATCCCTTTACCCTTGAGTCCGCCATGACGGCCGAAGGGTGTGCTTCCCCCGAAGGATGACCAGCCGGGATCGAATGATACGCCCTATTGTGTGACAGAAGTTTGACAAGCCCTGTAGGTCAGACCACCGGGTCTGTCCGCTATGATTCCACTAACGACTCGTTGCTAACTCCACCCGTTCCTGTGATCCCCCTGTCCATTTCCCTAACAGCTTGTTGAAAAACCCCGACGCTTGTCATTCCGAGCCGCCGCAGGCGGCGAGGAATCTGCATTTCCTGGGATTTCCTGCAAGATGCGGATCCCTCGCTTCGCTCGGAATGACAGTCCACAGCGTTTTTCGACAAGCTGCTAAAAACAAAAACAGGCCGGCGTCGGGGGAAACGCCGGCCCTTTCTTCTGGCGGGTTTTTCGAGCGCGGTCTGTACTGCCTGGCGGAGAAAACCTGCGAACTCTGGAGAACAGCCGCCGAACTTTCCCGGGCGCGGCCGGAAGCGAGCGGCCGCGCCGGGATGTTCATTGCACAACGACCGAAAGCAGGCCGGCAGGCCCGCGGCCTAGAACACGAAGCGGAAGCCGAACTGGATGACGCGCGGCCCGCCGACGGTGTTCTCGATGTTGCCCACGCTGCTGTCTTGCAGGTCGTTCACCGGCAGCGCGAAGTTGACGTTGTTGAACAGGTTGAAGAACTCGGTGCGGAACTCAACGCGGTAGCGCTCGGTGATCCGCGTGGTCTTGGAGATGGCCATGTCGAAGCGCTTCTGCGTGCCGCCGCGCAGGATGTTGCGGCCCAGGTCGCCGAAACCGCCCACCGGTGAAACGAGCTGGGAAGTGAGGAAGGCCACCGTGGGATCGTTGGTGGCGGTCAGCGAGGCCACCGTCGCCCCGGAAGCGAGGTTCGGCCGGCCAAAGCCCAGCCGGAACAGCCCGCCCGCTCCGTTATTCAGGGAGAGCAACGCCGCAGCGCTGCGCGCTTCCGGCTCGCCGGTGAAGATGCTGTACGGCGCGCCGCTCTGCACCTGCACGAAGCCGGAGAGCTGCCAGCCCTTCACCCACTGGTTGTTCATGCCGCCCGTGGGGAGGTCATAGACATAGCTGAGGCTGAAGCGGTGCTTGCGGTCGAAGTCCGAAAGGCCGCGGTTGGCGGCGGTATTGCGCGAGTCGCCCTGCACGATGAAACCCGTATTCGGGATATCCGGCTTGCCGCCGCCGGAGGTCGAACCCGGGTCTGCGGAGCTGTCGTCAATCGAGCGTGAGAAGGTGTAGCCCAGATTGAACTGCAAGCCGCGGCTGAAGCGCTTGGTGAAGTTGGTTTGCAGGCCGTGATAGATGGAGTTGCCCGTGGACTTCAGGATGATGGCCTCGGGCACGTTCAGGCCAAGGAACACGGCGCGGGCTTCAAACGGGATGGCCACGTTGGTGCTCAGGCTGTTCACCGGCGGGGCGCCGCCGAGGTTCAAGTCAAAGGCTCCCGCCAGGGCGCCGAAATTCACCGTCGCGCCGGTGGCCGGCGAAGGCCAGAAGAAACCGAAGGCGCGGCCCACACCCGCCAGGCAAGCCGGCTGATTGCCCGGGCAGGGATTCGCCGGGAGCGCGGTGGTCTGGCCGCTCGGTGTGGCTGGCAGAGCCCCGCCGATGGCCCCGCGGGTGGACCCGCCCCGGATGTAAGCGTCGTTCATGCGCTGGTAGATGTAGTCGGGCGTGTTCGGGTCATTCAAATCATAGGACTGCGCCAGGGCCGTGGCGTTGAGCAGGCGCGTGCCCTTGGTGCCCGCGTAGCGCACTTCCCACATCATGTCTTTGGCAACTTCGTACTGGTAGCCGAAGTTCCACTGCTGGATGTACGGGGTCTTCAGGTTGCGGTCCACGGCGCGGAACTCGAAAGTCTCCGCGATGTTGCCCTGGCAAGGGCCGCCGGCGGAGAGCCCCAGCGGTTCGCAATTGGGGTTCACCGTGGTGCCGTCTGCGCCCAGGGTGACCCCTGTGTTGTCGCGGATCTCGTAGCCATTGCTGCGGAACACCAGGCGCATGGGCAGCCACTGGTTGAAGGCCAGCGCCGTGTTCTGTTGCGAGAAGGCGGTAGCAATGGGCACCGCGGCGGAGGGGAAGGTCACCTCAATTTCGCGCAGGAACGGGTAGTTGCTGAACACCGTGTTGATGAAGGCGGCCGACGGGCGGTCGTAGAAGATGCCGTAGCCGCCACGCAGCACCAGGTTGGTGGCCAGGGGCTGCCAGGCAAAGCCGATGCGCGGCTGGAAGTTATTGAGGTCCTGCCCGTTGAGCGTGTGGTTGTTGCCGGCCCGGGCGGTGGCGGCGACGGCCGTGTCAATGTTGGAGATTCCCGTGGTGACCACGTTGTCCGGCGCCAGGAAGCCGTTGATGGGGTTCTCCGTGTTGGCGATATTGGGGTCAAAGTTGCCGATCAGGCCGCTCTTCTCCACCGGCCAGCCGAACCAGTCCCAGCGCAGGCCCAGGTTCACGGTGAGCCGCGAGCTGAGCTTCCAGTCGTCGGCTACGAACCAGGAAAGGTCGTGGGCGTTGAATTCCTTTTCCGTGATGCCGAATTGCGTGTCCGCTTCCTGGGCCAGGCCGCTGAGGAGCTGGTTAAACGAAGCGAACTTCTCGAACTCGGTGGCCTGTTCCTCGGGCAGGTTGTTCTGCACATTGTGGCGGCGGTATTCCACTCCGAAGCGGAAGGCGTGGCTGCCGCGCTGCCAGGACAGGGTGTCGCTCAGGTTGTAGGAGCGCTGCTTGCGTTTGTTGAACGAGTCGTTCGGTCCGCCGAAGCTCAGCCGCGTGCCGCGGAAGATGTAGTGTCCCAGGCGGTTGGTGGCGTCGGAATCGTCGAACGTGGTGGCCGGATTCGGGACGCCCACCGAGGCGTTGGTGATGCCCAGAAAGGGCTCATCCAGGGAGCGGGTGTTGTTCAGGAACAGGAACCCGAAGCGGGCCTCGTTGATGACGCGACTGGAGAAAACGTGCGTGTTGCCCAGCGAGAGCGTGCGCGCCCGGTTGTTGCGCTGGAGCACGAAGGGCGACGACAGGCTGGAGGGATCCGGGAAAGAGTCCAGGCTGGGGAAGTTCGAGAAGAAGAAGACCGCGTTCAGGCGGTTCTTGTCGGTCACATTGAAGTCGCCGCGCAGGTTGAACTGGTTCTGCGTGAACTCCGAGGGGTGCACCTGCCGGGTGCGGACAATCGGATTGCCCGCCGTGGCCGTCGGAGCCGCCGGGGCCGGGGGCGCGACGATCGCGCCCGCGTCGGTGAGCACGCGGCCCGCGGAGTCGCGCGGGCACCCGCCGGAGAACCCCGGTCCGGGAATGACGAAGCCACCCGTGGCCGGATTCTGAAGCGCAAAGAGGTTGGCCCCCACCGGAGCCACGCTCAGGCTGGCCGTGGGCGTCAGGTTGCACGCCGCGCGCGCCGCATTGATGGCCGCCAGCGCGCCGCTGGTCACCCCCGCTGCGGTGCGGTTGGTCAGGAAGTCGAGGAACAGCGGCAGGTCGGAGGTGCTGGAGCCGGTGGGCACGAACGCGGTGAGCGCGTCGGTGAACTGGTAGCTGCCGAAGAAGAAGGCGCGGTCGCGGACGATAGGCCCACCGATGGTGAAGCCGGGCTCGTGGCGGCGCGCGGCGGGCTTTTCGATGCCGTCGCGGTTGAAGAAGAAGTCGTTGGCGTTGAGCGCCTCGTTCTGCACGAAGTAGTACATCGAACCATGGAACTCGTTGCCCCCGCCGCGGGTCACGATCTGGAAGTTGCCGCCGCCGTCGCGCCCGGTGGAAGCGTCATACAGGCTGGTTTGCAGCTTGACTTCCTGGATGGTCTCCGGCGCGGGAGAAATATTCTCGGTGAGCGAGCCTTCGTTGGTCAGCAGGTTGGTGGCATCAATGCCGTTGAACTGCAGGCTGTTGCTGGTGGTGCGCGTGCCGTTCACCGAGGGGCTCAGCGAGCCGGTGTCGTTGCCCAGCACGGGCGGCAGATCGGCGTTGACCCCAGCCTCGGCGCTGAGCAGGTGGGTGAAGTTGCGCGTTGAAGAGGGCACCTCCAGCAGTTCGAGGGTATTGAGCTGGCGGGCCGTAGTGGCCTGGGCGGTTTGCAGTAGCGGCGCGTCCTCGCTCACCGTGACGGTGGAGGAGACATCCCCCACCGACAACTGCGTGTCCAGCGTCCGCGGCACGGCCGCTTCAATTTGCACTTTTTCACGCACCAGCTTGCGGAAGCTGGGCGCTTCATAGGTGACGTTGTATTCGCCGACGGCCAGGGCGGCCAGGCTGTAGCGCCCCTGCTCGTCCGTGACCGCTTCGCGCTTGACCCTGGTGGCCCTTTCCACGGCGGTCACTTTGACGCCTTGCATCACGGCGCCGGTCTGATCCGTCACCACGCCCTGCAATTTGCCCGTGTCGCCGCTCTGGGCGCCGGCCGGGAGGGCGGCCACGGCCAACCCCAACACCAGGAGAAACACACCAACCCACCGCTGCACACTCCATGCACGCATCATGATATTCCCCTCACGGAATTCAGATTTTGAGTCCAAATGGTAGATTGCGTCCCCGGCGGGGACTGTATGTCCCGGCCGGCTACGCCGCGGTCACTCCCATGTGACAATTCGGCTACAAGGCCGCGGGGCCATTCTGGTTTTCCGCAGGGTTATCCACAGCCGCGACGCCAGGATGACCGGAAACAGGCGCGCCGGCCTGCATGGCGTCGCGGTTGCGCCCGTGGCGCACATCCAGGCCGCGCACCCAGTACACGACGTCCTCGGCGATGTTGGTGCAGTGGTCGGCGATGCGCTCGAGGTGGCGCGAAGCCAGGACGAACTGCACGTTGCTGGTCACCAGGCCGGGGTCGCGGGTCATTTCCGCCAGCAGGCGCTCGCACACCAGGTCGCGGTAGTGGTCCACGGCGTCGTCGCTCTCGAGCACTTCCTGCGCCAGGTCGGTATTGCGGAAGATGAGCGCGCCCAGGCTCTTGCTGACCATGGCGCGCACCGCGGCAGTCATGGGCGGCAACTCGGGCGGCGCTGCTGCGCCCTCGGACTGCGCCAGGGTGACCACGCGCTGCGCGATGTTGACGGCCAAATCGGCGATGCGCTCGAGGTCGTTGTTGATGCGCACCGAAGCCACCACGAAGCGGATGCCCATTTCGCCCAGCAGCCCGCCGCGCAGCAGGCGCACCGCGTGATCGTCAATCACCACTTCCATTTCGTTGATGCGCGGCTCGTTCAGGAAAATTTCGCCTGCCAGCGCCGCGGCCCGCGGGCTGCTGCTATGAAGCAACGCCTCGATGCTGCGGTTCACCGCACCCTCGACCATCCGCGCCATGGAGACCAGGTAGTTGGTCAGCGCGTCCTGGTACACGCCTTCGATTTCTTTCGTGGGTGTCGCCATCATTCCCCCCTGTGGGACAAACCTCTCCGTCCGTCCGCTTTGGCGCAGCCTTGGTCTCCTCCCTCCCCACTGCCGGCCCCGGATACAGCAACGCCGCCAAACCCATCACCGCCAGGAGAAGCCACGGGAACACGTCCAGCCAAGTCATTGGCCCGCCTTTGCTTGCTCATCGCCAGCCTCCAACTTGCTTGGCCGATGTGACCCTGAGTTGACACCGGAGTGATGGCTCGGAGAAACGGAGGAGAGGTTCTGGGTGATGGGTGCTTGGTGCCGGGAGCCCATGCGCGAACCGCAGAACTAGCTAACAGGGGACAGCTAACAGCCGACAGCCGGGACATTTTTGTCCGAGCCCAGGCTTGGTACTGGCTGTTGGTTTTGGTCTGCCGGCCGTCGACTGTGAGCTGTGAGCCGCTCGTTCCGTCCCAGGCCCGGTACCTACGGGCGCCTAGCACCTAGCAGCTTGTTGAAAAACCCCGGCGCTTGTCATTCCGAGCCGCCGCAGGCGGCCAGGAATCTGCATTTCCTGGGATTTCCTGCACGAGGCACATCCCTCGCTTCGCTCGGGATGACAAGTCAAGAGCGTTTTTCAACAAGCTGCTAGCACCCAGCACCTTATGAGAGCGGGAGGTGGATGCGGAAGGTAGAGCCCCGGCCCAACTCGCTTTCGACGGAGATGCGGCCCCCGTGGGCTTCGGCCAGGTGCTTGGCGATGGAGAGGCCCAGGCCGGTGCCGCCGGCTTCGCGCGAGCGCGCGGAGTCCACGCGGTAGAAGCGCTCAAAGATGCGCTCCTGTTGGTCGAGCGGGATGCCGATGCCGGTATCGGCCACGGAAATGGCCAGGCCGTTCGAACCGTCCGCGGAAGCGCCGACAGTGATGCGCCCGCCGGATGGCGTGTATTGCACGGCGTTGTCGAGGAGGTTTTGCAGAATCTCGCCGAGGCGCGCGGCGTCGGCCCGCACCGCGGGGAGGCCCTGGGCCACCGCGCACCACAGGGCAAGTTGCTTCTGCTCGGCGCGGAGGCGGGCAGTTTCCACGCAGTCTTTGATCACGTCGGCGACATTGACCGGGGCAAAGTTCATCTTCAGCTTGCCGGCTTCGATGCCCGAGAGGGTGAGCAGGTCTTCGGTGGTGCGGGCCAAACGCATGGCGTGGTCGCGAATGATTTCGAGGAACTTGCGGCGGTTGGCGGAATCGACGGCGCCCCCCAGCAGCGTTTCGGCGAAGCCCTGGATAGCGGTGAGCGGGGTCTTGAATTCGTGGGAGACGTTGGCGACAAAGTCGCGGCGCACGCGCTCCAGCCGCCGCAATTCGGTGATGTCGTGCAGCACAAGGACGGCGGAAGCGCCCTCCCGCGCGCGCACCGGCGCCACGGTTGCGGAGAAACTCTTGGTTCCGGCCACCGTGCCGAAGTCCATTTCGACTTCCGCGCGCGGCGCGCCGTCGAGCACCAACTGGGTGGCCGCCAGCAGCTCCGGCCGGCGGGCCACTTCCACCAGCGGCCGGCCTTCCCCGGCGCCCGCTTCAATGCCCAGCAGGCGTGTCAGGGCGTCATTCGAGAAAGCTACGCGGCCCGCCGCGTCAATCACCGCCACGCCCTCGGCCATGCTCCCCAGGATGGCTGCGCTCTGATTGCGTTCTTCCCGGAGCGTGCGGATAGTCTGGTTCAGGCGCGCCGCCGCTTCATTCAGGGAACGCGCCAAGTCGCTCAGTTCGTCGCCTTCGCGCTCCGCCGCAAGCGGATGGAAATCGCCTTCGGCCACTCGCTGAGCGAAGGCCCGCAGGGACCCGATGCGGCGGGAAAGCCCGTGCGACAGGACCAGCGCCCCGCCGCCGGCCAACAACAAAATGACCAGCGACGCGCCCCACAGTCGCACGCGCAGGGCCCGCACCGCGTCGTCGATTTGCGCGAGCGGGAGCGAGACCCGCGCTACATACGGGGCCTCGCCAGCAGGCCCCGGGGGTTGGATGCGCACCGCCAGATAGAGCAGATCGCGGCCGACCGAATCGCTGTAGCGAATGGCCCGCCCCGCGCCCCCGGCGAAAGCCGCTTGGATTTCCGGCCGCGTCCCGTGGTTCTCCAGCGTGTCCGGATCGCGCTCGGAGTCAGCCAGTACGCGGCCGTTGCGGTCCACGACGGTCACGCGCGCGCCCCCGGCCGCCAGCCATGCGGCCCACTGCCGCAGCGCCGGCACATCGCCCGTGGCGCCCGGCCGGGTGGCCGCCAGCCGGGCCAGCGACTCGAGTTGCTGGAAGCCGGTGCGCTCCGCTTCTTCCCGCAGCAGCCGCGCGATAAACCAGTCCACGGTGACCAGCACCAGGACCGGCAGAATCAAGTAGGTGAGGCCGATTTTCCAGAAGAGCCGAATCTTCATTTCGGTAGGGGCGATTCTCCGCCGCCCGATTCCGCCTGGCTAATCTTCATCGCGTTTGAAGCTGTACCCCGCCCCGCGCAGGGTCTTGAGGAAATCGGGCGATTCGGGCCTGGCTTCGACCTTCTCCCGCAGGCGGCGCATGCACGCGTCCACGCTGCGCGGCGTCACGAACCGGTCCGTGCCCCACACCGCATCGAGCAACTGATCGCGCGTGAACACCTTGCCCGGGCGGCTGGCCAGGAAATACAGCAGGCGGAACTCCAGCGTGCTCAGCGGCAACGGCTTGCCCTTGCGCGTAACGCGGTAGCCCTCCGGGTCGATGAGCAGGTCGCCGGCCTCGATCGCTTTGGCTGCGTCGCCCGCCGGGGGAGTCTCGCTGCGGCGCAGCAGGGCCTTCACCCGGGCCACCAGCTCGCGCGGGCTGAAGGGCTTGGTGACGTAGTCGTCCGCGCCCAGTTCCAGCCCCAGCACGCGATCCGATTCCTCACCCCGCGCCGTGAGCATCAGGATGGGCAGCCGGTTCAGGCTGACCTCGCGCCGGATGGCCTTGCACACTTCCAGACCGCTCAGCTTGGGCAGCATCAGGTCCAGCAGCAGGAGGTCGGGCGGGGCCCGGCGCACCTGGGCCAGGCCCGCGGCCCCGTCCAGCGCCGCAGCTACCTGGAAGCCTTCCTGCGCCAGGTTGTAGCGCACCAGCTCCACAATGTCCTTGTCGTCTTCGATAGTCAGGATGCGCTTCACAGCAGAGGACGATAGCACGAAGCGTCATGCAACGAGGCAAGCCGCGGACCGCCCCCTTACGGCTTTTCGCCCCACAGGTGCTCGAGGAACCACTCCCAGTTGTGCTCCATCACCGCGCGCTGCTGCCGCGGCTTGTTGATGCCGTGGCCGAAGCCCTTGTACACCACCAGCTTCACCGGCACGCCCTGGTCCTGCAAGCCCTGATACAGCTCGTAAGCGTTGGGGATGGGCACGCGGCGGTCGAACTCGCCGTGCTGGATCAGCGTCGGCGTTTTGGCCTTCTTGATGTAAGTCATTGGAGAGGTGCGCGCGTAAATCTCCGGGTCGTCCCACGGCGTGGCTTTCAGGTACTGCCGCGTGAAGGGGTGGATGTCCGTGTTCACGTAGTAGGTCATCCAGTTGGAAATGCCCGCGCCCACGCTGACCGCTTTGAATCGGTCGCTGAACGTGGTGATGAACGCGGAGATGTATCCGCCCTGGCTCCAGCCCATGGCGCCGACGCGCGACCCGTCCACCCAGCCCTTGCCGATGAGGTGATCCACCCCGCTGATGACGTCGGCGTAGTCGCCCACCCCCAGGTTGCGCACGTTGAGCGCCCGGAACTTTTCCCCGTAGCCCGCCGAGCCGCGGTAGTTGGGCCGCAGCACCAGCGCGCCCTTGGCCACGAACTTCTCCAGCGGGTAATACTGGTCACCCGCGATGCTGGGACGATCCGCCGCCGTGGGCCCGCCGTGGATCACCACCAGCAGCGGGTACTTCTTCTTCGGCTCGAAATCGGCGGGCTTGTACAGCACGCCCTCAATGGGCGTGCCGTCGCCCGACTTCCACTCGATCACTTCCCGCTGCGCCAGCTTCCACCGCGCAATCTGCCCGGTCATGTCCGTCACCAGGAACGGTTCCGGGTCCGGCCGCCCCGCGATGAGCAGCGCAATCTCGGGGTAACGGTTCGGCGCTGCGTACACGCACGACCAGAATACGTACCCGGGGGAAGGGTCCAGCGCCGAGTACACGCCGTCGCCGCCGAACGTAATGCGCCGCGCCTTGCCGGTGGCCGTGTCCAGTAGAAACAAGTGCGACGCGGTGCGCGCCAGCGCCGAGAAGTAAATCCCCTGCGGCCCCCAGCCGATCAGGCTTACGTCCTCGTCCATCGCCTCCGCATACACGCGCGGCCCGCCGCCCGCCGCGGGCACCGTGGCGATCATGTCGTTGCTGTAGTAGTAGAACTCCCTCGCGTTCGAGGTGACGTAGGCGATTTGCTTCCCGTCCGGCGACCAGCGCGGATTGCCGTCGGGCCCGGGCGTGTCCACGATTCTCTGCACCGTCTTGTCCCCCACCGTCAGCACATAAATGTCCGCGGTGTGCGACGACCCCGGGTCCGGGTCGCGTTGCGCGCTGAAGGCGATCCGTTGCGAGTCCGGCGACCAGGTGAACCCGCCCACGTGGAGCTGCTTCCCTTCCGTGACCCGCGCGGGCGCCGCCGCCGCCCCCGCGCCCGGATTCACGGGCAGGAGCCACAGGTGCGTGTGCGTGTAATCGCCCTGCACAATTTCGAATTCGCCGTACTTCTCCTTGCGCTCCTTCGCCGGTTTGTCCTCGGGATCGGCGGCGGTGAAGGCGATGCTCTTGCCGTCGGGCGACCAGTCGAAATTGCTCACCCCGGTCTCCGACCGGGTCAGCAGGCGCGCCTCGCCCCCGCTCGGCGGGATGATGTAAATCTGGTTCCGGCCGTCGCCTTTGCCCGCCGCCGGCGCGGGCCGGTCGGACAGGAACCCCAGCCACTTGCCGTCGGGTGACCACCGCGGGTTGCTGCTGCTCTTCTTGGCCTTGGTCAGTTGGAAAGTGTCGTTGGTGGCGGCATTGGCCAGCCAGATTTCCGTCTCGAACGCGTTCTCTTCCCAGTTGGTCTCGCGCACCACGTACGCCACGTAGAATCCCCGCGGCTGCCCACGCGGACTGGACACCTGCTTCAGGCTCAGCGACTCTTCAATCGTCGGTGTCTGCGCCGCGGCTGATGCGGCGAAAAGCAGCAACAATGAGGGAACTCTTCGCATGGCTGGCTCCGTTCACGTGGCACAGGCACTCCTGCCTGCGCCCCTTCGTCTTACTGGGTGGCGGGCGCAGCCAGCAGCGGCCGTGCCACGCGTTTCCCCCCAGCACCGCGCCTAGCTTACTTCAGCGGCGGTCGCCGCGGTAGGGACCGCAGCGGAGAAATAAGGAGATTCGGGGATAACCCTGGAACCGAGCCTGGCATCCCTGCCAGTAACCGCCCCGGTTGCCCGGGTGCCCAGTTGCCCGGAACGTGGTGGTGGGGTGATGCGATGCGTACAGTGCGAACGGTCGTGGTGTCTCTGGTCATTTTGCTGCTGCTGGTGCTGGCCCTTTCCGCTTCGGTGAGCCTGCGCGTGGACGAAGAGGCCACGCGGCTGGAGCTGGGTGAAACGGGACATGTCGTTTCCCTGGTCATCGTGAACCCGGCTGCGCGCGCGGTGACGGCGCTGGTGGAATTGGATCTGCTCGATCCGCGCAACGCGGTGCGCGGCTCGGCGGGCGGCCAGCACGTCCTGCGGCCGGGGCGGGCGGTCCTGTCGATTCCGCTGGCGTTGCGCGCGCCTTCCCTCTCTGCCAGCGACCGCAAGGAGCTGCCCTGGTACCGTTTGCGCTACCGCGTGTATCCCCAGTGGCAGGGGGAGAAGGCCGATCCGCTCGAGGGCATCCTGGCGGTAGGGCAGATTACCCCCGGGGTTTTTGAGCTGAGCGCGTTCGGCGCTCCCGTGGCGCGCGCGGGCGAGCCTTTTCTCCTGCGGGTGCGCGCCACGCACCCGGTAACGCGCCAGCCGGTGGCCGGCGTGCGCGTGGAAGGGTTGCTGGGTGATGACGACGGAGACGCGACGGGGTCAGCATGGAAGAAGGCCCGCGCACTCACCGATGCACACGGCTATGCCAGTCTCGCATTCAAGGTTCCTGCACCAGGCGACATTGACGAAGTGGACGCCCTCGATGACGATCGCATCAGTTGGAAGGTTACCGGCCACCGTGGCGAATTCAAAGACACCGCCAGCGGCAGCACGCTGCTGGACCGCTTTGCGCAAATCCTCCTGCTGACCGACAAGCCTCTTTACCAGCCCGGGCAAAAGCTGCGCGTGCGCGCGCTGGCGCTCGATTCCCATCGCCGTCCAGTGGCCGGCAGCAAGCTCCTCGTCAAGATTGACGACCCCGAGGATGACAGCGCCTTCCGAGCCGCCGTCGAAACATCGCGTTTCGGGGTGGCCCACGCGGAGTGGGACATCCCGGAGGGGCTGCGTCTGGGTGATTACGTCATCAGCGTCCACCCGGAGCAGCAGTCCCTCTCCGAGGGTGGCGCCGTCCGTCACATCAAAATCAGCCGGTACCAGCTGCCGGCCTTCGCCGTATCTGTCGCTCCCGATCGTTCTTACTACCTGCCCGGCCAGGAAGCCCGGGTGGAAGTGCGCGCCAGTTACCTGTTCGGCAAGCCGGTGCCCCGCGGCAAGGTTCGCGTGACCCACGAGAGCGAGCGGCGCTGGGATTACCGCGCGCAAAAGTGGGAAGTCGAAGAGGAAGAATCCTATGAAGGAGAAGCCGGGGCCGATGGCGCATTCACCGCTCGCATCAACCTGGCGGAACAGCACTCTGAACTGTCTGACCGCTCCTACAGGAACTTCCGTGATGTGGATTTCACCGCCTACTTCACCGACCCCAGCACCGGTCGCAGCGAGCAGCGCCGTTTTTCCCTGCGGGTGAGCCGTGAGCCCATCCATGTTTATGTGCTGGGAGAAGGTTATGGTGCGCCCCGCGGCTTCGCACCCTCTTTCTATGTCTCCACTTCCTATGCCGACGGCGCCCCCGCCTCCTGCGAAGTGCAGGTCCGGGCCGTCTTGGAGAAAGGCGACACCGACGGAAAAAGCCGCGTGCTCTCCCATGCCCTGACCACCGTGCGCACCAACCGCTACGGCTTGGCCCGCATTCGCGCGCTCAACCTGGCTTCCCTGCAAGTTAACGAACCAGCCCGCCTGGATTTTGCGGCGCGCGACAGCCGTGGCCGCCGTGGCGGCCTGGATCACTCCCTCTGGTGGCGCGATGGGGGCGTCCTGCAGGTGGAAACCAACAAGGCCCTGTACGCCTCAGGCGAGCCGGTCGAAGTGCAAGTACGCTCGAACCTCCCGGACACCACGGTTTTTGTGGACGTCCTCTCCGAGGGCCGCTCTGTGACGCGCCGCTCCGCAGCCCTGCGCCGCGGACGCGCTTTTCTGGTGCTTGAGCCCAACTCCCGTTTCCAGAAAGAGCTGCAAGTGGTGGCTTATGCGCTGGGCACCCGGCTTCCGGGGCGCGGCGTAGCGGGAGATACCGGAGGCGCGCGCAATATTCTCTTCCCGGCGCCCAATAACCTGAACATCAAACTGGCGGCAGACAAGGCAGAGTACCGCCCTGGAGACAAGGCCCTGCTCCAGGTATCTGTGCGTACGCCGGCCGGCGCCACGGGCCCCAGCTCGCTCGGCGTCGTCGTCTTCGACCAGGCCGTGGAAGAGCGAGCACGCACGGATCAGCAGGCCGGCCAGGGCGGGCCTGCGCCCAGCTTCCGCGCAGCGGTAGAGAGTTTCCTGGGCAGCAATGACCAGGTGGGTGGGGTGAGCCGCTCCGACCTGGAGGGCGTGGACCTGACCCAGCCGCCGCCCGAGGGCTTCGACCTTGCCGCGGAGGTTCTCTTGAATCGCTACTCCGCGTTCTGGCCGCCTAGAGACTATGAGGATCGGCCGCTCCAGCCTCGGGAGCTCTTCTATTCGCTCTTCCTCGAAATGCTCGAACCGATATGCGGCGCGCTGGCCAGCCGTTATGCAGAGAAGAACGAGTATCCCAAGGATGAGCAGGATCTGCGCCGGTTTCTCTCCACCGCGGGACTGGACCTTGCGGGGCGCCGCGACCCCTGGGGCATGCCTTTCCTGGTTGCCTTTCGACGGTGGGGCACGCTGGACACCATGACCCTTTCCAGTTCTGGGCCCGACAAGCGTCCCGGCACGGTGGATGACCTGGTAGTGGAACGCTTCGAATGGCGGTGGTTCATCAATTGGGGACTGGCCATCAATGCTGCCGCCACGAACTACCACCAACGCACCGGACGGTTCTTGCGGGATGAGGCCACGCTGGTTGCGGAGTTGAAACGCGCGGGATGGGACTGGAGCGCCGTGCGCGACTCCTGGGGAAACGCGCCCGGCCTGCTCTTTGGCGTAGACCGCGTGGACTACACCATCACCGTGCGCAGCGCGGGGCCTGATAGCCGCTTCGCCCCGCGGCACGACTCCCTGGCCGACGACCTGGTTCTGTGGACTTCCCGGCAGGACTATACCGGGGATCTGCGCAGGAGGATCGATGATGCTCTCCAGCGTTACGGTACGCGCATCGGGCGCTTCCCGGAGAAGGATGAGGAACTGCGCGAAGCCCTGGCCGCTTCCCATCTGTCTCTCGAGCAATTCCGCGATCCCTGGAACCAACTTTACCACGCCGACTATTCCACAAGCTGGCGGTATGGCGACCGGGTAACCGTCCGCATCTACAGTGAGAATCAGCAGCAGCAGCGCGGCGCCTCCCAGCCTGTCACGCAGGAGATTCGCTGGGTGCGCGTGACGAGCGCCGGTCCCGATGGGAAGCAAGGGACAGACGACGATTTTGAAGTAGCCGCTTTCTCGTGGCTGGTCGCAGAAGAAACATCGGCCAGCGCCCGCGCGGAGGCAACAGGCGTCCCCCTGGCAGGCGGCTTTGGCGGGATTGGCGGAGTTGTGCTGGACGCTACAGGAGCGGTGATCAGCGGGGCCAAGGTTTCCGTCATTCACAAAATCACGGAGGCAAAGACTTCGGCGACCTCGGATGCCGTGGGCAGCTTCCTATTGCGCAACCTCCCCACGGGCTACTATGCCGTGCGCATCGAGATGAGGGGGTTCAAAAGCTACGAAATGCGCGAAGTCCCGGTGCGCTCCTCCCGTATCACCCGGCTGGAAGCGATACTCGAAGTGGGCAGCGTCAGCTCCACGGTCACGGTGGAAGCGAATGCGGCGGTCCTGGAGACCTCCGTGAGCGTGCTCTCGTTGGCCGTGCCAGATCGGGGCGGACTCTCCCCCCGAGCCCCGGCCCCTATGGCCACGCCGCGGCTGCGCGAGTATTTCCCGGAAACGCTGCTGTGGCTCCCCGAGCTCGAAACCGGGCGCGACGGCCGCGCTCGCTTCGAGCTGCCCCTGGCCGACACCATCACCACCTGGAAACTGGCGCTGGTGGCCTCGAACCTCGAAGGCCAGATCGGCGTGGCCGAAAAAGACCTTCGCGCCTTCCAGCCCTTCTTCGTGGAGCACGACCCGCCGCGCGTGCTCACCGAAGGGGACGAAATCGGGTTGCCCGTGGTGCTGCGCAACTTTCTTGATAAGCCGCTCACGCTCAGTTTGGCCATGAAGCCGGAAACCTGGTTCGCGCTCACCGGCCCCGCGGAGCAATCCGCCCGCGTCGGGCCCGGTGATTTCGCGCGCGAGTTCTTTTCCTTTCGCGCCGTGGCCTCCGTCGCCAAGGGCAAGCAACGCGTGACGGCCTCGGGCTTCGAGGCCGGCGATGCGGTCGAAAAACCTGTCCGCGTTCATCCGGACGGCGAGGAGCGCGTCGAAGCCGCAAGCACGCTCTTCACCGATTCCGCGGTCATGGAGCTGAACGTCCCGCGCGATGCCATTTCCGGCTCACTCGACCTGCAACTCAAGCTCTACCCGCATCTCGCCACCCACGTGCTCGAAAGCATCGAGGGCATCCTCCAGCGACCCTACGGCTGCGCCGAGCAGACTATCTCCTCCACCTATCCCAACCTGTTGCTTCTGCGCTACGCGAAGCAAACCGGCGTGGCCACGCCGCTCACGCGCACGGCGCTGCGCAACCTGCGTTTCGGTTATGAGCGCTTGCTGGGTTATCGCTCGAGCGACGGCGGCTTCAGCTACTGGGGCCGCGGCGAGCCGGACCTGGCGCTGACGGCCTACGCGGTGCGCTTCCTGTACGACGCGCAGGCGTTCATCCCCGTGGACCCGGAAGCGCTCAGCGACGCGCGCGAGTTTCTGGTGGACTCGGCGGGCAGCGACGGGCGCTGGGTGTGGCGCGGCTGGTACGGCCGTGACACCGGTCACCAGCACGACGTGCTTACCGCCTACGTTGCGCGTATTCTGGCCGGCACTGGGCCGGAAGAGGAAGACGACGGGGACGCGCAGGCGGCCGTCGCCCGCGCGCTCGATTACCTGGCCCCGAAAACCCGCGAATGGGAGGAGCCTTACTTGCTGGCCAGTGTCGCGCTGGCCGCGCAGCGCTCCGGGCAGAAGGCCCTGGCCGCAGAAGCGGTCGAACGGCTGCGCGGCATGGCTCGCGACGAGCGCGGCGGGGCCTATTGGGTCCTGGAGACCAATACTCCCTTCTACGGTTGGGGCCTGGCCGGCCGCATTGAAACCAGCGCGCTGGTCATTCAGGCGCTGGCCGCGGCCGGTGACGACCCCGGTGCTCCTTTGCTCAGCCGCGGCTTGCTCTTCCTGCTGCGCAACAAGGACCGCTACGGTGTCTGGTACTCCACGCAGGCCACCGTGAATGTCCTCGACGCGTTGCTGCTGCTGGCGCGCGAGGGCGCCGCCGTTCCCGCGGGAACAATACAGGTCCTGGTCAATGGCCGGCCCGCTTCCTCCATACCCTTGTCCGCGGGCGATGCGCTTGGTGCCCCCGTGTTTGTGGATCTATCGCCCTTTGCCGCGCCCGGGATCAACCGCATCGAAATCCGTGCCGTGGACGCTCGCGCCATGTCGGCGCAGGCCGTGGCCGCCTACTATGTGCCGTGGGAGAAAGCGGCCGTTACGCCGCGCGCCGATGCTGACGCGCTGCGCCTGGCCGTGACCTATGACCGGCTCCAGGCCGCAACCGGCGATTCCATCCACTGCCGGGTAAAGGCGGAGCGCGTCGGTCATCGCGGGTACGGCATGATGGTCGCCGAAGTGGGCCTGCCGCCGGGCGCCGAAGTGGACCGCGCCTCGCTGGACCGCGCGGTGCAGGATTCGCAGTGGGACGTGAGCCACTACGACGTGCTGCCCGACCGCGTGGTCCTCTATCTGTGGCCACGCGCGGGCGGGGTGCAATTCAGCTTTGCGTTTCGCGGGCGCTACGGCGTGCGCGCCAAGGCCGCCGCCTCCATCCTCTACGACTACTACAACCCGGAAGCCACCACCACCCTGGCCCCGCCGCTCTTCGTTGTTCGCCGGGAACCGCCAGCGGTGCTAACCCGGGGCCAAGCGCCGCCCGCGCCGCGCGGCCGTCCATGAAACCACAGACGCATGCTCGGGTACTGACTGGATGGACGGCGTGACCGCGGACAGCTTCGAGTACCGCATCCGCATCAACGGCAACAACGCTACCACGGGCTTGCAGTCGCTCTACACTTTCCCCAATAATCCGCTGGTGAACGGCTACGTGATCCGCTCCGGCGATCGCATCTACCTGCGCTAGGAGAACTACCAGTCGGCCAAGGCCGGCGTCATCATCAAGTTCACCAACGGCACGAGCACCCAGAGCAGCACCTACGACCAGAGCGGTTATCTCCTGAGCTGCGATCAGTACACTGCCAGTTGGCGCCTGCGCTATGCCGACCTGTCGGCACATGCGGGCAAAACGGTGCAGGACGTGCAGATCGTGAACGACAGTTGCAGCGCCGCGGGCGCGTTCTGGGCCACCTTCACGGATATCGCCATCGCCAGCACGGATGGCGTGGTGCGGCCCATCTACAACCGGCAGAAGAGCATGACGCTGAGTGTCTCATGCGACACTGGCGTCCCCGACTGCTGGCAAATCGTCGGTCACCCAACCAACGTGGGCTGGGCCATGTTCTCCACCACCGTGTACTACCACGGCGACCATTTGGGTTCCTCGCGGTTCATGTCCAGCTACAACGGCACGCCCATCGGGGAAGCTACCTTCCGGCCCTTCGGCGAGGAGCACAACGCGCAGATGAGTGTGAACCACTACAAGTTCACCGGCTACGAGCGCGACGGCGAATCCGCCCTCGACCACACTTGGTTCCGCAAATACGCGCCTTCCTCCGCCCGCTGGCTCTCCCCCGGCCCCGTGCTCAGGTTCGCCAACCCCCAGCGTCTCAACATGTATTCGTATGTGCTGAACGACCCTGTGAACCTTACAGACTTGTTTGGTGCCGATCCTTCACCCTTCGACACGTTCATTACAGGCAAGTTGAACAAAAGCGCTATCGGGCGGGCGGGGTGCTACGTCTAACGCTATATCGTGGTACGTTATAGTGGCTCTCGAACGGAGGACTCATGGCCGAACCCACCTATGGCACGGAGCGCCCCGCAGTGACGCCGGCGATGTTCCACGTGTTGCTGGCGCTGGCCGACGGGGAGAAGCACGGCTACGCCATCATAAAGGAGGTAGCCGAGCTCACCGGCGACCGGGTGCGGCTGAGCGCGGGCACGCTTTACGGGATTATCAAGCGGCTGCTCACGGATGGCTTGATCCTCGAGAGCGGGCGGCGGCCCGCGGCCGCGCTCGACGATGAGCGGCGCCGCTACTACCGCCTGACGCGGGCGGGCGAAGCGGTGGCGCGCGCGGAAGCCGCGCGCCTGGCCGAAGTGCTGGCGCTGGCGCGGGCCAAGAAGCTCTATGAGGAGCCCGCTTAGGAAGGCAGAAGGCAGAGGAACTCACAACTCGGAGCTCAGAACTGGAAACCGAGAGTGCAGGTCACGAAAGAGAAGCTCGAAAGTCACTTGGCGGAAGTCTGAGAGTTGAAAGCCGAGAGCGGACAGTTGACCGCTGAAAGCTGAAAGCCTACTGGGATCGAGGGCGAGGCACACAAAGATGCCACAGCAGGGAGCGCAACGATGAGCAGAGAGCGAGAAGCGGCGTCCCGGAGCTGGTTCCGGCGGCTGTTGCGGTTGTTTCCGGCGGAGTTTCGCGCCGACTTTGGCGGGGAGATGGAGGAGGTCTTCGCGCGCCAGCGCGAGGAAGCGGAGCGCGCGGGGCGGCCGGGCGTGTTGCGGCTGTGGTGGGAGACGCTGGCGGGCATCTTCGCCACAGCGCCGCGCGAGCACTGGGAGATGTTGCGGCAGGACGCCGGATACGCCGTGCGCATGATGCGCAAGAACCTGAGCTTCACCGTCGCGGCAGCCCTGACCCTGGCCCTGGGCATCGGCGCGAACACGGCCATCTTCAGCGTGGTGTACGGCGTGCTGCTGAAGCCGCTGCCGTACAGCGACGGCCACCAGTTGGTGCAACTGGCCCAGGAAGGCCGGGGGCGCCTCATCCCCAACCTGGGCTTCTCCGAGAAAGAGCTGGCGGACTACCGCGGGCAGACGCAAACGCTTACGGGGCTGGTCGAGTACCACACTATGAACTTCATCCTGCTGGGCGGCGAGGAGCCGCGGCGGGTGGTTACAGGAGTCGTATCGCCGCAGTTTTTCCGGCTGTTCGGCGTGCGGCCCCTCCTGGGGCGCGACTTCCGCGCGGAAGACGACCAGCACGGCGCGGAGGCGGTGCTGCTGCTGACGCACCGCTTCTGGGAGCGCGCGTTCGGCGGGGACAGGAACATCGTCGGGCGCGTGTTCCGCATGAACGACCGGCCGCACACGGTGATCGGCGTGCTGCCGCCGCTGCCGCTGTATCCCGACGACAACGACGTGTGGATGCCGGTGAGCTCGTGTCCGTTCCGTTCGTCGGCCAATACCCGGCAGAACCGCAACACGCGCATGGTGCAGGTCTTTGGGCGCATCGCGCCCCAGGCGGACATGGCGCGGGTCCAATCGGACCTGGCCACGGTTTCCGCGCGGCTGGTGAGCGCCTACCCGGAGAATTACCCGAAGAGCCTGGACATGGTGGGCTCGGCCACGCTGCTGGAAGAGGAAATGACCGCGCCGGCCCGGCTCACTTTTCTGGTGCTGCTGGCTACGGCGGGCTTCGTCCTGCTGATTGCCTGCTCGAACGTGGCCAACCTGACGCTGGCGCGGCTGCTGCGGCGCGAGCGCGAGCTGGGGGTGCGCGCGGCGCTGGGCGCCAGCCGCGCCCGGCTGATGCGGCAGATGCTCACCGAGAGCACACTGCTGGCGCTGGCCGGCGGCGCGCTGGGGCTGGGCCTGGCGGCCGCCAGCGTGGACCTGCTGGCGGGATTCGCGGCGCGGTTCACGCCGCGCGCCAACGAGGTGCGCCTGGACACCGGCGTGCTGCTCTTCACGCTGGGGGTGTCCGTGCTGACGGGACTGCTCTTCGGCGCGTGGCCGGCCGTGGCCTCTGCCCGCAGGATGTTCGCGGCGCTGCACGAATCGGGGCGCAGCACCGCCGGCGCCGGGCGCAGCCGCGCCCGCAGCGTGCTGCTGGCGGCGCAAGTAGCCTTTTCCTTCGTGCTGCTGATCGGCGCGGGGCTGATGGCGCGCAGCTTCGTCCAGCTGATGCAGGTGCACCCGGGGTTCAACCCGGAGCGGGTGCTGAGCGCGCGGCTCACCCTGAACTTCACCAACTTCAATACGCCGGAGAAGACGCGCGCGTTCTGGAAGACCCTGCTGGAGAAGCTCGAGGGTCAGCCGGGGATTGTCTCGGCGGGCGCGCTCTCCACGATTCCCCTGGGCGGCCAGGGCCGCTTCAATACGCGCTTCCGCATCGAGGGCCGCGAGGTGCAGGACCCCGCGCAACTGCCCGTGCTGGACCAGCGCGTGGCTTCCAGCGGTTACTTCGCCACGGTCGGCATCCCCCTGCTGCGCGGCCGGTTGTTCACGGCATTTGACCATGCGGAATCCGAGCGCGTGGTGCTGATCAATCAAACCATGGCCCGGCGGTACTGGGGAGAGGTGGACCCCGTGGGCAAGCGCATCGGCGTCGGCGTGAACGCTCCGTGGGCCACCATCGTGGGCATTGTGGGCGACGTGCGCACCTACGGGCTGGACCGAGAAATCGGCGAAGAAGCGTTCATCCCGCTGGCCCAGGGCCCCTTCGCGCAGACCATCTTCCTGCGAACCACCGGCGACCCGCGGCGCGCCACCCAATTGCTGCGCATCGCCGTGCGCGAATCGGACGCGACGGTGCCCGTGGACCGCATCCGAACCCTCGGCGAGGTGAGAATGGAGTCGGTGGCCAACCCGCGGCTGACCGCCGTGCTGATGGGATTGTTCGCGGGCGTGGCCCTGCTGATTACCGTTGCCGGCATCGCCGGGGTAATGGCTCTGTCCGTGAGCCAGCGCACGCGCGAGATTGGCATCCGCCTGGCGCTGGGCGCCACGCACGGCGCGGTGACGCGCATGGTGCTGCGCCAGGGACTGGCGGTAGTGCTGGCGGGGCTGGCCGTGGGCACGGCCGGGGCGCTGGCGCTCACCGGTTCGATGAGGCGGCTGCTGTATGCCGTGGAGCCCACCGACCCGGGGACGTATGTGGCGGTGGCCATGACGCTGGTGGGCTGCGCGGCCGCGGCGTGCTGGCTGCCGGCGCGGCGCGCCGCCGGCGTGGACCCGCTCACCGCCCTGCGCACCGAGTAGGGTTGCCCGGGGTTCGGTGGGCGCCCTTGCCAGCGCAGCGGGGAATCATGGACAAGCAGGATTGGCTACTCAGGTTTCGAGGGAGGGAGGCATGGGCGAGTTCATCACTGAATTGCGCTATGCTGCGCGCGCGCTGATGAAGGCGCGCGGTCTGTTCGCGCTGGCGCTCACTACCCTGGCCCTGGCCCTGGCGTTGAATTCCGCCGTGTTCGCCGTGGTGAACGCCTACCTGATCCGGTCGCTGCCCTATCCCGGCGCGGAGCGGTTGCATATGTTGCGCTACGCGCCGCCGGGACAGAACTACCCGCCGGGGCTCGCCGCGCTCGACTGGCGCTCGCTCGATGACGTGCTTGAGCACCCCATTTCCTGGGACCTCGACGTTTTCTACCTGGTCGGCGGCGACAACGCCGAATCGGCCCCCGGCGCCTGGGTCACGCCGGGCTTCATGCAGGGGCTGGGCGTGCGACCGGCTATGGGCCGCGGGTTCGCGCCGGAAGAGTTTCGCGCGGGCGCGCAGCAGGTGGCGCTGATCAGCCACACCCTGTGGCTGCGGCGGTTCGGCGGGGACCCGGGCATCGTGGGGCGGCAGTTTGCCGCGTACGTGAGCGACCGGCCCGAGGAAGCGGAGTTGTTCACGGTGATTGGCGTGCTCCCCGCGCGCTTCTGGCACGTCAGCCGTTACGCAGAAGTGTTCGCGCCGTTGCGCGCTCCGAGTTACCCCTACATGGCGCGGCTGCGCGCGGGCGTGCCGCCCGAGGAAGCCCAGCGCCGCATCACGGACCTGGTCAAGGCCGGCGTCTCCGGCCTGCCGGAGGGCTGGAGCGCGATAGTGCGCTCCGTGCACGGCGAATACGTGGCGCGGGTCGAGCCCATCCTGACGACGGTGGGCGCCGCGGCGCTGCTGGTGCTGCTGATTGCCGCGGCCAACGTGGCCTTCCTGCTGTTGATCCGCGCGGCGCGGCGCCAGCGGGAAATCTCTGTGCGGATGGCGCTGGGCGCCACCCGCCTGCAAATCGCGCGGATGCTGCTGGCCGAGGGGCTGGTGCTGGGCGTGGTCGCGTGCGCGGCGGGCGTGGCCTTGAGCTGGGCCGTCGTGGACAGACTGGCCCCGATGGTGCAGGAGCAACTGGGGCGCTCTGCGCCGGGCGGCGCGGCGGCCATTCGCGTGGACGCAACGGTGCTGCTGGCCGCGGGCGGTTGCGCGCTCCTGGTGGCCCTGCTCTTTGCCCTGGCGCCCCTGGGCGCAACGTGGCGCGCGCAGCTTGCTGCCGGGATGCAGAGCGGCGTCCGCGCGGCAGGCGAAGGTCGCGGCAGCCGCCGCACGCGCTCGGCGCTGGTGGCCGCGGAGGTGGCCGCAGCTCTGGCGTTGCTCGTGGGGAGTGGCTTGATGATCCAGACCACCCTGCGCATGCTGCGCGTGGAGCTGGGCTTCCAGGCGGACGGCGTGCACGCTGCGGGCATCGGGCTGCGCGAGCGGAGTTATCCCGATGCGGAGTCGCGCGCCGCGTTCTACGAGCGGCTGCTGGCGCGCCTGGCGCAGATCCCGGGCGTCCGCGCGGCAACGGTCTCGTGGCCCAGCATGCTCACGGTGATGCAGCCGGAGGGCGTCCAGGTCGAGGGCGGCGGCGCCGGCGCCCAGGCCGCTGAAACGCTGGCCGGGCCGCAGTATTTCTCCCTGCTGGGCATCCGCGTGTTGGAGGGCCGTGAGTTCAACGGCGCCGATCGCGCCGGCGCGGAGCCGGTGGCCATCGTGAGCGAATCGCTGGGGCGCAACCTGTGGCCGGGCCGCAGCGCCCTTAGCCGGCGCGTCCGCATGGCGCCCGATCCGGACGGCGGTGCCATGGGCCGCGCCCCGGCGTGGCGCCGGGTCGTGGGCGTGGTGCGCGACGTCCGCCAGTCGCCCACCGACGAAGACGTAGCCGACCTGTACGCTCCTCTGCTGCAATCGCCCGGAAGATTCGCCACCATGGTGGTGCGCAGCGGCCAGCCCGGCGCGGCGGTGACGCCTGCGCTGCGCCTGGCGTTGAACGAAATTGACCCGGAAGTGGCGGTCCATTCCACAGTGGCGCTGCGCGAAGCGGTCGAACAGCAGCTCGACCGGCCGCGGTTCCTGGCCGCGCTGCTGGGGGCGTTTGCGGGGATGGCTTGCGTGGTGGCGCTGCTGGGCGTCTACGGCGTCATCGCGTATGCGGTGAAACAGCGCGAACACGAAATCGCCGTGCGCATGGCGCTGGGCGCTGACGCCCGCAACCTGACACTGCTCTTTGTCCGGCAAGGCGCGGTGGCGCTGGCGGCGGGCGTGGCCGCGGGGCTGTATGGCGCGACCCTGCTCGGGCGGCTGCTTGAACCGCAACTCTTCGGCCTGCGCAGCGGCGACGCGCAGACGCTGGTCGCGGCAGGCGCGGTTTTGCTGCTGGCCGGGCTGGCGGCCACGTGGTGGCCTGCGCGCCGCGCAGCGCGCACCGACCCGGCGGTGGCGCTGCGAGAAGAATGAGTCCGTCCGGGACGGCGTGGCCCGCCCGCCCGAATCTTGGTTCGCTTTAGCAGCTTGTTGAAAAACGCTCTTGACCGTCATCCCGAGCGAAGCGAGGGATCTGCATCTTGCAGGAAATCCCAGGAAATGCAGGTTCCTCGCCGCCTGCGGCGGCTCGGAATGTCAAGCTTCGGGGTTTTTCAACAAGCTGTTCGGAGGCAGGAAATGAAAAGCACGACAGTTCTGGGACTATGGTTGCTTCCCGCCGGCGTGGCGCTGGCCCTGCTATGCGCGCCGCCGCAGAAGGCCCCGGCAAAGCTCTCCGATCCGCGGGCCGACAACACCGGCTACGACGTGGCCGCCATGTACAAGATGCGCTTCAACCAGGTGACGCCGCAGTTTGCCACCGGCGCAGCAGCCCACCGTGGGCATCCTGGAGGAGCTGAAGGCCAAGGGCACCCAGGCGGTGATCAACCTGCGGCCCCGGCATGAGCACAACGCCGCGGAGGAAGAAGCGGCGGCCAAGCGCCTGGGCCTGCGCTACTTCAACATCCCCGTGGAATACCGGAACCCGATGTTCGAGCAGGTGGACGAGTTCCTCAAGCTCACAGACGACCCGGCCAACCGCCCCGCGCTGGTGCACTGCACCATGAACATCCGCGCCGGCGCCTTCTGGGCCATCCGCCGCGTGGTGCGCGACGGCTGGAAGTGGGAGGACGCCGAAAAGGAAGCGCAGCGCGGCGCGCCGGTCGCCGACCACTTGCGCAAGTTCGCGCAAGACTACATTGCTGCCCGCAAGAACAAGTAGTCCCCGGGCGGGGCCCGCGGGTTCCGCCGGGTTCATTCTTCCCATCTTCCTGCCGATGTACAGGGGGCCGGTCGCGCCATCCAGGCGCGCGTAGGCCTCGCCTGCGACGAGGCGCTTCCAGCCACGCGTCCGCAGGGTGTAGGATGAGTGCTTCTCCCGGGCCGGAACTGCGAACTACGATGGCTACCATGAGCGCCCAGGCGTCGCCGCACCGCCGCGAGGCGCGTTTCCGCATTGCCGCGGACGCGCTCATCACCGACGCGCAGACCGGGCACAAGCTCAACGCCAAAGTGAGCAACATCAGCCGCAGCGGCTGCTACGTCAACACTCGCCATCCCCTGCTGCAGTGGACTCGCGTGCGCATCTGGGTGGTGTACCGCTGCCAGCAGTTCGAGGCCGCCGGCGCCGTGGTGCACTGCCAGGGCGGGTGCGGCATGGGCGTGGAGTTCGATACGGTGTCCCCCCGCGACTTGGACCTGCTGGAGGCCTGGCTGCGCGAGCTGCCCCTTTGACCCTCGGCCCCGCGCCACCGCCGGGCCGCCTCCTCGTTTGACACTCGCTGTCCCGCTGCTTAGGCTTCCTGGATGCAACCCCTCGACCCGGATTGGGAGCGCAGAGTGCGCGAGAGTTTCCTGCGGCAGGACTTCATGCAGCACCTGGGCGCGGAGCTGCTGGCGGTGCGGCCGGGCTACTGCGAGATTCGTGTGCCGTTCCGCCGCGAACTGACCCAGCAGCACGGCTACTTCCACGCGGGGGTGAGCGGGGCCATCGCTGATTCGGCGTCGGGCTACGCAGCGTTCACGCTCATGCCCACGAACAGCTCGGTGCTCACCGTGGAGTACAAGCTCAACCTGGTGGCGCCGGCCGCAGGGGACGCGCTTCTGGCGCGGGCGGAGGTGGTGCGCAGCGGCCAGACGCTGAAGGTCTGCCGCGCCGACGTCTTCGCGTTGAACAAGAACGCGGAAACCCTGTGCGCGGCCACCCTCTCCACAATCATGACCATGTTCCATCGCCCCGACTCCTAGCGGGCGGGCCCGCCCGGGCCCACCTAACCAACTCTCCGGTCGGTGCGTCTATAGCCTCAGGCGCTATAGCCTTTGTGGCTATAAGCAGCGTCATGGCAGACCAACACCCCGGACCCGAGGCGCTGCTGCCGTTGCCGGCGGCGGCCTTTCACATTTTGCTGGCGGTGGCCGACGAGGACCGCCACGGCTACGCCATCATCCAGGACGTGGCCGCGCGCACCGGCGGGGCGCTGAAGCTGAGCGCGGGCACGCTGTACCGTTCGATCCAGCGCATGCTGGAGCAGGGCCTGCTGGTCGAAACCCGCCAGCGGCCCGCGCGCGAGGAAGACGACGAGCGCCGCCGGTACTATCGCATCACCGCCTACGGGGCAGCGGTGGCGCGCGCGGAGACGCGCCGGCTGGCCCAACTGGTGCGCCTGGCGCGGCAGCGCGGGTTCGCTCCCGGGAGGGCCTGATGCGGCTCTATCGCGCCCTGCTGCACTTGTTCCCCGCGTCGTTCCGCATCGAGTACGGCGAGGAGATGTGCCGCATTTTCGCGCGGCGGCGCGAGGCGGCGTCCGGGCCGCTGCGGGTGACGGCGCTTTGGCTGACCACGTCTTTCGAAATGATTCCGGAGGCCCTGCAAGTCCACTGGGACATCCTGCGGCAGGACTTGCGCTACACGGCGCGCACGCTGGGGCGCTCGCCGGGCTTTGCTGCGACCGTGGTAGTGGTGGCGGCGCTAGGGATCGGCGCCAGCACCGCCGTTGTTTCCATCACCGACCACGTGCTGGTTCGGGCGCTGCCGTTCCCGCGCCCGGAGGAACTGGTGAAAGTGTGGCAGAAGCGGCTGGAGTACACGCGCTTCGAGCTATCACCGGTGGCCTTCCGCGACTGGCAGCGCCTGAGCACATCCTTCAGCGCCATGGGGGCCTACACCCCCATGGCCGCCAATATGGTCAGCAGCGCGGAGCCGGCGCGCGTTGACGGCACGCGGGTGACGGCGGAGATTTTTCACGTGCTCGGCGTGCAGCCGCTGGCCGGGCGGCTCTTCACCGCGGATGATGAGCGGGAGAGTGCATCGGCAACGTTGATCATCAGCCACCGGCTGTGGCAGACGGCCCTGGGCGGGGACCGCGGGGCGCTCGGACAGAAGGTGCTGCTGGACGGCGAGCCGTTCGTGGTGATCGGCATCATGCCGCGGGGCTTCATTTTCCCCAACCGCGACGCGCAGTTCTGGCAGCCGTTCCGGTTCGGCCCGCGCGACTACCAAGACCGCAACAACAACTACCTGGCGGCGCTGGCGCGGCTCAAGCCCGGCGTAAGCCTGCCAGCGGCGCGCACGGAAATGCTGCTGATCGCCGCGCAGCTCGACCGGCAGTTCCCAAACGGAGACGAGGGGAATAGCGCCAACGTCGTGCTCCTGCGCGACGAAGTCTCCGCGCAAACACGTATGCTGCTCAACGTGCTCAGCGCGGCCGCGCTGTGCCTGCTGCTGATTGCCTGCTCGAATCTCGCCAACCTGTTGCTGGCGCGCGCTCTGGCCCGGCGCAAGGAATGGGCGGTGCGGGCGGCGCTGGGCGCTGGGCGCGAGCGCCTGCTGCGGCAGATGCTGACGGAGAGCCTGATGCTGGCGTTGCTGGGCGGAGCACTGGGTGTGCTGCTGGCGGTGTGGGCCGCGCCGCTGCTGGTGCGGCTGGTGCCGCACACGCTGCCCATTGCGGAGCTGCCGCCGCTGGATGTGCGGCTTCTGCTCTTCGCGGGTTCGGTGACGCTGGTGACCGGCCTGGGCTTCGGCGTGCTCCCTGCGTTGCGGGCCTGCGGCGGGACGGTGGCCACAAACCTGCACCATGGCGACCGCGGCGGGCTGGGCGGACGCAAGCAGCGGCTGCGCTCGGTGCTGGTGGTGGCCGAAGTGGCGGCGTGCATGCTGCTGCTGGTCTCTTCCGGGCTGCTGATCCGCGCGCTGTGGCGCATCCAGGAAACCGATCCCGGCTTTCGCCGCGAAGGCGTGCTCACCCTGCGCACCGCGCTGCCCTGGCCCAAGTACGCCAGGACCGCGCCGCGCTTCCAGTTCTACAACCGCGTGCTGGAAGGCGCCCAGTCTCTTCCCGGGGTGACCGGCGCGGCGTACATCAGTTATCTGCCGATGACCATGCGGGGCGGCATCTGGGGCGTGAAGGTGGCGGGACGCGCGCCCCGGCCGAACGAATCCGAGAACGCCAGCGTGCGCTTTGTCACGCCGGGGTTCTTCGCGGCCCTGGGGATTCCGCGGAAGCAGGGACGCGACGTGGCCGAATCGGACACCATGCAATCCCTGCAAATCGCGGTGGTCAGCGAATCCTTCGTGCGCCGGTACTTCCCGGATAAGGATCCGCTAGGGCAGGTGTTTGAGTTCTCCTTCCTGCGTATGCGTACGATTGCCGGCGTGGTGGGGGACGTGCGGGTCCGCGGCATGGAGCGGGACAGCGAGCCCCAGGTGTACATCCCCTACCGCCAGGTGCAGGACGGCTGGTTCACCTTCTACGCCCCGAAAGACCTCGTGGTCCGCACCGCGGGCGACCCGATGAGGCACGCGCCGGCGCTCCGGCAGATTATCCGCAGCGCCGACCCGGAGCAGCCCGTGAGCGACGTGCGCCTGCTGGCCGACATCGTTGACGCCGACACCGCGCCGCGGGCCGTTCAGGTGCGCGTACTGGGCGCGTTCGCCGCGCTGGCTTTTCTGCTGGCGGGCATCGGCATCCACGGGCTGCTGTCGTTCACCGTGTCGCAACGCACGCAGGAGATTGGCGTGCGCGTGGCGCTGGGCGCGCAGCCCCGCGACATCCTCGGACTGGTGCTGCGCGAAAGCCTGGTGCTCGGGGCCCTCGGCGTCACGCTCGGCGCCGCGCTGGCCTACGCCGCGGCGCGCGCGCTCGTTTCGCTGCTGGCGGGCATCACCCCGTCCGACCCGCTCACGTTTTCTGCGGCCATTGCCTTGGCGCTGGCGATGACTCTCGCCGGCAGCCTGCTCCCGGCCATTCGCGCCCTGCGCGTGGACCCCAGCACCGCGATGCGTATCGAGTGACCGGCGCAATGGCCTGTGGAGGACAGACCTCCAGGTCTGCCCCCTGTCAACTTCGCCGAGGAGCGCCTCGTGGCCATGAGGTCTGGCCGTTCCGATGGCGCGGATGAGGGGCGGCCTTCTGGTGGCGCTCGTTAGCCATAGGAATTTGGCGAGATTGGCAGCGGACAGACCTGGAGGTCTGTCCTACCGTTAGGCGGATTCGGCGGTGACGGGTTGCTCTGTGGGACCGGCGGCGCGGCCTTTGCGGCCGATGAGCCACAGTACCAAGCGCCACAGCAGCAGCGCCGCGAGGATAGCGCCGTAGGTGAGCGGCAGGCGCACGTCGGATTTGACCAGCCAGTAGTAGTGGACCACGCCGCAGGCCGCACTGGCATAGATCAGCCGGTGCAACCACTGCCAGCGGCGCCCGCCGAGGCGGCGGATCCATCCCGCCGTGGAGGTGATGGCCAGCGGGATCAGCAGCACGAAGGCGGCAAAGCCCACGGTGATGAAGCGGCGAATGGCGATGTCTTTCCACATTTCCCCCCAGTCGAAGAACTTGTCCAGCCAGAGGTACGTGGTGAAGTGCAGGCCGGCGTAGAAGAACGCGAAGAGGCCCAGCATGCGGCGGTAGCGGATGAGCTGCCCGAGGCCCAGCGTCTTGCGCAGCGGCGTGACCGCCAGGGTGATCATCAGGAAGCGCAGCGTCCAGTCCCCGCTCGAGCGGGTGATGAACTCGATGGGGTTGGCGGTCAGGTCGTTGTTCCACGCTCGCCAGCCCACCGCCGCCAGCGGCCCGAGGCACAGCAGGAACACCGGGACCTTCAGCCATTTTCTTGCCAGCAGGGAGTTCATACCATTTCCATTCGCGGCAGCGTGGTTCGGTCGTCGTATTCCGTGTTCTGTGTTCCGTGTTCCGTCCAACCCCTGCGGGCCTGTGTCCCACGCGGAACTCCGCGTGCGGAACATGAAACACGGGACACGGATCACGAGACACGAAACACGTCAGTAGTATTTGCGCAGGTCCAGGCCGCTGTAGAGCGAGGCCACCTGGTCGGCGTAGCCGTTGAACATCAGCGTGGGCCGCTTGCGGAACTCGCCCAGGCGGCGCTCGGTAGCCTGGCTCCAGCGGGGGTGGTCCACGGTGGGGTTCACGTTGGAGTAGAAGCCGTACTCCCGGGGATTGGTCAGGCTCCAGGTGGTAGGCGGTTGATCCTTGACGAAGCGGATGCGCGCCAGCGACTTGATGCTCTTGAAACCGTACTTCCACGGGGCGACGATGCGCACCGGCGCGCCGTTTTGCGGCGGCAGCGTTTCCCCGTACATGCCCACGGTGAGCAGGGTGAGCGGGTGCATAGCCTCATCGAGGCGCAACCCTTCGACGTAAGGCAGGTCTATGCCGGCGTAGCGGCCCAGCGGCATCTGTTGCGGCGTGTAGTACGTCTCGAAGGCCACGTACTTGGCCTTCGGGGTGGGCTCCGCCAGCTTGACCAGCACGTTGAAGGGGATGCCGATCCATGGCACGACCACCGACCAGGCCTCCACGCAGCGCAGCCGGTAGATGCGCTCTTCGAGCGGGGCCAGCTTCATGATTTCCGCCATGTCCAGGTTGCGCGGCTTCTTGACTTCGCCTTCCACGGACACGGCCCACGGCGAGGTGCGGAAGTTGCGCGCGTTCACCGCCGGGTCTTCCTTGCTGGTGCCGAACTCATAGTAGTTGTTGTAGGTGGTCACGTCGCGGCTGGGATTGGGCTTCTCGTCGCTGCTGAACGGTCCCTTGACCACGCCCGCCAGCTTGTCGCCTGCCCGCGTGGGCGCCGGATTCAACATGTCCCATAGACGGCTGCCCGCCGCCACCGCGCCTCCCGCCGCCGCCGCGCCCGCCAGGAACCTGCGCCGGTTCAGCCACAGCGCCTTCGGCGTCACCTCCGACCACTTCATCTCCGGCTGCTTGCGAATCAGCATGGTTCCCGGCCCTCAACCCGTCCCTTACGACCTGGGCCATAGATTAGATGTAGTTGCCTCCGCAAGGAAGCAGATTTCTCATCAGTGCTCTTGGGGCGTTCCGGCTGATGCGTTTCGTCGGCAGGGTACGTCACCATGTGCCAGCCGCCGTAGGTGAACAGCCCCGCGCTCGTCGCCAGCACGAACTCGCGCCTGGTGTACGACGCCGCCACGGCCCAGCAAGCCGATAATCCGGTAGCGATCCTTCACCACCTCCCCCGGCGCGAACCCTCCATGGAACGAACTGGATGACAGGCGGCCAACCCCCGACGAAGAACAGGGCGGCCGCGGCGTCACCGGATACGGAGGCCCTCCTGCTCCGCTGGGTGGCTTGCCCTCCTTCCCGGCCGCCTGCCCCGCGCCTGGGCTCAAGGTGGGCATCTGCGAAAGGGCGCTGAGGGCACTTCCGCACGCTGGGCAGAACGCCGCTGTCTCCGGCGCTTCCGAATTGCATTTCACGCAGCGCAGCATCCGCGGGATTCTACTCCACAGGCAGGGAGAAGCGTGTCTCAAAATGCGCGGAACGCTGGTCAAAGCGGGCCAGCAGCCTGCGCGCCTCCGGCGGCACCACCGCCACCTCGAAGTGGTCGCCCGCCCAGGCCTTCACCGCCTCCATCGAATCGAAGAAAAGCAGGGTAACGAACTCCACTTCGCTCCCCGCCGCCCGCCGGAAAAGATGCATGCCCCGGCAGCCTGCCGCCTGGCGAATCCCCGGCAGGATGCGCGTCCGCAGCAACTCCTCGTACGCGTCCGCGTTCTCCGGGTGCGTCCACCCATGCCAGATCCGCGCAATCATTCCTGCACCTCTATCAGTGTTTATCCGTGTTCCTCTGCGGCTAAAACAGGTGCTGCTGCGGGCGCGGCGCGTCCATGCCGAAGTGTTTGTAGGCCAGCGCCGTGGCCACGCGCCCGCGCGGGGTGCGGTCAATCAGGCCAAGCTGCATCAAGTAGGGCTCGTAGATTTCTTCCAGCGCGTCTTCTTCTTCGCTGAGCGACGCGGCCAGCGTGTTCAACCCCACCGGCCCCCCGTTGTACTTCTGGAGGATGGCCAGCATCAGGTTGCGGTCCATGTCGTCCAGGCCGTGCTCGTCCACGCCCAGCATCTGGAGGGCCTCGCGCGCCGCTTCCAGCGTGACCCGGCCCTGCGCCTTCACCTGCGCGAAGTCGCGGCAGCGGCGCAGCAGCCGGTTGGCCACCCGCGGCGTGCCGCGGGCGCGCCGGGCAATCTCGAATGCGCCTTTCTCGTCTATCTCGATGCCCAGGATTTTCGCGGAGCGCTTCACCACCTGGAGCAAATCTTCCGGCGTGTAGAAATCCAGGCGGTGTACGATGCCGAAGCGCGAGCGCAGCGGCGCGGTGATCAATCCCGCGCGCGTCGTGGCCCCCACCAGCGTGAACTTGTTCAGCCGGTAGGCGTGGATGCGCGCCCCGGGGCCCTGCCCGATCACCAGGTCAATGCGGTAGTCCTCCATCGCCGGGTACAGGATCTCCTCGATGGCCGGCAGCAGGCGGTGGATTTCGTCCAGGAAGAAAACCTCGCGCGTCTCCATCGAAGTGAGGATGGCGGTCAGGTCGCCCTTGCGCTCCAGCAGCGGCCCGGAGTTGGTCTTGATGCTCACCCCCAGCTCGGCGGCGACGATCTGCGCCAGCGTGGTCTTGCCCAGCCCCGGCGGGCCGAACAGCAGCACGTGGTCCAGCGCCTCGCCACGCGACCTGGCCGCCTCGATGGCGATGTGCAGGTTGTCCTTCACCCGCTGCTGGCCGACGAAGTCCGCCAGCCGCGCGGGACGCACGCTGGCGTCAATCCGGGCGTCCTCGTCGAACTGCTGCCCGCTCACGATGCGGGGCTGTTGCGGTTTCATGGCTAAGAGAGCGGAAAATGGAAACTGGAAAAGGGAAAATGGACAAGATTGGCATTCTCTCCCCTTTTCCAATTTCCCTTTTCCATTTTCCTGCTCATCCCACCTTGCTCAAGCTGTGCAGTGCCGTCTTGAGCAGATCTTCAAAGCTGGCGCCGGGGCGTCGGATTCCCCGCGATTCCTCCACCGCTTTTTCCACGCTGCGCCGGTCGTAGCCCAGGTTGAGGAGCGCGGAGGCCACATCGGCCTCGATCCCGGTCGCGCCGGCCGCGGGCCGGGCGGCGGCGGGCTCGGCAGCCTGCAACGCGGCCATCTTGTCGCGCAGTTCGACTACGATGCGCTCCGCCGTTTTCTTGCCCACGCCCGGGATGCGAGTGAGCTGCGCTAGGTCGCCCTTTTGAATCGCGGGGAGCAGCTCGTCGGTGCTCATGCCGCTCAGGATTTTCAACGCCAGCGAAGGGCCCACTCCGGTGGCCGACATGAGCAGCTCGAAGAAGTGCTTCTCGCGCCGGGTGAGGAAACCATAAAGCGCCAGCGCGTCCTCGCGCACGTGCGTGTAGGTGAGCAGCGTGGTCTCGCTGCGCAATTCACCCAGCCCGTAAAAAGTGGAAAGCGGGATGTGGACCGCGTAGCCGACCCCGCCCACGTCCAGCACCACCTGGTTCGGCCGCTTCTCGATCAGCGCCCCGCGCAGTTGCCCAATCATGATGCGCCCTGCTCACGCGCAGCAACCAGACCCTGCACGAAACAGCGGAAACTTTCGGAAGTATTTCGATTTGGATCCATGTGTGGTGCGATGTCTCGCGCCGCCGTGATTTTTGCGAGGCCACCTCTGTGGTATCCTGCCCGTTGTAACACCTCTTCCAATGCTTCCCACGTTCCGCCTGCAATTGCATCTGGAACGCGGAACTTCGCTCTGTTGGCGAGAGTAGCGGGAACACCGGGATAGGCTGTACACAGAGCGTGTACGTCTCCGAAGAACCATGCCTCCAGTTCTTCAATCGCAATTCGATTCAAGACCTGAAAACCCTGGCCCGGCTCGGCTTCCGTCTTCGTGATAAGGCCGGCTTCCAGACATGCAACTTCAAGTTCCTGCTTGACCGCATGACAGTCCTCGCGGTCTTCATCTACCAAGACCACCACCCGCCAGTTGCCTGGGCGGCTTGCGTAGCCACGCAGGCGGCTCTCAAGATTCGCCAGCAGCTTGCGCTTCCCTTGAAACACATGGATCCGAAACGTGGGCTCCGGCCCCAGGATCTTCGGCACCAAGAAACGGAGGGCAGCTTCGGCGGACTCTTCTTCCAAAAGAAACTCGAAATGCATATTATCGTCGGGAGCCCGAAGGCTGCGGTTTCCCAGATAAGGTCAGCGGGTCCCCAAAGGCAAACTGGCCCTCCATCCACAACTCGCCAAGTTTCGCCCCATGGCGAACAAAATCCTCAATTCCTTGCATATCCGAGGTTCGCGAAGCTTGAGAATACCCGTCGTCGTCGCGGTACAGTACCCATAACTCGTCCGGCCTGAGACCGTTCACGAAGAAAGGTGAATGGGTCGTAACCATCAATTGCGTCCGTGAGCTTGCTAGCCGACATTCCTCTGCAAGTTCAGGGAGGAGTCGCGGATGTAAGTGATTCTCTGGTTCCTCGATGCCGATCAATTGGGGAGGTTCAGGATCATAGAGCACCGCGAGATATGCAAGCATTTTCAAAGTCCCATCGGACGTGAACTTGGCGAGAATGGGACGATCGAACGGCGCATCCTTGATTTGCAGCAGCAGCCTCCCGTCTGGCATCAATTCGGCGTCAACTCTCTCCAGTTTTGGTACGCGCCTGGACAAGGTCTCGAGCATTTGGTTGAGCCTGCGGGGATGCTGTTCCTTGAGGTATTGAATGACATTGGGCAAGTTGTCGCCGGACGCAGATAGTCTTTCCTGAGGGCCTGCGTCGCGGACTGTCCGAGCACTCTCCGTCGTTAGGTAGGATAAGTACCACCCAGTAATAAACCTGCGCAGAGCGCTGACCCGAGGATGCTTGGAAAACTGACCAAGCGTGTTGACAGCCAACATTTCCGGCGAATCGAGCCCTTCGGAAACCCGCTCATCTTGATCGTCCGGCTGGTCACCTGAAACAACTCGGCCTTCCCCTCTGGAGAAATCAAGGAATCTGAACGGTTTTCCGTATTGGCCCCGGCGCCAATGAAGCCATTCCTCGACAACAACCGGAGATTTCTCCTCTTCCTCAATTGCAAGGTGGTAGGTGATGACGGGATCCTCAGGACGCTCTCTATACTTGAGTTCAATTTCGATGGGGCCTTCGGCGTTTCGGCTTCGCAGTTCCTTGAATCGCCCCCTTTTGTCCCACGCTTTTCGCAAGCCAACTGAGAAACACTCAGACAGGAAGGCAAAAACATCGAATATCGTTGACTTGCCGCTACCATTGGGACCAAGAAAGACTGTGAGCGGCTTTAGGTTCTTGAGTTCGAGCATCCGAAGGGCCCGGTAATTGACAACCTTAAAGTACTCGAGGCGGGGGATCGCTTCGAGCCGCCGATGCTCATTGCTCAACATGGCCTCGTGATTATACACACAAGGACGCAACCGTGGTCTGCTGCCTCCTTGCTGATTACCGAATCTAGCGCGCGGGGGCGGGGACGGCCTGCGGGGCAGGGTCGAAGTACCCATCGAGGTAGGCGCGGGCGATGCGCGAGACGAAGCGGTGCACGGCGTCCTCTTTCATGGTGAGCGGGCCGGGGCGGTAGCCGCGCGAACTCACGCCGCGCTGCACCCCTTCCAGCGCGCGCCAGTCCTGGTAATTCGTAATGTCCCAGAACTCGAAGGCGTACTGCGGCGAGAAGCCGGCCTTCGCAAGCGCCTCCGGCGGGAAGAGCCACTGGCAGTGGATGCGCATGCGGTCGTGCGCCACCGGCTCGACGCGGTGCGTCAGCACATAGTCCGGGTGCAGGCTGAGAAAGAGATTGGGCACGATGCCGTAGTAATCCACGGTGCGCAGCTTCTCCGGCGGCAGGCCAGGCAGGGGCACGCCGTCGGAGTGGCCGTCGAGCGACATCGTCGCGGCGAAGTCCATCAAGTCCATGCGCCCGCCGATCCATGCGCCCGGCCGCGTGGCGTTCACCCCGCTATCGGGCGGGCTCACCTTGCACAGTTGCGGGTGGATGCTGGTGCAGTGGTAGCACTCGTGGTAGTTCTCGTGCACCAGCTTCCAGTTGGCGCCCACGTCGTAGGACTTCTCCACCGCGATGCGCAGGCGCTCCGGCTCGAACGGGCGCACCATCGCGTCGAGCTCGCCGAGCCACTGCGCGAGCGGCGGCCCGTCGCCCGACGCGTTCACCCACACCCAGCCATGCCACTCCTCAACGCGCGCGGGCACCAGGCTGTGCTCCGCCGGGTTGAACCCCGGCAGGTCGCCCGTGCGCGGAGCGATGCGCAGTCGTCCGTCGAGCTCGTAGGTCCAGCCGTGGTACGGGCAGCGCAAGCCGCGCACCTGCGCGCACGCGCCTGGCGCCAGCAATTCGTGCCCGCGGTGCCGGCAGGTGTTGTAGAAGCCGCGCAGCGCGCCGTCTTCGCCGCGCGCCAACACGATGCCATCGCCTCCCACGCGCAACGCCGTGCAGTCGCCGGGACGCGCCAATTGCTCGGCGCGGCCGGCGTTCACCCAGCCCGCTTCCCAGATGTGGCGCATCTCCCAGTCGTAAATCTCCGGCGAAGTGTAGGCGGCTTGCGGCAGGTTGCGGCTCGCGCCATGCGGCCCGGCCGCGCGCTCCAGCGCAGCACGGTCCAGCGGAGCAGGCTGTCGCCCATTGTTCATCGCTACGGATTATAGGGAAGGAGCGATGAGGAAGGAAGTGAGGGAGGTCGGGGAAGTGAGGGAAGTGAAGGAGGTGGAGGAAGTATAGGAGGCAAAGGAAGCGGAGGAAAACACCTTTCAATACTCATGCGATTGGTCGAATGGTGTGCTCCTCTGCTTCCCTTACTTCCTTTACTTCCCTCATTTCCCCCACCTCCCTTCACTTCCCATCGTGGAGATCAACGGAGTCAACGACGCCGACAACCGCCATATCAATCGGCGACTGCGGCCGGCCCACGGCGGTCATCGCGGAAAAGCCTTCGCTGACTACGAGCACGCGGTCGCCCACCCCGGCGTCCACCGCGTCGAGCGCCAGCACAATTTCGCCGCGGTCGCTGCCGTCCAGGTTGAGCGGCTGCACGGCCAGAATCTTCCGCCCCTCATGCGACGGCGACTTCTGCGTCGCCACCACGTCTCCGACTACTTTTCCTATCAGCATGCTAGAATTCTTCCAGTTGTTCGTTTACCCAGTCTTGGATCTCATGACGCAACCTCTTACTGAGGTTCTTCTTGGACCCGAAATTCCCCTTCATCTTATTCCCACTGGGATCAACCACTCGAATCAGCATTGACTCTATGTCTCGGATGTACTCCTTTTTTCCTATGCGATAGAAGCTAAAGCGGTCCCACCTTCTGCGGTGTCTGTCGTCGAGGTGGTGTTTGATCCTACCGGGCAGTTCCTTTGCCATCCCGACGTAGTACACCTCTTTGTTTCTTGCTAGCACGTAAATGCCGCTCTTCTTGCCGACTACTGCTTTGAACGCATCGGGAAACTTCTCAAGGAGGGAAGCGGACAAGCCCTCCGCGTAACCCTTTACCAGAGCTCCGCGCGGGGATCTCATCTTACCTTTTCTTCTTCGGCGAGTCCGGGCAGCCTTTTGAGCCCGGCGTCGGAAGGCCACGTTCTTATCCATATTACTTGCCGGCTCCAGTTAGATTCACGCGGTCCACGATGCCGACAATGGTCGCTTCGGTAGGCACGTCACCCGGCAGGAACGGAAACGACGCTTCGCGGCCGCGGCACCAGTAAATCGTCTCGCCCGCGCCGGCGCCGACTGCGTCCACGGCCACGAACGCCTTGCCGCGGTCTTTGCCGTGCCGGTCAATCGGCTGCACGAGCAGCAGCTTGTGCCCGGTGAGCGACGCATTCTTCACCGTGCAAACCACGTTGCCGATCACCCGCGCGAGCTGCATCGTTTCTCCATCAGAGAAGCTCGATGAATCTCTCCACCGTCATTCCGGACAATCGAATCAGCTTTCGAAGTGTTCCGGGTTTGAGCGACGAATGACGCGGAATCGACAAAGTCACCAAAGGCAGCTCATGGTGATAAAGGATCATGTGACTTCCGGCCTGCCGGTGAAAGATCCATCCTGCTCGCTCGAAAGCGCCCCGGGCCTCATCCCCGGAAACATCGCGCGGCAGCTTCGCCATCAGGGGACCTGAACTTCAACCTCTTCCTCACTCGGAAGGGGCAGGTTCCGACTCTTCAAACTGGCCAAAACGCCTTCGATTGCCTCCCGGATGTTGGCCAGGGCTTCCTCTCGCGTTTCACCCTCGGAAACGCACCCCGGCAGAGCTGGGCAGCTCACGACAAAACCACCCGCTTCGAGGTCCGGTTCGAGAATGACGCGGTATTTCATGGCTCTATTCTACTTCTTCCTTGCTCCCGCGAGTTCGGCCTCGTGCTTCTCGTCGAGCTTCACCGAATCCACGATGCCGACGATGGCCGCGTCCACCGGGCGGTCTTTGCAGCTTTCGGCGTTGCGCGCGGAGCTGCCGCTGACCACCAGCACGGTCTCGCGGTAGCCGGCGGTCACCGTGTCCACCGCCACCAGGTAGCCGGCCTCATCGTGCCCCTCGGGCGAAATGGGCTTCACGATGAGCAGCTTCTTTCCTTCCAGCCGCGGGTCTTTCCGCGTGCTCACCACCGTGCCGACGATGCGCCCCAAGATCATAGTGATGAGTGAAGAGTGGCGAGTGACCAGAGAAAACTTCGCGAGCGCGCCCAGCCAGCGCGCTTCGCGGCAAGGAGCGCACAGGCTCCCCAAGGCCCGGGAGCCGGCGCTACTTCGCCGACGCGGCCATGGCCGTCTTGCCGATGGGCAGCACGTCTTCGAGCGACCCATGCGGCCGCGGGATGACGTGCACAGCCACCAGCTCCCCGACGCGCCGCGCCGCGGCGGCCCCGGCGTCGGTGGCGGCCTTGACGGCGGCCACGTCCCCGCGCACCAGCGCGGTCACGTAGCCCGACCCGATCTTCTCCCACCCCACCAGCGTCACTTTGGCCGCTTTCACCATCGCGTCCGAGGCCTCAATCATGGCCACCAGCCCGCGCGTTTCGATCATGCCCAGTGCTTCACCCATTCTCCCCTCCGCAAAAAACAGGTGCTTAGGTGCTTGGTGCCGGGTTCTAGCAGCTTACTGAAAAAGCGCGTCCTGTCATTCCGAGGCCCGCGAAGCGGGCCGAGCAATCCGCATTTTCAGTGACCTTCGACGAAATGCAGATCCCTCGCTTCGCTCGGGATGACTGGCAGTACCCTTTTTCAGCCCCCTGCTTAGTTCTGCGTTCTGCGTTCTACGTTCTGCGTTCTGCGTTCTGCGTTCATAGTTCTGAGTTCCCCAGCACCCTCGCCCCTAGCCCCTAGCCCCTTCTCTTCACCGCTTCTTCAATCAGCGACTCCAGCTCCGCGCGCGTCAGCGTTACCCGGTCCGGGTCCGCGCTATCCGACGTCACCGGGCATTGCGCGCCGACTTGCGCTGCCGTGGTCAGGCCGTAGCGCGCCCGTGCCGCGAGCAATTTTTCCACATCTTCGCTGGAAAGCAAGACCTGTTTTCCCAGCAGCTCGGTGGTCAGCGCCACCCGGGCAAAGTGCTCCACCGTCTCCATGCGGAAAAATGCCGTCAGCAGGTCCTGCCCGTAGGTGACCACCCCGTGGTTGGCCATCAGAATGGCGTCGTAATTGGGCGCCAGCGGCTCCAGCGCTTCCGTCAGCTCCGGCGTCCCCGGCGTGCCGTACCGCGCCACCGGGATGCACCCCAGCGCCAGCACCACTTCGCTCACCAGCGCCTTGTTGAGCGGGAGGCCCGCCGCGGCGTAGCCGGTGGCGGTCACCGGGTGCGCGTGGCACACGGCGTTGACGTCCGGGCGGCGCTTGTAGATGAGCAGGTGCATGGCCAGCTCGCTCGAAGCGTTGCGCTGCCCGCTGATTTTTTTCCCTTGCAGGTCGGTGATGACCAGGTCGTCCGGGGTCATCATCCCCTTGCTGATGGCCGTGGGCGAGGTGAGGATGCGCCGCGCATCCAGGCGCACGGAGATGTTCCCGTCGGTGGCCGCCACGAACCCGCGCTGGTGAATCCACCGGCCCACCGTGCAAATGTCCCGCCGGTGCTCATCCTCGGTCTTCACCGCCCCCGGCGCTATGCTCTCCGGCCACATTGGCACGCGCATTGTAGAACAAACCGGCGGCGAGTGAACAGCTACAGGGTAAACCCAGCCTGCGCTGTTTGCGCCCACGGTTGACGAATCGCCGTGACCCTCCCAGAAACGCTACCATTAGCAGTTTCGTAACAACATTTTGCTTGACACCCCCCCCCCCCCGTAAGCGTAGAGATACGTTCACCTATTTGTAATGCCGCGGGAGGTAGCTCATGCGCAAGCGCCTCGTTTACCCGGTTGCCATCATCGGATTGTTGATTCCCGCTGGCCTGATGCTTACAGTAGCGCCTCCGCCACGTGTCCGCGCCTACGACCCGCCGCCGGTGGAGCGGTATCTGTACGGAGCGTATCCTTTCTCCGGCAGCGCCAAGCTGATTCTGGCTAACTCCACCATGGGCGAGGTCACCATCGAAGGGAAACTCTACTCCCCGGCCGGCCAGATCGCTCCTTTGCAGGATGTGGTGCTGCCCGCTCACGCGCAGAAGGTCGTGGACCTCGACGGGCAAATCGCCAACGCCGGGCCGGACTTCCGCAGCGGCGGCATTGAACTGGAGTTCTATTCCGCCGACCCGGGCATTGCCGCGCAACTCCATCTGCGCGAAGGCGCTGGCGAGCAGCCCATTGACATTCCTCTGAAGGCCGCCGGGGCCTATCGTTCTTCCCGCCTCGAGGGCTTGTGGATGGTTCCCGCGGGCGATGCGCGCCTGGGCCTGATCCTGCACAATCGAACGGCGGTGGCCGCCTCCGCCACGGTGGCGATCACCCGGCGGGACGGTAGCGTGCTCCTTTCGCGCGCGGTCACCCTTGACCCGCACGGCTCGCGCCAGTTCCAGTCGCCGGAGATTCACCAGCAGGCCCCCGGGAGCGTGGGGGGCATTTCGATTCAGCACAACGGCGCGCCCGGCGCCATCCTGGCCGCCGGCTACATCCAATCCGCTGCGCGGCGCCTCTCCGCCAGCATTCCTTTCGTGGACCCCACCACGCTCTTCGGCAGCAACATCTACGGCGCCGGCGCGCAGTTGGGCAACACCGCTCTGGCCGCAGAGAACTTCACCGGCCAATTGTTGGTGCGCAATCTGTCCGCGCAGGCTGTTCCCGTGACCGCGTCCTTGCAGTGCGGCGAAACGCGCGCCTCCCTCGGCACGGGCACGCTCGCGCCGGGCGAAGCGCGCCGCCTCACCGTCCCCGCGGACGCCATCGCCTGCGACACGGGCGCGGTCGGCGTAGAAGTGACATCACCTGTGAAGAGCAGTTTGCTGGGCCGCTGGCTCAGCGTCGGCGCCTCCGGCCTGGTGGTCGAAACCGCCATCCACTCCGTCTCTCCCAATGCCAACATTTCCGGGAGCGACCCGTGGCTGGTGGACGAGGAAACCGCATCTATTCTCTATGTGCAGAACGTAGGCAACAGCGTGGCCGAGTTCGTCCCAGTGATTCAGTACGCCCGGCACGGCCACGCCGAACCCATGGATCACCTGGAGCAGAGTTACATGGTGGGGCAAACCTTCGTGAAGCCGGGAGAAGTGGTGGCCATTGATATTCGCGCCCTTCGGGATCAGCAGACTCCCGACGTTCACGGACGAATCCTGCCTCAAGATGTGAACTCAGGGCAAATCCACTGGTTGCGCGGCTCCGGGCCTGCCTTAGTCGCCAACGTGCTCACGGTGAGCGCGGCGCGCAGAACGGCTTCGACTTTCGCCTTCTTCTGCTGCTACTGTAATCCCCGCCACGTCGAGCTGCGCATCCAGCCGCAAAACGTCGGCGGCGAAGTTGGGCAAACACAGCAGATGCAGGCATACGAGGACAGAACCGACTGTCACACCATGACTTGGCCGGTCCCTATTTCGGCTTCTCAAGTTAGCTGGGGGAGTTCCAACATCTTTGTAGCTTCCGTAGACGGCTCCGGGCAAGTGTACATGGGGCCTTTCCCCGGCTCGGCCACGATCGTGGCGTCGAAATGGGTCTTTGAATCCAACCCCGATCCGTTCATCGGGGATGGAGATCAGTGCTACCTGGACGATTATTGCTACGGCTCTCCCCAGTGCCTCACTGACGAATTCGAGCGCTACGCCTCTGCTAGTGTAGACGTGACGGCCCCGCCGCCTCCTCCGCCACCTTCTGTTTCTGTGGATTCCGCCGACATCCTGGCGGACCAAGTCGTAGTTACACTCTCTCCTGCTGGTTCAAGCGGGAACCTTGCTGTCACGGCCCAGGGGCCCTCAGTTAGCAAGACGATCTTCAGTGGAACACGGAGTGGTGGGCAACACACTTTTTCCTTTGACCGGAACAATCTGCCAGATGGTCAATATACGAGCGTTTCGGCTACTTGGCTGAATGCGAACGGAAGCCGCGCTGTCAGTTTCAGAGTGTTGGGTGTTTATCGCCATTCCCAGTACAACACACCTACTGAATCCTCTTGTACAGGCAACGCCGCTGCGGCCTATCTGGTGAACAGCGTTTCGTGTGCCTATCAATCCGGCACTTTGCGAAGCGACTTCATCAGCCAGTCGTGGTTGAACGGCAGCGGGATAACGATCACTTCCTACTACGGCTACAATACAGAACAGAACACCCAATGGTGTATCAACAATAATTACCTTCCAGCGGATGCCCCCGGCCGCGGTTTTGCTTTCGTTTCTCAAATTCTTACATCTTGTCAATCTTTATATCTGAATAATAAGACGGTAGCGCGATCACCGAACGATGCAAATCTGACCTGCGGTGACCAGGACTTGCTTATTGGGTACGGCACGAACACAGTTAAGACTGTTACAGATACCTGTCCAATATGCACAGCGAGCCAGCTTGACAACTATACGACCGCATCCGCGTGCAGCCCTCGGGCTCACACGGATCTCGGCAACTTCAAGACAATCCGCGTGAACCGCTAAGGAGGACGGTAGCGGGGGGCACAACGCGAGAGGAGCAAGAGTGAGGCCGTCATCTCTAACGAACAATGCCCGCAGGGGCGTGAAGTTCTTCCTCTTCGTAATCCTGTTGGTGGGGTTTGCAGCAAAGGGCCTGAATGGTCAGGATAGCGTGGCTAAGCGAAGTTCCGACAGCACCGGAATACCTTCCCAAGCGCCGATGAACCGCACTTACTTAGGCGCCTTCAATCCGAAATCGCAACGACCCATTTCCGCCCAAGCAGAAGGATGGTCCCTCATTCTTAAGCAGCACGCCATTTGCAAGGGCTGTCCCAGCGGCGAGACTTTCCTGTTCGAGATTCACAATAAGCGGACGCGCTTTCGGACAAAGCTGCGCATTACAAACCTGACCGCGCAAATCGATGAGGTTCACATTTTCGACAAGTTTGCAACCATCGTTGGACGCGCAGCTCCGAACACCAGCGTCATCAATGTCGTGGACCTCGCGACGGGTGCGCTCCGGGACACCGTGGTTTGCATACGCCCCGCGGTCTCTCCCCACAAGCGATTTGTAGCCTTTGTGAGGTTTTTCCCGGCGCATTCTGGACAGTCCCCAACCTTCCAGTACATGCTGTATGACGTCTCAAAGAAACCGGAAGAGAATCGACTCGCTGGAGTTGCGGCATCAAATCAATGGGATGCAGGGATACCAATATACCCTGATAAGGCAACTCAACCGCTGAGCCCCAATGTTTTGCAGGGAGAGGGTCACATTCACAGCATGGCTACGGACGGGTTCTTCTGGCTGGATGATAACGCGGTTGCATTCGTAGATCGTTCCGGTGGCGTCAACCGCTTGGTGGTTGTCAATCTGCGAGGAGGCGCTAACCAGGCCAGCGTTGCCAGCAGAACCATCCCCACTTCCGGAATCGTTGACTTGGCGCGCTGCCGTGATGCGGGGCCGAAAGACCTTGAGCGGTGGTCTAAAGACCCGGCGATGTTGATATACGTTGTGAATGTCCGTCAATCTCAAGAGAAGAAAAGTTCTTTGACGCTCGATTTCAACCCGACCAACCCATGCCTCCAGCGAACAAGCTTGGATATCCGTTTGGACGAGCCCCCTCCAACTTAGCCCGGCTGGTCGTCCGGGGTCATCATGCCCTTGCTGATGGCGGTGGGCGAGGTGAGGATGCGCCGCGCGTCCAGGCGCACGGAGATATTCCCGTCGGTGGCCGCCACGAACCCGCGCTGGTGCACCCACCGGCCCACCGTGCAAATGTCCCGCCGGTGCTCGTCCTCGGTCTTCACCGCCCCCGGCGCCATGCTCTCCGGCCACATTGGCACGCGCATTGTAGAACAAACCGGCGGCGAGTGAACAGCTACTGGCGGCAACGAGCGACAGGTTGCCATGTCGTGGTTTGCCGATTGCAATTCGAGGGGTGGGGTGCTCTCGTTACTGGCTATGAGCGCGAAGCTTGGACTACTTCTGCTGGCCACCGTCGTTTTTGCCCTGAATTCATGCGGCGGGCAGCAAGCCACTTCTGTTGGCCCGCCGCCTCCTCCTCCGCCACCTCCTCCGCCAGGAGGAAGCAACCCGGTGCCAACCGTTGTGGCCATCGACCCAGCCGCGGAAGCCAGCGGCGGGCCGGACTTCTATTTGAGCGTCTATGGAACGAACTTTGTGTCTTCCTCCGTTGTGCGGTGGGGAAGCTCCAACCTGGCAACGACGTTCGTCCGCGATTCGCTCATCTTCGCCCTTGTTCCTGCCAGCCTGCGGCAGGGCTCCGGTTCCGCCTCAGTAACCGTGTTCAACCCCTCCCCCGGCGGAGGGACTTCGGCCGCCCTTCCCGTGCTGGTGGGTCCGCCGCCTGCGCCACCGCCCGGTGTGGGAGTGATCCAACTGATCTCTGCGGCCCCCGATGGCAGCCCCGGCAACGGCCACACCTATACGCCCCCCGCTGTCAGCCCCGACGGCAGGTATGTCGCTTTTCAGTCCGATTCCACCAACCTCGTTCCTGGCCCGGCTACCGGTCTTACAGAAATCTTTGTTCGGGACACTTGTGTGGGGGTTCCTTCGGGGTGCACTCCCACCACAACGCGCGTCTCAGTCGCCTATAACGGTGCGCTTCCCGATGGCAACAGCCGATCGCCGACTATCAGCGCCAATGGGCGCTACGTCGCTTTCGATTCCAGCGCCACAAACCTCACTCCCAATAGCACTAACACCGGCGGGCGCTCGGCCGTGTTCTTGCGCGACACCTGCATCGGTGCTCCGTCCGGTTGCAGCCCCTCCATCAGCTTGCTGTCTGTTGCCACAGACGGCACGTCTGCGAACGACGATGCACGGCTCGCGGCCATCAGTGCCGACGGCCGACTGGTCGCCTTCAATTCGGTCGCCACAAACCTCGTGTCAAGCGATACCAACGGGTGGCTGGATGTATTTCTGCGAGACACTTGCTTAGGGGCCGCGGCTGGCTGCATGCCCAGCACCGTCCGCGTTTCGGTCGCGAGTGACGGAAGCCAGAGCAACGTTCCAGGTTGCTGCCCCGCCATCAGCGCCGACGGTCGATATGTTTCCTTCCGCATGTCCGGGGCGAACAATCTGCTCCCAAATGCCAATGCCTCTGGAATCCTGCACGACACCTGCTTTGGCGGGCCGCCAGGCTGTGCGACCACCAATCGGAGCCTTTTCGTCAGCTATACCGCGGCCCCGCTGTCGGGCGCCATTGATAATCTCCTTGTCTTGAGCGCCAATGCACGCTTCGCCGGCTTCGGCTCCTTCTCGAACAACCTTGTTCCGGGCAACACCGGCCAGATCATCGGCGCCTTTGTATACGACAATTGTATCGGCGCGCCGGCGGGCTGCATCTCGCGCACCAATCAAGTCTCGCTCACCTACAACGGCGGCCAGCTCAACAACGGCGCCGCCGCTGCCGTCTCCAGCGACGACGGAAACTACGTCGTCTTTATCTCCATTGCCGACAACTTGCTCCCCTATGCCTACCGCGCCAGCGCCGCCTACGTCCGCATGACCTGCAAGAACGCCGCCAGCGGGTGCATTCCTACCACCTACCTGCTCTCCTTCGACAGCAGCACAGGCATCCAGGGCAATAGCTCCTATTCCGACTATCCCGCGATCACCCCGGACGGTCGCTACGCTGTCTTCATCTCCAACGCCCCCAACTGGCCCGGCCCTCTCCAATCCAACGGCAACAACCAGGTTTGGCTCGCCCGCGTGCGCTAACAGAAGGAAAGGACTGATTGGAAAAGAAAAAGAGCGGCGCCGTTTTCCAGGTTCTCTTTTCCGTTTCCCCCTTCACCCGTGGATGCCGCGCAGCTTCAGGGCTCAGGAAAGCGGGCGATGGCTACTACGGAGGCGGCCTTGCGATGATTCATTGCCGGTTTTCCGTCGGCTGAAAGCTGTCGGCTGTCCGCTAGAACCGCCTTTCTCTTAACCCCTGGCAATATCGCAAGATTTCACTTGACAGGCCACCCACGCTGAGCTATGATGCTTCCGTATGGGCTGCGTTTGGCTAACGCGCCCCGCAACACCCTCCTCCGGCCTCTCCCCACCCCCGAAAAGAATCATACACTTACGAAAAACGCACGAATATCCTTCGCGCCGTCACACACTTGCGCGTTTACACGACTTAATCCCCCTGTCTTTTCAATGCTTTCACACACAAGGGGAGGGGGGTAGCCGCCGGACACGCCCACAACCGTGTGGAAACACGGTTCACCGGCAAAGAGGCAAAGCTATGGAGGAAAGCGAGGCGGCGCCAAGAGGAAAAACAAGAAAGCCGGCACGCCAAGCGCAAGCCGCAAGCAAAAGCGGCGGCAAGCCGCCGCACTCCAAAACTACGCGTAGATGCCGCGCTGCTTCAGCGCCCGGGCCACGCGGGCGATGGCCACCATGTACGCGGCGATGCGGTTGTTGACCTTGTTTTCTTCGGCCATGCCCACCACTTCGTCGAAGGACGATTCCATCACGTCGCCCAGGCGCTCGTTGACTTCGCTCTCCCGCCAGAAGAAGCCTTGCCGGTCCTGCACCCACTCGAAGTAGCTCACCGTGACGCCGCCGGCATTGGCCAGAATGTCCGGGATGATGAAGATGCCTTTCGAGTCGAGCACCTCATCGGCCGGCGCGGTGCTGGGCCCGTTAGCGCCTTCGCACAGAATCCTGGCCTGCACGCGATTCACGTTGGCGCTGGTGATCTGGTTCTCGATGGCTGCGGGCAGCAGGATGTCGCACGGCTGGAAAAGAATCTCGCTGGTGCCCAGCTTGGCGCCGCCGCCGGGGAAGTCCGGCAGGGGCTTGCGCTTCGAGTGCACCCAGTCCACTACAGCCGGCACGTCGAAGCCCTTCTCGTTGTACAACGCGCCGTGGATGTCGGCCAGCCCCACAACCTTGTACCCCGCGATGTACATCAGCAGCGCGGCCATCGAGCCCACGTTGCCGAAGCCCTGGATGATCACGCGGCAGCCTTCCTTCTTCACGCCCAGCTTGGTCAGAGCCCTGTCGCACACCATCATGCAGCCCCGGCCGGTGGCTTCGCGCCGCCCGCGCGAGCCGCCCAGGTCAATGGGCTTGCCGGTAACGACGGCGGTGGTGGCCTGGCGATGGTGCATGGCGTAGGTGTCCATCACCCAGGCCATGATCTGCTCGTTCGAGCCCACGTCCGGCGCGGGCACGTCGCGTTCCGGGCCCAGCCACTCGCTCAGTTCCGCGGTGTAGCGCCGGGTGATGCGCTCCATCTCGCCCATGGAAAGCCTGCTGGGATCGCAGATGATGCCGCCCTTGGCCCCGCCGAACGGGATGTTGACCACGGCGCACTTCCAGGTCATCCACGCGGCCAGCGCGCGCACTTCGTCAATGGTGACGTTCTTGTCGTAGCGGATGCCCCCTTTGCCCGGCCCGCGCACCGTCGAGTGCAGCACGCGGTAGCCGGTGAAGACTTCCATCTTTCCGTTGTCCATGCCGATGGGGATGTACAGGGTGATTTCCTTGCTGGGGTACTTCATGTACTTGTAGAGCCCATCTTCGAGGCTGAGCTTGTGCGCGGCCACTTCGAAGCGCGCGTCCGCCGATTCGTACACGTTCATCTCGTCCTTGACGGTTACCGTAGTCATCGTGCACCTCTGGGGGCTGCCGAAGCGTGCGCCAGTATAAGGACACCGGTCTCGGTAGGCAAGACGAGCCGCGCCCGGGCGCTTCGAGCCTCACGCCGGCGCGGCCGCGACGGCGCGCCAAGCGCCTTGCGTGTCGGCCTTGGACCAGCCGAAGAGCCGCGCCACCGGCATCACCGGTGCGGCAGGGTACAACTCGCGGTATTTTGCAGCCAATGCTGCACGCCCTTGTGCGGCCGTGATGTGGCGTGCGGCGGCGGCCTGCTTCGGGAACGCGCCTACGGTCAGTTCGAACTTGCCGGAGGCCCACGCCGCCGTCTCCTGCTCGGTCCCGCAGTGCACCACGGCCAGCAGCAGTTGCAATTCCTGCATGGCTTTCTTGTAGCGCTTGTTGCCGGCGCGCGAGTCCATCTTGCAGGCGTGCCGCAATTCCAGCGTGGCCAGGGAGCCGTGTTCAGCCAGGGCCTGCCACACAAGCAGCGCGTCGTGCGTGATGCGCCCCGCGGCGTAGAAGCGCTCCGCTTCACCCGCCGCAGTGGGTGCGCCCCGGTCGGCCAGAAAGTACGGCAGGTACTTCCGCGAAATGAATGTGCCCCGCGCCTTGAAATACTTGGCGTAGAAGGCCAGCCGGCGCCGCGGCAATTCGTCCTTCCACCCCCACAGCCGCTGCATCTCCGCGTCCCACGCGAACTTCTTCCCGCGCCGCACCGCGTAGTACAGCGACGGCAGCGCCACATTCTTCACCGCGAAGAGCATGCAGAAGCCCATCGCATCAATGAACTCCACGGCCTCCGCGACCGTCCGCACCCTCGACCACCCAATCTCGTTATCCAGTGGGGGCATCACTGCCCGTCTCGCCCGCAAAACCGACACTGTTTAGCTTGTGGTGTTCCCAGTGATTTACCACACCACGAACAGGGGGACGGGGGCCAAGGCGTCGTCTCCGCAACGCCCCCAGGGGAGGCCCATGCTTTCGCTTCTTCCACTTCGGCGCCATTCTCGATGAGGATCTTCATAGCACTCACTCTACGGCCAGATCTCCTGATCGCAAGGAGTTGCCTTCTGAGACCGGCTCTTCGTGGAGAGATTTGCGCGATGGGCGCCCCACACTCCTCGCACTTGGGCCAATCCTTGCTTTTTCCCACGAATGGAGTTGTCGATGTCTTATCCATAGTCCTTTTCGAGCAGGATTCCCGTCCCGGCGCCTCTGTGTCTCTGTGGCTAGACCACGACCGATTCCTTGTATTCGCCGAAGACTCGGCGGAGGGCGTCGGAGATTTCGCCCACAGTGGCGTAAGCCTCGACGGCGGCGAGGATGGCGGGCAGCAGGTTCGCTCCGCTGCCGGCGCGCGATTCGACCGCAGTCACGGCGGCCGCGGCGCGCGCGGAATCGCGGCGGGCGCGCAGGGCGCGGACGCGCTCCACCTGGGCGCGCTCCATGCCGGGGTCCACGCGCAGCAGCGGCACGCGTTTCTCTTCCTCAACGGTGAACTGGTTCACGCCCACCACGATCTGCTCGCCGCGCTCGACCGCCTTCTGATACTCAAACGCGGCGCGCTGGATTTCTCCCTGCACGAAGCCTTCTTCGATGGCGCGGAGCATCCCGCCGAGCGCGTCTATCTTCTCGATGTACGCGCGCCCGCCCGCCTCGATGGCGCTGGTCAGCGACTCAATCGCGTACGCGCCGCCCACCGGATCAACCGTATTGGCCACGCCGGTTTCGTGGGCCAGGATTTGCTGGGTGCGCAGGGCCAGCAGCGCGGCGTTCTCCGTGGGCAGGGCCAGCGCTTCGTCCAGCGCGTTGGCGTGCAGCGACTGGCAGCCGCCCAGCACCGCAGCCAGGCACTGGAGGGCCACGCGCACCAGGTTGTTCTCCGGCTGCTGCGCGGTGAGCGAGCTGCCCGCCGTTTGCGCGTGGAAGCGCAGCATCAGCGAGCGCCGGTCGCGCGCCCCGAAGCGTTCGCGCATGACCCGCGCCCACAGCCGCCGCGCCGCGCGGTACTTGGCGATTTCTTCCAGCAGGTCGTTGTGCGCGTTGAAGAAGAAGGAAAGCTGCGGCGCGAACTCGTCCACGCCCAGCCCGGCGGCCACCGCCGCCTCCACGTAAGCGATGCCGTCGGCCAGCGTGAAGGCCACTTCCTGCACTGCGGTCGAGCCGGCCTCGCGGATGTGGTACCCGGAGATAGAAATGGTGTTCCAGTTGGGCAGCTCGGTGCGGCACCAGGCGAAAACGTCGGTGACGATGCGCATCGCCGGCCGCACCGGGTAGATGTACGTGCCCCGCGCGATGTATTCCTTCAAAATGTCGTTCTGCACCGTGCCGGAGAGCCGCTTCAAGTCCGCGCCCTGCTTTTTTGCCACCGCCACGTACAGCGCCAGCAGGATGGCCGCGGTCGAATTGATGGTCATCGAGGTGGACACGCGGCCGAGCGGGATGCCGTCGAACAGCGTCTGCATGTCCTCGAGCGAATCAATGGCCACGCCTACTTTGCCTACCTCGCCCGCGCCCAGCGGATGGTCGGAGTCCATCCCGATTTGCGTGGGCAGGTCAAAGGCCACGCTCAGCCCGGACTGCCCCTGCGCCAGCAGGTAGCGGTAACGCGCGTTGGATTCCGCGGCGGTGCCGAAGCCCGCGTACTGCCGCATGCTCCACAGCCGCCCGCGGTACATCGTCGGATACACGCCGCGCGTGAAGGGGTATTCGCCGGGGTAGGAGAGATGCGCTTCCGTATCCGCGCCGCGCCCGTCATCAGGCCCGTAACAGGCCTTGAGCTCGAGGCCGGAAAGCGTAGCCGGGCGCTTCTTGCGCTCGGCAATTCCGCGGGTGGCCACATCCTTCATGGCCTTCTCATTTTCTCTTTTCTGCGGACCCTTTTCCAGCGCAGCCACGAAAGCGCGGGAGCCGGCGCCGAGCCCCGGCCGCCGCGGCGCGGCGGTTGCGGCATTGGACATCGGCGCCCAGCGGGCCTTGTTTTGGCCCGGCCCGCGCCGTACAATGGCCTTACGCCGGTTGTTGGGAGGGTTCCTGTGCAGATGGACGAGCACCTCAAGCAACTGCTTCGCGAACTGGGCCACGCCATCAATGAGACCGTAGCCGATTCCGAGCGCATCCATGAGGCCATTGCCAACGTGCGCGCCGCCGGGTTCGACATCGTGTTGCGCCTGGACGCTACCATCGGCTTGGCGCGCCGCGACGCCGAGCCGGTGAAGATGACCACGCAGGACCGGCGATTCCTGGAAGCCCTGCACATCCGCGTGGACGAAGAAATCCTGGCCGAGCAGGCCGAAGCCGCGGTCCGCAAGCCGGACATGACCGCGCAGGACATCAAGTTCCTGAAGTCGCTGAAGATCTCACTCGATGAGACCAAATAGAGCACACGCCGCTTCCCTCCTGCTGGGCTTGGCCCTGGCGCTGGCGCCCGCGGCCGCGCAGGACCAGGTTGCCGCGGGCAAGCCCATCAAGGTCAAACCGCACACGCCCAAGGTCAAGAAGATCAAGCTCAAGGGCTTCGTGCAGAACGCAACCCGCGTGGCCATCACCGTGCGGCTGCCCGACGAGGCCGGCGCCATGAAGACCTTCCAGCTTTCCCCCGAAGCACAGGAGGAGATGCTCAAGGTCATCGAGCGCGGCGGCTTCCAGTTCGGCGACAGGGTGACTATCGAGTTCGCCGCCGGCACCGACGTCGCCCTCAAGGTCAAAGGCAAGCCCTCGAAGCCTGTCGGCGCCCGTTAGTCGGCGGCGCAGCCGCGATTGGCTGCGCTTGAGGCGCGAGAATGCGCCCGACCTGTGAGGCCGCGAAATGCGGTTGCGCCGCGAGCCGCCAATACCACGCACAGCCAGGCGCCTGTGCCACGCACCATGATCCGCCAGCCCGCAGTCGCCGGCCGCTTCTACCCCGACCATCCCGCAGAAGCGCAGCGCGAAGTGGACGCGCACCTGCGCGCCGCCGCGGCGTCCCCGAAGCACCGGGCCATTGCTTGCGTGGTGCCGCACGCAGGATGGCTGTACTCGGGCCACGTGGCCGCAGCGGTGTACGCGCGGCTGGAACTGCCGCCGCGCATCATCATTCTGTGCCCGCGGCATTATCCGATGGGCCAGCCGCTGGCCATTCTCACGGAAGGCGCGTGGCGGACGCCGCTCGGCGACGCGCCGGTGGACGCCGAGCTGGCCGCGGCTGTCGCGCGCGCCTGCCCGCTGCTGCGCGAAGACGCCGCCGCGCACGCGCACGAGCACTCGCTCGAGGTGCAGTTGCCCTTTCTCCAGCGGCTCGTGCCGGACTTCCGCTTCGTGCCCATCGCGCTGGGCACCGACCGCTTCCAGGCCTTCGAGGATTTGGGCCGCGCGCTGGCCGAAGTGGTGGCGCGGGAGCAGGAAGCGCGCCGGGAAGTGCTGCTGATGGCCAGCTCGGACATGAACCATTACGAAAGCGACGCTGTGACTCGCGTGAAGGACCGCAAGGCCATTGACCGCGTGCTGGCGCTCGACGCGCGCGGCCTTTACGAGACCGTCCGCGGCGAAGGCATCTCCATGTGCGGCTACGGGCCGACGACGGCCATGCTCGTCGCGGCGAAGCAGCTCGGCGCGACGCGCGCGGAACTGGTCAAGTACGCGACCAGCGGCGACGTGAGCGGCGACTTCGACCGCGTGGTCGGCTACGCGGGAATTGTGGTGTATTGAGACCACGGATGAACTCGGATCAACACGGAAAAGGAACAAGGCAAGAGGCAAAAGGGAAAAGGGAAAAGTAAAAGACGAACCGAGACCGAAGCGGAAGAAGACAACTCTCAAGCAAGAAGAAACGGCCTCGAAAGTTTCGAGGCCGTTTCCTTTTTTCCTGCCGGGCGATTTTCGTTTGTTCGAGTTTCGCGTTGCAGCACAGGGGCGCAGCACAGCAGCGCCCCTGCGGAGCTAATTCGGGCGGCCGGAGCGGGCCGGCGGCGGGGAAGACGAGCGCGGCTCGGCCGCGCGCCCGGCGCCGCCGGTCGAGGGCGGCGGGCTGGACGGCCGCGGGCCCGCGCTGGGGCCGCCGCTGCTGCCGCCATATCCACCGCTGGGCCGGCCGGCGCTGCCGCCGGAACCACCGCTCGAGGGCGGGGGCGAATAGGTGCGCGGCGGGGGCGAATCGTTGCGCGCCGGCGGCGTGTACACCCGCGGGGGCGGGCCTTCGGTGCGCGCCGGCGGCGTGTACACGCGGGAAGCTCCGCTATCGCGGTCGCCCCCGTAGGTGCGCGCCGGAGAGGAGCCGGCCTGCGAGTTACTGCCGGATTGCGCGCGGGCCGGAGGCAGGGAGCGACCCGCGTCCGCTTCCGGCGGATCGTAGGCGCGGGAAGGCGGGCGCACCGCGGCCGCGCCGCTGCCTGCGGCGGAACCGCCGGCGCTGCCGGCCTGCATGGAGGGCGTGTTCACGTAGCGCCGGTCGTTGCGGTCGTATTCGATGCTGCTGGGCCCTTCGCCCGCGTGGCCGCCGCGGGTGGCCGGCGATTCCCGGTCGAAGGTGCGCGTGGGACGATTCACCTCGGGGTCGCGCCCGGTTGCTGAGCTGGTAGTGCCGCCCACGGCGGCGCTGCCCGCTGTCCCGGTAGAGGCGCCGGCGGCGGTGACATTGTCGTTGTCAAAGCGCGGCCGCCCTTCGCGGGTACCGCGAGCCGGTGCGCCCGCAGGCGCTCCGGTGCGGGTGTCATCTATCTCGCGCACGGGGCCGACCGGGCGCGGATCCGTGGCGCGTCCGCCGCGGCCGGCGCCCACTGATCCCGCGCCGGGCGATATCGCCGCGGGGCCGGAGCCAGGGACAGACCCGGAGGCCTGTCCGACGGCGCGGCCCTGCGCCGGGAGTCCCTCCCGGCGGGTTGCGAATCCGGCGGGTGCGCCCGTGCGGAGGTCATCGGTCTCGCGCAGGCGCGGGTTGGTGGCGCGTCCCGAATAGGCCACGCCGGTGGCCGGGCTCACGTTGCCGGAAGCGCCGGCTTGCAGGCCGCGGCCGGCGGCGCGCGTTTCGCGCTGGAGCGTGAGGCGGTCGCCGAAGGCGTTGGCGTTGGTCTGAATGTTGCCGACCGCCTGGAGGTCCGTGCGGCCGCGCCCGTTGAAGCGCTGGTGCTGCCCGCGGCCCTGGGCGATGGCCGTGCCGGTGTTGATGATGATGGTGTTGTTGATCTGCGTGTTGTGCCAGCGGCCCGGCCGGTCAAACGGGCTGAGCGCGCACCAGCCGTAGCGGTTGCCGAAGTTCAGCCACACCACCAGGCCGGGGTGCCACGAGTGGAAATAGCCCGGCACCCAGACCCAGCCGCGGTGCGTATGCGCCCAGCGGCCGTAGTGATAGGGGAGCCAGCCCCACGGCTCATAGCTGACCCAGGTCCAGCCGTAACCGTGCGTGAAGATCCAGCGGCCGTGGTAGTAGGGCGCCCAGTCGTAGGCCATCCCGTAGGGCTGCCAGACGTAGCCGTAGGTGGAGACATAGGTCCAGTTGCCGTAGCGGCCCAGGTCGGAGACGCCGTAACGGAACGGGGCATTGACGTAGCGGAGCGAATCGGCGCGGGAAGCGTTGAGGGCATCGTCGCGCTCGGCGGCCCAGCGCTCGAACTCGTCGGCGTCGCCGAGGCGGGCGATGTGCACGTTGTCGGCGTCGGTGGCGCGGAAGAGCAGGGCCTGGCCCTTGGCCAGCTTGTAGGCGCCGGCGCGGCCTTCCACCGTCAGGTCGCCCTTGAGCACGGCCACGTTGACGTGCTTCTCGGTGACGTCCATGCGGAAGCGCGAATTGCGCGGGATGGTCACCTGCACGCCGGGAGTCATCACGGTGAAGGTGTCGTTCTTGGCCAGGTTGGCGTAGAAGATGGCCGAGCCGATTTGCAGGGTCATCTGGGTGATGCGGTTGCCCTCGGCCAGGGCCAGCTCGTTGAACTGGATCTCGGTGCGCTCATCGAGGCGCACGGTGGCCCCGCTCTCGAACTCGATTTCCGCGCGCCCGCGCCCGGTAGCGATCGCGTAGCCCTGCTGGATGGGCATGTTCACCAGCGCCTCGTTCCAGCCTTCGTCCTCGGGACGGGCGATCTGCACTTCGCCCTGCACGAAGCTGAGGCGGACAATGCGGGCGTGGCTGTAGTTCGCGCGCTGCGCCTCCTGCGGCGCGTTCTCCCGCGCCTGCGCGTAGTCCGGTTCCTGCACGGCCGTAACCAGGGCCGCGCGCGGCGCCACCGGGGCGTTCACCTGCGCCGAGGCCTGCGGCGCCCCCGCCAGCGCAAGTAGCACTGCCAGCGGGAGAATCGCCGCCATCGGGTCCACCGGCCACCGACCACTGGCCACTGCCCACTGCTTTTCGAAGCCTGGGCCGAGCATCGTCGTTCTCCTTCCCGCGGATTCAACCCAAAAAGATGAGCAAGGCAGCCGCAACTCCCTTGCTTAAGTGCGATGTGCCCACTTCCCCGTAGGTTGCACCCGCGGTTGGTGCATCCCGTTGCAGTGGCACAGGCTATTAGCCTGTGCTAGTCACCCGGGACCTTGCCAATCCATGCTGAGGCCTTGCCTCGCCCGACGCAAGGCCAAATGTGTTGCGGGGCGTTGTTGCGGTTTCGCGGCACGGGTTCGGGGCTGAGGTCCATCAGGACGCCCTAACCCCTTGGCCCCCAGTTCCTTCCCAACCGGGGTATAATCCGCCCATTCCTGCGCTGCAAGAGGCCGATGCCCGGGCCCAAAGACGACCGATTTGACGACGAGGCCGTGACTACGCCGTCCTTTGGCGAACGCGCAGGCGGCTCCGTGGACCAGTCCGCCAGTCCCGCCGCCGCCGGTGAGCGCACCACGCCCTACGGCACCACGCCGCTTTCGGCGGCAGCTACGCCTCCTCCTTCGACCGCCGATACAGCCACGCTTGGCGCGCTCCGGCAACGCTACGACATCTTGAACGAGCTGGGCGGAGGCGGCATGGGCATCGTCTATCGCGCGCGCGACCGGGAAACGGGGGATGTGGTTGCCCTGAAGGTCCTGCAACCGCACATCGCCGCCGACAAGGAATTACTCGAACGCTTCAAGTCGGAATTGCTGCTGGCGCGCAAGATTACCCACAAGAATGTGTGCCGAGTGTACGACTTGGTGCGCATCGGCGACGTGTCTTGAAACGGCCGGGCGGCGTGTCGTTGCGAGGCGGGCTCGATTGGGCCAAGCAGATTTGCGCGGCGCTCGGCGAAGCCCACGCCCAGGGCGTGGTCCACCGCGACCTCAAGCCCGAGAACATCCTCATCACCCGCGACGGTACCGTCAAAGTGATGGACTTCGGCTTGGCGCGCTCGCTCGAGACCACCACTGCGCACACCGGTACCATCATGGGCACGCCCGCCTACATGTCCCCGGAGCAGGCCCAGGGCAAGCCCGCCGACCACCGCAGCGACATCTACTCCCTGGGCCTGGTGATGTACGAAATGATGGTCGGCGCACCGGCCTTTACCGCTGAATCCTCCACCGCTCTGCTGCACAAACACATTTACGAGCCGCTGCCCCAGCCCCGTGTTGTTTCTCCGTACCTGCCGGCCTTCCTCGAACGGGCCATCCTGAAATGCACGGAGAAGAGCCCGAAGAAGCGCTATGCGGATGTCGCCGGCGTGGAGCACGCTCTGGTCGAACGCGCCGCCCCTGCTCACGACGTGGAAGTTCGGCCCGAAGATACCCCCCTGCCCTCGCGCCTGCTGGTCTGGCAGAAATCGGATACCCTCCTGCTGTTCGCTTCCATCGCAGCCCGTTCTTCTTTTTGATCAAGTGTACCCCTATGTTCATCTTCGGACACGCATGACTCGGGCGTTTGCAACAACTGCCGGGATGGGGTTCGTTCGCAGAGTTGACCCCACAGCCAGCAGCGTGGAGACCTTCGGTACGGCGTGGTCACGCCGGCTGGACAGGTATGCTTCCCGGGTCCTTTTCCATGGGCTGGCAGAGGCAAACCGCCGGGTGGCCGAAAACAGGGTATGGGTAGTTTGGTGCAAAGGAGCGCGGGGTGATTGTTGGGCGAACGTCACCGACGACGGCAGGTTCCGCGCGCTTGCCGTCGATTGGCCTCCGCCCGAACAGGGAGAGGCTCCCGACGAACAGGCTGCTGTCGCCGCCGCTGTTAAGCATGTTCGCGACTTCACGGGCGTGGATGTGACGCCCATTAGGCCAGAAGTGCAACGATTGAAGAAATGGCCGGAAATCCTGGTGCGTTGGAAGCGAGAAACCGGCCTTGACCAGGCGCCGGAGCTTATCACGGCGAACATCGGCGCGCGCGGCCTGCGCGTTCTTACGCGGAATCCAGATCCTCAATGGACAAACGAACGAGAAAAGCAGTTCAAGCGCGATCGCCCGCTGCTTCAGCTCTCCGCGCGTTTCTCGAACTGGAGAGGTCTTTCGCTGTTTTGGTTCGTCCCCCTCAGCGGCGTGTTTATGCTTACCCTCTTCTTTCTCAAAAAAATGGGCAAGAAAACGCAACCTACCGCGCTGGTGAGCGGCACGGCCGCAACAATCGGTGCATTGGTTGTCTACGGCGCGGCGGATCCACGCCCGGGAAGATGGGGAATGATGGCATGGATTGTCAATTTAGCGGGAGCCGTAACCATCTTTTGCGTGGCTTATGCGCTGCTCCGTGTTGCGGAGAACTACTTGTTCCTGGAGCTTCCAGTGAGCGCAGTGGCCTGGCGCCAACTGGTGCTCTCCCGCATAAGGGCCCGCACGGCTGGGCTGAGCCTACTTCGGGGAGCAATGTGCGGCGTGCTTTATTGCATCGTTCACCTAATGGCAATGAAGGTGTTGGGCTCCAACAAGATCGCGACATCCACAATGGATTGGATCCCTTTTATTCCCGATGGGGAGTTGCAATACGCGGCCATAGCTGCCTACGTTGTGGCACTCTCGCTGTGCGCCGCGATCGCGCTGCCATGGTGCTTAACAGGGTTTCCCATGGCAATTGCACATCGTGTTAGCAAAAAGGTTGTCGTGTTGCTCGGAGTGCCAGCTTTGTTGTGGACCCTATTTGATTTGGGATTGCCCGGGGCGAGAGTATACCCGTTATCGTTTCTTTTCTTGTTTTGCGCCGTGCAAGGGCTGTTCTCTGCTTGGCTGCTGTACCGCTACGATCTGCTGACGCTAGTTGCGGCCATCTTCACCATCGGGGCAGGACTGGCATGTTATCCCGTGACCCGCATGGTGCATCCCACGGAGCCGCTCCCGGGAATCCTCGCCATGACCCCGTGGTTCCTGCTGGTCCTCACTGGAGTGGTCATTTACCTCAGGCCACAGATTGTGGACGGCTGGGGACGGCTCAAAGCAGTCTTCCAGTAGCGCAGCCACTCCTGGCTGCGCCATGTCCAACCGCAAGTCAGTGCCGGCAGGATGTTGGTGGTACGAAATGGCCTGACCCGACGGGTCAGCGGATGCGCTGCCCGGTGCCGGCCCAACGGGTCAGCGGACGCGGGTCCTTTCTTGCCTTTGTCCGTGTGGCACAGGCTATTAGCCTGTGCTACGACAGGGGTATAATCCGCGCATTTCGAAGGGGCCAGGCCAATGACCTTCTATCGCAGGAACCTGCCGCACTGGCACCCCGAAGGAGAGAGCGTCTTCATCACCTGGCGGCTGCATGGGTCTTTGCCGATGGAGTTTGTGCGGTCACTGCGCATGACGCAGGAAGAAAAGAGCGCAGCCAGGAGTGGCTGCGCTACTGCTGACCCGACGGGTCAGCGGACGCGCGCCACTCAATCAGCGCCTGCAAACGCGGGATCGAGACGGAGCAGGGAGTTGGCGGCGGGGGAGGCGGCGGGTTTGGCGGCGTGGCGGATGCGGTCGGAGAGGGAGCGGGCGCGCTGCCGCGCAATCTCCACCACGCGCGTTTCGGCGGCGATCTGGTCGAGCATGGGCACCAGGCGCAGCGGCTCGGGGATGAGCTTGCGGTTGAGGTCCACTTCCAGGCGCAATAAGGCGTCGTTCACGCCGAGGCGGTCGAAGCGCATGCGGTGCTGCAAGGTTTGCAGGTGCTCCTGCTGGCGGCTGAGGCCCTCGAAAATGGTGAGCAGCTCCTGCGCGGTGGGGTCGGTGGTGTAGTTGAAGGAGACTTCGCCGGCCTGCGCGCCGTTTTCGTAGCGGAAAGTCTTCTCCCCCAGGTTGGCCAGGCGGCGCTTCACGTTCAATTCGATCCCGGAGAAGTGCTGGAGCTCGGCGGCGATTTGGAAGAGGCGCGCGGCCAGGGCGGGCGAAACCTCAAAGGCCTGGGGGTCGGCGTCTTCGTCGAGCTGGCGGATGTCTATGGTGGCCGCGCCGCTGGGCTTGACCTTGATCTCGACCCACTCGGGGGAGCTGGAGCGGAAGAGCTTGCGGAAGATGAGCAGCGGCCCCGAAGAGGCGGCCGAGGACTGAAGTGAAGGAAGTGGGGGAGGTGGAGGAAGTGAAGGAACGGCCGCGGCTAGTGAGGCGCCCGCCAGGGACAAAGTCAAAGTCAGAAGCCCCAACGCAGAGGACGCAGAGAGGCGCCCTTCACCGCGCCAAGCGCGGTTCAGGGTAAACAGAGGGCCCAGAGAAGAACGGAAGCGCAGCGGCGGGTTCATCGCGAGAGTTGGATGCGCGCGGGGCTGGAACGGTTGATGCCGGCGCGGGGCGGGCGTGTGACGGCACGCTGGGCCTTGGCGGCAACGGGAGGCGCAAGGGTTACAGAAACGGAGCGGCCCGCGCGAGCCTGCCCTTGAGCGAGCTGGGGCGTTTCCATCTCGCGCTCGGCAACTTTGGGGAGGACAGACCTGGAGGTCTGTCCTACAGGGGCGGCGGCGAGGCGCGCGCGGGCCTGCATGCAGTGGATGTGGCACAGGGCGACGGCCAGGGCGTCGGCGGCGTCGGCGCCGAGGGCCGCGGACTGCTGCGGGCTGCCCAGGCCGAGTTGCGCGCGCACCATCTGCTGCATCTGCTGCTTGCCGGCGTGGCCGTAGCCGGTGACGCTGAGTTTCACTTCGCGCGGCGAATAGGTGTGCACCGGCAGGCCGCGCTGCGCGGCGGCCAGCAACACTACGCCGCGGACCTCGGCGAGCTTCAGCGCGGTCTTGACGTTGAGCGCGGCGAAGATGCCTTCGAGGGCCACCGCGTGGGGTTCGTATTCGTCGAGCAACCTGGCCACGCGCTGGTGGATTTCGCTAAGCCGCTCGGCGGGCGTGTCCTTCAGGGCGGGCGCGCCGTGGGCGGCGTGGCCGTTGCCGTTGGCGCGCGATCCATGACCGTTCTTGCGCGCGCCACGCGGCGCCGCGCGCAACGCGCCAAAATGAACCGCGCGGAAGTTGCGCCCTTCCGTCTCCACCACGCCAAAGCCGGTGGGCCCCGCCAGCGCCGGATCAATGCCTAGGACTCGCATCGCTCTGGATTCTACGCCGCGCCCGGATTCGCGGCCAGAAGTTTTTGCAAGGAAGGTTCTAGGTTTCTGGGTGCCGGGTTCTAGGTATCGCCTCTCCTGGGAATGTTCAGTTGTCGTCCGGGTACACCTCGGGGCAATTCAGACCGCTCCGCCTCTTTGGAGTTTTCCGGCCCTTGCGAAGGCCTTTGTAATACGTGGCAGAAAAGATGCTCTTGCGGGGATACAGAGAACCTGGAGGTTGCACGACAAAGTCGGCGTTTCTACACTTGGAACGGTGAGTGTTCTTTGCTCTTGCAACGTCATTTACGGAAACGTGTTGCCAGCCACATGACTTGCACAAAAGGCTGAACTTCATCAGCCCGGATGGCAGCTTCACTAGGACTCTTTGGCCCTTAGGGAGTAGCCTTACACTTCCGGGCCGCAGGATCTGCCTGGCCCTGACCGACCACTCCAGTCCCGTTATCCGACCGGTTTCGTACTCCTTCTTCAAAGCCCTAAGCAGGGCCTGCCTCCGTTTTTTTGGCAGCCTTGCCATTGTTCCCAGAACCCAGCACCAAGCATCCAGAACCTAGCTGCCGACGGCGGCGGCGATTTCTTTCTCGTCCACGTCGAAATTGGAGTAGACGTGCTGCACGTCGTCGTGCTCTTCGAGGGCTTCGACCAGGCGGATCATCTGCTGGGCCTGCGCGCCGGTGAGCTGGATATAGTTCTGCGGGACCATGCCCAGCTCGGCGGAAGTAGGCTTGACGCCGGCGGCGGTGAGGGCGTCGCGGACTTTCTCGAAGGCGTCGGGCGGGGTGACCACTTCCCACTGCGAGCCGTCGTCGCGCAGGTCTTCCGCGCCGGCGTCCAGCACCAGGCTCATCATTGTTTCTTCGTCCGCGGCTTCCTTGGGCACCACGATTTCGCCCTTGCGGTGGAACTGCCAGCTCACGCTGCCGTTCTCGCCGAGGTTGCCGCCGTTCTTGGACATGAGGTGGCGGATGTCGCTGACGGCGCGGTTGCGGTTGCTGGTGACCGTTTCGATCAGCACGCCCACCCCGCCCGGCCCGTAGCCCTCGAACATGGCCTCTTCGTAGGTTTCGCCTTCCAGTTGCCCGGTGCCGCGCAGGATGGCGCGCTCGATGTTGTCGTTGGGCATGTTCTCGTTCTTGGCGGTGGCGACGGCGGTGCGCAGGCGCGGGTTGGTGTTGGGGTCGCCGCCGCCGGAGCGCGCGGCGATGGAGATTTCGCGGATGATGCGGGTGAAAACGCGGCCGCGCTTGGCGTCCGTGGCCGCCTTCTTATGCTTGATGGTGGCCCATTTCGAGTGGCCCGACATGGGAATGCCTCACAATGAAGAGTTGCAGAGCGGGTTAAGGGCTCTTGCTCGAATATTGTAGCACGGTGAAAACGGAAAAGGGAAAAGAGAAAACAGCCGGCTCATGCTAAGGCCGGAGCCCTTTCCCCTGAACTCTCTTTTCCTGCTAATTCGTGCCGTGGGCGTGCGTTTCCGCGCCGTGGCGCAGTTTGAGGTAGAGCGCGTTCTGCTCGGGCGTGAGGAGTTTGCGCGCAGCAAGGTGCGTGCCCAGGTGCACCCAGCGCAGCTCGGCCCGCAGCGAGGCGATGCGGTAAGTCTCCTCGCGCAGCTCGGCTTCGCCCTTGCCGGCGCGGAACATCTCCTCGAGGCGGGCCTCGGCGGCGAGAATCTGCCTGCCCAGGGGCAGGGCTTTCTCCTTCATTTGCGCGCGCAACTGCTCGACGGCGGCTTGCTGCGCAGCGGTGAGCTTCAACTGCTCCTTCAATTCGAGGATGTGCTTGGGGCCGGGGTAGCCGGCGCGGTCGGCGGCCAGGGCCATGCCCAAGCCTTCGCCGCGCTCGATGGCGGCGCGCTCCTCGGCCAGGAAGGCGTGGTGCGCGGCCTCGGGCGATTTGGCCGTAGGCGCAGGCGGGGCGGCGTGATGCTCATGCTGGGCCAGCACGGGTGACACGCACAGCAGCAACCCAATAGCAAGTATTCTCTTCATCGCTTTTGTCTCCTCCCTATCAGACGCAGCAAGAAGGCTTTTGAGGCTTTTTTCTTCTCCGCGAGCCTCTGCGCCTCTTTGCGCCTCCGCGTCCTCATTTACGAGGTTTGTCCCTCCAGAGTCTCTGACGCAGAGACGCAGAGGACGCTGAGAAAACGCAGAGAAGTATCGTAACCCCGGGGGCTCGTCAACGAGTGACCCGTCACCAGTCACCAGTCACGAATCACGAGTCACGACTCACGAACTCAATCTACCCAATCGGCGAGGAAGATGTTGGTATTGCCGCGGTGGGCTTCGCGGCGGTTGGAGGCCCACACCAGCATTTTGCCGTCGCTCGAGAACATGGGGAAGGCGTCGAAGGTCTCGTGGAAGGTGACGCGCTCGAGGCCCGTGCCGTCCACGTGGATCAGGTACAGATCGAAGTTGCGGCCGCGCGGGTTCTCCACGTTGGAGGCGAAGATGATGCGCTGGCCGTCGGGGTGGAAGAAGGGCGCGAAGTTGGCGGCGCCGTTGGAAGTGATCTGCCGCTGGTTCGAGCCGTCGGCGTCCATGATGTACAGCTCGAGGTTGGCCGGGCGGTAGGCGTTGGTCTTGAGCAGCTCTTTGTAGTCGGCTTCTTCCTTCGGGGTCTTCAGGCGGGCGGCGCGCCAGACGATTTTCTTGCCGTCGGGAGAGAAGAAGGCGCCGCCGTCGTAGCCGAGTTCGCGGGTGAGGCGCTTGACGTTCTTGCCGTCAGCGTCCATGACGTAGAGGTCCAGGTCGCCGTCGCGCACCGAAGTGAAGACGATGCGTTTGCCGTCGGGGGAGATGGCGCCTTCGGCGTCGTAGCCGGGCGTGGCGGTCAGGCGCTTCAGGTGGCGGCCGTTCGCGTCCACGCGGTAGATGTCGAACTCCGGGTACATTTTCCAGACGTAGCCGCGGGAATAGTCCGGCGGAGGCGGGCAGGCCGCGCCGGCCGCGTGCGTCGAGGCGTAAATCATGCGCTTGCCGCCGGGGAAGACTGCGCCACAGGTGGTCTTGCCGCCGCCGGTGGAGATGAGCCGGCGGTTCTGCCCGGCCAGGTCCATGGTGAAAATCTGGTCGCAGGCGCCCTCAACCGTGTGCGTTTGGAAGATGATGAGCTTGTCGTCGGGCGAGAAGTAAGCCTCGGCGTTTTCGCCGATGAAGGTGAGCTGGCGTACGTTGCGCAGGCGCTTCTCCTCCGGCACGGCCAGGGGCGCGCCGTCCTGCGCGGCCACGCCGGCCAGCGCGATACAGACCAGTACGAGAATGGCGATACCCCACTTGCGTGCGTTCATCCCTCGGGACCTTTCTCCGGGCAGTGTGGCCCTCAAAGCCGAACAAAAGACTTTAACACAGAGGCACGGAGAAGCACGGAGGGCACGAAGGGCCTTCGCGAGCTCCGCGAGCCATCTGCGGCTCTGTGTCGAGAGTTTGCGCTGTCCTGAGAAACGCCGTCGCAATTGGGGGGCAAGCCCGGCCGCCCAGCCGCGACCGGGCGCTACATTTCTTCCGGGGGCTCGGGGTGGATGGTGACAGACCAGATTTGGGGGAAGCGCAGCTTGACGCGGTCTTCGAGCGCGGCCGTCAGGTCGTGCACCGCGGTGATGGGCAACGCGCCGTCGAGCCCGCAGTGGCAGGAGACGATGACTTTACCTTCGCTGCGGCGGACGCGCACTTCGTGGCAATTGAGCAGTTCGGGGTAATCGGCGCGCAGGGCGTTGACGTAATCGCGCACGTCGCGAGCCAGGTCCTTCATCTCGGCGGCCGGGGCGATGTGCGTGCCCAGCGGCTCGATGTGGATGTTCACGCCGCCGAGCCCCGGGGTATCGCGCAGCAGGTCGTCTTCGAGCTCCGAAGCGCGGCGGTGGGCCTCGCGCAGGCTCAGGGCCTCGTCCACTTCGAGGTGCAATTCGAGAAAGAGCCGCCCGTCGAGCTGGTGGGCGGAGAGCTCGTGGATGGCCAGGCCGCGGCGCAGGGCCACGGCGCGGACCATGTCGAAGAGGTTCTCGCCGGCGCGGGCGCGCGGCTCCATGTGCACCATGACGTCGGCGGGGACGATGCTTTCGACGCGCTTTTCGACGGCGTCGCTGACGGCGTGGACGCGCTCGAAGGGGTCGGTGCGCGCCACGCTGATGGTGACATCCACAAAGTGGCGGTTGCCGGCGCGGCGCACGCGCACGCGGGCCACGTCGAGCACGCCCTCGAGCCGGCCGACTTCCTCCGCGATGCGCTCCTGCAAGCCGGCGGGCGCGGCGTCGAGCAGGGCGTCGAGGGTGCGCCGGCCCAGTTGCGACGCCACCCAGATGATCACCCCGGCCACGGCCAGCGCGGCGATGGGGTCTGCGTAACGCAGCCACGGGGCCCCCCACCGCTCGCCGATCCACACCACGGCGATGCCGAACATCACCACCGCGGTGCTCCACGCGTCGGTGGAGAAATGCAGGGCGTCGGCTTCCAGCGCTTCGCTCTGGTGCTTGCGGGCCACGCGGCCCAGCGCGCGGGCGCGCACCACGTCCACGACGATGGTCAGCCCCAGGATGCCGATGGCCACCAGGCTGGGCTCGATGTGCACGTCGGCGAAGAACAGCCGCCGGAAGGCTTCCCAGATGACGTACAGCGAGGCCAGCAGCAGCAGCCCGGTCTCGACGAACGCGGCGAAGTTCTCCACCTTGCCGTGGCCGTAGGTGTGGCTGGAGTCGGCGGGCTTGTCGGACACGCGCACGCTCAAATAGGTGATGACCGTGGTGATCAGGTCCAGCGACGAGTGCAGCGCTTCGCTCAAAATACCGAGGCTGCCGGTGACCACCGCGAGAAACACTTTCAGCGTGACCAGCAGCAGCGCCGAGGCTACCGAGGCCAGCGCGGCCAGCTTTTTCTCGCGCGCCGCTTCGGCGACCAGGTGGGGCGGTGGGGCGCTCATCCCGAAACCTTAGCACACGGAGCAGGACGCGCTCAGCATGCGGGCCATCCGTGAAGTCCCCGTTAGATGGTGAGGGTCGGGGCGAATGCAGGGGGGCATAGGTGGCAGCTAGATGCCTTGTTGTTGCCTCTGGCCGGAAGACCCTTGCCCTTTAATGAGAGTGGGGCGCGGAAATGCGCGGCGTGCGGACACCCATTCTCATGGCTTGGGCGCCGCCGGAGGGCTTGGCGGCGCTGGAGCAGGCGCAGCGGCCTCGGGCGCATTTGCTGAATGATTATTGCACCCCCGGGCGAGATGCCGTGCGGTGGAGATTACTCCTGCGGAATCTCAAGTCAAGGATAAAAACTATGATTGCCCGGAGTGCGGCTTCTTTGCCCCGCCGATCCTCGCACCCATCCACTGCGGGAATTTCTTACCTGGGGCAGGGCGGGGGGGCGGCGCCCCCGGCCTACAGCCTCCGCAGAACGGCGGGCAGGGCGGTGATGCTGACCAGCAGGGCCAGGGGGCGGGAGGCGCGCAGGCGGGCGTGATTGGGAAAAGGGCCCAGGATGCCGATGGCGCGGGCGCCGGCGGCGCGGGCCATGGCCACATCCTCCGGCGCATCGCCCACGTAAACGCACGCAGCGGGGGGCAGGCGCAGGCGGCGCAGGGCCAGTTGCAACGGGGCAGGGTGCGGCTTGCGGCGCGGGGCGTCTTCGCTGCAGATGCGCGCGGTAAACGCGCGCGCGAGGCCGAAGCGGCGCAGTTGCGCGGCAACGCGGGCGCGATGACCACTGGTGACCAGCGCCAGCTTGTATCTCCCGAGCAGCACGGCCAGCGCCTGCCGCGCGCCGGGCATCAACCGCGGCCGCTGCCGGAGGTAGGCGCGACGCCACAGCTCGTCGGCCTCCTCCCAGCGCTCTTCGGCAATTCCGGCCGCGCGATAGACGCGATACCAGTCCGGCGAGTAATGCTGCTCGAGTTGGCCCCGGCCCCAGCCAATGCCCAGTTGGGCGAACATCTCCTCATAGGCCGCGGCATCCGCCTGGAAAGAATTGAGCAGCGTGCCGTCCCAATCGAAGAGGACGGCGCGCAAGGAGCGCTGCGGCGAAGAAAGGCCAAGCGCCATGCGGGGAAAACCTAACACAGGGAGGCCGGTGACGCAGAGAGCAGAGAAAAAAGAGCGCCCCGGCGGGGGCGCCACCGGGGCGGTTGTGTTTCCGTGGCCTCGGATTGTCAACGCACAGGCTGCAAGCACCTGCGCGGGGGGGGGATAAACCCGCCCCTACCAGGTGAACTTGAAGGCCACCTGGACCTGGCGCGGGTCGCCCACGCCCTGCCGCAGGAAGCCGTCGAAGTTGAACAGCCCCGGCGTAACGAGCGGGTTGATGTTGTTCTCGTTGTTGAAGGTGTTGAACATCTCGATGATCGGCGTCAGGGCGAAGCGCTCCTTGAAGCGGAACGCGCGCTCCAGGCGCCAATCGAACGAGAAGAAGGTGGTGTTCTTGCGCAGCGTATTGCGGTTGCCCGCCGCGCGGCCGCCGTTGCAGGGCTGGCCGGGGCCGGTGGTCTGGCCCGGAGAGCAGGGCTGCGCGGAGCGGCCCTGCATGCGGGCGTTGAACTGGAAGGCCCAGGGCAGGTCCACGTTGGCGTAGAAGTTGAACTTGTGGCGGATGTCGCGGTCGCTGAAGCCGTAGTCGGCGCGCGGGATGGTCGGGGCGAAGAAGCGGTCGGTGAAGGGGTCGCGCTCGTTGGAGTCGTCGTCATAGTCACCGGAGAGGACGTAGTTCCATTCGAGCTGGTAGCGGTTGCTGAAGCGCTTCCGCATGCCGATGGTCCAGCCGCGGTAGAGCGACTGGCCAAAGCTGGTGGCGGTCATCACTTCGCCCAGGTTGGGGCCGAAGAGGTTGCCCAGGGCGGCGCGGTTGAAGTCCAGGAAGCGGGTGAGGTACACGCCCTTGGACCAGGTGAAGTCGGTGTAGAAGGCCCAGTCCGGGGCGATCTCCTGCTCGAGGGCGAAGTTGGCGGTGTACACGCGGGGGTTGCGGTAGTCGCGGTGGAATACGCGCACGCCGGAGAAGCAGGCGAAGTTGTTGGGAATCGGCCCCAGGGTGCAGGTCTGCGCCGTGGGGGCCGTGACGTTCGGCCAGGTGGGGCCGGCGCCGCCGGCCGCAGCGATGCCCGAGATAATCGCGGAGTTCAGGAAGATGGTCTGCTGCTGCAAGCCGTTGGTGGTCACCGAGCCGACCTGCGTGAGCATGTTCTGCCGGGCGTTGTAAATGCCGGCATTGGCGCGGAAGACGGACTTCTGGTTGTTGCCGATGTCCCAGGCCAGGCCCAGGCGCGGCTGCCACATGTTCTTGTCGCTGGGCAGAGTGCCGTCGGAGGGGAAGGCCGGGTTGCTCAGGGCGAAGCCGTAGGCGGTGGTGGCGGGGTTCACGGTCTCCGGGAAGATCTGCGCTTCCCAGCGCAGGCCGTAGTTCAGGGTGAAGTTGGGCAGGATTTGCCACTGGTCCTGGATGAAGAAGGCGAACTCTTCGTTGTCGATCTTGGAAGCGCCCGCGGCATCGGTGGCCGGGCCGGCCGGGCCGGCGCCTTGCAGGAAAAGCAGCAGCGGGCCGCCGGAGGAGCTGCCCGCGGGGCAGCCGGCGCCAACCGGGTTGTTAATGGTGACGTAGCCGGTGAAGGCGCCGGCGGCGTCAAAGCAGGCCGCCGTGTTCGGGCCGAAGCCGCCGGGGGCCGCGGGGGAAGCGTAGCGCAGGAAACCGGCCACGTCGCTGAAGATGTAGCGGCCCTGGAAGAAGCCGCGGAAGATCTGGTCGTTGAGGCTGTGGATCCACTCGGCGCCGAATTTGACCTGATGACGGCCGAGGATCCAGGAGAAGTTGTCGCGCATCTGGGTGCGCCAGAAGAGCTCGTCAATGTTGGGGTTCAGGAAGAAGGGGGCGCCGAAGCGGAAGGTGGTGGCGAAGCCCATGGCCGTATCGGCGGGGACGTTGGAGGCCACTGCGGTGCGGGGCCGGGCCTCGCGGGAGTAGGTAAAGTGGGCTTCGTTGACCTTGTTACTGGAGATGGTGGTCACCAGGTTGAAGTTGAGCACGTTGATCTTGGTGAAGTCGCCCTCGATGCCGTTGGCGGAATTGCCGTAGGTGGCCACGTCGAAGGTCTCGTTCACTTTCTTGGAGGCGTTGAAGTTGTAGGAGAAGGCGAAGGCGTTGTTCTCGGTCACGTTCCAGTCCAGCTTGAAGAAGGGCGCGGTGGTCCACAGCGGGCGGCGGACCGGCAGGCCCTCTTCCTGGCTGCGGTTAGTGCGGAAGAAGTTCAGCAGGGCCAGGCGCTGGCATTCGGTGCTGGCGTTGATCAGCGCCTCGTCGGCCGGGTTGGTGATCACCGGGTTGGCGTTGGCGCAGGCGGCGCCCAGCGGCTCGCTGAGGTTGGGGCGCTGCAGGTTCCCGGTGATGCGCTCGATGGCGAAGAAGAAGAAGGCCTTGTCCTGGACGATGGGCCCGCCGGCGGTAGCGCCGAACTGCTCGCGGTGGAAGTCGGTGAGGGGCTTGCCGTCGGAGGTGTTGGAGCTGAGGTTCTCGTGGCGCTGGAAGTGGTAGAAGCTGCCGTGGAAGTCGTTGGTGCCCGAGCGGCTCACCACGTTGACCACGCCGGCGGCGGTGCGCCCGAACTCCGCGCGCGCCCCGCTGGCCACCACCTGGAACTCCTTCACGGCGTCGAGGGGGATGTCAATGGCGGCGCGCTGCCCGCCCACCTGCTCGCCGAAGAACCCGTTCATGTAGTCGCCGCCGTCCAGGCTGAAATTGGTGAAGATGCCGCGCTGGCCGCTGAAGGTGATTTCGTCGCCGTCCGGTCCCTGCACGACACTCACGCCGGGGGTCAGGGTCAGCAGGTCCTCGAACTTGCGGCCCACGACCGGGGTGTTGCTCACGGTCTTGTCGTTGAGGGTGGTGCTGATTTCGTTCTTGGTGGTTTCGACCGTGGCCACGTCGGTAACGGTAATGACTTCGGTGGCGGCGGCGACCTTCAACGAGGGGCTCAGGCTGATGGTCTGGCCGACGGTGAGGTTGAGCCTCTCCTGCACCACCGTGGCGAAGCCTTGCTTTCGGATGGTGACGGTGTAGCGTCCCGGCTGGAGGGCCAGGAAGGCAAAGCGGCCATCACTGTCCGTGGCGGCGCTACGCGTGATATTGGTGTCCAGGTTCTTGGCTTCCACGTCCGCGCCCGGCACGACCCCGCCGGTGGCGTCGGTCACCGAGCCCTGGATAACCCCGGTGGTGATCTGCGACTGCGCGGCTGCGCCAGCGGCCGCCAGGCACAGAGCGAACACCCACATCAGCACTTTCTTCATCTAGATTCCTCCAAGTGATTTTGAGCGAACGGCGGACTCGAGGCGGTAGGGCGGCGAACACTCCTCCACGGCTCCCCCAGTTCCAGACCACTCAACTGGCCAAGAGTATAACAGAAACCCGCACCGCCGCAAGCCCGCCCCGAAAGCGCGCGGAGTCGAGAGTCCATGCCCGCGGTTCAAGCCGCCCCAAAGGTTTTGGACACGTCCGCGCGCCCTCCGGCGCGGCCGCAGGCTGGTCTTGACGGCGGGGGCAAAATCCGCGAACATATGGTGTTTGGGGACAGCGCAGGAAGGTTCACTGAGCTTCGGGCTGAAGGCAGGTTCTCTCCTGGTCCCTTTCCGCGGTCAAATCTGATCTGAGGCGGCAAACTCCGTAGGGTAGTGACGCCCCGGCAACGGGGCGAACCTTTGTATGCAGGAACGGGCCCCGGTCAAGGCCGGGATGGGAAAGTCCCCGCAAGGCCCGCCCGGCGCAAGGAGGGGCGCGGCCGGCGGGCAGGAGCACAAGCAGGAAAGTGGATATCAACTCGATCGCCGGTCTTTCGCTGCTGGCGCAGGGGCAGCCGAACGCCCTGATTAACCTGGCGCCCATCCTGCTGATGCTGGCGATTTTTTATTTCCTGCTGTTTCTGCCGATGCAGCGGCAGCGGCGCAAGCTGGGGGCCATGCTGGCGGCGCTGAAGAACGGCGACAAGGTGATCACCAACGGCGGCATTTACGGCACGGTGGTGGGCCTCGAGGGCGACACCATCCAGCTCAAAATCGCCGACCAGGTGCGCGTCAAGCTGGCCCGCTCGGCCGTGGCCAGCCTGCAAGCGGAGCCGAAAGAGAGCTAGCGAACCGCGATGAACCCCAACCTCAAGTGGAAAGCCATCTTCATCCTGTCCCTTGTCCTGCTGTGCGTTTACGGGCTGGTCGGGCGGCCCAGTTTCCCCACCAGTTGGCAGGGCATCAAGAATAATCTGAGCGCGCGGTTGAAGCTGGGCCTGGACCTGCAAGGCGGCACGCACATGATCCTGCAAGTGCAGGTGCAGGAGGCCGTGGCGCGGCAGAACGACCTGGTGCGCGACCGGCTGGCGCAGTTGTTGCGCGACCGCAGCGTGCCGTTCGACGGCATCGAGCGGGTGGACGACCGGCACATGCTGGTGCGCAACGTGGGCAACTCCAGCGCCTTCCGCGACCTGACCCGCGACAACTTCGGCGCCGACTGGGACCTGACCGTGGCCCCCGGCCCCGGTGAGAATTTCTCCCTGGCCTTGAAACCTTCCGCGGAAACGGCCATTCGCACCAACACCCTGACCCAGGCCGTGGAGACCATCACGCGGCGCATTGACGCCCTGGGCCTGGTCGAGCCGGTGGTGGTGCCGCATGGCCGCGGCGATAACGAAATCCTGGTGCAACTACCCGGCGAAGGCGACCCCTCGCGGGTCAAGGCCATTATCCAAGCCGGGGGACAGCTCGAACTCAAGCTGGTGCGCGCGCCGCGGCAGTTCACTTCCGAGACCGATTGCCTGACCAACGCCGGCGCTTCCCTCGGGGTGCTCCCGCCAAACACCCACTGCGTCGCGGGCCGCAATGAAACCACCAGCGGCGCGACCGCCGCGGGAGAAGTGTGGTACCTGCTGGAGCGCACCGCCGCGGTAACCGGCGCCGATCTGCGCACCGCCCAGCCCCGCCCCAGCGGGCAGATCCCGGGACGTTACGACGTCCTCTTCACGCTGGCCGCGGCGGCCGCCCCGCGCTTCGGGCAGTTCACCGAAGCCAACATCGGGCAGAACATGGCCATCGTCCTCGATGGGAAGGTGTACACCGCGCCCACCATCCGGGGCCGGATCGAAGACGAGGGCATGATCGAGGGCCAGTTCGGCCAGGAAGAGGCGCGGAACCTGGCGCTGGTGCTGCGCGCGGGGGCGCTGCCGGCTTCCATTCGCTACCTGGAGGAGCGCACGGTGGGGCCTTCCCTGGGCGCAGACTCGATCCGCCAGGGCGTCTATTCATCGGTGGCCAGCTTGATCGGGGTGATGATTTTCATGTTCTGGTACTACCGCATGGCCGGGCTGAACGCGGTGCTGGCGCTGGCGCTCAACCTGATCATTCTGATGGCGGCCCTGGCGTACACGGGGGCGGTGCTCACCCTGCCCGGCATCGCCGGGGTCATCCTGACCATCGGCATGGGGGTGGATTCCAACGTGCTGATCTTCGAGCGCATCAGGGAGGAACTGCGCACGGGTAAGGCCAACATGTCCGCGGTGGAGGCCGGCTTCGAGCGCGCCTGGCTGACCATCATCGACACCCATGTGACCACGGTGGTTTCGGCGGCGTTCCTCTTCGCGTTTGGGACGGGGCCGGTGCGCGGCTTCGCGGTCACCCTGGTGATCGGTTTGCTCTCGAACCTGTTTACCGCCGTGTACGTTTCGCGCACGATTTTCACCTGGCACCTGAGCCGCCAGAGCCGCGGCGCGGAGTTGAGCATCTAGGGCCGGGGCGGCCCTTATTCGGCCGCCGCTGGCGTTTCGAGCAGGACAAGAGGCTGCCGGCCATAGGTCGCGGCCATAACCTGGGAGCCCGGCCGGGAACTGAAACTTCCCGCCCGGTGTCAAATCTCCCGCGATTGGAATCGAGCATGAGGCAATGGTTCAACAACCTGCAGATTGACTGGCTGGGGAAGACCAAGTATTTCGTCCTGGGCTCGGCCTTGATGTTGCTGGCAGGCGGAATCGCCATGTGGCAGGACGGCGGCCCGCTGATGGGCATAGACTTCCGCGGCGGCACGTTGGTCTATGTGCGCTTCGACCAGGCCCCGAATATTGACCAGATCCGCGACGGCCTGCGCACCCAGGGCCTGGCCGACGCCACCATCCAGCGGATCCGCGACATCAACAGCCCCGGCGCCCACGAAGTGGTCATCGGCATTGAGCAGCTGGGCCGCGCCGAGGAGGCTCTCGACCAGGGCCGCGCGGCCATTCTCGCCGCCCTGCGTCAGACCTTCGGTGGCGATACTTCCAGGCCCGACTTCAACGCCGCCACCCCCGCGGCGCTGGGGGAGTTCCTGACGCGGCGCGACCCCCTGCTGAAAGGCGCGGCCGCCGCGGAGGCCTACAAGCAAATGGGCACGGCGCTGGCCGCCTTCCGCGATAGCCAACGCGGCGGCCTGGTGACCAGGTTCGACGAGCTGGGCGCCGTGGAAGGCGCGGGCCCGCAGGTGGCCTCCGCGTTGAAAGAGAACTTCTCGCTGGCGCGGTACGCGGTGCGCAGCGTGGAGATCGTGGGGCCCCGCGTGGGCGCGCAACTCCGCAACCAGGCCATCTGGGCCACGCTCTCGGCCCTGGCCGGCATGCTCATCTACATCGCTTTCCGCTTCGAGTGGATCTACGGCGCCGCCGCGGTGGTCGCCGTGTTCCACGACGTGCTGGTGACCCTGGGCTTCTTCGCCATTTTCAATTATGAGATTTCGCTTACGGTGGTGGCCGCGCTGCTGACCCTGGTGGGCTATTCGATGAACGACACCATCGTCATCTTCGACCGGATGCGCGAGAACCTGCGGCTGATGCGCCGCCAACCCCTGGCGGTGATCGCCAATACCTCCATCAACCAGACCCTTTCCCGCACCTTCCTGACCAGCGGCTTGACCTTCCTGACCGTGCTGGTGCTTTACCTCATGGGGGGCGAGGTGCTCCGGTCTTTTTCCTTTGCCTTGTTCATAGGCGTTATGGTAGGAAGTTACTCCACGGTGGGCATTGCCGCCGCCATGGTGGTAGCCTGGGACAATTGGAGGGGACAGGGTGGCCCGCGGGTCCCCGCCGGCACGTCCGCCCGTCCCACTGAGCGTCCCCGGAATGAAGAGCCGCGGCTGGCCGCGGCGGCACGGAGGTAACCATGTTTGACGAGCTCCTGGAATCCAGCGCCAATCGTCCCAAGACCAACACGCGCTGGTCGGTCTTTCTTTCTTTCGGGATCCAGGCGGGAATCGTGGCCGTCCTCATTCTGGTTCCCCTGATCTACACGGAAGCGCTGCCCAAGGCCATGCTCAGCACCATCCTGGTCGCGCCGCCGCCCCCGCCTCCCCCTCCACCGCCTCCCGCCGCCACGCCGGTGGTGCGCGTGAAGCCTGTGGCCCGGCTGATGAACCAGGGGATTTTGCGCGCTCCTACGGTGATTCCCAAGCAGGTCAACCTCATTAAGGAAGAAGAGTTGCCGCCCGATGTGGGCGCGGTGGGTGTGACCGGCGGCGTGCCCGGCGGCGTGCCCGGCGGACAGGCCGGCGGCGTGCTGGGCGGCATTATGGGTGGAGTCACCGGGGCCAATGTTCCCCCGCCTCCGAAGGAACCGCAGCGGCGCACGCGGGTTGGCGGCAACGTCCAAGCGGCCAAATTGATTACTCAGATTCGTCCGGTGTATCCCCCGCTGGCCAAGCAGGCCCGCATCCAGGGCACCGTGAAGTTGCAGGCCATCATTGCCAAGGACGGGACGATCATGCAGTTGGAGATCCTCTCCGGCCACCCTTTGCTCCAGCAGGCGGCGCTGCAGGCGGTCAGCCAGTGGCGCTATCAGCCCACGCTGCTCAACGGCGAGCCGGTCGAGGTGATCACCACAATTGACGTGGTATTTACCCTGAGTTCGTAGCACAATACCGGGCCCGCCCGGTGACCCCGGTGTTGAGACCGCAGGCTGCACCGCCGTCGCGCCGCCGGAAACTCTGAAAGGCTTCGAGGAGGAAGGAAAAAATGTTCGCCAAACTCACGCTGTTGGGTTTCTGGCTGTTGCAGGAAGCGCACTCGGGAGTCTCGTTCGACCTGGCGGGCCTGTGGAAGAACATGGACACTATCGCCCGCGGGGTGGTGATCCTGCTGGTCCTGATGTCAGCCTGGTCGTTCGGGGTGATGATTGACCGGGTGCTGATGTACAGCGCGGCCCGCAAGCAGTCGCGGCTGTTCGTGGCGCAGGTGGCCGGGGCGCTGCGGGATGGCAAGCTGGACGAAGCCATCTCCATCGCCGAGCGCAACAAGAAGAGCCACATCGCCAAGGTGGTGGCTACCGGGCTCGCTGAGTTCCAGGCCGCCTCCGCGCAAATGTCCGAGGAAGAGGTGGTGGAGGCCGCCAAGCGCGGGTTGGAGCGCTCCATCGCCATCGTCCACGCCGAGCTCAAGCGCGGTCTCTCCGGCCTGGCCACCATCGGCTCCACGGCGCCCTTCGTCGGCCTGTTCGGCACGGTGGTGGGCATTCTGAACGCCTTCAAGGGCATCGCCACCCAGAAGGCCGCCGGACTCTCCGCCGTGGCCGGCGGTATTTCCGAGGCCCTGGTGGCCACGGCCCTGGGCCTGCTGGTGGCCATCCCGGCCGTGTGGGCCTTCAACATCTTCACCAACAAGGTCGAGGCCTTCGACGTGGAGATGGACAACTCCTCGATGGAGCTGATCAACTACTTCATCACGCGCCGCGGCGCGCGCAAGTAAGGCGCGCAGGGAAGGTCTTATGCTCAAGGTCAAAGCCCCGCCGCTCAACAAAGACATCAACGTGATTCCCATGGCGGACATCATGCTGGTGTTGCTCATTATTTTCATGGTGGTCACGCCCATGCTCCAGAAAGGGGTATCGGTGGACCTGGCCCCGGTGCAGAGCCCCCGGGAGATGAAGGAAGCCGACCAGGATGATTCCGTGCTGGTGGCGGTGGCCCGGGACGGGGCCATCTACCTGGGCACGGAGAAAATCGCCATGCAGGACGTGAAGACCCGGGTGCTCGACCTGGTCTCCAATCGCACCGATAAGATGGTCTTTGTCAAGAGCGACATGCGGGCCAAGTACGGCACGGTGGTCGCGGTGGTGGATGAAGTCCGCGCGGCCGGCGTGGACAAGCTGGGCCTGCTTACGGAGAAAGCCGGGGAAAAGGGCAAGCCTGGCCAGCCCGCCAAGACCGGCAGCTAGAGCAGCATCGCGGCGCGCCTCCGGCGTGTCCGCCACTGGAGACCTTCCATGGGCATGGCAGTCGGTGGGACCAAGTCAGTCATGGCGGACATGAACGTGGTGCCGCTTATCGACATCCTGCTGGTGCTGCTGATCATCTTCATGGTCATCACACCGCTCACGCCCATGGGCCTGGATGCGCTGGTGCCCCAGCCCTCTCCGCCCAACGCCCAGGTGAACCCGGATGTGCTGGCCAAGACCGTGGTGGTGCAGGTCAGCGGCAGCGGTTCGCTGAAGATCAACCAGGAAGACGCCAACTGGGAGACCCTGGGCCCGCGCCTGGATGAAATCTTCAAGACCCGCGCCGAGCGCATCGCCTTCATCAAGGGCGACGACAACGTGGAGTTCCGTTTCGTGGCCCGCGCCATAGACATCATGCGCTCGTCCGGCATTGACAGTGTGGGGTTGATTACCGCGAAGGTGGAGGCGGGCGAATAAGCGCGCCCGGCCGCCGCGCCCCGATGTGGATACAAGGAGACCCGCCATGAACCGCCGCTTGCCTCTGGTCCTGGTTGCCGCTTTGGCCCTCAGCGCCGCCGGCTGCGCCAAACTGCGCGCCCGGGACAGCCTCAACAAAGGCGTGCAGTCCTTCAAGGCCCAGCGCTTTGACGAGGCGGTGGAGTTCTTCAAGGCCGCCAAGGAACAGGACCCCACCCTGCTCAACGCCCGCCTGTACCTGGCCACCGCCTACGCCACCATGTACATTCCCGGCGCGCCCTCCGAGGAGAATATCCGCAACGGGGAAATGGCCATCCGGGAGTTCCGCGAAGTGCTGCAAATCCAGAGTGACAACACCAACGCCATGGACGGCATCGGTTCCATCCTGTTCAACATGGCCGGCGCGCCGTACGACCCCAAGAAGCTGGAAGAGTCCAAGACCTATCACCTCCAGCACATCAAGATTAAGCCCCAGGACCCCGACCCCTACTACTGGATCGGCGTCATCAACTGGAAGCTGGCCTATGCCGCCAATAACCAGATGCGCAGCGAATACAAGGAAGCCAACCGGCGCGAGCTGAAGGAAAGCGACCCGCTGCCGGCCAGGGTGCGCGAAGGCTTCCAGCAATACTACGCGGGCGTGGTGGACGAAGGCATCCAGCACCTCGAGGAAGCCACCAAGCGCGACCCCGACTACGAGTCCGCTTACGCCTACCTCAACCTGCTCTACCGCCAGAAGGCGGATATGGTCGAGTCCAAGGACGAGCGCGAGCAGCACTTCACCACCGCCGACGGCTTCATCGAAAAATACAAAGTCGTCAAGCAGCGCAAAATGGAAAAAGAAGCCGCCAAAGTCGGCTCCTGAGCCGCAGTCACCTTTCTAACAAGGTACCGAAAAGAGTGCGACTGTCTTTCCGAGCCGCGCGATGCGTGGCGAGGTATTGTCCCCAGTTTAGACTTGAGCGCGCTCGTCCAGGACTCAGATCTCATTAGCAGTGGGCTCGATTGTGGACGTCCAGGAAGGTCCGGCTACGATGGTCACGTATGGGGCCGCAACACTGCCGGGTCGCCTGCCAATCGCCGAGAAGATTCTCAGCGCCAGCCCCCACCCGGCGAGTAGAGAAGTACGGGCTGCCGTCAGCAACTCCCTAGCCGGGGTCAAGGACATCAGGGCCATACCTGTCCTGGCAAGGCTTCTGGTGAACCCCGACGTCTTAACCCGGCGCGCGGCCGCGATCGCCTTGGGTAACACACGTAGCAACCATGCTGTGCCGGCCCTCGTCAAGGCCCTCAACGACCCCGATCGCGACGTGCGCTATAACGTTGTGATCGCCTTTGAAAAGATTGAGCGGCAATCTGACTCGGCTATGGCCCCGGAGTACTTCGTTAAAGAGGAAACGAATATGATCGCCCATTGGCGAAAGCGGGCCCAGCAACTCGCTCCTAAGACACCTGAGCAACCTGATTAGTCCATGGAATCATTTATCCTCACTGCCGCGATGTACAGGGCTGCTTTCGGGGTCACGCCCTTACTACTTCTTAGCCCACGGCAATGGCTCAAGTTTTCTCTTGACAAGGCACTTTGCGCCCAGCTATGATGCTACCGTATGGGCTGCGTTCCGCTAACGCGCCCCGCAACCCCCTCCTCTGGCCTCTCCCCACCCCCCCAAAGAATCACACACTTACGCGAAACGCACGAATATCATTCGCGCCGTCACACACTTGCGCGTTTGCACGACTTAATCCCCCTGTCTTTTCAGTGCGTTCACACACAGGGGAGGGGGGTGGGGGGTCCCGCACCCCGCAACTGTATGAAAACGCGTCTCCCTCACAACTGTATGAAAACGCGTCTCCCTCACAACTGTATGAAAACGCGTCTCCCTCACAACTGTATGATTTCTCGTCGGGGCCTTTGTTGCGACCCCGCTGGCCGCTTAGCGCGGCGCGCGGTCGTTACGGTACACCACGCCGTCTTTCATCACGAAGAAAACTCTCTGCGTGGCGCGGATGTCCGCGGTGGGGTCCCCGGGGACGGCCACCACGTCGGCCAGTTTGCCCGCCTCGAGCGTGCCCAGCCGGTCGGCCAGGCCGAACAGCTCCGCGTTCACCGATGTCGCCGCCTTCAGCGCGTCCACCGGTTTCATCCCCAGCCGCACCAACTCGCTGAACTCTTCAGCGTTGCGCCCGTGGGGATAGACCGCCGCATCGGTGCCGAAGGAGATGCGCACGCCCTTGGCGATGGCCTTGCGCACCGTTTCGTCGAGCGCCGCCGCCGCGCGCACGGCTTTCTCGCGGATGGCCGGCGGAAACGCCGCGGCGCGCGCCAGCCGCTCCCGCAGGCCCTGCGCGGCCATCAGCGTGGGGTTGTAAAACGTCCCGCGCGCCTTCATCAGGTCGAGCGCTTCGTCGTCCAGGAAGGTGCCGTGCTCGATCGAGTCAATCCCCGCGCGGATGGCCCGCTTGGCCCCTTCCGCTCCATGCGCGTGCGCCGCGGCCTTCATGCGCAGCGCGTGGGCCTCGTCCACCAGGGCGTTCAGCTCTTCCGGCGTGAGCTGCGGGGTGTCCACCGCGTCGGTCAGCGAAAGCACGCCGCCGGTGGCGCACACCTTCACCGCGTCCGCGCCGTACTTGTGGTTCAGCCGCACCGCCGCGCGGTACTCCCACGGCGAATTGGCGATGCCGTCCTTCACGTCCGTTTCCGGGAACAGGCCCTGGCGGTGGCCGCTCTCGTCGCAGTGGCCGCCAGTGGCCCCCAGCGCGTGCACCACCACCAGGATGCGTGGCCCGGGCGCCTTGCCGTTGCGGATGGCGTTGCGCAGGCCCACGTCCATCTGGTGGCCGGAGCCGAGGTCGCGCACCGTGGTGAAGCCCGCCCACAACGTGGTCTTCGCGTAGGCCGTGGCTTCGATGGCCTGCTCGGCGATGGGCTTCTGCTGCGCGTCCACATAGGCCTGCCGGTAGTCGTCCGTGCCTTCGCCGGTGATGTGGACGTGCGCGTCCATCAAGCCGGGGAGCAGCGTGGCGTCGCCCAGGTCAATGGTCTCCGCGCCCGCCGGGACCGCCGCGCCGGCTCCCGCCGCCTGAATCCGCCCGCCGCTTACCACCACCACGCCCGGCGTCACCACGCGGTCGCTCTTGCCGTCCCACAGCCGCGCCGCCTTGATCACCACCGTCTTGCCCGCAGCCTGCGGCTGCGCCGCCACAGGCGCCCCCACCGCGCATCCGCACAACGCGAACATCACCGCACAACGTATCTTTCGCATGGAATCCTCCCGGGAGGCCGCAGCATAAACCAACGCGCTCCAAAGTCAACGCAACAGAGGTTACGCCGCCGGCTGCTGCTGGGTGAGGCAGTGCAAGGTCCCCAAGCCCCAGACCAAATCCACCGCGTGGATGCCCACCACCGGGCGCGGACGAAACAGCTCCGCGAGCGTGCCCAGCGCCACGCGGTCGGCGGGGTCGTTGAACGTGGGCACGATCACAGCCGCGTTCGAGATGTAGAAGTTGGCGTAGCTGGCGGGCAGCCGCTGGCCCTCGAAATACAGCGGAGCGGGCATGGGCAGCGGCACGGCTTCGAGGCGCGACCCGTCTTCGAGGCGCAGGCCGCCGATGCGCTCCCAGTTATCTTCCAGCGGCCGGTAGTTCACGTCGCGAGGGTTTTTCTCCCGCACCAGCGCCACCGTGCGCCGGTTGACGAAGCGGCACAGGTCGTCCACGTGCCCGTGCGTGTCATCGCCGGCGATGCCCCGGCCCAGCCACTGCACATTGGTCACGCCCAGGTACTCGCGGAGCGCGCCTTCCACCTGCGCGCGGCTCATCCCCGGATTGCGCGCCTGCGTCTTCTGGTCCAGCAGGCATTCCTCCGTGGTCAGCAGCGTCCCGCGCCCGTTCACGTCAATGCTCCCGCCCTCGAGCACCAACAGTGCTGGGGCGGCTTTACGCCGCCCCGCTGCGGATGCGAGCGTCCCGCCCGCCTGCGCGCGGCCCGAGTGGGCGGGGCCGGATAAACCCGCCCCTACGAGCGCGGGAAAAAGGCGCATGCGCAGCGCGCCCGCCGCCCGCTCCGGGATCAGGTCGTCCTTGCGCCAATCCGGATACCGCGCCCAGGCGTTGAAGCGAAACCGCACGATGGCCGTCGTGTAGGACTGACCTCCAGGTCTGTCCGTTCTTGCGCCGCCAGCCCCTCCACCACCAAGAGTCTTGCGCCGCACAAAGATGGGCCCGCAGTCGCGCGTCCATCCTCGATTGGTCGGGAATTGGAAGAACTCGACGCGCCCCAGGCTGACCCCCGCGCGCGTGAGCACGTCCCGGGCCCGCGCCTGGTGCGCCTTCGAGTTCACCAGGATGCGCACCCGCTCGCCCGGCGCAATCTTCCGCGCGATCTCGCCGTACACCCAGTGAATCGGCTCGATCTTCCCCGGCCAGTCCGTCGGGTTGTGCGGCCACGCCAGCCACGTCGCCTCGTGCCCCTCCCACTCCGCCGGCATGGAATACCCGAGCCCCGCCGGCGTTGGCCCTCCCGCCTTTGCGGACGTGGTGCTCATGAGCCTTGCGAGGGTAACACAGCCTATCCTGTGCCCGGTCCCGACGTTCTCCGGCGCATCTCCCACTTCCCCTCAAGCCCTGCATCCAGCCTCCGCCTCGTGCCTCCCAATTCACCGGCAAGGAGCGCGACGGCGAATCCGGCCTCGCCCCCCGTTCGACTCGCTGCGCCCGCTCAGGGCAGGCTTCGGCGTCCGCTAACCCTCTTGTGGTCTTCGAAGGGCCGCAAGATCCACCTAGGTCTTCTGGAACCCGGCGCGGCGGAGCGGTTGCCAGTGGAAGTCGCCGCGGAGGTACTGCCACATGCCCTTCAGGCGCCACCACAGGTGCATCTGCCGGTAGGGGAAGTGTTCGAGGAAGCAGTAGCCGACGAGGCGCGCCACGTCGCGCCAGTTCTGGTAGCGCCGGTAGGTGATTTCTTCCTGCAACACGCCGCCGATGGAGATCAGCGTGGCGAAGGCATAGCCGAAGAGGAGGAACAGCACGAAGAAGTCGCGGTTGAGCACGCCGAGCAGCGCCGCGGCGATGATCGTCGAATAGCCCACTAGCTCGATCACCGGCGCCAGCATCTCCCATACCCAGTGGTAGGGCAGGGCGATCATTCCGATCCGCCCGTAGCGCGGGTTGAACACCATGTCGCGGTTCTTCCACAGCACGTCCATGATGCCTTTCTGCCAGCGAGCGCGCTGGCTGGCGAGCGAGCGCAGGTCCGGCGGCACTTCGGTCCAGCACACGGGATCGGGCACGAAGCTGATGCGGTAGTCCTCCTCTTGCTCGCGCAGGTGGCGGTGCAGCCGCACCACCAGGTCGATGTCTTCGCCGATGGCCTTGGGGCGGTAGCCGCCGATTTGCCGCAGCAGGTTGCGCTCAAAGACGCCGAATGCGCCGGAGATAATCAGCAGCAGGTTGAAATAGGCCCAGCCCTCGCGGCCGATGAGGAACGCGCGCAGGTATTCGACCACCTGCATCGTTTCGAGCCGCCCGCGCGGCAGGCGCGCCTCGGCCATGCGGCCATCGGTCACGCGGCAGCCATTGATGGCCCGCACGATGCCGCCCGCGGCCACCACGCGCTGCCCGCCGAACATGGGCGCCATGATGCGGATGAGCGCGTCGGGCTCGAGGATGGCGTCGGCGTCGAGCACGCACACGTACTGGCTGGATGCGGCGTTGAGCGCGGCGTTGGTAGCGTCGGCCTTGCTGCCGCCGGACTCCTTGTCCACCACCAGCAGGCGCGGCTCGGTGGCGCTCATGTACACGCCGCGCACCGGGCGGCAGGGCGCCTCCGGCACGTAGAGGATGTCGGTTTCGCGGAGCTGGAACTCGCTCTGGAGCACTTCGAGGGTGCGGTCGCGCGAGCCGTCGTTCACCACGATGACTTCGAACTCCGGGTAGTCCAGGGCCAGCAGCGAGCGCACCGAATCGGCAATGCAGGCCTCTTCGTTGTGCGCGGGCACCAGCAGCGAGATGGACGGCACGAACGGGGAAGTCTTCAACCCTTCCAGGCGGATGCTGGCCAGCCGCCGCTGGTGCTGCGCGCTGGAAACGATGGAGGTAATCAGCAGGCCCAGATAGACCAGGTTCGAGATGAGGTAGTACACGAAAAGCGTGTTGTTGGAGAGTTCCAGGAACACCAGCATCACGCGGCCACTCCTGCGGGGCGCGGCTCGGGCTGGGGAGCCCGCGGGTCCCGCAACTGCGCCAGAAGCCATCGCGCCAGGCGCCGTTCGCGCGGGGTGCGGGCCGAGGCCGCCAGCCGCTCGACGGGCGCTTTGAGCCGCGGGTCCTTCGAGCGGGCCAGCAGGCGCGCCACCGCCTTGCGCACGCGCGACTGCGGATGGCGCGCCAGCGCATCCAGCAGCATGCGCTGCGTGCCGGCGCGCAACGCTCCGAGCAACGCGGCTTCGGCAGTCGCGCGCCGTTTCGGGTCGGCCAGCGCCTCCACCAGGCGTTCCACGTCGCCGCTGCGCTCGAGTTCGCTGACCAGCGCTTGCAGCGCGTAGCGGTCGCGCGTCTCCAGCACTTGCGCGGTGATCTCTTCGAGGCGCCCCTCCAGGCGCGCCAGCGCCGCCGCCGAGCGCAGCCGGACGTAACGGTTGGGGTCGCACAGCGTTTCGATCAGCACCGGGATGGCGCGCGGCTCACGCAATTCCCCGAGCGCCACCACCGCGCGCAGCCGCACGAACCACTCCGCGTCGTAGGCCAGGCTGGAGAGCGCCAGCAGGGCCAGGCGCGGCTTGGCCTCCGCCAGGGCGCGCGCCGCGGAAGCGCGCACCTCGGCCAGCGGGTCGGAGGCCAGCAGCAGCAGGTCGTCGTCCAGGTCCGCGGTGGCCACTTCTCCCAACACCCGCGCCAGCAAGGGGCGCAGCTTGTCGCTGGCGGCGCGCACGTAGGGCAAGAGCGTTTGCGGGCGCGGGCGGCTGCAGGCCAGCAACGCGTTCAGCAGCGGACGCGCGGGGACGCGCCGGACAAACCCCGGGTCGTGCAGCAGCCGCTCGAGGATGGGCTCAGCGGCGGCGGGTATGGCGGCGCGGCCCAGCCCGCGCAATGCCGCCAGGCGCGTCTCTTCGTTCCCGTCGTCGAGCGCTTCGGCCAGCGCGGGCACGGCCTCGGGCGCACGCATCCGCCCGAGCGCCACCAGCGCCTGACGCCGCCGCCAGCCGCGCAGCGCGCGCGCTTCATGGATGCGCGCGTCCAGCAGGCCGGTGGAGCGCACCATGTGGCGCAAGGCTTCCGCTTCATCCTGGCCGGCGACCTCCAGGCGATCCGCCAGAATGGTCTCGACGATCTCGCGGCTCAGCGGGTCGAAGCGCCACAGCTCGGGGGGCACACGCCCGTCGAGGATGCCGTGCCATTGGCGGCGCACGTCGAGCGTGCGGCGGTCGCGCATCTTCAGGTAGCGCGCGCGGCGCGCGCGGCGGTACAGGATGAACACCAGCAGCAGCGCGATGAGGACGACGGTCAGCGCCACCGCATCCAGCACGTACTGCGCCGGCCCCAGCCAGCGCACGAAGTCAGAAACGGATCGCATAGCTCCCGCCGAAACTCCTCTGCGCTCGGTCCTGCGAGCGGTCCTGATAGGCCACGTAGCCGCTCGCTTCCTGCCGCGCGGCGAACGCCCAGCGCGCGCCCCCGCCCCAGGTGCGCGCGGAGAAGCGGCCTAGTTGGTCGGCGCGCGCGAAGTTCTCCGTGCCCGCGGCGAAAAAGCCGTTGACGGTCACGCGAGCGCGCACCGGGAAGGAGAGGCGGGTAACTCCCGAGGGGCGCCAGCCGGCGGGAGTCCCGGCAAAGCGCGTGCGCGCCGCAGTGACCTGCACGGACCACGTCCAGTCGCGCGGCAGGTACAGAAGCCCGGAGGAGGTGAGCGCCAGGACGCGTCCGCCGCTCGGAGAAAACCACAGCCAGTGCGCGCGTTCGCCCGCTTCGATGCCGCGGACCAAGCCGCGCCCGGAAACGCGCCAGCCGCGGGCGTATTCGGCGAAGAACTCGCGGTCCGCCACCACGCCCTGTCCGTCGCCGGCCACCATGCCGGCCGTCACCGCGTCGCGCCGCGTCAGGTGGCAGGTCGCGCTGGCCAGCGCGCGGGCCGGCTGCCCGCCGAAACGGTTCTGCGCGCCGATGCCCGCGCCGGTGGTCCACCGGTCGTTCCACTGCGAGCGCAGGTGCAGGATGTAAGCCTGCGCGCCGTTGGTGTAGTTGAAGGTGTCGAAATCGGCCCCGAAGCGAAGCTCATGCCGCGGCTCAGGCGCCACCGAGGCCTGCCCGGCGCGCGCTTCGGCGCTGCGCGGATCGGCGCGCAACGCCGCGGCAAAGGCCGCGCGCGCCTCGCTGCGCCGCCCAAGCGCGCGCAAGGCGCGGCCGCGCCGCGTTTCCACCTCCGCGCGCAGGGCTGCGTCGTTCTCCGCGGCGATGCGGGCCAGCGCGGAGAGGGACTCCTCGAAGCGTTGCTGCCACGCCAGCACGTCCGCAAGACCCAGCCAAATGTCGCTATCGTTCGGCGCAGCGTCCAGCACCGCGCGGTAGTCGCGTTCAGCTTCCACCCAGCGGCCCGACCAGGCCAGCAACCGCCCGCGCCACCCGCGCGCCTGCAGGTCCGCAGGCGCCGCGGACAGCCGCGACTCCACCAGCGCCGCGGCGCGGTCAAGTTGCTTTGCCGCCACCGCCGCGCGCACTTCGGCCTGCCAATCGCCGGCCGGGACAGGCCCGCGTTGCGCCGCCAGCGGTGTGCTGGCCGGCAGCAACGCCAGAATCCAACCGATCCTTACAGCCACACGCACCACGGCCCACCTTCCCGCCCAGGGTGGCCGTCCAGCGCCGGACGCCCTCTGGAAGCCGTTATCTGTTGATTCATCGGCAGTTGCAGGTAGAAGTTGAGCCGGGGGATTGCGAGCGAGGCCGTTTGCCCCGCGCCGCAACACAAACCCCGATGCGAGGCCGCTTTCGGTGTCAACAGAAGATGCCGGGACTAAGTTCTCTTCTTCATGCGGATTTCGCGGCCGCCGCGCTCGAAGCGCACTTCATCCATGAAGCTGCGCATCAGCAGGATGCCGCGTCCGGAGTCGCGCAGCAGGTTCTCGGGGCAGGTGGGGTCGGGGATTTCCCTGGGGTCGAAGCCGGCGCCTTCGTCGCGCACCACCAGCAGGATGCCGCCATCGTGCAACTGGAAACAGCGCAACTCGACGCGTTTGCGCCTGCTACCGCGGTTGCCGTGCTTGACGGCGTTGATCAGCGCTTCGCGCAGCGCCAGGTCTATCTCCGGATGGCTGCCGTTCAGGCAGCCCAGTTCGCCCAGCTTGCCCAGCGTGCGCTGCATCACCGGCTCGATGAGGTCCGCCCGGCTGGGGAAAATCTCGGAGTACAACAGGGGCGCGCGCGGCAGGCGCCGGCGCTCGATGCCCACCCCGCCTGGTGCTCCGCGCCCACCCGCGGTCTCACCTTTGCGGCGATCTGACCTGCTTCCCGGAGCCCGTTGTTTCATTCCGATGAAGCCGTGCGAGTTAGTAGACTGCAACCTGGTCTGCGAAGGCATCCATTCTAACCGAATTCGGCGTGCGGCGCTCAAGTGGACAGCCAGCGGAAAAAGTCCCGGGGGAAGACGCCTACTTTGGCGGGTAGAGGGCGGGATTGTACCGACGCGCATACAACCCGGTGGCCTGGGCCGGGTCCACATCGCAGACCAGCAACTGCTCCTCCCCGTAGGGAACGTGGGCCAGGCAGCGGCCGTCGGGCGCCAGCAAGCTGGTGGCCGACTGCTGGAAACGCATGGCGTAGTTCACGCTGGCAAAGTAGATGACGTTCTCCACGCTGCGCGCGATCATGGCCTTCTCGTAGTACGGCGAGCCGGGGTCGCCCCAGCGTCCCAGCCGGGGGCCCGCCAGGTCGCTCCCGGTGAGCTGCGGATGAAACACCAGGCGCGCGCCGCGCGCCGCGGCCCACCGCACGCTCTCCGGGTAGCGCCAGCCTTCGTGGCAAATGGTGATGCCGAAAGGCACGCCCTCCACTTCGAAGAGCCGCCGCCGCCCGTCCGCTACATAGAAAGGTTCTTCCTCGGGCGGGATCTGGTTCTTGGCCTGGTAGCCGGCCACGATTCCCCCGGGCGAAATGACAAAGGCCGCGTTGTGCAACCCCGCGCCGGTTTCCCACTCCATGCCCAGCACCACGGCAACGCCGCAGCGCCCGGCTTTAGCGCGAATCCGCTCGAGCCCCTGCTCCTGGCGCCGCTGATCCGGGGGCGGTACTTCGAAGCCCTGCCCGCGCAGCCCGGGGATGTACGTCTCCGGGAAGCACACGATGGCCGCGCGCAGCCGCTCCTCAACGCTCGGCAGGTTCCGCGCCGCCGCCAACGCGATTCGCAGGGTGGCGCTCATGGGAGACACGCTGGTCTTCCCGGCCTTACCTCTTCGCTGGTTGCGCGCGCGGGCGCATCCGGGGCACCGGCAAGACTCCGCCTTCCGCGTGGGAGAACGGCAGGCCAAGCCACGCGGCGACGGTGGGCGCCACATCCAGGAGCCGGGCGCCCTCCAACCGCCCCGCCGCGATCGAGGGGCCGTAGAAAATGAGCGAGGTGTTCATGATGGGATTGTCCGGGAAGCCGCCGTGGCCGGCGCGCGTGGGATTCGTCGGGACGGACACCACGTCGCCGAAGTAGCCGTTGATAATCTCCCACTCCGGGTCGGGCTCCAGCGCCAAGAAGGCCTCCGGGTCCCCGCCCATCTTCTGAATCTCGCGGGCTGCGAACATACGCCGGATGCCGCTGCCGGGTTTCCCGGCTACAGACCGGAACAGGCGGAACACCGCGTCGGCCGTGGCCTGATCGTTCTGGTCCTTCAGAAAGACGTAGGCGCTGCCGCCGCTGTTCGATTGCAGCCAGGCTTTGTACTCCTTCACCCGGTTGCGTTCGTCCAGCGTCACCAGTTTTTCCTGCGCCAGCCACACCCCGGCTCGCAGCCGCGTGCGGATCGGCGTGAATCCGTGATCGGAGACGATCACCAGCGCCGTGCTCGCCCACGTCCCGGCGCGCTTGCTGGCTTCGATGACGCGCGCGATTTGCGCATCGGCCTGCTCCAGTTCGGCGTTGCCCTCGGGGCTGAAAGCGCCTTTGTCGTGCTGTACGTGGTCCACGTCGAACATGTGCAGCAAGAGCAGGTGCGGCTTGAGCGATTCGATCAAGTGGACGGCGATGTCCGCGCCCGCCTCATCGTCCACCCGCACCGGACGAAAGCGTTCCCAGAAGCCCGGAAAGCGCCGGGCCACCGCGTCCAGCAGGCCCGGCGTGGAGATGGCCCGCAGCAGCTTCTGGTCCTCGGGGCTGCCTTCGTCTTCCGTGCGCCAGAACTCGGGAACGATGGCGGTCATGCGCGCTCCCACCGTGACCGGCCAATAGACGCTGGCCGTGCGCAACCCCCGCGCCCGGGCTGCGTCCCACAGCGTTGGGACGCCGATGTCTTCGCTGTACCAGCGCATCATGTCGTTCAGGCGTCCTTCCGGATTGTACGGCCCGTTGTAGGTGATGCCGTGCGTGCCGGGGTTGACCCCGGTAACCATGGTGGTGTGCGAGGGGTAGGTGACTGCGGGCAGCACGCTGCGGGCTCCATCGCTGGCTGCTCCGTCGCGCGCCAGCGTGCGCAGCGTCGGCACCCTCAGGCCATGCGCGTCCGGTTCGGTGTAGGTCGGCGCCCGCATCCCGTCCACGGAAATGATGATCACGTGGCGGATCCGCGTGTCCGCGGCGGGCGCGGCCTTGCGCGGCGCGGCTTGGCCCGCACCCTGTGGGGCCGGCCGGATCGCCGCCCCCTCTCCCTGCGGCCGGCGGGCGCCGCGAAGCTGCGTTGCCAGCAACACGCAGCTGGCCGCCAGCGATGCCAGGAGCAGTTTCTTCTTCACGAGTCCGCGGGCCATGGGCGCAGACTACTGTAGCAGAAATGCGGTTGCGGCCAAGCCGTGGCAGTTCTGCATACGAGATCAGTCGGAAGTGGTCTTGGCAGCGGTGGCCGGCGGCAGGCGCAGGGCAAAGTGAGCTCGGGCAAACGCCGCCAGGGCGCCGCCGGGTTCGAGCGTGAGGGCTTGGACGGTGTAGCGTCCCGGGGCCATTTTCTCGAGCGGCAGCGCGATGCGGAAGCTGGCCAGGCGCGGCTTGTTCCCGGCGCCGGCGGCATCCACTTCGGAGGGTTCGACCAGGGGCGTTTCGCTTACGCGTTCGCCGCTGCGGAAGAACACCAGGCCGGCGCGCAGGCGTGCAGGGTCGGCTTTGGCCGGGACGTAGGCCTGGAAAAAAATGTACAGCTTCTGCTGCGTGGTGAAAACACGCGTGACGCTGGGGATGATCCGTTCGCCGCCCATCTCCAGCGGCGTGGTCTTTAGCTTGGCGTCCTGCACCATTCCTTTCTTTTCGACTTCCCCGGTCTTGCGCACGGGCTCGAGCTGGCTGGAGAGCAGCATCGAGCTGAGCTGGAGCTTGTCCTCCTGGGTGGCGGGGAGGATCAGGGGCTGCTCGAAGGTGCCCACGCGCCCGCTCTCGTTGTCGCGCGCCAGGAACTTCAGCCGGTAGGCGCCGGGACCGAGGATGACCCCGCCCTGATAGACGATGGCGCGCTGCTGCACCTGGGCGAAGGTGCTCTGGTCCAGCTTGACCTTGATGGTGTCGCGCAAGGCGGCCGCGGGCCGCCCGCCGAAGCCTTCGTCGCGCACCTCCAGCAGAAAATCGAAGACCGCTTCGTGCCGCCCGCGCTTCTGCGCCCATTCCAGGGCGCTGGAAGCCAGCTTGGCGGCGATGGGGACGAAAATCTCGTCCTTGCCGATGCGGAAGTAGGCGGTCTCGAGGGCCAGTGGCAATTCCACGCGCGGGGTATCGGCGCGCATGGCTTCGTCGAGCTGGCGTTCGCGGTCTTCCGCGGTGTACACGCCGTAATCTTTGGGCGCGTAGTAGCCTTCGCGGTGACGGACGCGCGCGCCGGAAGCGTTGACCTTGACGCGGACGTCGCGCCAGCGCCCGTCGCGCTTCATGTCTTCGGAGTAGTAGCCCACCAGGTAGTAGCCGGTGCCGTCTTTCTGCACTTTGTCGAAGGCTTCCTTGAAGTCGCCGGAGTCGAAGAAAGCCTGCCCGCCGGTATCGCCGGCCAGCGTCTCCAGCGTGTGGCGCGACTCCTGCCGGGCGCCCGCCTGGCGCATCACCGCCGCGCCGCTGAACATGGCCGTGCCCGCGGGCGAGGCCTCGCTGGCCGACCCTCCGGGGACGGAGGCTAGCAGGCCGCGCGTGTCCACCGGATAGATGCTCACGTTGGCGCGGTTGGCGGCGTCGGTGGCGCTGCGCAGCGACGAGCGGTTTTCTTCGCCCGTCTGGGTGATGCCTCCGCCGAAGTGCAGCATGGCTTTGCGCCCCGGCAGCGCGCGCAGCATCTCACTCACCGATTCGATGGCCGCCAGCTTGCGATCCGTATTGAAAATATTGAACTCGGTGTCGTCGGCGGTGAAGGCCGCGCCGGTTTCCTGCTGCACCGCCGCTTCGCCCGCGGCCCCGCCGGTGTCGCTGCGGTCGGCCAGTTGCGCGTCCTTGCCCGGGCGCAGCGAGTTGACCGCGCGCTCCAGCGCGGCCTTGTCGTTGGTGAAAGGGATGATGATGTTGAGCCGGTTGGCGAAGGCCAGCACGGCCACCAGGTCGGCGGGTGTCACCTGCTCGCGCACGAACTTGAGCCCGGCGTCGGTGGCGCGCAGCAGCTCATCGGGCTGCATCGAGGTCATGTCGTAGAAGAGCACGGAGAGGCGGTGGTCGCGCACCTGCTCGCGCACTGTTTCGGGGGCCTCCACCGGGCCGAGCGGGATGACCACGGGGCGGGCGTCGTCCGCGGCGGCCGTCTCGATGGTCTCCACGTCGTAGTACTCGAAAGAGAAGATCTTTTGCGCCTTGCCGTTTTCTGTGATGGTGAACTGCTCCTGCTTCAGGTCCTTGACGGGCTTGCCGTCCCGCCCGGTCACCTGCACGTCAATCAGCACCAGGTCCGCATAGGCGCGGATCACCCCTTCGCCGGGCTTGGGCTCCTGCCCGGTTTTCTTCTGCGGCGCCGGCGCTGGCGGTTTGGTCGGCTGCTGCGCAGATGTCTGCGCGTTCTCGGCCAGCGCCGGGCCAAGCACAAGGGTAGCGACCAGCAACAGAGCAATCGAACGGTTCATGATGTGGATGACCTTGTCCTCTTTCTGAGATGAGCGCACCCCATTTGACGTTGTGGGAGGAGCGAGGGTTACCAAAGCCGGAAAACGGAAAAGAGAAAAGAGGACGTACAAATGAGAGGAAGGGTAGAATGCCGGGCTTTGCAGGTTCTCTGTGTCCTCCGTGTCTCTGTGACCTCTGTGCGGGATTGGCGTCAAGAACCAACGCAGAGGTCACAGAGGCACAGAGGACGCGGAGAAACACATGCCGGAGGATAGCCATGCGCGGGAAAGTAACGATTCCGACTTTCGCTTTGGTGGCCTTCTTGATCCTGCCGGCGGGCGGGCGGGCGCAGGGGCAAGCGCCGGAGCCGGCCGAGTTAATCCTTATTAATGCGAAGGTATGGACCGGGGAGAAGGCGCAGCCGTGGGCCGAGGCGGTGGCCGTGCGCGGGAACCGCATCGCGGCCGTGGGCACGGTGGAGGAGATTAACCGCTACTCGCGGATCGGGCGGACGAAGGTGCTGGACTTGAGCGGGCGGCTGGTGCTGCCCGGCTTCATAGACAACCACACGCACTTCGCGCAGGCCGGGCGGCTGCTGCTGGGGTTGAACCTGCTCGACGTGAACGACGCCGAGACGCTGCGCCAGCGCGTGGCGGAAGGCGCGGCGCGGCTGCCCGCCGGGGCGTGGCTCACCGGCGGCGAGTGGGGAGCGTACGCGCAGTGGGCCATGAACGCCACGGGCAAGCCAGCCACCGAGGCGCAGAGCCCGCAGAGAAAAAACGAATTCCTGCCCACGAAGGAGATGATTGATGGAGTTACCGGCGATCATCCGGCGCTGATCAGCCGCTTCGACGGCAAGCTGTACCTGGCCAATTCGCTGGCCCTGCGCGCGGCGGGCATCACCGCGCAGACGCCGAACCCGCCGGATGGCGAAATCCTGCGCGGGGCCGACGGCCAGCCCAACGGGTTGCTGCTGGGGCGCGCCGTGGAGCTGGTGCGCAAGGCGATTGCCCCGGCGTCGTACGAGCAGCGGCGCGCGGAGGCGCTGCGCGCGCTCGAAGAAGCGCGGCGCTGGGGCGTCACCACCATCCACGACAACACCAGCTTCGAGTTGCTGGCGCTCTTCCAGGATTTGCAGCGCTCCGGCGAGCTCACCAGCCGCGTGTGGGCGCGCATGCCGCTCAGCGACTGGGAGAAGCTGCGCGATTTCATCCGCGCGCGCAACCTCCCGCGTGTCACCGGCGGCTGGGGCGACGACATGATCCGCCTGGGCGGCCTGAAGGCCTGGGTGGACGGCATCATGGGCAACTCGAGCGCGCTCTTCTGGGAGCCCTATACGAACGACCCCAAGAGCTATGGCCGGCTGCGCCCGGTGATGTTCCCCGAGGGCAATTTGCACCGGTTGATGCGCGGCGCGGACCTGGCCGGGTTCACCGTGACGGTGCACGCCATCGGCGACTACGCCAATCACCTGCTGCTGGACACCTACGAGCGCGTGTTCCGCGAGAACCCGCCGCGCGACCGGCGTTTCCGCGTGGTGCACGCGCAGGTGCTCGATGCCGCAGACGCGCCGCGCTTCGGCAAGCTGGCGCTCGTTGCCGAGGTGCAGCCCTACCACGCCATTGACGACATGCGCTGGATGGACGAACGCATCGGCGCGCGCTCCGAGTGGGCTTACGCGTTCAAGGCGCTCGAGCAGGGCGGCGCGGTGATGTCGTTCGGGTCCGACTGGCCGGGAACCAACGCGTCGTATTACCCCATCAATCCGCTGCTGGGGATTTATGCCGCCGTCACGCGGCAAACGCTGAAGGGCGAGCCGCCGGGCGGCTGGCACCCGGGGCAACTGGTCGCGCTCGAAGACGCGGTGCGCTACTTCACCGTGAACAATGCGTGGATCACCTTCGAGGAAGACTCCAAAGGCTCCATCAAACCGGGCAAGCTGGCCGACCTGGTGGTGCTCGACCGCGACATCTTCGCGCGCCCCCCGCGCCAGCTCACCGAAACGCAGGTGCTCTACACCATCCTCGACGGCCGCATCGTGTACCAGAAGTGACGGGTGACGATTAGCCAGCAGCCCGAGTGCTCGGGCAAGAGTAGAATAGAGACAGGCGGCTGACTGCCATGCCTACCTTGAAGGAAACGCTCGAGCAGCACACGCGCGAGGCGGAGCTGTGGGAGGCGATTCCCGCACCGGGCTCCGTGCGCGGAGATGCGACCGGGGCGCCGGACGAGCGGGCGCGCACAGGCGGGAACTGGGTGCGCTGCTTCGCGTGCGGGCACGAGTGTCCGATCCCCGACGGGCAGGCGGGCGTGTGCAAGGTGCGCTTCAACCGCGGCGGGAAGCTGTACGCGCCGTGGGGCTACGCGGGCAGCGTGCAGTGCGACCCCATCGAGAAAAAGCCTTTCTTCCACGCCTATCCCGGCGCGCTGGCCTACAGCTTCGGGATGCTGGGATGCGACCTGCACTGCTCGTACTGCCAGAACTGGGTGACGTCGCAGGCCATTCGCGACCCGCGCGCCGTGTCGCGCCCGCTGCGGCTGACGCCGGAGGAAATGGTCGCGGACGCGGTCGCGCAGGGCGGGCGCGTGCTGGTGAGCACCTACAATGAGCCGCTCATCACCAGCGAGTGGGCCGTGGCCGTCTTTCGCGCGGCGCGCGCGGCAGGATTGAAGACGGGCTTCGTCTCCAACGGCAACGGCACGCCGCAGGTGCTGGAATACCTGCGGCCGTGGGTGGACCTCTACAAGGTGGACCTGAAGAGTTTCGACGACAAGCATTACCGGCAACTGGGCGGGCGGCTGGAGCCGATCCTGCAAACCATCCGGCGGCTGGTGGAGCTGGGCTTCTGGGTGGAGATTGTCACCCTGCTGATCCCCGGGTTCAACGATTCCGACGATGAGCTGGGGCGACTGGCCGGTTTCCTGGCGGGCGTTTCCCCGGACATTCCCTGGCACGTGACCGCGTTCCACAAAGACTACAAAATGACCGACCCGGAGAACACCACTCCGGAAATGCTGCTGCGGGCGGCGGAAATCGGCCAGCGCGCCGGGCTGCGTTACGTGTACGCGGGGAACCTGCCGGGCCGCGTCGGCGACCTGGAGAACACGCGCTGCCCGCGGTGCAGCCTGCTGCTGGTCGAACGCTACGGCTACCTCATCACCGGGTATCACCTCACCCCCGAAGGCGCCTGCCCCAAGTGCGATACGCGCATCCCGGGCCGCTGGGCCCGCTCCTTCCAGGGGCAAATCACCGCGCGGCCATTCACCCCCGGCCGCCCGCGCCGCGCCAGCGAGATTCTCCGGGTGATTTCATAACGGCTTTCACCGCAGAGGGCGCAGAGAAAAACCAAGAGGGTTTCCGTGCTGCAGGCTTTTCCCTGCGTCCTCAGCGTTCTCTGCGGTGAGGTTTTCTCTTCTGGAGCTTCCTATGAGCCAGGACCAGTCGCTGCGCAAGCACATCCTGTACCTGCTGCGCGGCGGGGGCGCGCACCTGGGGTTCGACGAGGCGTTCGATGGCATACCGGGGAGGCTCCGCGGGGTGAAGCCGGCGGGAGCGGCGCACACGGCGTGGCAATTGGTGGAGCACCTGCGGCTGGCGCAGTGGGACATCCTGGAGTTCAGCCGCAACCCGGGTCATGAATCCCCGAAGTTCCCGGAGGGCTACTGGCCCGCTAACGAAGCTCCGCCCGATGATGCCGCGTGGGAGCGCAGCGTGGCCGCCATCTACGCTGACCTGGAAGCGATGTGCGCGCCGGTGGAGGATCCCGCGCGCGACCTCTTCGCGCGCATCAACCACCCCGAAGCCAAAGTGGAGCACACGCTTTTGCGCGAAGCGTTGCTGGTGGCCGACCATAACTCCTACCACCTGGGCCAACTCGTCCTGCTGCGGCGCCTGTTGCGCGCCTGGCCGGGAGACTCCTCGTTTCAGGTTTGAGGTTCTCGCGCGGGCGCAATCCGGGGCAAGCTCTGTGCTAATGTTCTGGCCTCCAGGGGAACTGCCGTCCGAGGAGAAATCCGATGATCAGCCGCAGGAAAAAGCTCTATCTGTCCTTTGCCGCTTGCCTCCTTGCGTCCGTCCCGCCGGCGGCGCAGCAGCAACAGCACAGCGGCGCCGGAGCGCTGCCCACCATCGCGGAGAAGACGGCGGGGATGGAGAAGCGCGAGGGGTACTTCCCGTTTTACTGGGACGCGAAGGGCGGAACAATCTGGCTGGAGATTGACAAATGGGACGCCGAGTTTCTCTACGTCAACTCGCTGCCTGCGGGGGTCGGCTCGAACGACATCGGGTTAGACCGCGGGCAACTGGGCGCTGAGCGCGTGGTGAAGTTCCAGCGCACCGGGCCGCGCGTGCTGCTCACCGCCGTCAATCTGGACTACCGCGCCGGTTCGAACGACCCGGCCGAGCGCCAGGCGGTGGAGGACTCCTTTGCGCAGTCGGTGCTCTGGGGCTTCAACGTGGCCGCGGAGGAAGGCGCGCGCGCGCTGGTGGACGCCTCCGCCTTCTTCCTGCGCGATGCCCACGACGTGAGCGGCACGCTCCGCCGCACGCAGCAGGGCCAGTTCCGCCTGGACGCCACCCGCTCGGCCTTTTACCTGCCGCGCACCCGCAACTTCCCGCAAAACACCGAGGTGGAAGCGACCCTGACCTTCACCGGTGAGGAGCCCGGCGCCTGGCTGCGCTCGGTCACGCCCGCGCCCCAGGCGGTCACCGTGCGGCAGCACCATTCGCTGGTGCAACTCCCCGACGCCGGCTACCGGATGCGCGCGTTCGACCCGCGCGGCGGTTTTTTCGGCATCAACTATATGGACTACGCCACGCCGGTCACCGAACCCATTCTGAAGCGCTTCATCAGCCGCCACCGCCTGCAGAAGAAAGACCCCCGCGCGGCGGTGAGCGAAGCGGTCAAGCCCATCATCTATTACCTGGACCCCGGCGCGCCGGAGCCTATCCGCGGCGCCTTGCTGGATGGCGCGCGCTGGTGGAACCAGGCCTTCGAGGCCGCCGGGTTCAAGGACGCTTTCCGCGTCGAGATGCTGCCCCCCGACGCCGACCCCATGGACGTGCGCTACAACCTCATCCAGTGGGTGCATCGTTCCACACGCGGCTGGTCCTACGGCTCCAGCGTCACCGACCCGCGCACCGGCGAGATCATCAAAGGCCACGTGACCCTGGGTTCCCTTCGCGTGCGCCAGGACTTCCTCATCGCCGAAGGCCTGCTAGGCCCCTACGACAGCGGCTCGCTGCCCAGCACTCCCAGGCAGCGCGAAGGCCTGGCCCTGGCTCTGGCCCGGCTGCGGCAGCTTTCCGCCCACGAAGTGGGCCATACGCTGGGCATCTCGCACAACTACATCGCCAGCACCGCCCAGCGCGCCTCGGTGATGGACTACCCGCACCCGCTGGTGAAACTGCGCGCCGATGGCTCGCTGGACGTGAGCGAAGCGTACGCCACCGGCATCGGCCAGTGGGACAAGGTGGCCATTGCCTGGGGCTACCAGGACTTTCCCGCGGGGACGCATGAGCCGGCCGCGCTCGAGGCCATCCTCCGCGACGCGCGGACCCGTGGGCTGCACTTCCTCAGCGACCAGGACGCCCGCCCCCCGGGCAGCGCCCACCCGCTCGCCCACCTGTGGGACAACGGCGCCAACGCTGTGGACGAACTCGACCGGGTGATGACCATCCGCGCCGCGGCCCTGAAGAACTTCTCGGAAAAAAACGTTCGCGAAGGAATGCCCCGGGCCACGCTGGAAGAAGCACTGGTCCCCGTGTACATGTTCCACCGCTACCAGGTGGAGGCGGCGGTCAAGGTGCTGGGCGGGCTGAACTACACCTACGCCGTGCGCGGTGATGGGCAGAAGCCCCTCGACCGCGTGCTCCCCGCCGAGCAGCGCCGCGCCCTGGCCGCCCTGCTGCGCGCGATCTCGCCCGACGCGCTGGCGCTCCCCGAGCCCTTGCTGGCTCTGATCCCCCCGCGCCCCTTCGGATACGCGCGCACCCGCGAGCTGTTCCGCGGGCGCGCCGGACTGGCCTTCGACTCCATCGCCCCGGCGGAAACCGCCGCCAGTTTCACCCTGGGCTTGCTCTTGAATGCGGAGCGGGCCGCCCGGCTGGTGGAGCAGCGGGCGCGCGACGCGCAGCAGCCGTCGCTCGGTGAGGTGCTCGACGCCGTCCTGGCGGCCACCTGGCGGGCCCCGGCGCGGCCTGGCCTGCCCGGGGAAGTGCAACGCGCCGTCAACTCGGCTTCGCTGCATCAGTTGATGGCGCTCGCCGCCAATGAGCGGGCCACGTCGCAAGTGCGGGCCATCGCTGCACAGCGACTGGAAGCGTTGCGGACTTGGCTCGCCGCGCAGGCCCGCACTGCCGTCAGCGCCGACCAGCGCGCCCACCTGGCATTCGGCGCCGCGCAAATCAAGAAGTTCCAGGACGACCCCAGACAGATGGCCCTGCCGCGGCCGTTCGATCCCCCCGACGGGCCGCCCATCGGCTCGATCAGCCCCTGGATCTGCGACTGGGACCGCTGGGAAATGTAGTGTTTCTCAGGCCGGCACGGGCGAGGCTTCCGGCCGGCAAATGACCTCCACCCCTCTTCCCGGCTCCTCTTTAGAGGTCTTTCCCTTCGCCTCCCCTGGGAGGAGCCGTGGTTTCGCGCGGCCGGGGAACGTCGTGGGAGTGGGTATATACTGCCCCGCAGCCGCGATGGTGGCGCTTCACATGGCTCCCCTTCGATGATCGGCGAATTGATTGGCGGGCGGTACCGCATCGAGCGCGAGTTGGGCCGCGGCGCTATGGGCGTGGTGTACCTGGCGCAGGACACCCGCTTGCCGCGCAAGGTCGCCCTCAAGATGCTCGATCCGGAGCTGACCGGAGACGCCAATCTGCGACAGCGCCTCCAGCAGGAAGCCCGGGCCGCCGCTGCCCTCAACCACCCCGGCATCGCCACCGTGTTCGACTTCGACCAGCACCAGGGCGCCAGCTTTATCGTGTTCGAATACGTCGAGGGCGCGCGCCTGCGCGACTCCATGCAACAGGGCCGGTTGCGCACCGCATGGATCCTCGACATCGCCATGCAGATGGCCGACGCGCTGGCCGCCGCGCACGACCGCGGCATTGTCCACCGCGACCTGAAGCCGGAGAACGTTATGCTGGCCCCCGGATCGCAGGGCGGCGTCCGCGTGAGGATTCTGGACTTCGGCCTGGCCAAGCTCCGCCAGCCGCTCCAGCCGGCCGGCGTGGAAGACTCGGCGGAGACGGCAGGTCTGGTGACCGGCGCGGGGCTGGTGGTCGGCACCATCAACTACATGTCGCCGGAGCAACTGGCGCACGACCCGGTGGACGGCCGGGCGGACTTGTTCGCCCTGGGCCTGGTGCTCTATGAAATGGCCGCGGGCGCCCATCCCTTTGCCGGCAAGTCGGTCGGCTCAACCATCGCCAACCTCATGAAGCAGGAGGCGCCGCCGCTTGCCGGGCGCGGCGCCGTGGCCTCCCCGGAGTTCGAGCGCATCCTCCGCAAACTGCTGCGTAAGCGCCGCGAGGAGCGCTTTGCCTCGGCCCGCGACCTCTATGTGGACCTGTCCAACCTGCGGCAAGACCTTTCCCTGGGCGGACCAGCCCCCGCGGTCCCGGCAGCGCCGCCGCCGGCAACGCCCTCCGCGGACGGGCCGGGCTCAGGGATCTTCTCCCGCGGGCCGGCGCGCGCGGTCTTCGCAGCGATCCAGGCCGGCTATCTGGCGATGTACCTGGCCGTCCTGGTGAACCTGGCCCTGGCGCTCGAGCATTTGGCCGTGTTCTTCGGCGAGCAGGGCGTGGGTCCCAGGACCGGCACGACGTCCCTGCTTATCCTGATGACCGCGCTGGCGGGGATTGCCGTGCGCTTGTACCTCTTTTCCGCTGTGGCCGCGGACTATCCGGGCTTTGGGGTCAAGTACCGCGTGCTGTTTCCTTTTCTTTTCGCGGCCGATCTCTTCTGGGCGCTTGCCCCTCTGCTTCTGCATCCGAGAATTGATATGGGGCTGACCCTGGCGGCCATCGCGGCGCTGGCCTATCTCCCCTTCGTGCAGCGCCGGCTGGTGTACGACGCGTATCTCCCCCGGGGCGGGCGCACCAGCGCCGTCCGAGCCGTTCCCGGTTGAGGTGCGCGCCACGCGCGGCCCGCTGGGGCCATCTAAACGAGCATGCCATTGGCAGGAAAGGAGCGACGCCATGAAGACTTGGACCCTCGCATTTGCGGCCCTGGCGCTCACCGCCGGCCTGGCCCTGGCGCAAAAGAGACAGGAGGATCGCGCGCCGGTGTACGAGCCGCCGGAGGTGGTTTCGGCGGCGGACCCCATCTATCCCTACAACAGCATCGCGCAGGGCTCGGTGATCCTCCAGTTGACCATCAGCGCCACGGGCGAGTTGGACAAGGTGCAGGTGCTGCGGGACGTGCCGTCGCTCACCGTGGAGGTCGAGAAAGCGGTGAAGAAGTGGCGGTTCAAGCCGGCTACGCTGGACGGCAAGGCCGCGCGCTCGACCATGACCGCGTCTTTCACTTTCCGCACGATTACGCCCCCGCCGTTCAAGTAGCCGCCACCCAGTCTGCGGACTCGCTCGCGACTGTCAGGGGAGTCTCTGCGCCCTCGCACCCCGGTGAAGATTTCGCTTGACAAGCTGGCCTTGCTGCATAATTATTCAGTGGAATGAATATTCATGGAGGCCCGGGCTGTGGCCGCGCATAAACGGTTCCGCCAGGGACAGATCCTGAAGCTGGTGGCCAGCGAGCCCATCGCCAGCCAGGACGACCTGCGCCGCCGCCTCCACCACATGAACGTGCGCGTGACCCAGGCTACGCTTTCGCGTGATCTGCGCGACTTGAAACTGGTCAAGACCGGCGGGGGCTACAGGACCATGGGCGCCGTGGCCCTGGAGAAGCCGCCGGTTCCCTCGCTGGCGCAGGTGCTGCGCGAGTTCCTCACCGACCTGCGGCCCGCGCAGAACCTGCTGGTGCTGAAGACGCCGCCGGGCGGCGCGCAGCCCATCGCCGTCGCGCTGGACCGCGAAGCATGGAAGGAAACGGTGGGCACGGTCGCCGGAGACGACACCATCTTGTTGATTTTTGCCTCCAACCGGGTGCGCCGCGAAGTGGAGAAGCGCATCCAGGAGCTGTTGAAGTGACCACGCCGCGCGTACAGGTCGCCGTGGTGGGCGCCACCGGTTACGCCGGGTGCGAGCTGGCTCGCCTGCTGCTCCGCCACCCGCACGTCGAGCGGCCGGTGTTCTACCTGCGCGAGGCGGCCAACGGCGCCGCCCGCCCGGAGTGCCTGAGCGAGATTTTCCCGCAGTTCCGCGGCTGGGGCGAAGCGCCGTGCCGCGCTTTCTCCGTGGCCGCGATCGCGCAGAGCGGGGCATCTGTAGTTTTTCTGGCGACGCCGCAGGAGGCTTCGCTGGAGATGGTTCCGCCGCTCATCGCCGCGGGCTTGCGCGTGGTGGACCTGAGCGGCGCTTTCCGCTTCCGCGACCCGCAACCGTTCGCGCAGTGGTACCAACTGCCCCCGCCCCCGCAGGTCTTGCTCGACGAAGCCGTGTACGGCTTGCCGGAGCTTTGCGCCGATGCCCTGCCCGCGGCGCAGTTGGTGGCCAATCCCGGCTGCTACCCCACATCGGTGATCCTTGGCCTGAAGCCGCTGGTGGAAGCCGGTTGGATTTCGCGCGAGCGCGGCATCGTGTGCGACTGCAAGTCCGGCGCCACCGGCGCGGGCAAGGAGCCCAAGCGCGAATTGCACTTCGTGGAAGTGGACGAGAACTTCCGCGCCTACGGGCTGTTCACCCACCGGCACACCCCGGAAGTGACCGGCCAGCTCGGCCTGGCGCCGGGCGACGTGATGTTCTCCACTCATCTGCTGCCCTTGCAGCGCGGCATCCTCTCCACGCTGTACGTGTGGCTCAACCGCGCGCGCGCCGCGGATCAGATTGCCGCGCTCTACTCCGATTTCTACGCGGGCAAACCCATGGTGCGGCTGTGGCCGGCGGGCCGGCTGCCTGAACTGCAACACGTGGCCCACACCAACTTCTGCGACATCGGGTTCGCGCGGGACGGCGCCGGGGAGCGGCTGGTGGTGGTCTCCTGCCTGGACAACCTGGGCAAAGGCGCCGCGGGCCAGGCCGTCCAGAACATGAACTTCATGATTGGCGCGGAAGAGACAGCAGGGTTGATGGACGGGGCGCAGCAAGCTGCGCCCCTGCTTGCGGGGGTATGCGCATAAGATGCGAATGGTGGTGAAACTGGCGGGAGCGCTGCTGGACGACGCCGCCTGCGTGGAATCCATCGCTCAACAGGTCGTCACGCTGAGCGAGCAGGGCCACGAGCTGCTGGTGATCCACGGCGGCGGGAAGATCTTCACGGCCACGCTGGGGCGCATGGGCATCCAGAGCCAGTTCGTCAACGGCCTGCGCGTCACCGACGCGGAGACCCGCGACGTGGCCGTGATGGTGCTGGGCGGCCTGCTCAACAAGCGCCTGGCGGGCGCGGTGACCCGCGCGGGGCGCCCCGCTCTGGGCCTGGCGGGCGCCGACGCGGCGTGCTTCCACGCCGAGCCTTTCCAGCACAATGAAGTGGCGGGCGGGCTGGGCTTTGTCGGCTACATCACGGGGGTGAACCTGCCGTTCCTCGAGTCCCTGTGGCGCCAGGGGGTGGTGCCGGTGGCGGCCTGCCTCGGTCTGGGCAGCGGCAACCAGATCTACAACATCAACGCCGACCAGATGGCCGCCGCCTGCGCGGAGTTCATCCGCGCCGACCGGCTCATTTTTCTCACCGACGTGCCCGGCGTGCTGGACGGCCAAAAGGTGCTGAAGGCCGTCAACGGCGTGGAGATCGAGAACCTCATCCTGAGCCACAAAGTGAGCGGCGGCATGGTGCTGAAGCTCGAGGCGTGCAAGCGCGCCCTGGGCGCGGGCGTCAGCGAGGTGCGCATCGTGGGCGGCACGGTGCCGCGGGGGCTGATCGCAGCGGCCAACGGGATGCGCTTCCCGGGCACGCGCGTCAAGCCCATGTTCCCGGCCAACGAGAAGCGCGCCGCGGCCATCGCTTGACGGCCCGGAAAGTGAAATGAACTCAAGATCCAAAATTCACAATTCAAGAAAGAACGCGGCGGCCGCGCGGCGCGCGGAAGCGCGCCACCTGATGAACACCTACAAGCGCCCGCCGGTGACGCTGACCCACGGCCGGGGCTGCTACCTCTTCGACGACTCCGGGAAGAAGTACCTCGACTTCCTCGGCGGCATTGCCGTGAACGCGCTAGGTCACGCGCACCCGCGCCTGGTGCGGGTGGTCCGCCGCGAAGCCGCGCGCGCCATCCACCTCTCCAATCTCTTTCACAACCCTTATCAGGGCCCGCTGGCGCGGAAGCTGGCGCGCTGGTCGGGGCTCGACCGCGTGTTCTTCACCAACAGCGGCACGGAAGCCATCGAAGGGGCGCTCAAGCTGGCCCGCGTCCACGCGGGCAAACGCAACAACGGCGGCGGCAAACAGTGCCGCTTCCTGGCGCTCGAAAACTCTTTCCACGGCCGCACCTTCGGCGCGCTGGCGATTACTTCGTCGGCGAAATACCGCGAGCCGTACGAGCCGCTGGTGCCCGGCGCGGAGTTCGTCCGGTTCAACGACGTGGCCGACCTGGAGAAGAAGTTCGACGCCACGGTGTGCGCCATCGTCCTCGAGCCCATCCAGGGCGAAGGCGGCGTCGCCTCGGTCAGCGAAGTGTTCTACCAGCGCGCCCGCGAACTGGCCACGCGGCACGGAGCGGCGCTGATCGCCGACGAAATCCAGTGCGGCCTCGGGCGCACCGGCCGCTACTTCGCTTACCAAAACTTCACCGCCAAGCCGGACATCGTCACCGTGGCCAAGCCCCTAGCCGGCGGCCTGCCCCTCGGCGCGTTCATCGCCAATGAAGAGTTCGCCTCGGCGTTCTCGCCGGGGCTGCACGGCACCACGTTCGGCGGGGGGCCGCTGGTGTGCGCCGCGGCCCTGGAGTTTCTGACCATCGTCGAGGAGGAAAAACTCCTGGCCAACGTGCGCGCGCGCGGGGCGGAATTGCGCGCCGGGCTCGAGAAGCTGGCCGCGAAGTTCGACTTCATCCGGGAGGTGCGCGGGGAGGGGCTCATCCTCGGCCTGGAACTGGCCGGGGACGCCAACGAGTACGCCCGCGAAGCGTTCCGCCGCGGCCTGGTGATCAACTGCACCCACGACCACGTGCTGCGCTTCCTGCCCGCATTCAACATCACCACGAGGCACGTGCGCGAGTTCCTGGGCGGGCTGGAATCCGTGCTGGCCGGGACGCCCCGTCCGGCGGAACAGCCGCAGCCGGGCCCGGCCCCCGCCGCCCGCGCTTCGGGAATGGCCAGGGCGGCTGCGCAGTGAACATGAACTCGCCCGCACAAGCCGTGGTTCTCGCCCGCGACCTCGTTACCGGAACAGAGTGGCACGCCGCCGAAGTGGGTCGCCTGTTCGAGCTTTCCGCCGACCTGAAGGAGCGGCCGGAGCATTACCGCGGCGCGCTGGCCGGGCGGTACCTGGCGTTGATCTTCGAAAAGCCCTCCCTGCGCACGCGCGTCACCTTTGAAGTGGGTATCGGGTCGCTGGGCGGCGGCGCCGTCTATTTGGATCATCAGGGCTCGCGGCTGGGGGCGCGTGAATCCATAAAGGACGTGGCCAGGAACCTGGGGCGCTGGGTGCACGGCATCGTCGCCCGCGTCTTCGAGCACGGGGTGGTGGAGGAGCTGGCCGCGCACGCGGACATCCCCGTGATCAACGCGCTGTGCGACCGCTACCACCCCTGCCAGGCCCTGGCCGACTTCTTCACGCTGGAAGAGAAGTTCCACAATCTGGACGGACTGAAGCTCGCTTTTGTGGGCGACGGCAACAACGTGTGCCACTCGCTCCTGCTCACTGGCGCGCGCGTAGGGGCGCGCGTCCGCGTGGCCACGCCGCCGGGCTTCGAGCCGGACGCAACCATCGTCGCCGCGGCGAAGCAGGCGGCCCAGGAAACAGGCGGGGGGATCGAGATTCTGCGCTCGCCCCAGGAGGCCGTAGCGGGCGCCCGCGCCGTGTACACCGCCGTGTGGGCCAGCATGGGACAGGAATCGGAAGCGGCCGAGCGCCAGCAGGTCTTCGCGCCCTACCAGGTGAACGAAGCGCTTATGGCCCTGGCCGCGCCCGACGCGCTCTTCCTCCATTGCCTGCCCGCGCACCGCGGCCTCGAAGTCACCGACGCGGTCATGGATTCCCGCCAATCGGTGGTGTATGACCAGGCAGAGAACCGCCTGCACGTGCAGAAGGCGATTTTGCTTACCCTGTTGGCTTGAGGAAAGGGTAGGGGCGGGTCTTTAGACCCGCCTGGAGGCCAGGGCAGGACGGGCCGGTCTAAATACCGGCCCCTACAGGAGAGAGCATTGACAAAGAAAGCAGTGCTGGCATATTCGGGCGGCCTGGACACATCCATCATCATCCCCTGGCTGCGCGAGACGTACCAATGCGAAGTGGTAGCCATGATCGGCGACGTGGGCCAGCAGGAGGACCTCGAAGCGGCGCGCAAGAAAGCCCTGGCCACGGGCGCATCGCAGGCCTTCGTCGAAGACCTGCGCGAGGAGTTCATCACCGGCTACATCTGGCCCACGTTGCGGGCCGGGGCGGTGTATGAGCACAAGTATCTGCTGGGCACGTCGTTCGCCCGTCCGGTGCTGGCCAAGGCCCAGGTGAAAATCGCGCGGCAGGTGGGCGCGGACGCGGTAGCCCACGGCTGCACCGGCAAGGGCAACGACCAGGTGCGCTTCGAGGTGACCTGTAAGGCGCTGGCGCCTGATCTCAAGATCATCGCCCCGTGGCGCGAATGGAGCATCAACTCCCGCGAAGACGCCATCGCCTACGCGCGCCGCCACAACATCCCCATTGAGCAGAGCGAAGCCAACATCTACAGCCGCGACCGCAACATCTGGCACCTCTCGCACGAAGGCGGCGTGCTCGAAGACCCGGCCAACGCCCCCGACGAGGCCATGTGGCAGTGGATCGTCGCCCCGGAGAAGGCCCCGGACCAGCCCGCGGAAGTGGAAGTCTCCTTCGAGCAAGGCATCCCCGTTTCCGTGAACGGCCGGCGGCTTGCCCCCGTTGACCTGCTCAACCAGTTGAACGACGTGGCCGCGGCGCACGGCATCGGCCGCATTGACCTGGTGGAGAACCGCCTGGTGGGCATCAAGTCGCGCGGCGCGTATGAAACGCCCGGCGGCACGCTGCTGGTGGCCGCGCACCGCGAACTCGAAGCGCTGTGCCTGGACCGCGAGACGGCCCACTTCCAGCAGCAACTCGCTCTGCGCTACGCCGAGCTGGTGTACTACGGCCTGTGGTTCACCGAGCTCCGCGAATCCCTGGATGCCTTCTTCGCCCGCGCCCAGCAGCGCGTCACCGGCGCCATCGGCCTGCGCCTGCACCAGGGCAACCTCAGCATCACCAAGCGCCAGTCGGCCTACTCGCTCTACCGCACCTCGCTGGCCAGCTTCACCATGACCGGCTACAACCCCAAGGACGCGGAAGGCTTCATCAACCTCTTCGCCTTGCCCGTGGTGCTGCCGCGCGCCGCCGCCGACGCGGCCAAGAAAGGCTCGGCCAAGTGAGCGAGGCTCCCGGACAAAAAATGTGGGGCGGCCGGTTCGAGCGCGCCCCGGACGCCGGTTTCTGGGACTTCCAGCGCTCCTTCCCGTTCGACCGCCGGCTGCTGCCCTATGAGCTGGCGGTGGACCGGGCGTGGTCCCGCGCGCTGCGCGCCCTGGGCGTCCTGAACGACGACGAATTGCGGGCCATCTCCGGGGCGCTGGCGAAAATCGAGTCGCGCGCCCAGGCCGAGCCGGCCTGGGTGGCCGGGTCGAACGCGGAAGACGTCCACCACTTCGCGGAAATGCACGTGATGGAACTGGCCGGCGATGCCGGCGCGAAGCTGCACACCGGACGCAGCCGCAACGAACTGATCGTCACCGAGTTCCGCATGTGGATCAAAGACGCGGCGGCCTCGCAGCGCCGCGCCCTGGCCGCGCTCATCCGCGCGCTGCTCGACCACGCCGAGAAACACGCGGGCGTGCCCATGCCCGGCAATACGCATTTGCAGCACGCCCAGCCGATCCTGTGGGCGCACTACTTGCTCGCGCAGGCCGAGGCTTTTTTTCACGACGCCGATCGTGTCGCCTTCGCGGCCCACACCGCGAATGCCTGTCCCCTGGGCGCGGGGGCCCTGGCCGGGTGCTCGCTGGCGATTGACCGCCCGGCGCTGGCGCGCGAGCTGGGCTTCGAGCGCATCACGCGGAACAGCCTCGATTCGGTCAGCCGGCGCGACTTCGCGCTCGATTTCCTCTACGCCCTGGCGGTCACCGCGCAGCACCTCTCACGCCTGGCGGAAGACATGACCCTGTTCGCCACGCCGGAGTTCGCCTTCATCGCGCTGCCCGACGAGTACTCGACCGGGTCCAGCCTGATGCCGCAGAAGAAAAACCCCGACGCGTGGGAATTGACCCGCGGCAAATGCGGCCGGGTCATCTCCGCGCTGAACACGCTTCTGGTCACGCTGAAAGGCCTGCCCACCGGCTATCAGCGCGACTTGCAGGAAGACAAGGAACCGGCCTTCGCCGCGCACGACCAGACCCTGGCCATGCTGCAAACGGCCGCTGGCGCGGTGGCCGCGACGCGCTTGCATGAGGCGCGGATGCGCGAGGCCGCCGCCGATCCCGGCCTGGTGGCCACCGAAGCGGCCGACTATCTGGTGGCGCGCGGCGTGCCCTTCCGCAAAGCGCACGAGATTGTCGGCCAGGTGGTGCGCGAAGCCGAGCGGCGCGGACAGCCCTGGCCGGCGCTGCCACTGGACACGCTGCGGCAGTTCTCCCCCGTGTTTGGCGCCGATTTGCGGGACGCGCTCACCGTGGACTTCGCGCTGGCGACCAAGCAAGTGCCCGGCGGCACGGCCCCGGACGTGGTGCGCGCCGCGCTGGCGGACGCGCGCGCGCGCCTGGCGCAACTCGAGGAGCGCGCATGAGCGCCCGTCCCCCAACGCCGCTTGCGGTGGGGGCCTACCGGCCCGCGCCTTCTGCCGTCGATCGTACCGGCAAGGGCGGGCCCACGGGTCACGAATCACGAGTTACGAATCGCGGCCGCTTTAAGACGCGACGCGCTCGAGCGGCGGATGCCGAAACCATCCAGCGCATCATCACGCACTTCGCCGAGCAGGGGCTGCTGCTGCCGCGCACGCTCGAAGAAGTGCAGGGCCACCTGCCGCATTTTCTGGTGTACGAAGTGGAGGGTGCGGTGATCGGTTGCGTGGCGCTCGAGACCTATGGCGCGGACCTGGCTGAGGTGCGCTCGCTGGCCGTCGCGCCCGGCTACGAAGGGCACGGGCTGGGCGCGCGCCTGCTGCGGTTTGCGCTGGTGGTGGCACGGCGGCGGAAGATCGCGCGCGTCTTCGCCGTGACCCACGCCCCTGAGTTCTTCGAGCGCCAGGGCTTCGCCGCCGCGCGGCGGCAGAGCATCCCGGAAAAAGTCGAGCGCGACTGCCGCACCTGCCCGAAGGAGCGTACCTGCAAGCTGGTCGCCGTCGTCACCCAGGTGATGCCGGAGCGCGCCGTGCTGCCCGCACTGGAGGCGCCCGCCTCGCCCGCATGAAACACAAAGAAACAACGCAGAGACGCAGAGTACGCGGAGGAACGCAGAAAAGACCACTGGCGCGCGCCCACCATATGGGCGCTTCCCTGGCGCCCAGCACCCGGCGCCTGGCGCCTGCGAACAAGCACCTGCCGCGCGGGTTCCGCTTTGCCGCGGCGGCCTGCGGTTTGCGCCGCACCGGCGGCCCGGACCTTTCGCTGATCGTGAGCGACGCGCCGGCGTCCGCGGCCGCCGTGTTCACGCAGAACCTGGTGGAGGCCGCACCGGTCACCCTCTCCCGCGTGCACGTGCGCCGCGCCGCATCGCGGATGCGCGCCATCGTGGTCAACGCCGGCAACGCCAATTGCTGCACCGGGGCGGCGGGCCTGCGCGCCGCGCGCGATACCACGCGGCAAGTGGCCCGCCTCATCGGTTGCAGGCCCGAGGAGGTGGTGGTTTGCTCGACCGGCGTAATCGGCGTACCCATGCGCGTGGGGAAAATCCTGCGCGCGCTGCCCCGGTGCGCTGGCTCGCTCGCGTCCGCTTCGGCCGCGTTCGCCTCTGTGACGCGTGCCATGATGACCACGGACACGCGCCCCAAATGGGCCGCGGCGCAATGCCGCGTAGGCGACCGCCAGGTGCGCCTGCTGGGCTGCGCCAAAGGCGCCGGCATGATCCATCCCAACATGGCCACCATGCTGGCGTTTGTGCTGACCGACGCGGCCATCGCCCCGGCGCAGCTCCGGCGCGCGCTGCACGAAGTCACCGCGCGCACCTTCAACTGCGTCACGGTGGACGGCGACACCTCGACCAACGACACGCTGGCTGTGCTGGCCAATGGCGCGAACGGCGCCCGCGTAGGGGCAGGTCTTCAGACCCGCCCGCCTGCTGTGCGTCGTGGCACGGGGCGGGGTAAACCCGCCCCTGCGGACTACACGCGCTTCGCCGCGGCGCTCGAAAACGTGTGCGCGTCATTGGCGCGGCAAATCGCCGCTGATGGCGAGGGCGCGAAGCGCCTGGTGGAAATTGCCGTGCGCGGCGCGGCCAATGCACGCGACGCGAAGCGCGTAGCCGAGACCATCGCCACCTCGCCCCTGGTGAAAACGGCCCTGGCCGGCGCCGACCCCAACTGGGGACGCATCCTGGCCGCCGCGGGCCGCAGCGGCGTGCAGTTCGATCCCGCCCGCGCGGTCATCTGGCTCGCCGGCGTCAAGGTGTACTCCCGGGGACGGCCGTTGCCCTTCAGCGAGCGCGCCGTCAGCCGCCGCATGCGCGTGCCCGCCGTCCGCATCGTGGCCGATCTGGGGCTTCACAAGTCCCGAGCCACCAGTCCCGGATCACCGGACACAGAACACGGAGCACGCTACTGGACCTGCGACTTCACCGGCGACTACGTCCGCATCAACGCCTCCTACCGCACCTAGTCTCAGACCACGGCCTGCGTTTTCACCTGCGCCCCGGAAGGCTGCCGCTACACCGCCGGCCTCAATTGCAATTCGAGGAAGCGCGTGCCGGGCACGGGGTTGAAGCGGTACGGCGCGATTTCGTAGAACCCCAGCGAAACGTAGAGGGCATGGGCCGCCTGCATCGAGGGCGCCGTGTCGAGCCGCATGCGTTCGTACCCGATGCGGCCCCCCTCCGCGATGATGGCCAGCACCAGCGCCCGGCCCATGCCGCGGCCCTGAAACTCCGGACGCACGAAGAGCCGCTTCATCTCGCAGACTTCTCCGGTGATGCAGCGCAGCGCTACGCAACCCGCCGCGTTGACCCCTTCGATGGCCAGCAGCAACGCACCGGTGGGCGGCGCGTACTCGCCCGGCAGGCCGGCCAACTCCTCCGCAAAGTTCTGGAAGGCCAGGTCGAATCCCAATGACGCGGCGTATTGCTCAAGGAGAGCCCGCGCCTCCGCGATTTGGACCGCCGACTCTGCGCGCCGGATCCTCAATTCGCTTCCTTCCTTCTCCCCGTGTCACTGCCTACTCAGCGTCGTCTTTTTGTTTTCAAAGAATAGCGCAAGCAAGCGGAGCGCGCAGAGTCGCGCGGGGCCCATGAACGGACAATTTGGCAGGGATTTGTTAAGCTAAGCGATCGCGCGATTAGAACTGCGCGGCGCAAGCCCAGGAGAGCACAGCGTGAAGTGCAACAGCATTCTGGATGCCGTGGGGCGCACGCCGCTGATCCGCCTGAACCGCATCACCAAGGGATTGAAGCCGGAAATCTACGTCAAGGCCGACTACCTCAATCCCGGCGGCTCGGTGAAAGACCGCATCGGCATCACCATGATTGATGCGGCCGAGCGCGCGGGAAGGCTCAAGCCCGGCGGCACCATCATCGAGGCCACCAGCGGCAACACCGGAATGGGCCTGGCCCTGGTGGCCGCCGTGCGCGGCTACAAGGTGGTGTTCACCATCAACGACAAGCAGTCCAAAGAGAAAATCGACCTGCTCAAAGCCCTGGGCGCCGAAGTCATTGTCTGCCCCACGGCCGTCGAGCCCGACGACCCCCGTCATTATCACCAGGTGGCGCAGAAACTGGCCAGGGAGATCCCCAACTCCTGCTACCCCGATCAATACTCGAATGCCGAAAACCCCAACGCGCACTACCAGACCACCGGCCCGGAAATCTGGGAAGACACCGAGGGGCGCATCACGCATTTCGTGTGCGGGCTCGGGACCGGGGGCACCGTGACCGGCGTGGCCCGCTACCTGAAGGAGAAGAAGCCCAGCGTCAAGGTCATCGGCGCCGACCCCATCGGCTCGATCTACTACGAGTACTTCAAGACCGGGAAGAAAGTGAAGGGCTCCACTTACGTGGTGCAGGGCATCGGCGGCGACTGCCTGCACGAGACTCTGGACTTCAAGCTGCTCGACGACGTGGTGCAGGTGAACGACGAGGAAAGCTTCGTGCTGACCCGCCGGCTGGCCCGGCTGGAGGGCATCTTCGCCGGCGGCTCCTGCGGCAGCGCCGTCGGCGTTGCGCTGCAAGTGGCCCGGGACCTGCCGGCGGAAGCCTGCATCGTGGTGTTCCTGCCCGACGCGGGCATGCGCTATCTGAGCAACGTGTACAACGACGACTGGATGCGCCAGCGCGGCTACGTGGATTCCGAGCTGCCGCTGCGCGCCGCCGACGTGGTGCGCGTGAAGCGCGGCAAGGCCAAGGTGCGCGAGCTGGTGGTCACCGCGCCGGACCAGACCGTGCACTACGCGCTGCGCACCATGCAGTCGCACGACATTTCGCAGCTCCCGGTCTTCGAGAACAAAAAACCCGTGGGCGCCATCTATGAAGACAGCATCCTCAACATGGCCCTGCAGGGCAAGGACCTGCGCAAGATGACCATCCGCGAGGTGATGCAGAAGCCCCTGCCCAGCGTGAGCCAGGACGCGCCCGTCGAGCGCATCACCCACCTGCTCACTAGCGAAGGCCCCGCGGTGTTCGTGGAGATGGACAATGGCGCGCGCGAAATCATCACCAAGTACGACCTCATCAGCGCCATCGCCGGCCTGGCCGAGCAGGCCCGCCAGCAGTGACTAGGAACCCATGCGGGTTGAAGACTTCAACGAGCGGGTGCGCGACTCCATCCTGGTGGCCGATGGGGCCATGGGGTCGATGCTCTACGAAGCCGTGGGCTGGCAGCGCTGCTTCGACGAGCTGAACGTCACCCAGCCGGAAGCCGTCTTCCGCGTACACCATGCCTACATCGAAGCCGGCGCGCAGATCATCGAGACCAACACCTTCGGCGGCAACCGCTACCGCCTGGCGCAGAACAGCCTGGCCGATTCGGTCACCCGCCTCAACCACGCCGGCGTGAAAATCGCCCGCGAGGCCCGCGAGACCGCCAAGCGTGACGTGCTCATTGCCGGCTCCATCGGCCCGCTGGGCATCGTCCACCAGGTGCAGACCGTTCCCGTCGAGGAGAAGCGTGAAATCTTCCGTGAGCAGGCCGCGGCCCTGGAAGAGCGCGGCGTGGACCTCTTCATCCTGGAAACATTCTACGACCTGGAAGAGCTTCTGGCCGCCATCGACGCGGTGCGCGGTTTCTCGCGCCTGCCCATCGTCGCCGAAATGACCTTCAGTGAAGAAGGCGTAATGCTCGACGGCACGCGCGCCACCGCCGCATGGGAGCGCCTGCGCGAAAAAGACGTGCAGGCCGTGGGCGCGAATTGCAGCATCGGCCCGCAGGCGCTGCTGCCCGTCTTGCAGGAACTGGCCGCGGCCAGCAAGCTGCCGGTTTCCGCCATGCCCAACGCGGGCTTCCCGCAGCGCGCCGGCGACCGCGTGGTTTATCCCAAGTCTTCGCCGGATTATTTCGCGCTGTTTGCGCGCGAAGCCGTGGCGCGCGGGGTGCGCATCCTGGGCGGCTGCTGCGGCACCACGCCGGAGCATGTCCGCACCATGGCCGACGCGGTGAAGGGCCTGAGCCCGGCGCGCGGCGTGAAGGTGGTGGAGCCCGCCGCGGCGGTGGCTGAGCCCGCTCGCATCGTCGAGCGCGAACCCGAGAGCCGCCTGTGGAAGCGCTTCGAAGCGAAGCAGTTCACCATTTCCGTCGAAATTGACCCGCCCAAGGGCGTGGCGCTCGACCGCATCCTCGACCAGGTGGCTAAAGTGATGGGCAGCGGCCACGTCCACCTGATTGACATCAACAGCGGCGCGCTGGCCCGCGTGGGCATGGACGCGTTGATGCTCTCCGGCGCGCTCGAAGCCCGCGGCGTCGAGACCATTCCCCACGTCACCACGCGCGACGCCAATATCATCGGCCTGCAAGCCATGCTGCTGGCCGGCTGGTCCGTGGGCGGCGTGCGCAACATCCTGGCCATCACCGGCGACCCTCCTTCGGTCGGTGACCACCCGGAATCCACCGGCGTGTACGAAGTGGACTCCATCGGCCTGGTGAAGATCCTGGCGCGGCTCAACCAGGGCGCCGACTGGGCGGGCAAAAACCTCGGCGGCGGCACCAACTACACCATCGGCGTCGCCGTGAACCCATTGGCCGACGACCTCGAAGAAGAGATTCGCCGCTTCCACGCCAAGATCGAAGCCGGCGCGCACTTCGCCATGACCCAGCCGCTGTTCGACCCCGCGCACTGGCACGCCTTCGTCCAGAAGATTGGCGGGTCGTGCCCCATCCCGGTGATGGCCGGCATCTGGCCGCTGACCAGCTACAAACAGGCGCTGAGGTTGAACAACGAAGTGCCCGGCATCGTCATCCCAGAGCCGGTGCTGAAAGAAATGGAAGCAGCCGGCACCGCCGCGCGCGAACGCGGCTTCGCCCTGGCCCGCGTCATGCTCGATTGGGCGCGCACGGAACTGGCCGGGGCGTACTTGATCCCGCCCTTCAAGCGCTACGAAGAAATCCTCGAAATGTTCGGGTGAAGGCCGGCCTTCGGAGCAGCCCGTTCTGCTAGCAGATCGCCCAGGGCGCGGTGCTCGCCGAGCCATGAAGGTCCTCCTGGACGAGTGCGTCCCTCGCCAACTGAAGAGACGCCTTCCTGGACATGAGGTCACCACGGTTCCCGAGGCTGGCTGGGCCTCCAAGAACAATGGTGAACTGCTTAGACTCGCGCAAGGGCAGTTCGATGTCTTCCTGACCGTGGATCAGAATCTGCGCTATCAGGTGGATGTGGCCGCCGTCTCCGTGGCTATCCTGCTTGTAGTTGTTCCCGACAATTCAATCGAAACGCTGCTGGAATATGTCCCGGCAATCAGGACAGCCCTTCTGACAATTCAGCTGGAGAACTTCGGATCATCGAGTCCGTATCACAGTGACCCTTGCAGGGTCGCGACGATGCGTTCGGCGGCGTGGCCGTCCCACAGGGCCGGGACGCGGCCGCGCTTGCCGCGTCCGGCGAGGATTTCGCGGGCGGCGCCGAGGATGCGCGCGGGGTCGGAGCCGACCAGCGTATTCGTGCCTTCGCTGACGGTGATGGGCCGCTCCGTGTTTTCGCGCAGCGTCAGGCACGGGACGCCCAGCGCGGTCGTTTCCTCCTGAATACCTCCCGAGTCGGTGAGCACCAGCGCGGCTCCGCTTTCGAGGCGCAGGAACTCGAGGTAGCCGACGGGCGGGCAGAGGAAGAGGCCGCGCGGTGGCGCTCCGGCCTGGGCGTCCTGTGAGGGCGCGCCTGCGGTGGGTGGCCGGGCCTCGGCGGAATTGGAATGGACAGGCCCGGAGGCCTGTCCCACAGGAAGGCCGAAGCGTTCGATGCGTTCGAGCGTGCGGGGATGCACCGGAAGAATCACCGGGATGTCGCGGCCGATTTCTGCCAGCACGTCCAGGATGCGGCGCAGCGCGGCCGCGTCGTCCACATTCGAGGGGCGATGCAGCGTAACCAGCGCGTAGGGTTGCACGAGCGCGAACGGCAGCGCGGTGCGCTGCGCCAAAGGCAGGAACCTCCGCAGCGAATCAATCATCACGTTGCCCGCCAGGTGAATCTTCTCGGGAGCCGTGCCCTCGCGGCGCAGGTTCTCGACGCCGCCGGGCTCGGTGACAAAAAGCCATTGGCACAGCGCGTCGGTGCACACGCGGTTGATTTCTTCCGGCATGGTGCGGTCGAAACTGCGCAGGCCGGCCTCGACGTGGGCCACGGGGATGTGCAGCTTGGCCGCCGCCAGCGCGCAGGCCAGCGTGGAGTTGACGTCGCCCACCACCACCACCGCGTCCGGCTTCCACCGGGATGCCACCGGCTCGAAGCGCGCCAGCACTTCGCCGGTCTGCTGCGCGTGCGTGCCCGAGCCCACTTCCAGGTTCACATCGGGCCGCGGGATGCCCATCTGCTCGAAGAACAGATGCGACATGGCCGCGTCGTAGTGCTGTCCGGTGTGCACCAGCAGGGTCTCCAGCGGGACGCCGCCCTTGGCGCTGCGGGACCGCGCGGCGGCGAATTGCTCCATCAGCGGCGCAATCTTCACGAAGTTCGGCCGCGCCCCGGCCACCACGATGATGCGCTGCGGCGTGGAGGTCATGGGTCAGAAGAGACCGAAGCGTTTCTTGCGCGGCGGCGCGGGCTCCGCGGGCGCGGGGACGTAGGGCAGCGAGCGGCCCTCGAAGGCGGCCAGGGGGTTCTCGCGGAAAAGCGCGCCGGCCACCTCCTTCCCTCTCCGCTTCTCCACCACCGCGTACGCCTGCTTCAACTGGAGCGGGCGGGTGGTGAGGTTGTGCGCGTCGCTGGCAATGAAGTGGATGGCGTCCTGGTCCAGCCACTGCTCCGCGGCGGACTGCGCCAGTTGCCCAAAGCGGCCCAGCAGCGAAAGCGCCGTGATCTGCACGAAGCAGCCGTGTTTCACCCAGCCGGCCAGGCGCTGGCGCTGCGTGCGCAGGAGCGGGTTGCGCTCGGGATGAGTGATGATGGGCGTGATGCCCATCACCAGCAGCTCTTGCAGCACGCCGTCGAGGGTGGGAGGGATGGCGAAGTCGGCGAACTCCACCAGCAGATAGTTCTTCTGGTGAATGGTGAAGCGCGGGGGGTCGGCGCGCAGGGCCTGGATGTTCTCGAAGGTCATGTGGAAGTCGCAGCCGGTCGCCAGGATGAGCCGCTCGCCAAGCTGGGCCTGCAATTCGTCGCGGCGGGCGCGCACCAGAGCCGGATCGAACGGGTATTTCTCGCTGGAATGGGGCGTGGCCACCACGTGGGTGATGCCGTCGGCGATGGCCGCTTCGGCCATCTGGAGGGCTTCGTCCGGGGTTTTCGGGCCATCGTCGAGCCCCGGCAGGATGTGGCAGTGGATGTCAACCATTCGCGCTTCGAGGATACCCTACCGCAACCGCGGTGAACACGGATGGACGGTTCGGCGCTACAGCAACCATGCCGCTACGGCCTGCCACGCGCCCAGCGCAAACAACAGCCCGGCAAAGACCCGCCGCATCCCGCCGGGCGAAAGTTGCTGCGCCAGGTAACTGCCGGCCATTCCTCCCAGGAACACGCCGGGCATCAGCAGCAGGCCCACGCGCAGGTCCACCTGACCGGCCTGCCAGTAATTCAGCAATGCCAGCAGGCCCGTGGGCGGGACCAGCGCCACCAGGCTGGTGCCTTGCGCGCGATGCTGGTCGAACTGGAAGAGCAGCGCCAGCAGCGGCACCAGCAGAATCCCGCCGCCCACACCGAACATCCCGCCCATCACCCCCACCAGGCAGGCCACGGCGAAAATGCCGGCGAGGCGCGCGTTGGATGGCTTCGTGTTCACGCGGATTTTTCCTCCGCGCCGGAGGCTGCCTGGCGGAAGAGCAGCAGCGCCGCTACCATCAGAAACACGCCGAACAGCCCGCGCAGGTCCTGCGAAGAGATCTTCTGGATGGCCACATAACTCCCGAACCAGCCCCCGGCCAGGAAGCCCGCGGCGCAGGCCAGTCCGGCGCGCAGGTCCACGTTGCCCTTGCGCCAGTAGATGACCAGCGCGCCTATGCCGATGGGCGGCAGTTGCAACAACAGCGAAGTGCCCTGCGCCAGGTGTTGCGACATCCCCGCCAGCACCACCAGCGCCGGCACCAGCACAATCCCGCCGCCCACGCCCATCAGGCCCACCACCACGCCCACGCCCAGCCCTAACATCACCACGTCTACAAGACTCATGTCTGTTCCCGGGGCTTGCGCCGCCGAGCGCCGAAAACGGCGGAGCAAGCGCGAACCGCCCCGCTTGCGGACCCATTGTCGGCGTCGGGAAGCTTCGCTCCGCGGCTGCATGATGCGTCAGTTATGCAGTCGCTTCAAGGGATACATGGGCGGCGGGTAACCCAGCGCGGGGTAGGGGGCGAATCCCGTGGCGCCAGCACACCACTGGCCCGCTACCCACTGCAGCCCCGTCCCAAGCGGTCAGCGGGGAGTGTGTTTATCGAAAGTCTGGGTGTTGCCGGACCACCTCCGACTTGAGGATGAAGCTGCCTTCGGTGACTACTTCGTCGCCTGCGTGCAAGCCTTGCAGCACCGGGTAGTACCCGTTCGCCGCGGGGCCGAGTCGTACGGGGCGCAGCTTGAAACTTCCTTCGCTGTCCTTGATCGGCAGAAATACGTATTGCCGCTCCCCGATGGATTGAACCGCTGCCTCGGGAACGAGCGGGCCCTTGGCGCCTTGAAAGGTGAACTCTACATCCACGTACATTTCAATTCGCAGACTTTCGGAAGGGTTGCTCACTTCAACGCGCGCTTGCGCCGTTCGCGTATTCGGCTCGACATGAGGCTGGATATAGGCCACGCGGCCTTTCCAAACGCGTCCGGGATAGGCCGGAGCACTTATGCTTGCCGCTGAGCCGATCCGCACAGACGCGAAGTCTTTCTCGTTCACGCTGGCCATGACCCACACACTGGAAAGGTCCGCCACAGTGAAGAGTTCCTGCCCTTGATTCACGACCAGTCCAAGATTTGCCGTACGCGTGAGCACCACGCCGTCAATGGGCGCTGGAACAATCAGGTTAGGGACGACTTCTTCCCCCCGGGCGAGCGCAGCAATCTGCTTATCCGTTGCGCCAAGCAACTTCAGCCTTTCAAGCGCCGCACGCACTCGCGATTCGTGCGCGGCGTGCGAAGCGGTCACCTCTTCCTCTTCCTGTTTGCTTGCTGCGCCCAACCGGACCAGGTTCCTCGTACGTTCCAGCTTCTTGTGCTCGGCTTCGAGCTCGGCCACATGGGAGAGGTACTGGGTTTCCGCCTCCGCAAGCTCACTGCTAAAGATGACTGCCAAGGGTTGACCACGCCGGACGTGATCGCCTAGCACGACAGGAACCTGTTTCACGACGCCACCCACGAGCGGTGTGACATGGACTTGACGGTATTCATTCGGCTTGACGATGCCCGGCAGGCGAAGGGTTGCCGTCGTCGCCCCTTCCGCCACTCGGACGGTGCGAACCTGCGCTTTCTTCAGATCCTCGGCCGCTAGGTCAATTTGCAGTTCGGCTGCCTTAACTGGCGCGCCACTAGGAGTTGCACTCACGGGAGACGACATCCCCGTCATGGATGTCATGGAGCCGCCCTGTGACGCGGGCTTCGTTCCGCTGAAGCGTCGCCAGCCAAACCAGAGCGCCGCAAGCACAACCGTCAAAATCGCAGCGTAGCCGATCCGCCTGAGCCAAGTCCGCCATGGAGAAGTCGGTTCGTTCACATCCATAGTTCGCATTAGGTTCTCTCTTTCAGGGCAGAGCGGTGCCGACAGCCTGTTCAAGCGCAACCCGCGCCGCATAGGCATCGAACAGGACCTCGGTATAGCCCGTCTCAATGTCAATGAAGCGGCGCTGCTCGGCGATTACGTCGAGAAGCGAAATGCGCCCATAGCTGTAGGTCTGGCGAACAATATCGAGATTTCGTGCGGCCCGGTCGCGCACGCCCGTGCGGTACACAATGACCCGCGCTTGTGCGCCGTCATAGCGCATAAGGCTTTGCGTAACTTCGTGTCTGAGCGCCAGGTCCACGGCCGCGACCCGGTTCTGCGCGGATTTCACCGTTGCCCGCGCCGCCGCGATTGCGCCTTGATTGCGGTTGAAGAGCGGCAGATTGATCTCGATTCCGAACACGGCGTAATTGAAGGTTTGGCGAATTGGGCGAAGATTGCCGGCAGGATCGAATGCATTCAGAGCGAAGCCCATATTCGGTCGCTCGTATCCTGCAAAGAAGGCGCCATCGGGCTTCGCCTCAGCCTGCTGCTGGCGCAGATCGGACCCAGCCATTGCTTCGTTCGCGCGCTGTGCGGCGCGATCGGGCCGGTGGGTGATCGCCAATGGAACGAGCCGGCTCGCATCCAACATCAGGGGCTCCTGTTCAAGCGAACCCTTCAAACGAAGCGGTTCCTCGGGCTCAATGCCAGCCACTTCTTTCAGCTTAAGCAGAGCGACTTCCGCCGTCACTTGAAAGTCGATCCGTAAGGCTTCGATGCGGTTGACTTCGACTCGAACCTCTTCGGCATCGAGTGGGGCGGTTGCTCCTTCGCGGACGCGATCCTCCAACAACTTGAGCAACTCGCGATTGGCTTGGAGAAGCTGCTCAGCACATGCGAGGTTGCGCACGGCCGCCAGGACCTCCCCAAAGCGCATCCGCACCTCTCCGGCAAGGAGACGCTCGCGATCGGCGAATGTGTTTCGCGTGAAGTCTACCTTGCGCTCGGCAACTTCTGTGCGGCGCGCCCGCCGCCCAAAAAGCTCGAGCGGTACTGACCCGCCGACGCTGAACCGATGGTCGTCTCCGTTGACTTCCTTCAGTCCTCCGACGGACAGCGATGGATTCTTGCGTAGCCGCGCTTGCGCAAGACCTCCTTCGGCCATGGCGATCTCCTGCCGCTCCGCCGCGAGCGTAGGGTTCGACGCCAGCGCACGCGCAATCAGCTCTCCCTCGGTAACGCCGTGCTGCGCGTCGAGGAGATCGCTCGCTGGTCGTGTGGTTACTCTCTGAGCCACAATCGGCATGGAAGTCGTAAACGTTGTGAGCAGCACAAGTGCCAGGAATCTGGACCGTGATCGGTTCCACATTTGTCTACCTCACGTTCAAGTTGAACGTCGTGTTGCCCGGCCCTTGCGGGCCGTTCCAGGAAATCGTGAAACGCCATGCGCCGCTCATGGCAAAGTCCGACTTCACGCGGTAGGTTCCCGTTTGCTTCGCAGGTGTGATTTCGGAATTTCCTGACATGGGGGCCATGCCCGGCATGCTCATGCTCGAACCGAACTGCACGTTGCCCACGTCCACCGGTTTCCCGTGTTGATTACGGAACTGAACGACGAAGTCGTTCTGCCCCTGGTTGAGGTCGCCCGCGCGGTTCATGAGCACTATGGTCAAATTGCCGACGGTTCGCGTCTCCACGGTCTTTAGAGTTTCAGTTTCAAGCTTGTTGCCTCCACAGGCTGCCCATCCGAGAGCAATGATCAACACGACGGAAATAACTGCCAACACTTTCATGACTATTCCTCCTTCGCGAAGTGGATTCGTGACTTCATGGATTTGTTCCATCCGTATCCTGTGCATGCAACTCGCCGCGGCGAAGCTCGCGCTCCCGCAGCCACAGGAAGATGATGGGGGTGACGATCAGCACATGCGCGAGCGAGCTGAGCATCCCTCCTAGCACTGGCGTTGCCAACGGGCGGATAACTTCCGAACCGGCGCGCGTGCTCCAGAAGATCGGCAGCAGGCCCGCAATGACTGTCGAAACCGTCATCACTTTGGGGCGCAGACGAAGCAGTGCGCCCTCCATGATCGCTTCGCGTAAGTCACGGACGCTCAGTGTGCCGCGCTCGCGCTTCTTTGTTTCCACTGCCTCTTCGAGGTAAATCACCATGACTACAGTCGTCTGAACCGCAGTCCCAAAGAGGGCAATAAAACCGACCCACACGGCCACCGAGAAGTTGTAGCCGAGCGCCCACAGCAAATAGAGCCCGCCCGTGAGTGCAAACGGCACGGCGAGAAGGACGTGCCCCGCCTCGCTGAACGAGCGATAGGTGATGAACAAGAGGATGTAGATGACCCCGATGGCCACGGGCATTACGATCTGCAGCCGTTTCCTTGCACGGATTTCGTTTTCAAACTGCCCGCTCCAGTTGTAGTAGTAGCCGGGCGGCAGTTTGACCGAATCGCGGATAGCCTTTTCTGCGTCCGCGATCACGCTACCAGGGTCACGCCCGCGTGCATTCAAGAGCACGGCGACCGTAAGAAGGCCATTCTCGCTATTGATCATGGCCGGTCCCGAGACCTGCCGGGTGTCCGCCACCTGACCAAGCGGGATCTGCATTCCATTGCTGCCAGTTACCAGCACATTTCCGAGTTCTCCTGGGTCACGCCGGAATTCAGGCGCGTATCGCACGCGTACCGGAAAGCGCCGCCGCCCTTCGATGGTGGTCGTGATGTTGTTTTCACCGATCGCGGTCTCGATTACGGTTTGGATCGCACCGACGTCAATGCCGTAGCGGGCCGCGGCCTCGCGATTCGGGCGGATGTCCAGATACAGGCCGCCCGTCACCTGCTCGGCGTAAACGTCGCTTGCCCCCGGTATGGTGCGCACCACATCGGCAATTTCGCGGGCGGTTTTTTCGAGCGTTACAAGGTCGGAACCGAAGACCTTGACGCCAATCTCCGAGCGGATTCCCGTCGTGAGCATGTCAATGCGATTGATGATCGGCTGCGTCCAGATATTCGCGACGCCGGGGAGCGAAACGGCACGGTCCATCTCGCTCTTTAGTTTTTGCAGGGTCATGCCCGGCCGCCACTGGTCGCGTGGTTTCAGGTGCACAATCGTTTCCGTCATGTTCAAGCCTGCCGGATCAGTGGACGTCTCCGCCCGCGCAATCTTTGCCGCCACATACGCGACCTCGGGAAAGCGGAGCAGTACCTCATCCTGCCGTTTTGCAAATTCCGTGTTCTGTGCGAGCGAGATACTGGCATCGGCGATGGGCATGAACATGATGTCCCCTTCGTCGAGAGGCGGCATGAACTCACTGCCTATGCCTGTGGCCAGGACCACCGCACCTGTGAAAAGCGCGAAGGCGAGGAAAAGCGTGATGCCCCGGTGGTCGAGCGACCACGACAGCGCCGGCCGATAGAGCCGCTGGAGAAAGCGCATGACGGGATTCTGTCCTTCGGAATGAAAGTTGCCCCGAAGCAGCAGCGTGCACAGGACGGGTATGAGGCTAAGCGCAATCGCCGTGGCGCTGGCCATGGCAAATGTCTTGGCAAACGCCAGCGGACGAAAGAGCTTGCCTTCCTGGCCGGTCAGGGCGAACACAGGCACGAATGCCAGGATGATGATGGCCATGGAAAAGAATGTCGGACGACCCACGAGCTTTGTTGCACGAAGCACCGTATCCAGCACTCGTCCGCGGTCGCGTGTGTCCACGCCCTCCAAGTGGCGGAAGGCATTCTCCGTGACAACGATCCCGGCATCCACCAGCACTCCGATGGCGATGGCAATGCCCGCCAGCGACATTACGTTCGAAGTCACACCGGTGTATTGCATCAGCAGGAACGAACAGAGCACGGCGAGCGGCAGCGGCAGGGTCACCACCAGGATGCTGCGGAAATGCATGAGAAAAACGACGTGCGCCAGCGTGACAAGGATGATCTCCTCGATCAGCGCATGACGCAGCGTTGCAACGGTAGCCTCAATCAATTCCGAACGGTCGTAGAAAGGAACGATGCGCACGCCCGCCGGAAGGCCGGGCTCGATTTCCTGGATCTTTCGCTTGACGCGGTCAATCACGTCCTTGGTGTTCTCGCCCGCGCGGGCAACGATGACTCCGCCGACGGCCTCGGAACTGTTCTTGACCAGCGCGGCGGTCCGGAAGGCGTCGCCAATTTGTACGCTGCCGAGGTCTTTCACGTAAACGGGAGTGCCGTTATGCGAGGAAACAACAATGTTGCGAATGTCCTCGAGGTTGCCGATCAATCCGAGCCCGCGCACGATGGACCAGGAGCCATTCTGCGAAACGACATTGCCGCCCACGTTCGAGTTGCTATCCATCACCGCCCGCGCCACGGTGCCGAGCGGCAACCCAAAGGCGCGCAGCCGGTTCGGGTCGATGTCAATCTGGTACTGCTGAACTGTGCCGCCGACACTAGCCACCTCGGCGACGCCGGGCACCGAATTCAACTGGTAACGTACATACCAGTCTTGCACCGAACGCAGGTCACGCAGGCTGAGCCCGCCGCCCTCGACCGTGTACCAGAAGACGTGCCCCACGCCGGTAGCGTCTGGACCAAGGGTAGGGACGACATCCGCAGGAAGTTGCCGGCTGACCAAGTTCAGCCGTTCCAGGACACGAGTCCGCGCGAAGTACAGGTCCACATCTTCTTCGAAGATCACGAAAATCATCGAGAAGCCGAACGCCGATGAGGCACGCACCACCCTCACTCCCGGCAGACCCTGCAAACTGACCGTGAGCGGATAGGTGATCTGATCTTCCACTTCTTGTGGGCTGCGCCCCGACCAATCCGTGAAGACGATTACTTGGTTGTCGCTGAGGTCAGGAATAGCGTCGATGGGTGCGCGTAGCATGGCCCAAAAGCCCCAAGCGCCGATCCCAATCCACAGCGCCACAACCAGAAAACGGTTGCGGAGCGAAATCTCAATCAAACGGTTAATCATGTACGGCACTCCTCACAACGAGCGATGACTCTCCTTCTGTGCAAGAACGGAATTCGACAGCAAACACCAAGTCATTGTCCTGGGAAGGAACAGAGAGGCGGGCTAAATTCTCAGGGGAGAGGAGGCCTCAAGAGCCAAGTCCGGCGGAGCGTGGGCGCACACAAACAAAGGCGCATTTCGCTTCCGACCTTCAATCTCCGTAGGCGCTGGAGGGGCATCAAATGCCGCGCTGTCGGTGTTCGGAGCGGACAGAGAAACCGATGCCGAAGGTAGTAGATCGTTGTGCGGTCGAATCACAGTACCACAGCACGAATGCGATTCTGGCATACCGGAGCCTCCGCAGTCTCCGGCCATTTCCTTGCAACACTCTTTCTCTTCCGCGGAAAGTTGGGCGCCGGACACAAGGCACGCCATGACCGGCCCAGTGAGTACCAGCGCGATCAGCGTTGGCGCGATGGAACCACGAAACATGAGAAGAGATTACACTCGTATTCGAACCACCGCAACAGACAAGGCGGTCAGCTAAGAGATGCGCGAGACTGTGAATAGACGCAAAGAAATGATTCCCCGCGTGCTGGACACCCTCATCGTCCGTATCGGACCAGGACTATTCTCCAACCGTTCTTAGTCCCAATAGTCCCAACACCGCCGTTTGGCCGTTTATGGAGTTTCACCAAAGTTGTTGAGCCGTCGAAGCTAAGAAACTTCAATGAGCCTCCCGCGCCCACTTGACCGCCTGGTTCTGCGCCTAGCGGTTGCACGTGATTGCGATCCAGCGTAAACTCTTGCAAAGCATGGAATAAAGTCGGGGCGTGGCTCAGCCTGGCTAGAGCGCCTGGTTCGGGACCAGGAGGTCGGTGGTTCAAATCCACTCGCCCCGACCATTCTTTTCAACGAGATGCGCTGTACTTCTGGCTTTTCGTCTACACCGCTGTAGATAATTTGTATTTAGCTAGAGATGAGCGGACACCGGGGGAATCCGGTGGCAGCCGATCGTAGCCTAGGCGGCCTGGGGATTCACCTCCTTTTCGAGAGAGTCCAAAGCCCCCTGACAGGTAGAGGAAC